>Ga0210408_10003031_pt1 | contig 15730 bp, 13 predicted proteins | sample IncBWH4MmetaG_FD_155471 | JGI IMG/M metagenome (GOLD analysis project Ga0210408, IMG submission 155471) | Forest soil microbial communities from Barre Woods Harvard Forest LTER site, Petersham, Massachusetts, United States - Inc-BW-H-4-M | ecosystem: Environmental > Terrestrial > Soil >...
AGTCGGGCTTACCGCAACGGCCCTCTCAGGAACGGGTTGGAACTGCATTCTCGGAACGGTACGCTGCACGCGGAATGATGCGCTCGCGGCGGGCTCAAGCTATCCCACGATCCTGGTTACGGTCTCCATTGCCGCCAGTGCGGCCGCAAGCGTGACCAACAACGCCATGGTATCGGGCGGCGGCGAACTCAATGCCGCGAACGATACGGCCGCCGACGTGACCACGGTCACCTTGCCGCCGGACTTCACGCTTTCTTTCACGGTTCCGGCGATCACGATCAGAGCCGGGCAAAAGGCGAGTTATGCAATCAGTGTGACTCCGCAAAACAATGTGTTCGCAAACCCGATTTCCTTTACGGTAAGCGGGCTGCCGGCGGAGACGACCTTCGGCTTCACCCCTTCGTCGGTGACGCCGGGAGCCAATCCGGTAGCTTCCACACTTGTCGTTTCGACGACGCAGGGCGATCCCTTCGTGGCAGGCAATTCGGAAAGGAGTCGCCTGCCTCTTTACGGGTTGGTGATGCCGTTCGCAGCCATCGTTCTCTCCGGATTCGGCCGCCGCAACCGGCCATGGAAAAACCGCCGGTTTTTAGGAATTGTTTTGCTCCTGTCCGGCGGTCTTGGACTGTATGGATGCGTCGGGGCCCAGAGAAATTTCCAGAATCTAGGCACGCCGGCCGGTACATACACCGTCACGATCACGGCTACTTCCGGAGCGTTGCAACATTCAGCGCCAGTCACGCTCATTGTTCAGCCATAGGGGCAGCTTGCAATGCCAAACCAGCGTGGAAGGGAATAATTAGCCATGGTCAAGAAATGTGCAGTCCATCTGAGCCGGCTCATTGGATATTTCGTCGCGATCGCGTCACTTGTCGCCATCCTCGCAGGCACAGCGCGGGCCCAAAAGACTTCGGGCTGGGCCTCTCAATCCGAGATTTCGGGAGCGTTCTCTTTTGTCCGCGCCAACAGTACTGGCGGCGGAGGGGGATTTAACCTGAATGGCGGCAGCGCATCGTGGTCGTACAACTTCAGCGGCAGCTTTTCCGTGGTCGCCGACGCGGGAGCGTACCGGTTCAGCGGATTGCCGTCAGCGCTGCATAGCACGATGTACACCTACCTTTTTGGGCCTCGGATTACCCTGAGCAAATTCAGCAGGATGACCCCCTTCGCGCAGATTCTAGTGGGAGGCGGGCGCTTGAATGCGAACTCGAACGGGTTCGAAGCCGGCGAGAATGGATTTGCCATGGCCATCGGAGGAGGTTTGGATGTGCCTCTTCATCATCATTTCGCACTTCGCGCCGTGCAAGCGGAGTATCTCTTGACGCGCTTCGACAGCGTTGCCGGCGCTTCGGCCAGACAGAACGACGTTCGCATTTCGACAGGAGTTGTGATCCGGTTCGGCGGCCGGTAGTCATTGCCCGTTCCCGGCCAATTGCCACCACCGGAAATCACAGGCTTCTCCGGATTCGTACCGCCCTCGGCGTCGTGCGCGTTTTGCTGACGACTTTTCGTATAGCCCGCTGGCTTGGTTTTGCCGAGCGACAGTTCCAGGCCAGAGGGAAAGGTCGGCTAGGAGGAGAATTGCGCCACAGTCGTGTTGAATGACCGCGTAGCCAGTTCCTCCAGAGGGCGCTTGCGCAATTCCTGGTTCAGGACTTCGATGCCAATCGGGCCGTGGTAACCCGCCTTCTGAACTTGATCGAGAAAGCCTCGAATATCGAACTCGCCTTCGCCGCACAGCATTCGGTGATTGATCGTGTCTTCGTGCAGGCTCCAGGGGGCGGTGAATGTGCCGTCGTTGATCTCGACGGCGAAGAAATATTCCAACGGGAAGCGGCCGATCTCCTCGTAAGGGACGCCCATCTTTACAATGTGCCAGAGGTCGAAGATGATGCCGCCGTTTTTCTCGCCTGCGCCCTTCAGCATCGTCAGAGTGTCGGGAAGGGTATCGATCATGGCGAACGGCATGAGCTCATAGACAATTTTAGTGCCGTAGGCGGCTGCGTCTCTGCAAAGCGCGGCGAAGGAATCGATCACCTGAGGCATGGGAGTATCGGTATGGAAGAAGTCGCCAACTTTAATGTGCCTTGCACCTAGGGCCTCCGCGGCTGTCAATAGATCTTGTTTAACCAGATCCGACTGCTTCTTTTTTTCTCCGGTGAGAAACCAATCCCCCAGAAACTCCAGTTCGATATGTTTCATTCCATTGTCGTCGAGGATGCGTTTGATTTCGGTGAGGGGACGGCGCTTGAGCGTGTGGAGCAGGTCGGCATGCCAGATGCCTATGCCTGTAAAACCTGCCTTGGCGCATGCCTCGACGCGATCCTTGAAATCGAAAACGCTATACTCGTGATCGGTGTGTGGCTCCGCACCACCCGCCTGCGTCCAATACGAAGCGATCAGCTCGACGTTGTTCTTCATAGTCGGGATTCTGGTTTGCCTGACACTCAGGCGGCACTTTACACGAATTCGAGAGGGTGGGAAGCAAAAACTCTCGACTTGTGCACCTCCATTTTTTCCTTCCGTGAGACCTGGGAAGACGAGGAACGAGTGCGGAATTCGTGATATTGTTTCCGGCAATTCGAATCCCGCGCGCAAATGAATACTCCGCCCAGGAGGAGAACCGATGGACGAACTTGTTACCCTGAACCGGCGAGAGCTGCTGAAAACTACAACTGGACTGCTGACGGGATGGGTGTTCGCAGGAAGTTCTCTGGCGCTAATCGCACCCGCGCGCGCATGGGCTGTGGATCTTACTATCCTCACGAGCTCCGAGGGCGCCAGGCTTATGACTTTGGCGCGGACAATTGCGCCGCATGACAAGCTGGATGACGCCGCCTATGCGCTGGTCGTTCAAGCGATCGACAGCGATGCCGCGAAAGACCCCAGCACGCACAAAATGATCCAAGAAGGCCTGGCTACCCTGGGGACAGATTTTTCAACAGCATCCGAGACCGAGCGGGTCGCGGCGGTAATGAAGATTGAGTCCTCAACTTTATTCCAGGCGATACGCTTGAAAACTTTGCAGGTCCTTTACTCCAGCCCAATCGCTTACGCCCATTTTGGTTATGAGGGCGAAGCGTACTCCAAAGGCGGTTATTTGCTTCGCGGGTTCAACGATTTGCGCTGGTTGCCGGAAGTTCCGGCCGAAGACAGCGGTCCGCTCCCGAACGGCGCATGACCCGCGGAGAGGAGTGGCATGGCGCGCATCGAGTTCCAAGACGAGAGTGCTGTCGTCATCATCGGATCGGGCGCCGGTGGCGGCACAGTTGCCCACGAATTAACGACTCGTGGAATTAAGGTTGTGGTGCTGGAAGCCGGCAAGCGGCAGTCGACAGCGAGCTTCTCCCAGGTACCCGGCGCTGCTTTTCTCCAACTGACTTGGCTTGATCCTCGCACGCAGAGCGGGAACTGGGGCGTGGAAAAGAATTTCCCCACGCTTCCCGTGTGGCATTGCAAAACCGTGGGCGGAACGACGGTTCACTGGACGGCGGCCACACCACGGTTCGAACCGTGGGAATTGCGGGCGCGAACTACGTACGGCAATATCCCTGGCACTTCTTTGATCGACTGGCCGATTTCCTACGACGAGCTGAAGGCGTACTACTTGCTGGCGGAACGCCGGCTGGGAGTGACGCGCCGCAACGGCGTTCCGGGCCTGCCCGCCTCCAACAATTTCAAGGTGATGTACGCGGGCGCAAAAAAGCTGGGCTACAAGCGCGTGCACACTGGCCACCTGGCGATTAATTCGCGTCCTTTCGACGGGCGCGCCAGCTGCATCCAGCAGGGCTTCTGCGCGCAGGGGTGTAAGGTCGGGGCGAAGTGGAGCACGCTTTATACGTCGATTCCGCGCGCCGAGGCCACTGGGAATCTGGATCTGCGCGTCGAATGCACGGCCACGCGAATTGAGCATGGCGCCGACGCGCGCGTCCATGCAGTGATCTACCGCGATAGGGAGGGACACGAGCAGCGGCAAAAGGCCCGCGTCGTTTGCGTGGCGGGGAATGGGATCGAAACGCCACGACTCCTGCTGCTTTCGGACTCTTCGAAATTCCCACAAGGCCTTGCGAATTCCGCGGGTCAGGTGGGGAGGAACTACTGCCACCAGATAATCGGATTTGTCTGGGGATTCTTCGACAAGCCAGTCTCTTCCTGGCGCGGCGCGACGCTGGCGGGAGTGGTCGAGGATGAAGTGAAAAACGATCCGGCTCGCGGCTTCGTGGGCGGCTATCGAATGGAATTGTGCACGCTCGATCTGCCGACCTTTCCGCTCGTGGGCCTGGCGTATGGTTGGGGCCGCGATTTCGCATCCATCATCGACAATTATCGGAATATGGCCGGCATGCTGATCAATGGCGAGGACATGCCGTGCGCGGAAAACCGAATTACACTGAACCTCGGCGTCAAAGACTCCTTCGGTTTGCCGGTTCCGAATGTCCACGTCGACGAACATCCCAATGACCAGGCGATGCGCAAGCACGCCAAGACGCAGATGTCGCGGATGTACGAGGCGGTCGGGGCCAAGCGCGTGGTATTCGGGCCGGTTCCGCCGGCAACGCACAACACTTGCAGCGCGCGCATGAGCGCTGATCCGCGGGAAGGCGTTGCTAATGCGTGGGGGCAGACGCACGACATCAAGAATCTCTTTATTTCCGACGGCAGCGCCTTGCCCACAGCAGGCTCAGCCAATCCCACTCTGACGATTGTGGCCCTGGCGCTGCGGCAGGCGGAATACATTAGCCGCGAGATGAAAGCCAGGAGGATTTGAATTTTCCAGCGGGTGGAATCTGCTCGCTGTCAAATTGCAGACGCAGCGCGATGCGGAGAGATTGCCAGCAGTTGTTCAGCGAGTTCTTCCGGGCGGTCGAGCATCACGTCATGGCCACAGTCGATCGTGATCGTTTTCCAACCTTTCGCTTTCGCTTTTTCGTGGAACTGAGGGAAGGGTGAGGGAGACCAGTCGGTGGCGTAAATGTAAGTTACATTTTTAATTTGGTTGATGGCTCCGGTCAGACGCAGCGGTTGTTCAGACGTCGCTATCGATTGCATGGTGGCTTGCCGGTTCACCCAATCGCGGTCTCTGGGATTGACGTTAAATTCTTCCGCGGGAATCGGCGGCAATTTCCAGCCCTCTCCCACGTCATTTACCAGGGCGAGGCGCTCCTTTCTTACTTCCGGCGGAATCATGTCGTTCAAACATTGGCCATTCTCCAGAACGAATGCATCCAGATAAACCAGCGCCCCGATTTGATCCGGAACTCGATCGGCCACGCCACTCACGACGCAGCCGCCGTACGAATGGCCGCACAAGATCACGTCCGAAAGTTCCTCCCAGCGAATCAGATTCACGACGTCGGTGATATGCGTGTCGAGGTTTACGTTCGGGGAAGACAGGTGGCTCCGGTCACCTACTCCTGTAAGAGTCGGCGCGAATACTTCGTGGCCTCGCGCCTGAAGTAACCGGCGAACGCGTTTCCAGATCCAACTACCGCGCCAGGCGCCGTGAACCAGAACGTAGGTGGACACGATGAACCTCCTCGGTTGAAAACTATCGTCAAGCTTCAGGCTCCTCTACTCATGGACTTGAGGACACCTTTCACCGCTTCGATGATCTTTTCCTCGTTCGGCAAAACATATTTCTCGAGAGGCTCGCTGTACGGGATCGACGTATCGAGTGCCGTAACCATCTTGACCGGGGCCTTCAAGTACTGTAAGCCCCATTCGGCAACCTCGCCGGCAATGATTGCGCCCACGGAAGCGTGGCGCGTTGCCTGATCCACAACCACGAGCCGTCCTGTCTTCTTCACAGAATTGACGATGGTTTCGATATCAAGAGGCTCGATTGTTCGCGGGTCAATCACTTCCACGCTTATCCCATTCTCTGCCAACGTTTCCGCCGCAGCGAGCGACTTGGAGACCATCCAGCCGGTTGCCACCACGGTGACGTCGCTGCCAGCGCGCTTTACATCGGCCACGCCGAAGGGAATGACGTAATCGCCATCCGGTACCGGCCCTTTGTCCAGCATTTGCATGTAGTGATGGAGGTAGATCACCGGATTGTCGTCGCGGATCGCCGCAGCCATGAGTCCTTTGGCGTCAGCAGCGCACGACGGCATCGCCACTTTTAAGCCCGGAACTCCCATCATGATGTGATAGATACAATTGGAATGTTGGCCCGCCCAACCTGCGGCGAAGCCGTAGCCAGCTTTGAAAACGACCGGCACTTTCACCTGCCCGCCGGACATGTAGCGCAGGCGCGGCGCTTCGTTGAGCACTTGGCCCATGGCGACGAGCATGAATTCGCTCATCCATAACTCGACGACCGGGCGCAATCCGGTCATCGCCGCGCCGATAGCAATTCCCAACTCGGCGGTTTCTGAAATCGGCGTGATTCGGACGCGATTCTTCCCGAACGCACGCACCATGGGATCGCGATCTGTCATTCCCAGATTCTGTCCGTAGAAGATGACGTCGGAATCGCGCTTCATCTCTTCGGTGATTGCGGTGGCCATCGCTTCGGCGTACATCATTTCACGCGGCATGAGCTCTCCCTCTTCTATGCGAACACATACTTGGTGGCTTCTTCGGGCGCCGGGAAGGGACTTGCCAGGGCAAATTGAACCGCTTCTTCCAACTCCGCGCGAACGGAGTCCTCGATACGCTTTGCGTCCGGCTCGGACAAAATTTTTCGACTCCTCAATTTTTTGCGAAATAACTGAGTCGGGTCCTTCGCCCGGGCAGCGGCATATTCTTTTTTCCTGCCGTAGGTTTCGATCGCTTCGTGTTTCGGAAACTGCGTAGGCACTGGAGGGATAGTGATGGCATTGCCGTGGGCGCTGAAACGGTAAAATTTCGACTCAATCAAACTCGGCCCCTGGCCGGCTCTCGCGCGCTTCACGGCTTTGCCCACCGCTTCATAGACTTTGAGCACGTCGGTTCCATCGACAGTGACACCCGGCATGCTGAAGGCCTCGGCCTTCTGGGAGAGCTGGTCGCCCGCCACACTGTTGGCGTCTTCGAGACTCACGTGGGTGTAGGCCTGGTACTCGTTGTTCTCGAGGATGTAAACGATCGGCAATTTCCAGACTGCAGCCATGTTCAGCGATTCAAAGAAAGCTCCCTGTTTGCTGGCGCCGTCGCCGAAGAAGCAGTAGATCACCTGGCCGGTCTTTTTTACTTGCGCCGTCAATGCAGCGCCGGTGGCGTGCGCGATGGCCTGTCCGATAATCCCCGAGGTTCCCGGAAAATGGTGCGCTGGGTCGGCAAGATGCATCGAGCCGCCAAACCCCTGACACAGGCCGTCTTTGCGGCCATAGATCTCCGCCATCATTTTCTTCACGGAGGTCCCGAGCACAATCGGGTAGCCATGGCAGCGGTAACTGGGCATGGCGAGATCGTTCTCTTGCCGCGTGGCCAGAGCGCCGACGATGGAAGCTTCGGCACCGTCAGCCAGATGTGTATGGCCGCGGATCACACCAGGATGCTCGACGAATGTCCGCTTGACGCGCTCTTCAAATTCGCGGATGCGTAACATCTGCGTGTACATCCAGATCAGCCGATCTTTCCCCAGTTTTCCCGTCGGTTTCTTTGGCATCGCTTTCTCCTTCCGCATTCAGGGCTTTGGCACTGCCTCGCCTGGCTCACCGATGTAGCAGAGCAGTTCACCCACCGGAACTTCTGAATCCACTTTGGCGACAATTTCGAGTAGCACGCCGTTTGCGGTCGATTCGAGTTCGTAATTCACTTTGTCGGTTTGCAGTTCAACCAGCGGTTCACCCTGGCTCACTTTCTGTCCCTTCCGCTTGAGCCATTTCACGACGATCACCTGGGTCGTGGGAATTCCTCCCGTTTTCGGGACTCTGACCGCGGTTACGATGACAACCTCCTGCCTGCGTGGTCTCTCTCCCGTGCGGTCACATCGTCACTCGCGCTCGCGAAAGTCCGTAGCTTTCGAGGACCTTCAACAGTTCTCGATGTCCGAAGGCTGCGCTGGGCGAGGCGTAACCTGTCTTGCGGGGCGGCGATTGGATCAAGGAGTGCGCGGCGTAGGCCTGCATCAGTCCGGTTTGACGATAGCAACACGTGCCGAGCATGATGCACTGCGCGAAAGACGTTGTTCCCCGCCCGTAGACGACGTCGATCGTGCGATGCTCCCGGGTGTTTTCCCGCGGCGGCGTGCCGCCTTGAACGGAGTTTGCCATCTCCGCCAGCTTTTTTTCCTGCTCTTGTTTCGGCAAGGGACGAATATTCTCTTCGTAATTTTTTTCCGTGGCGAAAACCGCTTCCATGATTTGCCGGTTCAGCAAGCCTCCGAGAGTGCGTACGTTGGCCACCTGCGGGTGATGCTTATACCAAACGGGGTGTGGAAATCCGCCCCAGGGGAGAGCCAGTTGCGTCTGGATCAGGCCGGGCACAGCGACTTCATGAGCGACGCACCGAGGCCACGGCTTGTAGCGGTTCTGCTCCAGATAGTATGCGTCGCTGGGAATCGACGCGAAGATGGTTTGCGTCGAACCAAATGTCGGAATGCCGTTGAACATGGAGAGTACTTCGAGCGTGTCGATCCCGCCCGCTTCGAGACAAAGGTGTACGGCAATATCGCTCGCCGCGGACATATACGCCATGGCTGGAACGGCCACGAGGCCTTGGCGCGCAAACTTTTCGCCCCAGTTTTCTTCCACCTGGCGATGCCAGGTCTGCTCGCCCCCGATGTCCACGTAGTGGCAACCTGCCTTGAGGCATGCTTCGATGACGCGCGGACCGTGATAGAGGAACGGGCCCACTGTATTGCAGACCACTCGCGCGCCAGTGAAAAGCTTGACAAGATCGTCCACTGAGCCAGCGGTTTCGGCGATTTCGTAATCCGCGGTCTCGATGCCCGGAACGTGATTCATCACGTCCTGGATCTTGGCGCGATTGCGGCCGGCCGCGATGAATGGAACGTTGAACTCTCGCAGGAATTCCGCAACGAGGCGTCCGGAAAATCCATTTGCGCCGTATAAAACAACGGGTCTCTTGCCGCTCATTTTCACTCCATGATGCTTCTGAGTTATGGACGGGGTTCCGGCGAGCAACAAAATATCCCTATTTCGCTTCGACGGCAAATGATGAATTCAAGAGGAGAAATGGAAAGACGAGCGGGGCGCCAAGGCATTCACGCTTGACACAAAATCGTAATTCAAAGATAAGAGACACAAATTCAGATCACTTCTTGCGAGTGTGCTTTCGGGAATGAATCATGAGACACACGAGCGCTAGTTCGCTCGGGAAGGAAAGCAAGTGAGGAAGTCTCTCCGGAGTGGCTGTTGGAGTTTCTCGTTGAAGTTGTTCGCGCTACTTCTCGGTGCGTCCATTTGTTCCATCGTGGGCTGCGGAAGGCAAACCGAAAAGCACGCGCAAGGAGTGAAGGAGCCGCCGGGAACAAAAAATGCGGCCGTGGATGGCGCAAGAATGATCAGCGCTGACAAGGAGCCGGGAAACTGGATGAGTTATGGAAGAACGTACGGTGAGGAGCGCTTCAGCCCATTAAGGCAAATCAACGATCAGAATGTGGCACAAGTAGGGTTGGCCTGGTATTTCGATTTGGATACACCCCGTGGTCAAGAGGCGACGCCGCTTGTTATCGACGGCGTCATGTATTTCACGTCGGCCTGGAGCAAGGTCTTCGCGGTGAGAGCGGCGACGGGAGAAAAGCTCTGGTCCTTCGATCCGAAAGTGGACCCAGGTTGGGCGGTCAACGCCTGCTGCGATGTGGTGAATCGTGGGGTCGCGGCATGGAACGGCAAAGTATTTGTGGGCACGCTCGACGGCAGGCTGATCGCACTGGATGCCGCGTCGGGCAGCAAGGTTTGGGAGGAGCAAACCACGGACCCAAGCAAACGCTACACGATTACCGGAGCGCCGCGAGTAATCAACGGAAAAGTGATGATTGGGAATGGCGGCGCGGAAATGGGCGTGCGCGGCTACGTCTCGGCCTACGACGCCGAAACCGGAAAACTCGTGTGGCGATTCTTTACTGTGCCCGGTGATCCTTCGCATCCGTTTGAAAGTCCCATCCTTGAGAAAGCGGCGAAGACCTGGAGCGGCGAATGGTGGAAAAACGGAGGTGGCGGCACGGTTTGGGACTCGATGGCCTACGATCCCCAATTGAACTTGCTGTACATCGGGACAGGAAACGGAGATCCGTGGCCGCGCAAAATCCGCAATCCCCGGAAAGAAGATAACCTGTTCACATCTTCGATCGTGGCCCTCAATCCGGACACGGGCGAATACGTCTGGCATTATCAAGAGAACCCCGGGGACGAATGGGACTACGATTCGGACGAGCAGATTGTCCTTGCCGATCTGAAACTCAATGGTCAACTCTCTCATGTCTTATTGCACGCTCCAAAGAACGGTTTTTTCTATGTGCTGGATCGAGCGACCGGCAAACTGTTGTCCGCGAAACCTTTTACACAAGTGACCTGGGCCACTAGCATCGACGCGCAAACCGGCCGCCCCATCGAATCTCCCAGTGCGCAATATGAATCGAGCCGAGATCGGGCCTTTGTCACTCCGGGCCCGGGAGGGGCGCACACTTGGCATTCAATGTCCTACGATCCAGAGACCGGGCTGGTCTATTTTCCGGTCCTCGAGGCGGCATTCCCTTACAAAACAGCGGAACATTTCAGCCACAATTCCATGGCTTGGAACAACGGCATTGATTTAGTTGCGGCAGAATTGCCGCAGGATCCAAAGATCAAGAAGATGGTTCTGGAAAGTATTCGAGGCCATCTGATTGCCTGGGACCCGGTGGCACAAAAAGAAGTCTGGCGCGCAGAGCGGCCCGGCCCCTGGAATGGCGGAGCATTGTCGACCGCCGGTAACTTGGTGTTTGAAGGCACCGGCTACGGAAGTTTTGAGGCTTTCCGCGCTACGTCCGGAAAAAAACTTTGGTCCGTGCCAACGCAAAGTGGCGTGACGGCCGGCCCCATCGCCTACACCGTGAATGGCGAGGAGTACATCGCCGTCCTCGTCGGATGGGGTGGTGTGTTGCCTCTGGTCGCTGGAGAAATCGCGCTGCAATCGCCGCGGATTCCAAATACTCCACGGATGCTGGCATTCAAGTTAGGCGGCAAGATAAGTCTGCCGCCGGCGCTAGAGACAAAGGCCGGAATATTGACCCCGCCGCACGAAGTTCCCGGCGCGACGACGGTGAAAAAGGGAGAGGCGTTGTATCAACGCTACTGTGGAGCCTGCCACGGCGATGTCGCCGTGAGCGGCGGTGTGTTACCCGATCTTCGGTACTCGAAAATGCTCGCCAGCGACCCATGGCTGAATATCGTAATCAACGGCGCGCTCACCTCCGCAGGTATGGTTTCGTTCTCCAAGGAACTGACGCGCGACGATGCGGAAGCGATCCGGTCTTACGTAATTTTCCGCGCCAACCAAAGCCTTGCGGAAAGTAACGCAAGGAAGAACTAATCATCGTCGGGAATTCATCTGCTCCAAATTCTTCAATGCACGGCCCGGCTCATGCCCACCCAGTATGGAGCGCGCATCAGCTTCCGATCGATTTTTCCCGCCGGAGTTTTGGGAATTTCAGCGATGAATTCGACTGTCTTGGGTGACTTCACAGCCCCGAGTTTAGCTTTGCAATGAGCGAGCACTGCGTCTTCCCTTATTGACTGTCCTTGCCGGAGAACGATCATTGCCTTGACCGCTTCTCCCCATTTCTCATCTGGGACTCCGATGACGGCGCATTCAAAGACTTCGGGCAGAGCCATGATGGAAGCTTCCACTTCCGCGGAAAAAACGTTAAAGCCTCCGGTAATGATCATGTCCTTCTTGCGGTCGACGATATAAAAGAAGCCCTCCGCGTCTTGATAGCCGACGTCTCCCGTATGGTGCCACCCATATCTTCGAATTTCCGAAGTGGCCTCCGGAAGATTGTGGTACCCGGGTGTCACGAGAGAACCCCGAGCCACAATTTCTCCAGTTTGATTCGGCGGCAAAAGGTGGCCTTCCTCGTTCATGATCGCCAGACGAACGCCATACGTGGCTCTGCCGCAGCTTCGCAGGCGCTCGGGATGTTCGCCGGCTGCCGCAGCAGCGACCGTCTTCTGGTCCAGCCAGGTCAGCAGCATGGGCGCCTCGGTTTGCCCATAACATTGACATATACAAGGACCAAAGATTTCTACACCCTGCCTTAGACGGTCGGGCGAAACCGGAGAAGCGGCCAAAAGCAGAACCCGCAAGCTCGAGTATTTGAAATCACGAACGCGTGGATGATCGAGCAAAGCGTAGAAAGCTGTCGGGGGAACGAAAAGGTGAGTTACATGGAATCGCTCGATGTTTTGCAAAACCTCCCCAGCGTCGAACCGGGGCATGACGACGTTCGCTGCCCCAAGCGTGAACATTGCAAACGAAACCACTCCGGCGGCGTGGGAAAGCGGCGCGGTGCTCAGGCACACGGGGTCGATTCCCTCGCAGCGCCAATAGTGCCCAACCATCTCCGTGAACATTGCCCAAGATGCTGTGGTCACACGCACGCCCTTCGCCGGACCGGTCGTGCCGCCTGTGGGAACAAGGCCAACCAACCGGTCAGGGTTCCCCAATGGGTCACCCCAATCCGCTTCCTCAAGGGGCTTGTTACCAGTCATGAATTGTTCCAGGGAGGGGTCGCCTTGGACGGAAGCATCGATACAGATCAGATTGCGCAAAGAGGGCACAAGCTTCCGGATTTGTTCCACCTGCTCCTGGAAGCTGCTGTGGTAGAAAAGCCAGCGAATCTCCGCATATTTCATGAACTCGATATTCGCGTCGATTGCGTTGCGGTAGTTGATGGGGACCCAAGCGCCGCCGGCGCGCATGATGCCGAGCATACAGACCAAGACTCGCGCGTCGTTTAACGAGTAGATGGCCACGCGGTCCTCGGCATCCAGTCCGTTCGCACGCAATGCCGACGCGAGCACCTGTGTCGCGTCGCGCAACTGGGTATAACTGCAGCGAATGACGCCGTCCACGAGAGCCGTCCGTCCCGAGAACTCTTCCGCGGCTTTGTCAAAATAATCGATGGCTCGCATCGGAGAGTGCCTATCCGCTACCTTTGCGCAAGCCCAACAGCTGGACGGCGTTTTCCTTCAAAATTAACGGCCGAACCTCGTCTCGAATCCCAATCTTCTCGAAATCCGAAAGCCACCGGTCCGGTGTAAGTAGGGGGTAATCGGAACCAAACAACACTTTGTGCTTCAGAAGGGTATTCGCATATTGCACTAGGGTCGGCGAGAAATACTTCGGCGACCAGCCGGAAAGATCGATATACACCTGCGGCTTATGGAGGCAGATGGAAATGGCTTCCTCCTGCCAGGGAAAAGACGGGTGCGCCATGATGATCGGCATATCGGGGAAATCGACGGCGACATCGTCAATGGGCATCGGATTCCCATACTTCAGACGAAGTCCACCGCCGCCGCGCATTCCCGAGCCGATCCCGCTGTGGCCTGTATGAAAAATTACCGGAAGGCGCGCTTCCGCGAACACTTCGTACAAGGCATAAGCGATGGGATCATTCGGGAAAAACTCCTGAATGGGCGGATGCAACTTGAGGCCGTGAATCTTACCCGTGGCGAGGAGCCTTTTGGCTTCGGCTACACCCTGCTTTCCGCGATTCGGATTGATGCTGGCGAACGCCAGGGCGATGTCAGAATTCTCCGCAGCAAATTCAACGACACTCTCGTTCGATACCTGCGGCCTGCCACTCAGAGTCTCATCCACAGTGAACACCACGCAAGCGATCTTGCGTGAGCGGTAGTAGTCAGCGAGGGCGTGCCGGTCGTGCGTTACGCCACTGTCGCCAAAGTATTTCTTCGCGGCCCGATCCGCCGCGGATTCCTCGCCGCCATGTTCAATGTGCACGTGAACGTCGATGGCGGTCATCGAATCCACGTCAATGAACCCCCGGTTGCTCACGATCCTCCTTCCTTTTTGTCCATCACTTGAAGATCACGGTCTTGTTCTTATATAACAAAATGCGGTTCTCGATGTGCCAACGTACGGCTCGCGAAAGGACAATTTTCTCGATATCGCGGCCTTTGGCCACTAAGTCCTCAAGCGCATCTCGGTGCGAGACTCGCTCAATACCCTGCTCGATGATGGGTCCGTCATCGAGAACCTCGGATACGTAGTGTGCGGTCGCGCCGATCAGTTTGACTCCGCGCTCGTACGCCTGCACGTGCGGCTTGCCCCCCATGAATGCCGGCAAAAAGGAATGGTGAATATTGATGATCTGCTGGGGAAAGTGCGCAATAAATTCGTTCGACAAAACTTGCATGTAGCGCGCCAGCACGATCAGGCCAATCTCATTCCTCTTCAAAAGCTCCAACTCTTGCCGTTCCGCCTCTGGCTTGGTCTCCTTCGTCACTGGAATGACGCAGTAGGGAATGCCGTAAAATTCCGCATGAGGTTTCGCATCCGGATGATTGCTCACGATAACGGCAATTTCACAGGCCAACTCGCCGCTGCGTTGCCTGTACAAAAGATCCACGAGACAGTGGTCCTGTTTCGAAACAAATATCGCCACGCGCGGCCGGTGGCTGGAGAGCGCCATCCGCCATTTCATCGAAAACTTCTCCGCGATCGGAGCGAACTTTTCCGGGAAGTCCCTCAAGTCCAGTTGAAACCCGCTTAGATCCCATTCGACGCGGGCCAGATAGAAACGCTCCTTGTCTGCCTGGTGTTGCTCGAAATGGAGGATATTTCCTCCATGACGGAAGACGAAGTCGGCGATTGCGGCGTCGATTCCCGCGCGGTCGGGGCACTGAACCAAGAGAATGGCCGAGTCTCTCATCCGCGTCCTCCGGTCAGCGAGCAATGGCGGTTCCAGCCATGCAGGAAATGAATCATACGGCCGGGCCACGAAGATACACTGCATCCTTGATTGCGTGTTTGTATACACTGTGTATGCATCATGTCACGGCCGCGAGCGAGCGATTGCTTGCGTTCCATGGAGTTGATAACATCCCGAATTGCCGCCGGGCGTCTGCTATGCGGGGCCGACTGAGATTGCCCGCGGTTTCCGATGTTACACTCGCGCATGTATACGCTTCCGGGAATCTGAATACCACAGATCCGGCGCGAATTGCATGCCGAGTTAGATTGCATACAAAATGGCTGCCAAGAACTCAAGAGTTATCGTAAAAATTCGCGAAATGATCCTGCAAGGTTGGCTCCCCCCGGGAGAGCGGGTGAGGGAAGTCGAGTTGGCAGGAAAGCTCGGGGTTTCCAGGACCCCGGTTCGAGAATCCTTGCCGACCCTTGCGCAGGAAGGGTTGCTTACCCAGTTAGATACCGGCGGATTCGTCGTGCGAGCCTTCACGCCGCAGGAGATTATGGACGCCATTGATGTTCGCGGCGTCCTGGAAGGACTTGCGGCCCGCATGCTCGCGGAGCAAGGACCGCCGCGCCGGCTGTTGTATTCCCTGCACGAGTGTCTCCGGGAAGGCGACCAGATTTTTGCCAAAGGGCACCTGGTTCATTCGGACGAAGCCCGGTACGGCGACATGAACAGGCAATTCCATTCGCTCATCGTCGAAGGAGCCGGGAGCAAAGTCGTGGCCGAAGCCATCGAGCGCAATGGAAGGATACCCTTTGCCGCCGCGCACGCCATTGCATTCGATCGAGTCGACCTGCCACGCATGTACGAGTCGTTAAAATACTACAACCGCCAACATCATGCCATCGTGCAGGCACT
>Ga0210408_10003032_pt1 | contig 15726 bp, 16 predicted proteins | sample IncBWH4MmetaG_FD_155471 | JGI IMG/M metagenome (GOLD analysis project Ga0210408, IMG submission 155471) | Forest soil microbial communities from Barre Woods Harvard Forest LTER site, Petersham, Massachusetts, United States - Inc-BW-H-4-M | ecosystem: Environmental > Terrestrial > Soil >...
CGGACGCAGCGCCGCGAGGACCTCCTCGGGAGTGCGCGCATCCGGGAGCTCGACGGCGCGCTGGAGGATCACGGGTCCGGTGTCGCACCCCGCGTCGACGAAGTGGACGGTGACGCCGAAGACGGTGACGCCATACGCCAGAGCCTGCTCGATCGCGTGCAGGCCGGGGAACGCGGGCAGCAGCGAGGGGTGGACGTTGACGACGGCGCCCGGAAACCGTTGCAGGAAGGACTCGGACAGCAGCGCCATGTAGCCGGCGAGCACGACCAGGCGCGCGCCGCGGGCGTGCAGCCAGTCGGCGAGGGCCTCGTCGCGGGCGCCACGATCGGGGTGGTCGGCTCGCGCAAAGACTTCGGTGGGCACATCACGTGCCTCGGCGCGCGCGAGCGCGGGGACACCGGCTGCCGAGGAGGCGACCGCCACGATCTGCGCCTCGCGTGTGTGGACGGTGTCGAGCAGCGCCTGCAGGTTGGTGCCCGTACCGGATACGAGCACGGCGATGGGCAGGGGCGTCTGTGCAGCAGCCATAGTCAAGACGGAGGGCCCGCCGAGGCGGGCCCTCGAAGCGCTTCCGTCGCGCCACTCATCCTAGCCGCAGACATAAGTGAGCGACCTCACAGAGAGCGCAGACGGATCGCGGTGCAATGGGCAGCGAGGGTTGAACAGCACAATTCACAACCAACTGGACGAGAAATGCTGACATCAATAATTGTCACCGCGGTCATAGCCGGAGCGCTCGGATACGCGCTGAGACATGGCCGGCACGGCCGGGACGGGGATCTGATCGTGCACAGGCCGTATAACAATCGCTACGACGACGCCAGCGCAGCGCGCGATTACGCGCTGCTCGAGTAAGCCCTACGCCTCCACCAGGGGGAGGGGCATAGAAGTCGTGGTGGGAGCCGCCGCCTCCCCATCGCGACGCGCCTCCTCCAGCGCATACTTCCCATTCGCCTCGCTGGTGCGCTCGAGCGGGTAGCGGCCGCTGAAGCAGGCGTCGCAGTGGGTTGCGCGCTCGCCCTCGATCGCCTCGTAGACGCCGTCCAGCGAGAGGTAGTGAAGCGAGTCGCAGCCCAGCTCGGCCGCCACCTCCTCGGTGCTGCGGCCGTGGGCGATCATCTCCTCGCGCGTGGACATGTCGATGCCGTAGTGACAGGGGTGGACGATGGGCGGGGCGGAGATGCGCATGTGCACCTCGGCGGCGCCTGAGTCGCGCAGCATCTGGACGATCTGGCGGGTGGTGTTGCCGCGCACGATCGAGTCGTCGACGACGACCAGGCGCTTGCCGGCGATGACCTCCGGGAGCGGGTTGAACTTCAAGCGCAGGCCATGGCGGCGCAGCTCCTGGCCGGGCTGGATGAACGTGCGGGCGACGTAGCGGTTCTTGACGAAGCCGTCGTCCTGGGGCAGCCCGGCGGCGCGAGCCAGGCCGCGGGCGGCGGCGTTGCCGGAGTCCGGGACGGCGATCACGAGGTCGGCCTGCACGGGCGCCTCGCGCCAGAGGATCTCGCCCATGCGTCCGCGGGCGACCTGCAGGACGTGGCCGTTCATGCGCGAGTCCGGCCGGGCGAAGTAGATGTACTCGAACACGCAAAGTGCCGGGCGGACACTCGTGGAGACCTGGCGGCTGGAGAGACCGCGCTCGTCGAGCGTGACGATCTCGCCGGGGGCGACGTCGCGCAGGAGGCGGGCGCCGATGATGTCGAAGGCGCAGGACTCCGAGGCGACGCAGTAGCGGTTCTCGCCGGTCGGATCGTCAACGTCGGGCTCGAGCACGCCGAGCGCGAGCGGGCGCAGGCCGTGGGGGTCGCGGAAGGCGATGACGCGGTCGCGGGTCATGAGCACGATCGAGAAGGCGCCGCGCAGGCGCGGGAGGATATCGGCGATCGCGTCCTCGATCGACTCGGCGGGATGGGTGGCGATCAGCGCGGCGACGATCTCCGAGTCGGAGGTGGAGCTGAAGGTGACGCCGCGCGCGAGCAGCTCCTCGTGGAGCTGCACGGCGTTGATCAGGTTGCCGTTGTGGCCGAGCGCGAGCTCGCGCGTGGAGCCGTGCGTGCCCTCCGAGCGCTGCACGGGCTGGGAGTTCTCCCAGGCGTTGGAGCCGGTGGTGGAGTAGCGGACGTGGCCGATGGCGAGCTCGCCGGCGAGCGTGCCCAGATCGTTCTCGCCGAACACCTGGCTGACGAGGCCGAGCTCGCGGCGCGTCATGATATGCCCGCCGCGGTCGGCCGCGGCGATGCCGGCGGACTCCTGGCCGCGATGCTGCAGCGCGTAGAGCGCGAAGTAGGAGAGCCGCGAGACCTCGTGGCCTGGCGCGTACAGGCCGAAGACACCGCACTCGTCGCGAGGGCCGTCACGCATTAGGACTACACGCTAACAGCATGGGGTCGAGGCGAGGGGCCGTGGAGGGCGCCAACGCGGCAGTCCGCGGAGATGCGCGTGCGTGGAAGGCAGCGTTTGCGTAACAGGGCAGGGTACGTCGAGGGATGCGTGGGGCGGCGAAAAGGGGTGGTGGCTTTCGCCCTCAAAGGAAGAGCTCCGCGAGCGCGCCGTGCGCCTCGGCCAGCTCGGCGAGGGACGCGGTGAGCGAGAGCTCGCCGAGGTCGAGGCGCAGCGCGTCCGAGCAGACCGTGCCGATGATGCGCACGCGGGTGCGGCGGCCGAGGGCGCGCACGCCGGTGGCGATGCCGCTGACGAGGAAGCCGCCGGGGGCCTCGCCGAACAGGACCCGGAGTGGATCGTGGTTGTCATCGTCCTGGTCGGCAAGCGCGTCCAGCCGGACCTCGGCGCCGCAACCGCCCGCGAGGCAGCACTCGGCCAGAGCGATGGCCAGTCCACCCTCGGCGATGTCGTGGGCGCTGGAGAGCCCACCGACGCGCATGGCGCCGCGGACGGCGAACTGGGCGGAGCGCACGGCCGCGATGTCGATCCCCGGAAGCTCGTCGGGCAGCGAGTGACCGTGCAGCTTGGACAGCTCGCTCGCGTGCAGCGAGGGGGCGAAGGGACCGACGAGCGCGATCTCATCGCCCGCCCGCGCAAAGCCCAGGCGCCCGGCGGTGCGCGCGTCGGGCAGGCGGCCGACCATGCCGATGACGGGCGTGGGGTAGATGGGGCCGGAGGAGGTCTCGTTGTAGAGGGAGACATTGCCCCCGACGATCGGTGCGTCGAGGGCACGGCAGGCGTCGCCGAGGCCGCGCACCGCTTCGGTGAGCTGCCAGGCGACGTGGGGGCGCTCGGGGTTGCCGAAGTTGAGGTTGTTGGTCGTGCCGAGCGGCTCGGCGCCAACACAGGCGAGGTTGGAGGCGCACTCCAGAACCGCCTCGATTGTTCCCCGATAGGGGTCTGCGGCGACGCGGCGGCCGTTGCAGTCGATGGAGACGGCGAGGGCGGGAACCGGCCCGCCGTTCCCCGACCCGCCGTTCCCGCCCGCACCTGTGTCGGCTCCATCCGTGCCCGCACCGTCCTCGCCAACGCGCGCCTGCTCCCCCGGATGACGGATCGCCAGGATGGCGGCGTCGGCCTGCTCGGGACGGCGTACGGTGCGTGACTGAACGATCGCGTCGTAGCGCTCGAAGAGGGGGCGGCGAGAGGCGATGTTGGGGCTGCACAGCAGCGCGAGCAGGCACTCGCGGGGGCAGGCGCCGGATGCGAGCGTGGCGGTCGGCGGGGCGTAGATCGGCGTGGTGGGACGCGCCGGTGAGAGGTCATACAGCGGGCAGTCGTCGACGAGGGCGCTGACGGGCATGTCGCCGACGAGGGCGGGGCCATCGAACACACGCATGCGATGAGTGTCGGTGACGGCGCCGATCGCCGTGCCGTGCACCTCCCAGCGCTCGCACAGGGCGAGCACGTCCGCCACCCGCGCGGGCTCGACCACGCAGAGCATGCGCTCCTGGGACTCGGAGACCATGATCTCGAAGGGCTCCATGTCGGGCTCGCGCAGCGGCACGAGCGAGACGTCGATGTCGATGCCGACCTTGCCGGCGGAGGCCATCTCCGAGGCGGAGGAGGTCAGGCCGGCGGCGCCGAGGTCCTGCAGGGAGACGAGCAGGCCGCGGTCGAGCAGTGCCAGCGAGCACTCCAGGAGCTTTGACTCCTCGAAGGGGTCGCCGACCTGGACGGTCGGGCGCTTATCGCCATGCTCGTCGCCGAGCTCGGCCGAGGCGAGCACGGAGGCGCCGCCGATCCCGTCGCGCCCGGTGGAGGCGCCGAACAGGATCACGACGTTGCCCGGACCGGCGGCGGCGCTGCGGACCAGGCGCTCGCGCGGGGCCAGGCCGAGGGCCATGGCGTTGATCAGGCAGTTCTGCTCATACGGCGCCTCGAAGTAAACCTCGCCGCCGACGGTGGGGACGCCGATCGAGTTGCCGTAATGCGCGATCCCCGAGACGGCGCCGTCCAGCAGGTAGCGCGAGCGCTGATCCCGATCCCCACCCACCTCGCCGAAGCGCAGCGAGTCGAGCACCGCGATCGGGCGGGCGCCGATCGCGAAGATGTCGCGCAGGATGCCGCCCACGCCGGTGGCGGCGCCCTGGAAGGGCTCGACCGCGGAGGGATGGTTGTGGGACTCGACCTTGAACGCGCATACGAGGCCATCGCCGCACGCGACCGCGCCGGCATTCTCGCCCGGGCCCATGACCACGTGCTCGCCTTCGGTCGGCAGCGTGCGCAGGAGCTTCTTCGAGTGCTTGTACGCGCAGTGCTCGCTCCACAGCAGCGAGTACATCGCCAGCTCCACCTGGTTGGGGGGGCTGGATTGGTGCGCGCAGACGAGCTCGTACTCGGCGCGTGTGAGACCGAGCGCGAGGGCGTCCTGCACCGTCGGCAGGGTGGCGCTGTCAGACACGAGCGTCCCCGCAGACCGACATCCTCGGCGCCGGCCCAGTCAGACGCGCAGCTCCCTCAGACACGAGCGCCCTCGACGGTCAGGCGCATCGACTCGAAGATCGTAAGACCATCGGTCGAGCCGCCGATGAGAGCATCGACGGCGTGCTCGGGATGGGGCATCAGGCCGAAGACGTTGCCGGACTCGTTGGACACTCCGGCGATGTCGTGGAGCGAGCCGTTGAAGTTGTGTCCGGACGCGTAGCGAAGGACGACCTGACCCCGGCGCTCCAGCTCGTCGAGCGTGGGGTCGTCGGCGTAGTAGCGCCCCCAGGAGTGCTTGGCGGGAATACTCAGGCGCGTGAGGCCGTCGCTCGCGCGCGTGAAGGAGGTGTCGGGTGCGACGACGTCGAGCTCGACCTGACGGAAGGTGAAGCGCAGGTTGGCATTCGGCAGCAGCGCGCCCGGCAGCAGGTGGGCCTCGCAGAGGACCTGGAAGCCGTTGCAGATCCCGAGCACGAGGCCGCCGTCGCGGGCGAACTCCATCACCGACTCCATCACGGGGGAGAAGCGCGCGATGGCGCCCGCGCGCAGGTAGTCGCCGTAGGAGAAGCCGCCGGGCACGACGATCGCCTCGGCGCCCTGCAGGTCGCGCTGCGCGTGCCAGATCAGCTCGGCGTCGCCGACGCGCCGAGCGGCCTGCAGCGCATCGACCTCGTCGCAACTCCCAGGGAACTGAAGAACGCCGAACTTCACCGTGTGTCTAGCCGCCGTCGTCGAGCAGCTGAATCTCATAGTCCTCGACGAGCGGGTTGGCGAGCAGTCGCTCGCACATCGATTCGAGCTGCGAGGAGTCCTCCGCGTCGAGCTCGATCAGCCGCCCGACGTGCACATTCGCCACGCCCGCGAAGCCGAGCGCGGGCAAGGCCCGCTCGACGGCCGCGCCCTGTGGGTCGAGGATGCCGGCCTTGGGCCGGATCAGCACGCGAGCCCTCATCGCGCTCGGGCCGCGATCCGCCCTACCGACGCGCTGACGCGCCACATCACGCGTCAGCCCCGGTGCGCTGCAGCCACGCCTGGAACGGCTCGCCGACGATGAGCTCGTATGCCTCGACGTAGCGCGCGCGCGTGCCCGCGACGACATCGTCGGGGATCGGGGGCGCGGGGGCGCGCTTGTCCCAGCCGCTTGAGGCGGCCCAGTCGCGCACGTACTGCTTGTCGAAGCTCGGCTGGCTGCGACCGACCGCAAACCCGTCGGCGGGCCAGTAGCGCGAGGAGTCGGGTGTCAGCACCTCGTCGCCGACGACGAGCTCGCCGGCGGAGTCCAGGCCGAGCTCGAACTTGGTGTCGGCGAGGATCACACCGCGCTCGCGGGCGTGGGCGGCGGCGAAGGAGTACAGCTCGATCGAGGTCGCGCGCACGCGCTCCATCAGCGCGCGGTCGCCGATGAGCTCGGCGGCGCGGTCGAAGTCGATCGCCTCGTCGTGGCCGACATCGGCCTTGGTGCTCGGCGTGAAGATCGGCCGCGGCAGCAGCTCTGACTCGCGCAGTCCGGGGGGCAGCTCGATCCCGGAGACGGCGCCGGTGGCCTGGTAGTCCTTCCAGCCCGAGCCGGTGATGTGGCCGCGCACGACGCACTCGACGGGGAGCATGTCCAGCTTGCGCACGACCAGCGCGCGCCCGCGCGCCTCCTCGGGAACACCGTCGGTCGCGGAGATCAGGTGGTTGGCGACGATGTGCCGGGTCTTCTCGAACCAGAAGACCGATAGACCCGTCAGCACCCTGCCCTTGTCGGGGATCGGCGTCGGGTGGACCGCGTCATAGGTCGAGATGCGGTCGCTGGCGACCATCAGCAGGTGCTCGCCGTCGGCACCGCCGAGGTCGTACATCTCGCGAACCTTTCCACTGGCGATCAGGGGCAGGTCGGCGAGGGCGGGGGACACGTGGCGCGATGCTAGCAACAGACGCAGCCGGGCCCGACGCGCGGCTTCGAAGCAGGCGCGCCCCACGCACTTGTCGTGGCTTGCCCGTAATGTGGCTGTCGATGCCCATCGAGCCTCCCCCAGACCTTCGAGCCAGGCTGCATGCCATCCTCATGGATCTTCTCGAGCGCAATCCCGCGGCGACGTCGTCAGAGTCGTACGTCCAGCACCATGTCGAGTTCGAACTGCTGGCCGAGCCGATCAAACCGAGATATCTGCTCCGCATCGGGATCAACTATCACGGAGCGCAAGTCCAGCACGTCACTTATGGGGAAAATGGTGTTCTGGTTGGCTGGAACCCAAGAGGCGACGCGCTCGGTATCGGCGCGAGGGCGAAGATTCTGCTTGCGGGGACGACAATCTTTCCGCGCAGGCCCAACGAACAGATGATGAGCGACTGCAAGATCGGCGGCGGCAGCATACCTCGGGGAGACTATGTCCGCGCGGAGTTCAAGGTTAGAGGCTGGCTTGGCAAGACAAAGAACCTCGCGGGGGCAGAGTTGCTAAAGGACTTTCGGCTCCTCAGGGACGACCAGGCCGATCTCTTGGTGATCGCACTGTCGGAGGTTGCGCATCTCAAGTGGCGCGGCGAGGGCCCGTCTCACCAGGTCGGGCGGCGCACCGGCTGCGTGGACTTCGAGAAGATACTCATCGACCCTCGCAAGCTCCACGGTACACAGATCGCCGCACGGAGTATCCCGGACTTCCAGATCCAGACCAGGCTCGACCCGAACGAATCGACAGGACCTCAGCAGCATTGGCGAACAACCACCCAACGGGTCGTCGGCTCTTCGTCAAGCAACATGCCTGGGGCAGAGCATTTCGTCACTCTCTGTTGGCGGACCGCCAAATGATGCGAGATCAAGACCCGGCATCGGCATAACTGAGCAACGCCGGCAACAGATCTTTGAGTCGTTCTCCGACAGTGGCGTGGAGACGATGCAGCGCCACGATCTGCTCAGCCAGGCCAATGAATCCCAACTCGTCATAGAGGTCTACGAGCACGTCGGGTGCCGCCAGAGCGTCTGCGGACGTACCGGCCAAACGCAGATAGAAGTCGTCGAGTACCGCTGCAACAGCCGCCTGTCGCGCTAGGTCTGGTACGGGGACAGGCAGGCGCTTAATGACCTTGGCGCCAATCTCGTGGAATGTGTTTCCTCGCCCTTGGGCTTCTACCTCGGGGATTGCACCTCTCAGCATATGAAAGAGAAAACGAGGCTCGAGGTCCTCAGAGCAGACTATGTTCTTGAACCCTTGATTGGTGCAGAGCGGGACGCCAGCTATCCCGACGTGCCCAATGGGAGCCCTGCAGCTGAACAGCACCGTCCCGGCGGGAAGGAGCCTGTCTGAGAAATTTGGCCAAGCCTTCTCCGTAATCGTCCGCTCAGAGGAGCATATTTCAACTGTGCGGGGACGCCCGAGATCCTTTGGTGTCACCCACACGATGTCTCCGCCCCAGTTGCTGGGGTCAGCCGTGGCTGGCGTGGATCCACCGGCCACCCGTCCGAGCTCACCGAGTAACGCGGACCCATCCGATCGGGCAAGTGCCGAGCGGACACGTGCACTTGCTTCAATTGCAGCCGCGTCCTCGACCGTATTCCTCTTTGGCATTGGGATCATCGTCCAGTTCCAATCTGCGCCTCGACACCCTCCAACTGCGCGACCAGCTCCCGTCCCATTCCGAGCAAATCCCGGACGATCGCGCCTAGATCCTGACCTGTTGATGGGGTGGCAGAACGAGGGTTTCGGATGTCGAGGTTGTAGTCGTCCGCCTCGATCGCAGACCTCTCTACCATCCAGGCGTTAGCGGTTTCATGGGGATTCCGCCACCAGCGGCGGAATCCCCTCATGTCCTCATAGACAAGTGGGCGCGTCTTGGTGAACAGGCTACGACCATCGGGGGGCAGGACTTCATAGAACCAGACTGACTCAGTTGCCTTCCCCTTGGTGAAGAACAACACGTTCGTGGGTATCGTCGAGTATGGAGCGAAGCATCCGCGAGGCATACGCAGGACCGTCGTTAGTCGGCAGTTATCGAAAAGATCCGCGCGAATCCGTGCTGCCACGCCGCTGGCGAAGAGACTGCCGTTGGGCAACACAACCGCCGCTCGCCCGCCCTTCTTGAGCGCAGCCACAACGATCTGTAGAAAGAGCAGTGCAGTCTCAGTGGTTCTGAGGCCGGCAGGAAACCGGTCGGAGATAGACGACTCCTCACGTCCACCAAAGGGCGGGTTTGTAGCGATTACGTCGAACGGCTCCCGTGCGAGATCCTCGAGCTTGCCGATTGCGAGGCTGTTCTTCAGCTCAATCGCCGCGCCTGGCTGCCCGTGCAGGAGCAGATTCATCCGCGCGAGGAGATGGGGCAGTTGCTTTGCCTCCCAACCAACAAGACGACACGCTCCTTCTAAATCCGCCTCGGCGTGCCCGATCCGTTCAAAATGAGTGGGTATCTCCACGAGGAAGCCGGCCGTCCCACAAGCAGGGTCGAGTACCGATTCACCTGGCTTGGGATCCAGGATCTCGATGAGAGTTCTTGTGAGCGGACGAGGGGTATAGAACTCGCCTGAGTCGCCTGCGGCATCTCGCATCTCTTGCAGCATCGACTCGTACAGATTGCCGAGTGCATGAACGTCCTCGCTGGATGCAACTGGTACTCGATCCAACTGCTCGGCGATCTGCGCCAACAGCTTACCGCTGCGCAGCTTGCACGTCACGTCGATGAAGCACTCGCGGAGGACACTTGCATCCGGTGATTGGTCTGGGAGGGAGCGTATGTACTGAAGCAAGCCCGGTCCGCGCGACCCGTCGGGACGCTTGGCCTCCGGCTCAGCGACAAACCTGAGTAAATCGTCGGCCGCCAGAGAGGCGGTGCATGCCCAGTCGCGCCATCGGTATGGAGGATGAAGCAGGTCGGGCTTATCCCGGTCGATCAAGCGTAGGAGAAGCAGCCAGCTGAGCGTGGGGAGCCGGTCGAGCTCGCTGCTCAGACCCTTGTCCATTCGCATGAGATCACGCACCCGCTTGACCGAGGCGATCACCTGCTTGTCACCCCGCTTGGGCATATGCCGATTCTGACGCACTCCACGGACCGACCGAGCCGGTCTGCGTCAGACGCCGCCGTCATCGATCTCTTTCTGAGACTCATAGTCCGTAGACTAATAGTCGTCGCGGCGGAACGCGAACGCCCACAAGGCGAGCACTGAGACGAGCTCATCGCGACATTTCCGCCTTTCGGCCGCGAAATCGGCACGAATCTGAGTCAGGCGATCTCGTCGAGCCCGCCTACGATCCTCCCCGCGTAGCGCACGTAATGCCCGTAGTCGAAGATCTCCTCGAGGTCCAGTCCGGCTGCGCGCTCGTCGCCGGCGAGCAGCTCGCGCAGGGCGATGCCCTCGTCCCAGGCTCGCTGGGCCAGCTCCTGGACGGTGCGGTAGGCGTCGTCGCGCGTGGAGCCGGCCGCGACGAGCGCGAGCAGCACGCGCTGGGAGAACAGCGCGCCGTGGGTGAGCTCGAGGTTTGCGCGCATGCGCTCGGCATCGACGGTCATGTCGCGCGCGAGCGCGAGCGTGCGGTGCTGCAGGTAGTCGAGCAGGATCGTGGAGTCGGGCAGGATCACGCGCTCGACGGAGGAGTGGGAGATGTCGCGCTCGTGCCACAGGGCGACGTTCTCCAGGGCGGCCTGGGCGCCCGAGCGCAGGACGCGGGCCAGGCCGGAGATCTGCTCGGCCTTGATCGGGTTGCGCTTGTGAGGCATCGCCGAGCTGCCCTTCTGGCCGGCGCGGAAGGGCTCTTGCGCCTCGCGCACCTCGGTGCGCTGCAGGTGGCGGACCTCGGTCGCGAATCGCTCGAGGCCGGCGCCGGCGAGGGCGATCGCTCCCAGCAGCTCGGCGTGGCGGTCGCGGGCCACGACCTGCGTGGAGACGTCCTCACGCGCGAGCCCGAGCCGCGCAAGCACGCGCGCCTCGAACTCGGGGCTGGTGGCGGCGTAGGTCCCGACCGCGCCCGAGACGGCGCCGACCGTGACCTGTGCGAACGCGCGCTCCAGGCGCTGGGCGTTGCGCTGGGCCTCGAACGCGAACCCGGCGAGCTTGACGCCGAACGTGGTCGGCTCGGCGTGGACCCCGTGGGTCCTGCCGACGCACAGCGTTTGCACGTGCTCGCGCGCGCGCGCCGCGAGCGTGGCGACAAGCTCGTACGCACCCGGGACGAGCACCTCGCCGACGGTGCGCAGCTGCAGCGCCAGGGCGGTGTCGAGCACGTCCGAGGAGGTCAGCCCGAAGTGGATCCAGCGCCCGGCCTCGCCCGCTGAGGCGGCGAGCACGTCCACGAACGCGGCCATGTCGTGGTCGGTGATCCGCTCACGCTCGTCGACGGCCTGCACCGTGAACGTGGCGGTGCGGATCGCCTCCAGCTCGCTCGCCGTGGGACCGCCGTCTCCGAGCAGGGCGGGCAGCTCCTCGCACGCGGCGACCTCGACCCGGCGCCAGGTCTCCATGCGCGCGGCATCCGTCCACAGAGCGCCGAGCTCGGGGCGGGTGTAGCGCGAGATCATGCTCCCAGGATCTGCGCCGCGAGGATCGCCGCGTTGCGGGGATTGTCGAGGCCAACGCAGGCCACGGGGACGCCCGGGGGCATCTGCACGATCGAGAGGATCGCGTCCAGGCCACCTGCGGCGGTGAGACGCCCGGAGAGCGGCACGCCGATCACGGGCAGGTCGGTGTGGGCGGCGAGGGCGCCGGGCAGGGCCGCGGAGATGCCGGCGCCGGCGATGATCACGCGCAGACCGCGCATGTGGGCGTTCCTGGCGTAGTCGGCGACGATGTCCGGTTCGCGGTGGGCGGACATCACCCGCAGCTCGTGCAGGATGCCGCGCTCTTCGAGCTCGTTGGCGGCCTTCTCCATTGTCTCCATGTCGCTCTTGGAGCCCATCACGATGCCGACGCGAGGGGCGTCGACGTCCATCTCCTCCAGCTGTGCCCGCACCTCGGCCTCGGCCAGAGGGGTCGCGATCGGGGAGACGTCACCCATCGACAAGATCCTCCAGCTCGCTGTCCCGCTCAACGCCAGACCACTCCTCGAGCCAGCTGTCGAGCGAGCGCCAGCCCTCCATCTCGGGTGAGCGCTCACCCGCGCCGGAGGCGATGTCGCCGCGCAGCTGCATGCCCTCGAAGGAGATCATCCGAGCCGCAGCATACGCTGACTCGCGCGCCGACTCGGCGTCGGGGCCGAACCCGGTGATGTTCAACACACGCCCGCCGGCAGTGACAATCCTCCCGTCCGCTCCGAGGGCGGTGCCGGCGTGCGTGACCTCGACGTCGTCGGGGACGCGGTCGAGCCCCGAGATCGGATCGCCATTGGAGGACGACGCGGGATAGCCGGCACTCGCCAGCACGAGCGTGACCGCCCATTCCGGCGACCACCAGGGCAGATCGTCCTCCGGATTTTCCCTGATCAGGCTACCGGGCCGTACCGCGCGGAGCAGCAGCTCCAGGAGATCTGACCCAAGGCGGGGCAGTACCACCTGGGTCTCCGGATCACCGAAACGGACGTTGAACTCGAGCACCTTCGGACCCTCGGTAGTCAGCATGATGCCGGCGTAGAGGACCCCGTGAAACGGGTTGTCGCGCGCGCGCATCCAATCGACGATCGGTTGGTGCACGAAGAAGGAGAGGCTCCCGGTGTTTGCGTCCGGCAGATCGAGCACGGGCGAGTAGGCGCCCATGCCGCCGGTGTTGGGTCCCGTGTCGTTCTCGCCGATGCGCTTGTAGTCGCGCGCGGGCGCCAGCGGCACCGCATACTTGCCGTCGCACAGGGCAAGCAGCGACAGCTCCCTGCCGACCAGCCGCTCCTCCACCAGGGCGCTCGCCCCGCCATCGCCGAAGCGGCCCTCGAGGAAGATCTCGCGCAGCGCGGCGTGCGCCTGCTCGGCGTCGTCGGCCACGGTCACGCCCTTGCCGGCGGCGAGCCCGTCGGCCTTGATAACGACGCCGGGCGTGGCCAGCTCTGCGACCGCGTCGAGGCCCTCCCGCAGCGTGCGGACGTGGCGCCAGCGCGCGGTGGGGACCCCGGCCTCCTCCATCACCTGCTTGGCAAACGCCTTGGAGCCCTCCAGGCGCGCGGCGGCAGCCGACGGGCCGAAGGCGAGATGCCCGCGCGCGTCGAGGGCGTCCACGAGGCCTGCCACGAGCGGGACCTCGGGGCCGACGACGGTGAAATGGACGCCCTCGCGCTCGACGGCGACGACGATCCCGTCGATGTCATCGGCCGCGATGTCGAGCAGGCGCGCGTCGGCGGCGATGCCGGCGTTGCCGGGCGCGCACAGCAGCTCGGTCACCTCCGGTGAGCGCGCGAGCGCGCGCACGAGCGCGTGCTCGCGCCCCCCGCCCCCCACTACCAGGACCTTCAAGCGATCCTCCTCTCGCGTATCACCGGGTGCGCGTTCAGAGGGAAGCGATGAAATCGTCTACGGGAATGGCCGCGAGCGTCTCGTAACGGCCTGTGCCGCGCGAGCCCAGCTCCAACGAGACGCGCGCCATCGTCGCCTCGTCGGGCGCCTCCACGACCGAGATGAAGTCGACGTGACCGAGGGTCGCCCACTGCGCCTTGACGCTCGCGCCGAGCTGCTCGACCTCCTTGTTGACCTCCCGGATCCGCTGCGGGTTGTTCTTGACCGTCTGCACGCCCTCCGGCGTGAGGGTGCTGAGCATGATGTAGGTGGGCATTGTGGCTCCTCCGTCCGTCGTGGCGGGTCGCGCGCCGCGCCGGCACGCTCAACATCCGTTGTACCGGATCGCCGGACCTGAGCGCTGCTCGCACGCCCGGTAGGTCTTCATGTGACGCGCGACGGAATAGACCGTCCCACCCCTCAGCCGGCTGCTCCCTGCAACCAACGGGCGGCCGTACCAAGCGCCTTGAGCCGCGCCCCAACGCTGTCCCGTTTGGGCCGCGCGCGACGGTGTAGTGGGTTGTGGGACGCATCAGCGCAACCGTTCATCCCTTCGGTGTTGGGACTTCGCAACGGGTGTGGTACCCTTGAGGACCAAGCATCCAAAGAAGCCGATCGAGGCGGCGCTCAGACGAGCGGAGGACCAGGGGTTCCGGGTCGAGACGAGCCGGGCTCACTGGGGAATTCTCTACTGCCCAGGACACAGAACGGGCAAGTGTCCGCCGCTCTCCGTCAATGGCTCGCCGCGAAGCGCCGACAACGAGGCCAAGAGGATCAACCGCTACATAGACAATTGCGCCCACCGAAAGCCATGAAAGAGCACACCTTCACGATCCGCTTCCTCGCTCCCGGCAGGACGCTGGACGACCTGTCGATCGACCTGTATGACCGCATCGACGACGCTTCGCTCATGGGGCCGGACGAGGACGGCTCGTTCCTATACGAATTCGACCGCGTCGCCCCGAACCTTCCAGATGCCCTTGCGGCGGTGCTACGCGAACTTACGAGCGCCCTGCCCGAGGCGACCGTGATTCGCGTGCACGAGTACGACCTGGCGAGCATGAGCGACATCGCCGCACGGGCCGGGCGCACGCCCGAGAGCATCAGGCTGCTGGTGAAGGGCAGGCGCGGCCCGGGGGGCTTCCCACCCGCCGCCGGGGACCTCGGCGGACGCATGAAGGTGTGGCGCTGGGCGGAAGTGGCGCAGTGGTTCGAGGAGACACTCGGAGAGCCGCTGCCCGACACGTCCGACAGCGCGTTCTTCCAAGCGTTCAACAACGCGCTGGAGATCCGCCGGCTCACAGGGCGGCTCGGCGAGTCCGAGCGGCGAGCGGTCGCCCGCGCGCTGCCCGACGAGATGGCGCGCGCCTGAATTCCCGATTGTGCGTGGCCGACCGTCCCGTTTGCCCCGTTGCGTCGGAGTAGACAGCGGAGATGACTGTCCGAACAATCACACCCGGCCTCGCCGCCACGCTGCGCTCACTCGCGGTGGGTCAACTCCAGATGCGGATGTCGGCGACATCAAGGCATCATCTACTATGATGTCGCTATGCGTACAACACTCACGATCGACCCGGATGTGCGACTTCTGCTTGAGCGCCGAATGAACGAGCGCGGCCTCAGCTTCAAGGAGGTCGTCAATGGCGCACTACGCGACGGTCTCCTCGGAGCCGGCGAGAAGACGGTGTTTCACACCCCGACGTTCGACCTCGGCGAGCCACTGGTACCTCTTGACAAGGCGCTCGCGCTGGCGGGCGAACTGGAGGACGAGGAGTTGCAGCGCCGGCTGGCGGCGCGCAAGTGATGGTGTGCAGGTCGTTGACGCAAACATCCTGCTCTACGCCGTCAACGAGCAGTCGGTCAACCACACGGCGGCACGGCGCTGGCTGGACGACACGCTGGCGAGTCGCGAGACGGTCGGTTTCGCCTGGGTGGTGCTGCTGGCCTTCCTGAGGTTGAGCACGCGGCGGGGAGTCTTCCCCAACCCGCTGTCGCCCGATACGGCGATCGCGGTGATCGAGCGATGGTTGGGTCAACCAGGCGCGGTGATCCTCCAAGCGGGTGAACGCCACCTGGCCTTGATGACCGGTCTCCTGCGGGAAGCCGGCACGGCGGGCAACCTTGTCAACGACGTGCACCTGGCGGCGCTCGCCCTGGAGCACGGTGCGGAAATCGTGTCCTTCGACGGAGACTTCGCCCGCTTCGCGGGAGTGCGCTGGCGCTCGCCGGTGTAAAGAGGGCGTTGCCCGACCGGCGAATGTAAGCCCGCGTCCGTCTGGATCAAGGCCGACCGCTTGCATCCGCTCCCATAGACTCCGCGCCAAAATCCACGATAGAGAGCACGACGCTGCACTCGTCTGTTAACTCTTGACGACCGAAGCGACATCAAGCTCCTTGAATGGCGTGTCGTGTACATCATCGTCGGCGTGCGTCGCCGTCGGGTCATACAAGTACCCCCACGGCCTCTCGTCG
>Ga0210408_10003037_pt1 | contig 15714 bp, 17 predicted proteins | sample IncBWH4MmetaG_FD_155471 | JGI IMG/M metagenome (GOLD analysis project Ga0210408, IMG submission 155471) | Forest soil microbial communities from Barre Woods Harvard Forest LTER site, Petersham, Massachusetts, United States - Inc-BW-H-4-M | ecosystem: Environmental > Terrestrial > Soil >...
CGACTTTTTCGCGAACGAGCGCTAGCGCCGGAATTCGACCGATCGAAAGCAGTCCCTTCCTTCCGCCGTAACGGCGATATCGGGCTTTCGGAGATCAGGCCCGAGGATTGGCGTCTCCAACTCGTCGGCGTTGGGGACCCTGCCTCCTACGCGCAATACAGCAAAGACCTCACCTCTTGGATCTACGGAATGAACGATTCCAACACCGAAGCTTCCAAGGCAGAGGCCAACGCGCCTGCAAAGAAACCTGGCCTGCACGAGGAGGACGCCAAAGGCGCCGCTGTAAGGATGAAGCCGATGGCGATGCCCGAGGATACCCCTCAACGTATTCCGGGACTACTGCTGACGCTGGCGGATGTAAGAAAACTCCCACAGGTCGAAATGGCCACGGAGTTCAAGTGTATTGAGGGTTGGAGCGAGATTGTTCATTGGGGCGGGGCACGCTTGCGCGACTTCCTTGCCGCGTTCCCGCGGCGGGCGGGCAGCGGAAATCAGTTGCATCCCACTGAGCTTGCCACTGGCATTCCGAAGTACGTCGGCTTCGAGACGCCGGACGGCCAGTATTATGTCGGCATCGAGCGCGAAGTGGCGTTACATCCGCAAACGCTGCTGGCCTATGAGCTGAACGGCCAGCCTCTGACACCGGACCATGGTGCCCCTCTGCGTCTGGTCACCCCGCTCAAGTACGGTATCAAGCAGCTCAAACAGATTGGCCGAATCGTCTACACCGACGCGCGCCCGCATGACTATTGGCACGAGCAGGGATACGACTACTACGCCGGTTTATGAACACGGTCAACATGGCGCGTCTTTCGCGCTGCGAGATTTTCTTGACTTCGCCACTCGATGCCAAAGCACTCGACAACCCGTTACCGTTACGCCCAGAGTGTTACCTGCGTAGCCGGTACGTTCTGTTACCTATGTCTGCGGGCCGGACCTTTTTGATTGGCGGGAGCGACGGGACACGAACCCGCGAGCTCCTGCGTGACAGGCAGGCGTTCTAAGCAACTGAACGAGGTCTCCGCAAACCTCCAGCAAGAGCTGTGAGCGTTCGGATTGGTAATGGGAAGTCGGCTTGTAGCAGGTAATCTCCGTGCTTGGATCGATCCTTGGCTATTCAGAGGCAATCGATACACCGTTGTAGCTGCCAAATCGCATTCCCTGGATCCAACTCTGGACCTCTACCTTATTAAGGTAGCGATCTTTGGAGCAGAATTACCCGCTTGCGCCCCAAGGGTGGCCGAGCGGTTGAAGCCGATATGGGTGCTTGCGGGCGGATGAACCTCCAGCACTTGAGGCCACATAACTGGTTGAAACTTCAGGACTTCAGAGCAATTCGAGGAAACGTGTTCTTCCGACATAACAAGGCCTGTCCGCAACGAAACGGTGGAACCGCCGTCGGAGGCCAGAGTTGAGTTCGAATTTGTCCGCTTTCCGGGCGGCTATAATCTTTGCGTGAGCACCGATTTCCTGGATCGCCTGGCGACTCAACTTAGAGCCAACAAGAACGCTGCTTGCCGCCGAGCAATTCAGCGGATTCTCGCCATCGTCAAGAAGAATTGTGAAGAAGGCAAATATAAGAACGACGTTGAAGCAGAGGCCGACTTTCGGCACTTGGTGGAGCGCGACAAGGGCTGCAAATGAGCTGTTCTGGTGGAGAACATTCGGTCTCGTTTCGTTTCATTCGGCCTCGATTCTCAATGGGACCTATACGTCGTGGGATCTCATGGAGTTTGCCGGTGTACGCGAACCAGCAGGTCGGGAGACCTCATTCGACGGCAGTAGTCCTCGAAGTTCGGGCGCGGTCCCTTCCAGCGAAGATCCTCCACGGTCTCAAATACAGGGACGTCCAGTCGCAGAGTCGCAAGCGTACGAAACAACAAGGCCTCGCTCCATGAGTTGAACAGCGATTCGGACAGTAATCGGGCCTTCCGGATTGACGGATGCCATTCTCGCCAGTCCTTGGGAATGGCTTCAAGGTGACGATACTGAGATAAGGTAAGAGCCGCAGCCCTTGCGCCCCATCCCGGCAAACCCGGGAAGCCATCTGCTACGTCACCGACGACGGCCAGGAAGTCCGGAATGGATTGCGGTCCTATTCCGAATTTCGCCACGACTCCGGCCTCATCGCGCAGGATTTCACGCCTGCGGTCCAATTGAACGACTCGTGTGCCCACCACGCACTGACTGAGATCTTTATCCGGCGTACAAATGAGCACCTGCTTCACGCGGTCATCCTTGGCCGCTTTATCAGCAGCAGAGGCAAGCGCATCATCCGCCTCGTAATCGACCATTGGCCACACTACTGCTCCCATGGCTTCCAGTCCTTCCTCAAGAATGGGGAATTGCGAGAGCAACTCCGGCGGCACACCCTCGCTGGTCTTGTATCCAGGATACAAATCATTTCGAAAGGACTCCACGACATGATCGGTTGCAACTCCGATGTGGGTTGCACCGTCCTCGATCATGGACAAAACGGAGGTTAGAACACCGCGTACCGCGCCGATTTCTTGCCCGTTTGAGTCTGCCGTGAAAGGTACTGCAAAAAAGTGCCTGAACAATTCGTATGTTCCGTCAATTAAGTGCACATCCATGTGGTCTCCGTTCAGATTCTTCGGAGAGTGATGTTATAAGATCGGGCAACTTAATGGGGAAACCCTCCTACAAGGCCGAGGTAGTCATTCGAACAGAAATTGACCCCAACTGTCTGGTCAAGCGTGTCGAGAGCGCGAAACCGTGCCCGTTCCCGGAGTCGATCAACTTCTCGGACGATACGCCGTTCAAGCATCCCGTTTCGAATTTCACGCACCCTGCATCGCCCTCATACCGAGGTTCGCGAGGAGTTGCTGGTCGGCGTCCGCTGAGGAGTTGAGAGTGGTCAGGAGCTTCTCGCCCGTGAAGATGGAATTTGCGCCAGCGAGGAAGCAGAGCGTGACCGCCTCGGGCGACAATTGGCGCCGGCCGGCGGCGAGCCGCACGCGCGAGGCGGGCATCAGAACCCGCGCAGTCGCGATGGCGCGGACCATAACGTGCGGTTCGAGTTCCTTCACATCGGCGAGCGGAGTTCCCTCGTTCCGCACGAGCATGTTGATCGGCACGCTTTCCGGATGCGGATTGAGGCGCGAAAGCTCGTGCAACAGGCCGATGCGGTCCTCGTCGCTTTCGCCCATACCGAGAATCCCGCCGCAGCATACGGTGATGCCGGCCTTGCGCACGTGAGCGATGGTCTGCAGGCGGTCTTCGTAAACGCGCGTGGTAATGATGTTGCCGTAGAATTCGGGCGAAGTGTCGAGATTATGGTTATACGCGGTGAGCCCCGCGTCCTTCAGCCGCTCGGCCTGTGATTCGTTGAGCATGCCGAGTGTGCAGCAGACTTCCATATCAAGCGCCGCGACGGCGCGCACCATGTCGAGCACGCGATCGAAATTCTCGCCGTCCGAAACCTGGCGCCACGCGGCCCCCATGCAGAATCGTGTCGCGCCATCATTTTTCGCGTCCTCGGCCGCTTCGCGAACGGTGGCCGTACTCAACAGCTCTTCGCGCACAACCCCCGTCTTGTAGTGCCCGCTCTGCGAACAGTAAGAGCAGTCCTCGGGACAGCCGCCGGTCTTTATCGAGAGCAGCCGACAGAGTTGGATTTCGTCGGGGTTGTGGAAAGCGCGGTGCGCGAGCTGTGCCCGGAATATCAGCTCGGGAAGAGGAAGATGATAAATGCGGTGAATTTCGTCGCGCTGCCAATCGTAGCGGATTTCCATCCTTAAGCATCCTCGTTTCGAGGTTTCAAAGATATCAAAATCAGACCCCGCGAAGACGAGAAAACTGAAAGAGGCTGGGCAAGCCCGCTCAAAGGAATCGACCCCGCACGTTGATTTGACTAAGTATTCGAACTAAAGTTTCGGAGGCGAGATGACCGCAAATCTTGCGCTCCTCGTTGACAGACACCTGGAGAAAACCTATGAAGGATTGTCGCCAGTTCTATATTGACGGGGCGTGGGTCCACCCAGCCGGAGTCGATGAATTCCCGGTCATCAACCCCGCCACCGAGGAGCGTATTGGAACAATCTCGCTTGGCACCACGAGGGACGTCGACAAGGCCGTCTCTGCCGCCAAGCGTGCTTTTGCGTCGTACTCGGAGACGGGTCCAGACAGCCGTGTCGCGCTCCTCCAAAGGATAATCGAGGTTTATCAGTCAAGGGTTGAGGAACTGGCAGAGACCATATCGCGGGAGATGGGAGCTCCCATTTGGCTTTCCCGCGCGGCGCAGGCCCCGGTGGGACTACGGCACCTGTCCGAGATGGTGAACGTCCTGGCGGGCTTCAAGTTTGAAGAGCTTAAGGGTTCGACCCTCTTGCGAAAGGAGTCGATCGGCGTCTGCGGTCTCATCACACCGTGGAACTGGCCTATGAACCAGATTGTCTGCAAGGTAGCGCCGGCGCTTGCGGCCGGTTGCACCGTGGTCCTCAAGCCTAGTGAGATTGCGCCGCTCTCTGCTTACCTTTTCACAGAGATTCTTCATGAGGCAGGCGTCCCAGCAGGTGTCTTCAACATGGTGAACGGTGACGGACCTACGGTGGGCTCTGCGATTGCGTCGCACCCGGACGTGGCCATGGTTTCCTTCACCGGGTCCACTCGAGCGGGTGTCGCCGTGGCTTCTGCCGCAGCCCCCACCGTGAAGCGGGTGACCCAGGAACTGGGTGGTAAATCCGCCAACATTATTCTGGATGACGCGGATCTGGAGAAAGCAGTTACGGAGGGCGTGCGTGGGTGCTTTCTCAACACCGGCCAGTCGTGCGATGCGCCGACTCGCATGCTCGTTCCGCGGTCCAAGATGCCCCAGGCGGCTGCGGCCGCGAAGCGGGCCGCTGCCGCCACCAAACTCGGAGACCCCTTTACGAAGGGCACCAACATCGGCCCGCTCGCGAGCGCAGCGCAGTTCGAGAAAGTGCAGTGGCTCATCAAGAAAGGTATTGAGGAGGGTGCAGAGTTGGTGGCTGGCGGCGTCGACCGCCCGGAGGGTATCAGCAAAGGATACTTCGTGAAGCCGACGGTCTTCGCCAGCGTACGCAGCGAGATGACCATTGCACGTGAGGAGATTTTCGGACCTGTTCTTTCGATTATTTCTTACGAGGACGAAGACGATGCGGTTTACATCGCAAACGACAGCCCCTATGGGTTATCGGGTTATGTGACGTCTGGAAGCATCGAGCGCGCACGCCGCGTTGCGAAGAGAATTCGCTCGGGTAACGTTCACGTCAACGGTGCTCCATCCGATTTCAGCGGCTGTTTTGGGGGCTACAAGCAGTCTGGCAATGGTCGTGAATGGGGCGAAGCCGGATTACACGAGTTCCTTGAGTTGAAGGCCATCTTTGGGTACCGGGCGAGCTGAAAGAGCCAATTACCGGCCCTGGGGAAGGAATCGACACGGCATCCAACAATGTCTTAACACTCACCGCACTGGCATACCGCGGACCAAAGGTCTCGTCACCGGCGCTTGTTTCCTAACCGACAACCGAGCATCTCATCTATTTGTAAGGGATTTCAGCTCCGGCTCTGCAAGAGCACGCCGCGCGGTGTTTCATCGCACGGAACTCGCCACTTCGCTTTGAGATCTCCGACACGAGGAGGACTTACGCCACATTCCAGGAAGTGCGTTTGCTTGGTGTGTGGCAAGCGCTCACTGAAATTGATTTGCGACCAGTGCGCGACGCGTTTGAGAACGGAAGCCCTTCACTACACGAAAGACGAAATCGTGCACCACTAACGGCCCGCTCTCTTTGACGAACTCGATTCGGATTTCGCTCGTCAGGTCCCGCGGTTTTTTCTCGATTGCAGACCGGAGAGGGTCGTACCTGGACGAATTGTCCAGTAGTGTCTTTCGGTCGTCAGCTAACCGCTCCAACGCGCTTGGCAAATTCACATTGAGCGATGAGTGCGTAGAATTCTTCCCGCTGTTGAAGTGCTGTGAGAAGTGCGAGCGTTTTGCCGTAAGCTGCTATGGCCCCCTTCAAACTGTGGAACGTCGGCGAGTCTTTAGGTGTTCTGCGTCTTGTTATTTGGGCCTCCGCCGACAATTCGAGCACTCGTTTTATGGCTTGACCTGCATGACCCGCAACAGAGTTCCTCATGGACCGGGCTTCCTTATAACCGTCGTTCAACTTTCATCATCGCGCCGCTATGTGATTTCGGGAGCGGTCTCAAACTCACAAAGAAACCCGATGTTTTCATTGAAATCGGATTCGCGAATCGCACAAAGGTTTCGAAGTACGCAAACCCAATGGGTATGGGGCTGCAGGTGAGTGAGGACGGCGCGGAGCAGGCTCGGTCGAGTGCTCTTTGGACTAAAAAGGGAAATCGCGCAGAAATCTTTGGCAGGGCGCGGACTTTTTGAGATACACGGAATCCAGACCACAGGAACGGAGCCGCTAGCCGAGTAGGATTGGAAGAAGCACACCCAGGCTCAGAGCAAAAAGCCAGAGTGCCGGTGCAGGTGTCCCCGCCGGACGAATTCGATGCAACTCCCGGGTTGAGGTTCGGGGATCCTGAAGCAGTGTTCGCGTATACCCACGATCAAACAGGAAAAAGACCACTGCGGTCACAGCGCCATAAATCAAGTGCCCAAAAAGAGAAGGAAGTAGAGCGGAGGCAGCGTTCGTGCTCCAATCGCAAACACCGGTGAGCAATAACGGCAGCAGCGTCATGGGCCCCAAATACCACCAGATCAAACCGAACAACCACCCCCAGGAAATGGCATCGCCAGGATTCGAGGTCTCATCCCGAAACAACAGGCCATAGGTCATGCCGATTGCTGCGCTGACCGATAAATGAATGACTACAGCGCGAAACCCTACAAGAGTACTGTCGATGCCCGCAACTTTCGGCAAGACGCCCGTGGCAATCATGACCGGCATGGAAACCAAGCCGCCGATGAGTCCCGCCCTCGCCCCCCAACCCAATGAGCGCAAGATGTGCAAGCCGGGACCTTCGATTTCCCGGTTGAGGGGGTCGGACTGGATGAACAAACGAACCCAAATCTTGTCAAAGGTGGCGTACGCAACGCCGAGAATTAGTCCGTACAAAATGTGTCCCACCAACGACCCGAAGACCTCGCTTCCTTGCTCCGCCGACCAGTCCAGGGGCATTCCGGAAGCGAGTCGCAAGATTGTCAACGGCCCGAAAAACCACCAGAAGATTCCGAATCCGAGCCCCCATCCCATGCAAGAACCATACCCGCGAACGTCTCGTTGGAAGAGCAGACCAAAGGTTACGCCGATCAAAAGAGCGACGGCAAAATGCAGGAAAATGGTCGTACTCCGAGAGCTGAGTTCGCCAAAACCGGCCAGAAGAGGAAAGTAGTCACCTGAAGACACCCACCGCCCGAAGATAAGGCCTCCGAGGGTGCCGGCGAGACCGCCGGCGACTATGGCGCGGCCCCAGGCGAATTTCATGTCCGGCCCGGACGTACGCAATCCTCCCCGGATACCCAGCCCGACGCCGACAGGCATTCCGATGCACAGCAAATCCCCGACGAGTTCCGGAAATCGCGCCTGGGCGTCCTGAAGCATCATGGCGGTATGTCCGGTAACGGCGGCAAGATGAAAAAAGCCCCCAGCGGTCAGTGTCCAGAGTAAAAAAGAGGAACCCAAACCCCAGATCAGTCCTGCACCCGGACTCGTGCCGCGCCTGGCGAAGAACAACCCGAAGATAAGTCCGAAACTCGCGCCTAAGACTCCGCCGGAAAGGAGCGAACTTTTGAGTACAGCGCTTTCGAGGAAACCGCCGGAGCCCCCCAGGGCCACGCCGAGAAGAACCTCAATTGTACGCGAACGAGAAAGAGCCAAATCAAACTGCTTACCCAAAGCTGTTTGCGTTTCTGACACGGATTGGCACCTACTTCAGAGCAATCGTCTGAACAATGTCTCGCGGAAAAAAGAGTTCGATCGTCCAGTCCATAAGCACTCGAATTTTGCGTTCCAAACCGGGCAATTTTGCAAGGTAAATTCCCCGCCAGAGGAGCCACGCAAACAGACCAGAAAAGCGCAAAGACTTACTTCGGGCAAAGGGAACGCTCAATTCGGCACAGGCCGTCTGGTGGCCCACAACGCAGAGTGCCCCGAGTGAATCGAAATGAAACCTGCGTGCAGACCGCCCCTCGAGTTGAGCATGGATGTTGCTTGCCAGAATTTCCGCCTGCCGGAGAGCAAATTGAGCGGTTGGAGGGCACCGCTGTCCGGTAGCTGTGTCGGTTACTGCGGCGCAATCGCCGATTCCCCACAAGCCGGGATGGCCCGGCACGGCAAGCGTGCCATCAACCAGCAGCGCGCCACGTTTATCTTTTTCCAGAGGAACTGACTTCAAGAAAGGGCTCGGGGCAGTGCCCGCGGTCCAAACAAGCGTCTCCGCGTGAATCTCCCCGTCGCTGAGGAGGACCACACCAGGATGCGTGTCCACGATGCGTGTGTTCAAACGAAAGCTCACCCCGCGCAATTGCATCTTCTCTTGCGCATACCGGGCTAAAGACTCGCTCAGTTCCGGCAAGATGCGGTCACGGGCATGCACCAGCACGATCTTCAGCTGATTCGGGCGAAGCTTGGGATAATCAGCCAAAATGCCATGCGCGAAATCGTTCAGAGCGCCAGCGAGTTCCACGCCCGCAAAACCACCACCCGCGATGACAAAGGTAAGCAGCGAAGATTGAAGACCGGGATCGGACTCAAGATCGGCGCGCTCGAACATTTCGATGACATGATTCCGGATGCGGATAGCATCGAGAAGACTCTTAAAATTGAACGCGAACTTCTCGATGTTCGTCATGCCGAGGTAGTTTGACGCTGAGCCGAGCGCAAAAATCAAATGATCGTAGGGAATTTCTCGTCTGCCGGCGCCATCCGCACGTGTCTCACCATGCAGAATTACCAAATGCCTTTCCAGATCCACTCCCGCAACAACACCTCGAATGAAGTCCGTGCGGCGCAGTGCGGTCCGCAACGGCGTGCTGATATGACTGGGTTCGAGGCTACTTCCTGCCACCTCCGCGAGCATTGGGGTAAATAGGAGCGCATTCGTATCATTGATCAGAGTCAAACTGGTCGAAAAGTCCGTGCGCAATTTTTCTTCCAGACACTCCGCCGTACGCATGCCAGCAAATCCCCCACCCAAGATAACAACGCGTTTCCTCACGGAAACTTGCGGTGCTTGGGGCACTAGCTCCGGATCGAAGGAGCGCTCGGCGATGTCATCTAAACCCTGCCTGATGATGCCGAGCGATGCGCCGTACACAACCCAGCCGACCAAGGCGGGAAAATGCTGGCGGATTTGTTCCGCGGTCCATTCCGGCATTTGGCCGGAGAGCACCGGGACCGCAATCACGCTGATGAGACTCCACAAAGGAACGCCAAGTGAGCCGCCTGTCATGAGGTTGTCGATATACGCCCGCCGTGCGGGCTGCCGAGCTGCGCAATAAACCGCCCCTGTGACGACGCCCAGAATCAAACTCCAAACGGCATGGTGCAGCGTCGTTGTTAAGACCGTACTAGCGGCGGCTCCACTGATAATGCCGATAGAGTACCGGCGGAAAACCGGGTTCATTGCAGGTATTCCTTCAGACTGGCCCGCGGATGGTCGCCACAAGGCAGAAAAACTCCGCGGCTATCTGATTCGCGGATCGTCAAAAGGTTCCGATCTTTGTGAGAACACTTTTTCCCATCGTCGCGAGCGAAGCCGCGGACCGCCTCACATGTTCAGCTCGGTAAGGCACGTTCTTCGCCACGTGGGTTCAATCGCTGGCTAGACTGTAGGTGCGCCACCGCGACCCGCTATCAGCGCATCCAGCGAGTAATCGTTGTATTCCCGTAACGCCAGCAACGCCGCGTAAATAACGACGTAGAGCATTTGAATCGCAAGAGTGTTCCAATCGCTCAGCAGCGCCGTGCCGAAAACCAATGCTGCCATGATAAGCGCGCCGAGGAGCAGCGCGCAGCGCGTCCACAAACCCACAAGCACAAAAAGGCCCACGAGTCCCTCCGCGAAAGGAAGGCTGTAAGCGAATGCCTTTACAGCGACCTCGGGAAGAGGGGATTTCGCAAATTCCTTCACCAGCCCACCCACGAACGCACTCATAATCGGCAGCCGCACCGCTCCGTGCATTAGGATATTCAGTCCAAGTGTGAATCGCAGAAATGCGAACGCAAGTCTGCGATCGCGCAACACTTCGCTCCCCATTTGCGGCCCCCCTCCCCCGGTTAATGTCCTGTCGAAGCCGTACTAGCGGCCGGCTATCTGATTTCGGTGGTCGTCGAAAGGTTCCAATCGTTATGAGAATACGTTTTGCCCTCGGCGCGAGGGTAGCCGAGGACCGCCCCGCAAGCCCTTGCGGTAGAATTGAGCCTGGAACTGATATTCACGTCGTGATGGAGCACCCGACATAAGACATGGATAACCTTTTTGCAATCAACACAGCGAAGACCGAATTTCGAGAGGGCTTCAACCTTGGGGATGCATCTCGTGTGCTGGCGATTGCTGACCCCGACCTGGTGAGTTTTTCCGATGGCCAACCAAGCGAATTTTGCGCGAGCGGATTGCAGGCGTTAAAGACTCGGCTGACCAATCTATTCGAACGCTTCACCGCAGAGCTGTCGGTGATCGTCATCGAGATTCGTCTCCAAGGAGACGTCGCCTACGATTACGGGTGGCATGACTTAACGCTGACACCAAAGGACGGTAGCGAATCGATTCGTCGAAAGTATCGCTATGTGGATGTCTGGCGGAAAAACAAAGAAGGGAGTTGGAAGCTATGCATGTACATGGATAATCAGGACGTCGCCGATCCGTTTCGGCCCGGCCAAATTTCATCGGTCGGAGCGCAAGTTCACGGACGTTTCTGAAGCTTTTTGTATAGCCGCTTGCTGAATCCGTCGGGCATTTGGAACAGCCTTCCATCCCCGACCAGTCCCACCACGTTTCGGGTACCGTCGAGTACGGCAGTGCAGTGCGCGCAAACCTTGAAATGCGCTTCCATTCTCTCGCGCATCTCGGGCGAAATCTCCTCGTCGAGGTAATCGGAGATTTCCCGCCATACTTCGACGCAACTTATTTCAATGGTTCCCATTGCGCCTTCCTTGTTCACCATGGTCTGACTTTCCGATAGGGTTGTCCTTTGATCCAGCAACCGTCGATGCCGGGCGCGAGCTTGTCTCGCAACAGCAACCTCGCCCGATGAAGCCGAGTCTTAACACTTGCAGCCGAGATCCCCAGAATCGCAGTCGCTTCTTTGATAGTCAAACACTGAACGTCCCTGAGAATCAGGACCTCACGATATACGGCGCTCAGCGAGTTGATGGCATTGTGTACCGCTTCCCGTATCTCCTTTTTCTCGAGCAACTCGGAAGGAATAGGCCGCCAGTCAGCATAGTCTTTTGGCCAAAGGTCTCCTTCTTCATTTTCCGGTTGGTCATCCATCGACTCGTAGAGGTGGGAATGGGCTTTCCGTACCTTCATTTTGGCTTCGTTGTACGTGATTTGTACAAGCCAGGTGCTGAACTTTGACTCCCCACGGAAGCCGGGAAGGTTAGAGAACGCCTTCAGAACGGCTTCCTGCGCCGCCTCCTCCGCGTCCGCCGCATTTTTCACAACGGAAATCGCGGTCGCGTAGATCAAACGCTCATAAGGACGTACCAACTCATAGAAAGCTTCCAGGTCTCCGTCGCAGACTCTCTTGACAAGCTTCGCCTCTTCCGTTTGTAATTGCGACGGCGTTGCTGTCGTTCTCATCAACGGGTCTGTAACTCCACCCTTGGGCTGCAAGCATACACCCCCAAACAGATGCCAAAGCGCGCTCTGGCGTTGGTTTTTGTGATCTCTACAATGCGATTCGCGAAGCGCCCGAAGGTTTCGCAAAAGCTCTCAAATGTCGCCCCGGGTTTACCGCCCGGGAGGCCCACAGTCTTCAAATCGCGCATATCACCTTGTTTTTCGCTGCCATGCGCCGATTCTTATGCATCAGCGAGATCTGTTCAGGCGCTCTTCGATTTCGGCAACTAACTTGCGAGTCACGGACACGTCCAACCCATAGTTCCTTCCAGTCCGGATGATTGGACCGCCAATTGCGTCCAGCTCCGGCAGGAGGCCGGCCGACACATCCTTCTGCATGGAGCTTCGCATAGATGCAGGTAGTGCTTCGAGCTTGGCCAGAATTTCTTCTCGATCGACAACCGCTCCGTCCGCAGCAGCAACGGCACAGACCTCACCTACGGCGGATTCGAGTCGGGCTCGCCACGTCACGTCGGCGAAGATCCCCTGTTTGTCCTTATCGCTCGCTGTACCTATAAGAGCGAACGGTGCAAGGAAGGCGAGCTTGCTCCACAGCATGGTTTTTTCATCCGCTTGAAACGTACACGAAAAACCCGCATGCCGAAGCCGGGCGGCGACGCCCTCTAATCTTTGCTCTCCCATCATTGAAAGCGCCAAACGGGCAAATGGAGAACGCTGAACGATCCGACCAGGAGCAAGGCGTTCGGATTCGACCAAGATCGTCGCCGGCACGACGCGTTCGTGATGGAAACGAAAGCGGAGTACGTTGACATGTTCGATCCCATTCAGCAGTGGAACGATTGTCGTAATGACCTCGACAGGCGGGATGGCGCGCAGTGCCGCAACGAGTTGATGACTTTTCACGGCAACCCAAAGCACATCGACAGGCTCCGTCAACCTCGCCTCGACTCGAACCGGCGCCTCGATAGTATCGTAGGGTCTTTTCAAGTGGAGCATTCCGGGATGCTGCGTGTGAGTTCGCGGACGAACGAGGAGCGTAACTTGATCGCCCTCGTGGGCAAGTGCTGCTCCGACGAGCCCGCCCACCGCGCCGGCTCCGAGAATGGCGTGCTTCAAGACACACCCTCTAGAGGTGAACCGCCGAATGAATGCTCTGCTTGCTCCGGGATGATAAGTTCCCTCAAGGTTCGGCTTCCGGCATGATTAGTTCGAAGGAAGAAGTGAGCCGAATTGTATTGTGCAAAGTTCGGTACAGGGGGCAGCGCATGGCGTAAATGCCGTGTGTGCGTTCGACTGTTGCCCTTGCCGTCTCAGGCGCCACCAGGCGCATGGCCACGTGAATGCGGCGGATGACAAGCACACCCTCTTCCGTCTCCACCTCGCCGATTACTTCGGCGGTCAATTTTCCGTCGCTGGCATCGATTTGGCGCGCTTCCAGCGCGCCTCCAAAAGTGCCCATCATTCAACCAGCGGTTGCGGAAATAACATAGTCAATCGTCGACGAGTGCGACTCCTTCAAAGTAGTCGGGTCAACTTTGTAGTGCTGGGCGATGGCCCCATGGACGCTGTAGATCACCGGCTGGGACTCGCCCGGCAAATGTGCGATGCGAAGAGGTCCCCGACGGCGTTCGATACGCGACTTCGAGGTATAGACGACAGTACTCATGGTCTTCTCCTTTTAGAACTGGACAATCGAGTCCGCTGCAAAACTCGGCAAGTTATTTATGCTGGAGACCCTTCGGAGATCGTTTGAGATCAAGCGGAACAATCTGCAATTGCCAGTGTACAGGCACTGACGTGGGCGGGTAGCAAACCGTCTGGTCGCAGGCCTGATACTTTAAATCGCCGGTGATCGAGATCGTCCTCTCCTTCGAGAAGACCGCGCGGAGGGCATCAACAGTGCGCGACGGCGTTACCGTGAGATCCTGGCTGATCCGAAACTTTCCCTCGAAGACGGGGACATGTTCCTGGATGGCTTCCAGGTAGAGTAGTTTGGAGTTCGGGTAAACGACGGGCTGGAACTCGATTCCTGGAGGCCCCTGCAAGGTGAGCTGAATCGGCTTATACCCTTGCACTCCGGGAGAATAGACGTGTACACCCGGGGGAAGCTCGATATCAGCAATCAGACTGACCCTGCCACCTGGTATGACGCTCCGATCGGATTGTGCAAGGGTAAGCTGGAGATGAGGCGCTTTGATGTCTTGAGTCACCTCCGCGCTCAGCTCAGGGAAGAGTTTGGAAATAACATTATTGGCCGTGAGTCGGTCCGTGTACTTCGGTGTGAAATACTTTTCGCGAATAACCCCGCTTGCGTCGATATAGAAGAATCCGGGATAGGCCATTCCTTTGGTCATTCCTTTCGCTGCTGTGTTCAGCACGTTGAAGGTGCGAATGATTTCGGAGTTAGGGTCAGCCAATAGGGGAAACTCGATTTTGTGCCGCAGAGCAAAGTCCTTCAGGATAGCGGGGCTGTCGTAGCTGATGGCGGCCAGCTTTAGCCCTTGCGCCTCAAATCGTTGTCTTGCGTTTTGCAGCTGCACGAGCTGCGCTTTGCAGAAGGGTCACCAATCGGCGGAACGAAAAAAAAGAAGGACAGTGCCCTTTGCCCCTTTGAGGGTCTGGTTGGATTGAGCATGGCCGAACTCATCGGAAAGAGCAAATGCCGGCGCCGGTTGACCGATCTCCAGGCCAACGGACGGAGGAACCGCGCGATTGGTCGGCGGGCCTTCTTGCCCACCGGAAAGACCGAAAAGTCCGGCAAAGAAGAGGATGGCCACCGCAATCTTCATTTTGGCTCCAGATTGGATTTCGTTACTTGCTGCTGCGCCGGAAGAGTGACGCCAAGCACAAGAGAATCTAAGATGCTAATTCGAAAGTCGAGTAAACCCGGCTCCCCACACCCTTCCCGCATCTGCTTCCTGGATAATCACCGCAACCCTGACATTCCGCGGATTTTTGGCGCTGAGATCAAGTTTCATGTCTTGAGTCAACCCTGCGGACTTATCTACTGCTCCGATTCGGATGAGGCTTCGCAGAACCGCAACATGCATCAGCGTCCTTCCAGCGTTCTCTCCCCCTCTGACATGCGATTCGTCGCTGTCATCGGCTATCGCGAGGAAAATGCCCGCTGATTCCGCGGTACTGGACGAAGGTAAGGGGCCGGTTTCGATGTGAAAGACTGTCATTTTTTCATCGGTCCGACTCGAAGAGAGGCTCACCGGAGCTTTCATCACCTTCGTGGCGCGCTCAATTGCCTGCCTCGCTCTTCGTTCATCGCTGCCCACGAATTCAAAGTGCCCGTCAACGATCATCTGCGGGGTATAGATGCTCCCTAGGCCAAACCGCGCCGCGTAGGCACTTTGCCGCTCGCTGTATTCGTGCGAAGAGTAGGGATCCTTCCATCCGATGTCGTTCCAATAGTCCACATGCTCGCTCAGGACGATCAGATCCGCGCCGCTCACCTGCTGCGATCGGTCGAGTCTTTCTAAGAGCGCATCGGCAGGAGGGCAACTCGAGCATCCCTCGGATGTAAACAGTTCGATGAGCACGGGGCTGCTTGGCCTGTCATCGCGGCTCGCTCCCGCCGGTATGCTCGCGGCATGGATGTATCGAAACGAGAGTATCGTCGTTAGAACAGAAATCGCGACCAATCCAGTAATTGCTAGCCTGAAACGCGTCATGCTTCCCCTGACCGATTGAGATCGTCCACCGTATTTTCAAAACTGCTCAATTCCATCCCCCGCTGACCGCGATCAACTGGCCCGTAATCCACGCGGCTTCATCTCCAGCCAGAAAAGAGACAACGTTTGCGATATCCTGCGGTTGTCCGAGCCGCCCGAGAGGGGTCTGGGAAACCACAACCGAACGAAAATCGCTGGAAGCAGGCATGGCTCGGAAGCCCTCGGTATCGGTGGCGCCAGGCAGGACAGAGTTCACCAGGATCTTCTT
>Ga0210408_10003038_pt1 | contig 15703 bp, 11 predicted proteins | sample IncBWH4MmetaG_FD_155471 | JGI IMG/M metagenome (GOLD analysis project Ga0210408, IMG submission 155471) | Forest soil microbial communities from Barre Woods Harvard Forest LTER site, Petersham, Massachusetts, United States - Inc-BW-H-4-M | ecosystem: Environmental > Terrestrial > Soil >...
GACCGGTTCACGCAGAGTGACTGGACAGAACTGCGGCGCTCCACGGTGACGGCCGCGCACAGTCAGCGGCCGTCTGGCCGCGTCGCCTCGGTCGGCTCGATCGGCCCGGTCGGCCCGGTGCACCTAGGCTGTGGCGAGAGCAGTACAGCTACCACGACGCCAGAGGAACTGTGCGACCTTTACCAGGCGCTCATGGACGCCGACGACAGAGCCGACCCCGAGACGCTCGCCCGCCTCGGGTGGACCCTGTTTACCATGGCGAGCGCGGCCCAGCAGGCCCACCGCGAGGCGGCTGGCCTGCTGGGTGAATTGAGCACCGCGGCCCGCGCCGCGATCGCGGGCGACGGAAGCCCCGCGTCACTGGCTCCACTCCGCCATGTGCTGGCCAGGCGCGGGTGGCTACCACCTCGAGATGCGACCCCGCTGCAGGTGCTGGCCGCGCCAGCCTGCGAGTTGTGTTCTGTCCTACGTAATCGGGCCTGAGTCAGGCGCCGTTGCGCTCCAGGGAAAACGGCCGGTCAGGCACTCTGCACGTTTTCGGCCAGCTTCCTGATCAGGGCGCCCGCCTCAGCCGAAACCGCTTTCGCGGCAGCGGTGTCACCGATAGCGGCATGCGCATCCCTGAGCAAGGTAAGCGCCCGCACGTCATAGAGCAGCGCCCCTATGTCACGGAAAACAGCTGATGCCTGCTGTCCGAGGACGACGGCCTCGCCCGGCTCACCGTTAGCGAGGGCCAGTTCGCTCAACCCTAGTAGCGTCCGGGCCTCAGCCAATCGTTCGCCGACGGTGCGGGAAAGCTTCAGGGAGCGCTGCAACGCGATGCGGGCCTGGCCGAACTCGCCCTGCCGTACCTTAGCGACGCCAATGCCCCGCAGGACGTACGCCTCCCCGATGGGATCACCGAGGTCGCGGATTCGCGCCAGCGCCAGTTCGAACACCTCGACCGCGCGGGCCAGCTCTCCCGTCAGCAGGTGCGCCTCACCGAGCCGATGCAGCACCTGCGACTCCACCCTTCCGCAACGCGCGGCCTGGACCAGCCGCAACGCATCTGACAGCAGCCCCTGCGCGGCGTCGTACTCGTCAAGCTCCAGTTTGACCTGGGCCAGGCTGTGCAGCACAGAGGCCATGGCTACCTGGTCTCCTGTCTTCTGGAATATTGCCAGTGACCGCTCATAGCCTCTCGTGGCGTCGTCGAGCTGTCCGCTCAGCCGATCCAGGGCCGCGATGTGGCGGGTCACCAGGGCTATGCCCAGGTCGTCTCTGGCATCCTGGAATAGCTGGGCGGCCGCAGTAAATTTCTCGCGAGCCCGGTCGAACCGCAGCTGGGCCAGATGAAGCGACCCGATGGAGTAAAGCATCGCTGCCTGACCGCGGACATGGTGAGCCTTCTGGGTGGCCTCCAGGGCGATTTCGTGTGTCTCCCGCCAGTCGTCAAGGTAGACCCGGGACTCAAAGAGCGTGACCGACGTGAACGCCAGGCTCCAGCACAGTTCGGTCAACCCGGCCTGGGCGGCCTGCCGTACCCCGGCGACCAGTGCGGCACGTTCCCGGTCGTACCAGGACAGAGGATCACTGACTAGTTCCTCCACCAGCCGTCCGGGCAGCGTCCAGCGCAGCGCGTCGCCACTTAGCCGGCAGTAGTCGCCGCCGTGGTGGTGGCGGTGGGCCTCCTCAGCGAGGTAGAGCAAGGCGCCGAGCGCGCGTTCAAGCGCCGCCCTCCGCTCAGCCGTTGGCTCCTCGGCAGCAAGGCGCTCTCGCGCGAACACACGGATCAAGTCGTGAAAACGGTATTTGCTGTGCACGCCCGATCCGCTGTCTGTGGTCTCGATCAGCTGGGCATTGACCAGGTCGTCGAGCAGGTCCTCGGCCTGGGCGATCGGCAGGTCAAGGAGCGCGGCGCTCATCCAGCCGGAAAAGAGCGGCAGGTCCAGGAGGGCAAGCCGGCGAAACAACTGCCTAGCCTGTTCGCCGGTGCTCTCGTAGGTCAGCGAGATGCTCGGCCGGATGCCCATTTCGCCGTGCCTGAGCTCGTCTAGGCGGTGCGTCTCGTCAGCCAGGCGGTCAACTAGCTGCTGGATGCTCCACTGAGGTCGCGCGGACAGCCTCGCGCCGGCGATGCGCAGCGCCAGCGGAAGGTGGCCGCAATGCTCGGCGACCTCCGCCGCGGCCTGCCACTGCGTCTGTACCCGCGCATCACCAGTGATGCGGGCGAGCAGGTCAAGCGACTTGTCGGCATCGAAGACGTTCAGCTCGACGTGGGTGGCACCAGCGAGTCCGGCGAGCCTCCTCCGGCTGGTGATGATCACCGCAGCGGCCCCCCGGCCGGGAAGCAGCGGGGATACCTGACTCTCGCTCACGGCGTCGTCGAGCGCGACCAGGACCTTCCGGTCACCGAGCAGGTTGCGGTACACCTCGGCCCGCTCGTCGAGGCCCTCTGGTATGTATGAACCCGGTACGCCGAGCACCCTGAGGAAACGCTCGAGTACCTGCATCGGACCGACCGGATGCGAGGCTCCTCCGTGAAGGTCGGCGAACAGCTGCCCGTCGGGGAACTGGTGGGCCACGCCATGCGACGCGTGCACCGCCAGGCTGGTCTTGCCAACTCCTCCCTTACCGACGATCACCACCACGGGCACGGCCAGCCTCTCTTTCTCTCCGGCCGTGGGGATCAGCTGCCGATGGATCACCTCGATCTGTTCCGCCCGCCCGGTGAAATCTGCGATGTCGGTGGGCAGCAGGCTCGGGACGTGCTGTTTCACCGGTTGAACTACGATCGGCTTGGCGGGCAGGTCAAGTATCGGGTTGGAAGTGAGGATGGCCTGCTCAAGATGTTGCAGCCGCTCGCTGGGCTCGATTCCCAGCTCGTCGATCAGGGTGCGCCGGGTTTGCCGGTAAACCTGCAGCGCCTCGGCGGTGCGGTCGCAGCGGTACAGGGCGAGCATCAGCTGGCGGCGCAATTGTTCGCGGAGCGGGAACTCTTCGACGAGTTCGATGAGCTCTCCGACCAACTCGTGATGCCTGCCAAGCTCGAGTTCAAGGTTGACGCGGTCTTCGTTGGTGGCGATGCGCTGCTCGTCTAGCCGGGTAGCCGCCACCCGGATCAGCTGGCTGTCTATACCGTCAAGCGCGGGACCGCGCCAGAGCCGGAGCGCGTCGCGATAGCCGGCCAGGGCCTGGTCAAGGTGATTCGCGTCGTGGGCCGCGCGAGCACCGGCCACTAGCCGCTCGAACTCCTGGGAGTCAAGCTGCCCGCCGTCGACCTGAATGACGTAGCCATGCCCGTGGGTCGAGATGATCGTTTCGTGGCTGTGCACGGCCAACAGGCGCCGGAGTGAAGAAATGCTGATCTGCACCTGGGAACGGGAGGTCGATGGCAGGTCTTCGCCGTAGATGGCCTCGAGCAGCCGGTCCGTGGTGACCACCCGGTTGGGGTTGAGCAGGAGCGTCGCGATGACGATCTGCTGCCGGGTACCGCCCAGCTCAAGCCGTTCCGGGCCAACCTCGATCTCCAGGGGCCCGAGAATCCTGAACTTCACAGAGAAACCTAAAACGTCACCGCTAGCTCCGCATCGGGACTCAGCAATCGGATTCAGCTGCTTAGGATCGCCACATGTATTGTCACGCTTTGAGGAGACATGAAGATTTCAGCTAGGGCAAGGCTGAGGTCCGAATGATCCCGTCGAGGAATAGTATGACCGGCTCGCCGTGCCGTGTCAAGAACAAGCAGGCCAGAGGGCCTCCTGGACCGAAGCGCCGCCACCGGGCCGCGGGGCTGTGGCCACGGGTAGCAAGCGCTAATTCTCCTCGCTAGGGACATTCCCGATGCCGCGAGGAGGGGAACGGATCGGAGCTCGTAAGGTAATGGATAAGTAAAAAAAAAGACGGCCAGGATAATTGACCTGGAGAAACTCAGATGACCGCCGGCTGCCAGACATGACCCGGCCGGGCGACTGGATCCTCTCGGGCGGCCCGCGGCCGGATAGCCACGCCCCCGGGAGCGACTCGCGGCCGAGATCCCGCCCGGACGGCCTGCGCCCGCGATCCCGCGCCTCAGGGGCGGAGCGAGGGCGGAGACCCAGTCGGCCCGTCGCCCGCGACAGGTGGCGCGGCCGGCCGCCGCCGGTTGTTCACGGCCGTGGCGTGGCGTCGGGCGGCCATTGACCGCTTATCCAATTTAAGCCAGAATGTGGATATTCAGGCCCACCACGAAAACGCTAACAACCGTGGTCGACGTGCCCGGCGTTCATTGGAGGGGACCGATGAACGACGTGGTGTGCTCGACGTCTGTTTTGCTGATCGGCGAAATGGGGCATCGGGTTTCGCTGATCGGGGCCGGTCATCGGCAGGGCCACAGAGTTGGCCTCTGCGGTCAGGCAAGGAAGCCGGTGCCGGAAGCTTCCGGCGGTATGTCATGGCTTCTTCGGTGGTGCGGCAGGAACAATTGGCAGGTCGTCGTCGTCCAGGGAGATCCGTGGCCGAAGACCCGGCTCAAGGCTCGGGGTGGCCGCCCAGCGAGGTTCGCGAGCGGCACGAGCGGTTCGCTGCGCTCATAAGAGTTGAGCAGCCTGCGATCCTGACCGCCTACGCGAACAGCCTGGAAGCTTCGGGTAGCCCCCTCATCGCTGATTCCCACGCTAGCGGCCAGGCCATGATGGACGCCTCGGAAATCATTTCCGACGTCGCGGCGCGAGTGCAGGGCAGTGACCTCCAGACTGAGCGTCGCTACGAGATGCTGCCCTTGATAGCCGGGCTGGCCGGGTCCGAAAGCCAGTTGAGCCCGGCTGACCTGCTGGGTGCGGCGGGGACCTTCTTCGACGTCACCGTCAGCTCCCTGGCCAGCCACGTCAAGAACGACCCCGAGTTGCTGCCGTGCTTCACCACGGCCATCGTGGCCCTCTACGAAAACATCAGCAGGCGAATCAGGGAAGCCACCCTCGCGTACACCGGCTACCTGCTCGAGCGCGTCGACCAGGCGCACATCGACGAACGCCACCGGATCGCGCGGGACCTGCACGACCGGCTGGGAGAGGGGATGAGCGTCGCCCTGCGTCAACTCGAACTGCATGAGCTCACCAGCAACACCGATTCGCTGACCCTCAGCCCCAGGGCGGCGATGGCCAAGGAGGCGATCACCGAGGCTATGCGGAGGCTCCGGGTGGTGACGTCCGACCTACGGCAGGAATCGGTACGGAGCCTGGAGAAGGCACTCATCCAGTACATTGATGCCGCTGCCCGAGATGTTGCCGCCGACGCCGATGTGCGGCTGCGGGTCAGCGGAGACGAGACGTGGGCATCGCCCACCATCATCGATCAGGCTTTCCTGATCATCCGGGAGGCGATTCGCAACGCGCTGAGGCACGGCACTCCGCGGATGGTGCTGATCGGAGTCGCCTTCGCCCCGCACCAGCTGCGCGCATGGGTAGAAGACGATGGCTGCGGCTACGTGTCCGGCCCCTGCGCAGACCCAGTTTCCGGCGGTACCGGCCTCACCTCGATGCGGGAGCGGGCGGCGCTGATAGGAGGGCGGCTGACGATATCCAGCATTCCTGGTCACGGCACCCACGTAGAACTTCTCGTACCGCTACCAGGACACCCGGATGAATGACGAAGACAAACGGATCACTATTCTTATCGTCGATGACCACGCGCTCGTCCGCGAAGGATTGCGCGAGATCCTCCAGTTGCAAGGGGACATGCGCGTAGTCGGCGAGGCCGAAGATAGCGCGACTACGGTGACCCTGGCCGCGGCCGAGCAGCCCGACATCGTCTTGCTCGACATCGAGATCCCGGGGGAGGAGGTCACCGCCACGGTGAATCAGATCCGGAAACTCTCACCCGCCTCGCAGATAATAATCCTGAGCATGCATGAGGGTCCGCAGCTCGTTCAGGCACTGCTGGCCGCCGGTATCCGCGGTTACCTGCTCAAGAGCATTCACTGGCAGGAGCTAGTGGTAGCCATCCGCGCTGTTCATGCCGATAGCGACCGGGTCGTCCTCGGGGTATCCAGGGAAAGCCTGAGGTACGCCCAGCAGGGACCGTCGCCGGGGGCGCTGTCCGCCCGGGAAGTCGAAGTGCTCAACCTGGTCGCGCAGGCGCTCAGCAATAGCCAGATCGCGTCCCGCCTGAACCTGACCGAGGCGACGGTCAAGCGGCACCTGAGGAATATCTTCGTCAAGCTTGGGGCCGTGTCCCGTCTTGATGCCGTTAACAAGGCAAAACAGTGGCAACTGCGTCAGCCGCTGAACCGCCGGTAACTGGTGGCCTGGGGCTGGGCTATACCTCATCAGCAGGTGCCTTTTTGTTTTCGCCGGCGCCGTATGCTGCGGACCATTCGTCTACACAGGCTGAGCAAAGGAAATCCGGCCTGACGATTTCACCCCATTTTCCGCACATGTGGCACCAGTTCATGGTGTCGTGCCTCCGCTCGTCACTAAGCGCGCCGGTTAATCCGCTTCTGCAGCGTTCTCCGGCGTTCTCGTGCCCGTTTCCGCTCCGCTCTCCACTCTTCTGCCTCATCCGAGTCGTCTGGGTCGCCGCTCAGGTAGAGCTCGATGAAAAGCGGATGCATCTTCCCGCCGCGACCTCGAATCGAACGTTCGCCTTGAGTCATGATGTGACTTCCCTTCAGCGCACTGTACACCTTTGATATCGATGCTAATTAGCATTAATAGCCGCGGCAAGGAAACACATCGGAGATTCCGCCGATGGCGGAGAAAGCTAAAACTCGATTGGCAGCTCGGCGCGCCCGGCCACCCCGAGCTTGCGATATACACGGGTCAGGTGCTGCTCTACGGTGCTGACCGTAATGTAGAGCCTGTGCGCGATCTGGCCGTTCGTGTAGCCGTACGCGGCCAGCGTGGCGACTCGTTGCTCGGCGTCGCTTAGCTGCGCGAGCAGCTTGGTATCGATTCCGTCGGCTGATTCCTGGCGGCCGGGATCTGTTTTGCCGAGCGTGTTTACCGGCGCCTGGGCTCCGCATCGTTCCGCCAGATTCCGCGCCTGGCGGGCCGCCCAATGTGCCCGGCTGTGTTCGCCCAGCGCCAGATGCGCATTACTCAGTTCGCTGAACGTGTACGCCAGTTCGAGCCGGGCGCCAGAGTCCCGCAAGACCTCAGCCGACTCCCGCAGCAGCGCGGTCCGCTTGGCCGGATGACTGGTCAGGGCGAGGGCACGGAGCGAAATCCCCCGCGTCCGCGGGAAGCGCGAACCCGCCTGGGCCAGTTGCTCCTTTGACAGGTCCCTGGCTTCCAGGCTGTTGCCCATGACCAGGTGCGCCTCGGCGGCCTTGGTCCGCCACGGGACGAGGCCGGGCAGGTCGAGTCCCCAGGCCACCATGCGGTTCCCGCAGTCGGTGAAGTCGCCCAGGGCCGCTTGCGGACGGCCGGTGGCCAGATAATATTCTCCCCGCGCGTACAGATAGAGCAGCCCGTAAAAGGTTCCGAACATGGCCTCGGGCACGGGCGTCCTGAGGCAGGCGGCCGCATCTTCATGCTTACGGCTGGCAGTGGTGGTGAGCAGCAGGCTGGAAAGCGGTGCGCCGATCGCCACCCCCCAGGCCTTCTTGGTCAGCATGGTGAGCGCGGCGCGTGCATGATCCTCGGCCGCGGGCAGGTCTCCTCGTCGCGTCTCGATCATGGCCAAGAACGCGGTCAGCACCGCACGCCCGAGCGGGCTATCCCGTGACGCTTCGGATTCCTGGAGCAGGATCCTGCACCACAATGCGGACTGATCCAGCAGGTCTTCGCAGATAAGAGCCATCAACGCCGTGGTGATGGAGGCCAGCGTGGGGTCGTTCAGGCTCCGTTCGGAGAGAATTCTCTCCGCAACGATCACCGTAGTCTCGCCATCGTTCGCCGTTACGGCCGACAACGGGCTGGTCTCCCGCGGCCGCCACCGGGCCGCAGTCGACCGCGCCGAGCTTTTCGCCTCGCGGACGACATGGCGAGCACGACTGGCCAGATCAGGGTAGAGAAAGTCCATCGGTGACCGGATGGCCAGCTGATGAACCGGGAATCCTGTTGTCCCCGAAGGCGTGACGGCAGGCCCGATGTCCAGGGTGGCGAGGATCTCGGCGGCATTGCTCGTATCGCCCACCCACATCAGGTAGTACGCCAGCTCACCCAGGCATTCGCCGTCCAGCAGGCCCGCGCGGGCGTCTGCTACGAGTTCGGACAGATGCCGCGCCGCGCATTCCGGATCGACGGGCCATTCGGCGCAGGCCAGCGAGAACCTGATCCTGGCGCGCTGCCGTTCGTCGGCACATTCGCCTTCCGCGCGCCTGAGGTAATCAATGGCGCGATCGGCCTCCCTGTCGGCGAGCGCCCGCTCCGCGGCCTCTTGCAACGCTGCCACCGCCCATCGGGTCCCGATCCGGTGCGCGGCCGCCAGGTGCCTGGCCAGGGTCACCGGTCCGGCACCTAGCCGGTGCAACGTCCGGGCGGCGCTGCCGTGCATGGCGGCTCGCTCATCGGCGGTCATCTGGCCGAGCACCGCCTGCCTGGCCTGCTCATGCCGGAACTGTCCCGACTCGAGCAGCCCGGACGCGCACAGAGCGTCGATGTCCTGCGCGGCTGATTCGGGACTGATGGCGAGCAATTCGCCGAGCAGGCTGAGCGTCGCGTCCTGGCCGAGGACAGCGGCAGTCTGGCCAATCTCGATGATCCGGGGCTCATACCGGTGCAGGCAGGCCACGACCGCCGAGCGGAACGCCGGGCCGGGCACGAGCTCGGCCGTCGATCCGCCGGGAGAGTTCCGTGAGTCCTCGCCCAGCGCCTTCACCAGCAGCGGGTTCCCGCCGGTCAGGGCGTGACAGGCGGACGCCAAGCGCTGAGCGGTCTCGGCACCGACGTGCTCAGCCAGCAGGTCGGCCACGCCGGACGGCGTCAGCGGGGCCAGCGGGATGCAGTGACAGTTCCCCTGACGGAGAATCTCGGCGTGCAGTAGCCGGTCGGCCGGAAGCATGTGGGCGCATTCGGTCAGCACCATAAAAATGGGCGAGTTGCCGGCCCGGCGGGCCAGATAAGAGAGGCACTGCAGAGATACAGTGTCCGCGTACTGCAGGTCATCGACCGCGATCACCACCGGGCGGTCTGCCGATAGCTCCACGAGCAGCGTCAGCAGCCCGTCGAAGAACCGGGCCAGCACGGGGCTGACGCCCTCCGGTTCCGGCTCAGGCTGCGTGCGGATGAGCGTGCGGCTCTCCATCAGATCGGCGACCCGGGGGGTGATCGCGGCAGGGAGCAGGCTGCCGCGGAACAACTGATCCAGGATGCCGAGCGGAAGGCCGCGCTCGGCCCGGGAGGCGACAGCACCAAGAACGATCGCACCGACGGCGACGGCCTGCTCGGTCAGGGCTTGCAGCAGGGTCGTCTTCCCGCTGGCCACCGGGCCGCGGATGACCGCCACGGTCCCCTTGCCGCGCGCACAGTCACGGAACAGGGCGTTCAGGGCTGCGATTTCGCCATCTCGGCCGACAAGCATCATGGGTCTCCCATGGGCACACGTAGTGGAATCCCCAAGGGCCCGTTAGTCTTCCGCGCGCTGAGCCTCTCATCCGGAAGTGCGAATGGAACTCTTGTTTTCTTGGGCAGGCACCGGAAATCAGGCGCGATGACTTTGCACTCTGGGCTTAGCGGCAAGTCTTCGGCCACAGATACTCCTGATATAACAGCGATGTAGCTAAGGTTCCCCCGCGCCCCGCAGGGTGGCAGAAGCGCCCGCGGGGTGGCACGAACCCGCGCACTTCATGAGTTTTAGCTCACAGTAACCGAATAGGTCAATGCGGGGCGGGCCGACCCGCCGCGGCCAGGGTGTCAACTGCGACGCCGAATCAGTTGAACGGCGCCTGGTAAAGGCCATCGGAGCCCGCCGGACGGAGCGGCGCCGACCGGGGATGCGCAATGAGGGCGCTGCGTTCTAACCTAAGCACACTTTAAGCGGGCGGGCAGCTAGACCCACGGTCGCCGTCGGGCGGCGCCGCGCGGCCTCCCGCTGCCCGCAGGAGATTCTGGTCGGAGGGTAGGTTACAAATGGCTACAGGCAAGGTGCTGCAGTTTGACCCGGGTCGCGGTTACGGTTTCGTCGCCGCGGACGACGGCGGCGAAGATGTCTTCCTGCACGCATCCGTATTCGACGGAGATTCGGACGAGCTAGTACCGGGAATTCGGCTGGAGTTCGAGATCATGGCAGGCGACCGAGGACGGAAGGCGTACGCGGTGCGCTTCGCCGAGCAGAAATCCGCGCCGATGCCACAGCCCGTTCTTTCGGAGCAGGCATTCGCAGTCCTCGAGGAGGAGCAGATGTGCGACGTGCTTTCCCAGGCGGAATTCGCCGCGGAGCTCACCGAGCTGCTGCTGACCACCAAGCCGTCACTTACCGGTCAGCAGATCCTAGAGGTGCGGCAGGGCGTGCTGGAGTTCGCGCGGAAGCGCAGCTGGGTGGATGCCTGATGAGCGTGCAGACCGAACCGCGGACGGAAGAGCCGCAGGCGGAGCAGGAGACCTTCAGGTTCCAGGCCGAGGTGGTCCAGATCCTGGACCTGATGGTGCACTCGCTCTACAGCAACAAGGAGATCTTCCTGCGCGAGCTCATCTCGAACGCGTCTGATGCCATCGACAGGCTGCGGCTCGAATTGCTCGCGCAGGCTGAACTGCCCGAGGACGAGGGCCCGCTGCAGATCCGGGTCAGCTACGACTCCGGCGCGGGCACGATCACCGTCGCCGACAACGGGATCGGCATGAGCAGGCAAGAGGTGATCGAGCATATCGGGATCATCGCCAAGTCGGGTACCCGCGAGTTCCTGCACGCCCTGACCGGCGATCAGCGTAAGGACGCGACCCTGATCGGCCAGTTCGGCGTGGGCTTCTACTCCTCGTTCATCGTGGCGGAGCGCGTGATCCTGACGACTCGCCGGGCCGGCCTGGCCGCTGACGAGGGCGTTCGGTGGGAATCCGACCGCCGGGGGGAGTACACGCTCGAGCCGGCCGAGTGCCCGGCCCGGGGCACCACCATCGTGCTCAAGCTCCGGGACGGCGAGGGCGACCTGCTGAACGAGTACCGGCTGCGCTCGATCATCCAGAAGTACTCGGATCACATCAGCCTGCCTATCGTGCTGGTGTCGCAGCCGCAAGCAAGGACCGGCGACGAGTCGGCGGTTCCCCAGCCGGCCGCCGCCGAGTCCACGGTCAACCAGGCGTCCGCGCTGTGGGTCCGGCCCAAGAGCGAGCTCAGCGATGCTGACTACCACGGCTTCTACCGGCACGTCGCCGGTGACTACACCGATCCGCTGGCCTGGGTGCACAGCAAGATCGAGGGGACGTACGAGTACACGCTGCTGCTGTTCATCCCCTCCCGTGCTCCCTACGACATGTGGATCCCGCAGCCTGGCCGCGGCGTCAAGCTGCATATCCGGCGAGTCTTCGTGCACGAGGACAACGGCCAGCTGATGCCGCAGTACCTGCGGTTCGTCCGCGGGGTGATCGACTCGGCAGACCTGCCGCTCAACATCTCGAGGGAACTGCTGCAGGGCAGCCGGGTGGTCGATCACATCCGTTCCAACGCGACCAGGAAGATGCTGCGGCTGCTCGCCGGGCTAGCCGAGAGCGAGCCGGAGAAATACGCCACCTTCTGGAAGGAGTTCGGCACCATCCTCAAGGAGGGCATCACCGACGACTTCAGCAACCGGGACGAGATCGCCAAACTGCTGCGCTTTACCTCAACCAAGTCAGGCAGCGACGAGCCAGACGTGTCGTTCAGCGACTACGCCGGCCGGATGAAGGAGGGCCAGAAGGACATTTACTACCTGCTGGCGCCGAGCCTGGCCGCCGCGGCGGCCAGCCCTCACCTGGAGGCCTACAGGAAGAAAGGCGTAGAGGTCCTGCTCCTGGGCGAGGACGTCGACAACTGGGTGATAAGCAACCTGCGCGAGTTCGACGGCAAGCGACTGCAGTCGGTCGCTCAGGGCACCGCAGACCTGGGGCCCCTGGAAGACCAAGCCGAGATGGAGGCGAAGGAGCAGGCCAACATGGTGCTCTCGGGGCTGGTCAACCAGCTCAAAGCGGTCCTGGCCGGGAAGGCCTGGGACGTCAGGGTCACCAGCCGCCTGACCTCTTCGCCGGCCTGCATCGTGGCCAACGAGCCGGAAACCGAGAACAGCCTGGCGCACCGGCTGAGAGGCTCGGGGCTGCCCATCCAGCCCGTGCTCGAGATCAACCCGCAGCATCCGCTGGTGCAAAGGCTTAACCGGGAGCCTGCCGATCCGCGGCTCGCCGAATGGGCGCACGTCCTGTTCAACCAGGCCGTCCTGACCCTCGGCGCGCGGATCGAGGAACCCGCCGCCTTCGTCACCAAGCTGAATGACCTGCTGATGACCCTGACGGACCAGACGGACGGAGTGGACGGAACCGAACCGCAGGACGCGACAGCATAGCCCATCGTCATGGCTATCTGCGGTACAGCCTATCGTCGTTGGTATTTGGACTCTGCCTCACATCTCGCTGATGGTGACGACAGCCGCCCGCAACTCTGCTCCGGCTAGGGCATTGCAATGATCCTGGCCAGTTTTAGGCGTATTGCGCCCATTTCTGGCCAGGATCACGAAAACCGGCCCGCGTCCGGGCCGGGAGCGGCTGGCCAAACTTCTGATATATGGGTGATATGGACCATTTGAAGCCCCGGCGAGCGGGCGTGGTCACACGGGATGTTGCCGTGCTGCCCCGGCTGGCCAGGCGGTGGCGAACGCCTCGGCGAGGCGACGCCGCGTCCGGCACCGGGGGAACAACTCGTCGAGTACGCCGATCGCCATCGCGCGGTCGGCACCGCCCGCGATGCGTACGTGCTCGGCGACCAGGTGGTCCTTCAGCGCGTCGCGTTCGTGGTAAGCGGCGGCCGCGAGCCTTTTCCTGTGCAGGATCCCGACCGCGGCTTCCGCGCCCATGACCGCGATCTCGGCATCCGGCCAGGCGAAGACGACCGTGGCGCCAGAGCACGGGAATTCAAGGCGATATAGGCGCTGCCGTAGGACTTGCGCGTCACGAGGGTCACCCGCGGCACCTCTGCGTCGGCGAAAGCGTAGAGCAGCTTGGCGCCACGGGGAACGACACCGTTCCACTCCTCGCCGACGCCCGGCAGATACCCGGGAACATCGACTATCACGAGCAGCGAAATACCCTGCGAGTCACACATCCGCACGAAACGAGCCGCCTTTTCCGCGCTCAGGGAGTCCAGGCAGCCGCCCTTGCGGATCGGATTGTTCGCGACCACGCCGATTGTGCGGCCGGCCAGTCGGCCCAGGCCGATGACCATGTTGGGCGCCCACCGGGGCTGCGAGGAGGAGCATGTCGCCGAGCTGACCTCGCTGCTGCGGGAGCCCCGGCCGGGGACCAGCTGGCCGGCCGATGTGCGTCTTCACCCGCCGCGAGCGGCCGCACCCCGGCGCCCAGCTGACCTTGTTCGAGGCCGGGGACGGCTGGCCTGCGGCGGCCGCCGGCGCCGCGTCAAGATCGACGCCAGCTGGCCTTGGGCCACTGACATCGTGATCGCCTGGAACCGGATCAACGCCCTGCCGCAGGCCCCTGATCAGCGCCAAGCTGTCCCTGCGATCAAGGAAGGAGCATCCGGGACCCGTGGAACCGCGGCCACCCGCCCCTTCAGCCGGGCCGTCGTTATCCCCGGAACCCGAAAACACGACCCGGCCCACCTCGCCAGCCCCTGGTCAGCCCGGCGTGAATCATTGAGGCTAAGCGCGCTGCCCATTCCCGTCGCGTTGGTACAGTACGCGATCACGCGGGTGCCGTTGACGCAGCCGACCGTCGTCTGCACCTCGCTATCGTCGGACGCGGCGCTCAACAGCTCGTAGATATTGTCGTCGAATAGTTGCTCCAGTCGCAGTAGCGGGTCGCGCCAGTCGCGCTCCGCGTCGGCATCTTTACCCCTACATAGGTGTGAATGGCGGCACTAACCTGTCTCTGCAGGTAAGCGCGCCACGTTCCGGATGGATGAGTCAGCAAGCTCGCGGGACGCCAGCAGATCGAAGACGGCGGACGCCACCGAATCCGAGCGCAATATATCGACGTACCTCGTATCGAAAGAAATCACCCGGCCGAGGAGTCGGCTGTCGACCGGGAATTCCCCGCTCTCTAGCTCAGCATAATTGGACGATATTATCGCTGTCGACTGCTTCCAGATCGGAATCGGATCAATTTGGTCCGCCATCGCCAGCCACGATATATAAGATTCGAAACATGTGGTGAATTTGCGACCGCTGACACCCCCGAGACCGACACGCTCGTACGCTACCAAGCTGAGTTCCCGGTATGTACTGGCCACTTCAGCGGCGGCCTCCGCGACGCTCCCGGCCGCCTCGCAGATTTCGGTCGCGGCCTGATCGGCGCGCTCGATCTCGTCATCGGAAAGTAGCGCGCTGATAGCCCTGATCTCGCGCTGGAGCTCAGCTCCAAGGAGATTCCTGCTGATCAACTGCGGGTTGAACAGGATTACTTCCGGCGCCTGCTGCCACTGGGAAATCCCCGCGGCGATCGCCGCGGCATATACGCTGCCGGCGCGGTAGCCGAGCACGGCGCGCACCCGGTGCCGGCCCTGCTGGATATCCTCGACCCAGGAACGGGCATACGCGGCACCGCAGAGCCGCTGGCCCGGACGAGCAGCCGGCGGCTTGGTCTGCAGGAACCTGTATCCAGGCCCGATCCGGGCGGCAAGGTCCGCGAAACCTGCTTCCGGACGTCTGTTAATGGGAAAGTCAACGCCGAGAATGATCTGGTCGGAGTCCGCGTCAAAGATGACATCCCACGAGCCGGAATCCGGCATCCAGCGCTCCTTAAGCTATTACGACATTAGCCTGTAGCAACAAATCTTAGCCGCGCGCTTGGGGTCTGAGAGCCTTCCCGCACCCCTAGCTGGCCCCTATATCTCGCCGTTAGCACGGCAGGGGCGGGATAGGGGTTTCCGCTGGACCGGAAAGGATATCTGATAGTTACGGAGCAGTTGGGGATAGTCTCAGGAAGAGGGAGCCCTCAATGAAAGATATGCTACTTGATAGCTCAAACGCTAGCATTGTTCTGGCGGTGCTTGAGGGAGGGCCGACCACCATTCCGGATGCGTCGCGTATACAGTCGGTCAGCCCGCTCCAAGAAAAGATCAAGGTCCCGCACTACGGCGGCTACGAGCACTTCGTGCGAACGAGCGGACTCGATGAGAACGGTTCATCCCGGCACATCGTATATCGCTGGGCAACGCGAACTGAGATAGCGGAGTAACGCTCGCCAGGACGCCAGTCAAGTAAACGGGCAAATTTCAGTCAGCCTGGTATCACAGACCCCATGAGCTCCGCGTATACGGCGAACCAGCCGGGAGGATCCCCCGGTTGCCGCAGCGGATCGGGGTTATGCGGTCGATCCGGTGTCCTACCGGGCTGTCGCGTGGCTCCTCTGGTGCGCGCGTCATGCCGCGGCCGCCCATGCCGGGCCTTTGGCCCCGGGTATTACGGCACCGATGGAGCATCGCTGCTGCTGGGACGGCAGCGATACTCCGCCGGGCATAGCTGGTAAAAGGCGCAAGACGGCTCACTGGCCAGAGCTAGTGTCCACTGACGGCGCCACCACCTCCCGGCCGGGAACCGCCGCAGGACCGTTGACTGAGCCCTGGTCACGCAGTGAGTGCCCCGGCGAACTGACTGTTGCAGAAATCA
>Ga0210408_10003039_pt1 | contig 15702 bp, 14 predicted proteins | sample IncBWH4MmetaG_FD_155471 | JGI IMG/M metagenome (GOLD analysis project Ga0210408, IMG submission 155471) | Forest soil microbial communities from Barre Woods Harvard Forest LTER site, Petersham, Massachusetts, United States - Inc-BW-H-4-M | ecosystem: Environmental > Terrestrial > Soil >...
TCCTGGAGGCGCGGGATTAGCTGGACCATGGAGTCGATGTTGTCGGTGGCGCGGACCCAGTGTTCGGGGGACTCGATGCTGAGCGTTTTGCAATCGTCGAAGAAGGCTTGGACGAATTTTTCAGTGTAATCGCGGATGCTGACGTGTTGGGCGGCGGCGTTGGCGATGATGCGGTCGTCGACGTCGGTGAGATTCATCACGTGGGTGAGGCGGTAGCCGCGGAGTTTCAGGAAGCGGCGAAGTATGTCCTGGAAGACGAAGGTGCGGTAGTTGCCAATGTGTGCGAAGTCGTAGACGGTAGGGCCGCAGGTGTACATGGTGACTTCGCCGGATTTTTGTGGGACGAAGGGCTCGGTTTGGTTGGAGAGCGTGTTGTGGAGGCGGATTTCGTTGGTTTGCGGCATTTTTCGGTGCGAAAGAAACGACGATTGTAGCTGAGGGTCGAGGGAAAACAAACAACCTGACCGCCATATGCAGCGAACGACTACAGGTGGCCGACAAGCCTACAATCTGTTCATTCCGAAACGAAGGGCTTTCCAAGCGGGCTGCTTCCGCCGCCCTTGTACCACTCAGATGCCTGGGCGTGCGCATCCGCCAGGACCTCATCGTTTAGCCAGTCGGCAAAAAACTCGCGTATCTGTTCCTGTTCAAAGAGATGCTCCAGTGTTGCTTGAACAAGGCAAGTCCGAAGGCCTGAGTCGCCCGACTTATAAAAGTCTGCTAACCACATTTTTAAGTCTTGTAAAACGGAACGAGGGACCGATGGATCTCTCCAGAGGCTCGCGAAAATATTCACCAATTCGCCGCCCGCGATATATCTCGGTACCGACCACTCTCCGTCAGGGTTCTCCCGAATGCAGCGTTCGTAATAGCGTTTTGTGAAATCGATGTACTCCGCGATTGAAATGGGGGGCTCAACGCGAAAGCGGGTTTCGCTGAGAAGGTTGTGAACGAAAGCGAGGGTCTCGATGTCGCTGCTATGTATCCACCGTTGGATATCGCTGAGCGCAACAACTTCAGCCTTTGGTGTCCACTCCGCGTCGTCCCGTGTATTCCAGAGCTGATTGATAATTTCCTGCAAGGATTCACTCATGGGAGGAATATCTTCAGTGGGATAAGCACGAAATGCAATGCTGGGTTTTGGCGGTCGTGCGTCCCTAGCACCGTCACGCGATCTTGCTCGTGAGCGAATAGGGACGCGCGGTTACGTAAGCGGACAGGAAGGCGCGCTGCCTGCTGGGGAAAAGCCTCAGGTCCAAAAGGCGGACCTGAGCTACAGGGGTGGCCGCTACGATTTGCGTGTACAGTAATGGGCTGCTTAATCGAGGTTAGGGAATAGGAGTGTTTTCATGGGGGCGAGGGGTTTTCGGTTGGTTGGTGTGGCGCTACTTCTTACGGTTGGATTTTCGCTAGGTGTTCGGGGACAGAATATACCCGCGAGCGAGACGAGTAAGGCACTTACGCCTGAGGGTTCGCTGAATTTGCGGACGGTGGTGGACCTGCAATTTTCGCCGGACGCTGGCCGGTTGGCTTTTGTGGTTACGGAGCCGGCTAAGGGGACGGGGCGGTTGCGGCATATTTGGATTTATGACGCGGGGAGCGGGGTGGCGCGGCAGGTTACGTTTTCGGCGAAGTCGGAGTTGGCGCCGCGGTGGAGGCCGGGGGTTTCGGCCGCGGGCGAAACGCCAATACGGAGATTCATCCCGCCCAACCCACGGGATGGCGCAGAGTTGGCGTTCCCGGGGGAGTTGGCTTTTCTTTCGGATCGGGAGGAAGGGCAGCAGCAGATTTTTTTGATGTCGATGAATGGCGGGGAGGGGCGCGCGATTACGAAGGGGAAGCGGAGCGTCAAGGCGTTTGAGTGGTCGCCTGATGGGAAGACGATTGCGTTCCTGGCGCCGGATGCGAAGACGGAGGAGGAAGAGAAGAAGGAGAAAGACAAGGATGACGCGAAGGTAGTGGATAAGGACGACAAGCACGCGCGGCTTTGGATTTTGGATGTGGCTACGGGGGAGATGCGGGCGTTGACGAAACCTAACTGGAATTTCGACGAGCTGGCTTGGCTGCCGTCCGGGGATCGCGTGGTGGTGAAAGGAACGGATCAGCCGGAGTCGGACGAGTACACGGAGAGGATTTTTACCGTGACGGTTGGCGATGGAACGATGAAACAACTGGTGAAGCCGCTGGGGCCGTTTGGGGAGATTCGCGTTGCGCCGGATGGGAAGACGATTAGTTATGTGGGGCCGCGGGAGGATGGGCCGGAGCCGCACGACTTGATGCTGCTGCCGGTGACGGCGCATGCGGCGCGGAATCTTACGGGGGCGAGCTTGGATCGTCCGGTGCAGGATTATCACTGGACGAAGGACGGGTCGGTGGTGCTGCAGGCGGCGAATGGATTTACGAATTTGCTGGTGACGTATGGGAACGATGGAGCGCGGCACGACCTTGTGCCTGCAACGGGCCCGGCAGGAAGCATGGCATTGGCTGGTGACGGGGAGATAGCGTTTGTTTCGCAGGGGGCTACGCGGCCGCAGGAGGTGTGGTTATGGGATCAGAAGAACGCGCCGAAACAGATTACGCACCTGAATGATTCGTGGAAGGAGTACGCGCTGGTCCAGCCGGAGTTCTACACATATAAATCGTTTGATGGGGTGGAGATTCAGGCGGCGTTGCTGAGGCCGCGGGGAGCGGATGGGAAAGCGAAGCTGCCGTTGATTGCGTTGATTCATGGCGGGCCGACGGGTCGATGGGCGGATTCGGTTGAGACTTGGGGACAGTTGCTGGCGACGCATGGGTACGCTGTGTTCTATCCGAACATTCGCGGGTCGGTGGGATACGGGCAGAAATTTGTGGAGGCGAATCGCGGGGATTGGGGCGGAGGGGATTTCAAGGATGTGATGGCGGGTGTGGACGATTTGGTGAAACGGGGGATTGCTGATCCGGATCGGCTGGGGATTGGCGGATGGTCATACGGCGGGTAAATGGCGGAGTGGGCGATTACGCAGACGAAAGTTTTTAAGGCGGCGGTTTCGGGAGCGGGGATGGCGAACCTGATTTCGGAGTTTGGGACGGAGGATCATCCGGCGGGAGACGAATGGTTTTATGGCGTGCCTTGGGAGAAGCCGGAGGGATTTCTGAATAGCTCGCCGTTTGTGTATTTGAAGAATGCTAAGACGCCGACGCTGGTGCTGCAGGGGGATGCGGACACGGTTGATCCGCTGGGGCAGAGTCAGGAGCTTTATCGCGGATTGAAGCGGTACGGAGTGGAGGCGGAGCTGGTGGTTTATCCGCGGGAGCCGCATGGGTTTCGGGAGGAGAAGCATTTGGTGGACCGGTTGGAGCGGATTTTGGCGTGGTATGACAAGTATTTGAAGAAGTGACTTGTGATTCGTGACCAGTGACCCGTGGCTGGGCTGGCTACGGCGCTTGGCCACTGAATTCGGTGGCGGGGTAAACTCCTCAAGAGCGGCAGCAAGACTGCCGCACTCCAAGAACTTCTTGTGGGCCTTGCGGAGTGGGTACTACCTGTTGCGGAGTGCTTTACAGCGGGTTGGGTTCGTGTTAGTGTTTTTTCCCGTACCGCCATTCACGCGCCAGGCGGCTGGGCTCTGATCGAGAACCTGCCACACGTTTTGACGGGCGACCGCGTCACGGTCGGATTGACGTCGACGTATCTTCTTCCCCACAGAAAGAACATCGTTTCTCGTTGCACGGAGGAGTGTGCGTGCTTCTACGTACCAGGAGTTGTGGGGCTATCACTTGAGGCAGGGGCGGCGGTTTATGGTTGAAATCGTGGTTCGACTTGGCTTGGGATGGTACAGGGCGTCTGGGCGCGTAGGAGCACAGCCAAGAGTGGCTGTGCCACGGGAACAAAGGGGACATCTTGCTTAAGCTGCGAAAGGTCGAAATCGTCGGGTTTAAGTCGTTCTGCGAACGAACGGTGGTTACGTTCAGCGGGATGGGGACTACTTGCATTGTGGGGCCGAATGGGTGCGGGAAGTCGAACGTGGTGGACGCGATTTCTTGGGTACTGGGCGAGCAGAGCCATAAGTCGCTGCGGGCGGAGCGGATGGCGGATTGCATTTTCAATGGGACCACGAAGCGGCCACCGATGGGATTGGCGGAAGTAACGATTACGATGGAGGACCCGGAGCTGGCGGAGGCTGCGCGGTTTGTGCTGGAGAGCGCGGCGGAAGAGCAGGGACCTAACACAGAGATCACAGAAGCGGGGAGCACGGAGGGCGCGGAGAAGAGTGGGGCAGAAGACATTGAGAATTCCGGATTAGACTTGGCGCAGCATTCCCTCGTTCAAGCTCGGGATGAAGCTGCGCCGCTACAAGGAGAGGGAGCGCCGGCCGAAGACGCGGCTGCGGAGCCGGAGTTTGTTAAGGGGAAGCGGCGGAAGAAGGCGGCGGAGAAGCCAGCGTTGGTGATGAAGCCGGGGGAGGTGGTGGTTAGCCGGCGGTTGTACCGATCGGGGCAGAGCGAGTATTTGATTAATGGGCGCGTGGCGCGGCTGCGGGATATTCAAGAGATGTTCATGGGCGTAGGATTGGGGCCGGATTCTTACGCGATTATCGAGCAGGGGCGCATTGGGTTGATTCTTTCGACCAAGCCGATGGAGCGGCGGGCGATTATTGAGGAAGCGGCCGGGGTGACGAAATTCAAGACGAAGAAGCGGCTGGCGGAGGCGAAGCTGGAATCGTCGAAGGTGAATTTGTCGCGCGTGAACGACATTGTGGTGGAAGTGGAGAAGCAACTGGGGTCGCTGAAGCGGCAGGCGGCTAAGGCGCGGCGGTATTCGGAAATACGCGACCAGATGCGCGGGATCGTGCGGCAGATGTTGGCGGGGAAGGCGCGGGAGCTGGATGCGGAAGCGGAGCGCATCGGCACGCGGCTTACGGAATTGACGGCGGCAGAAACGCATCATGCTGCGGAGATTCAGCGGGAAGAAGGCGAGCAGGACTCGCTGAATCAGCGGATTTATACGCTGGATGCGGAGTTGCGGCAGAACCAGAACCATTTGAACTTGACGGCGCTGGAGGTGGATCGCAGCGAGAATCGGATTGCGTTTAATCGGCAGCGCACGGATGAGCTGGCAGGGCGTCACGGGCAGATTGCGGCGGAGATTGCGGAAGCGGCGGCGCGGGCGGCGGAGTGGGATTCACGGAATGCGGCGCAGCAGCAGAGCGTGATTGCGCTGCGCGACGAGTCTGGCGTGCTGGGCGAACGTGTGGAGGAACTTGCGGGCCGGGCGGAATCGCGCGGGGCGCAGATTCGCGATTGGGAGCTGCGGATCGAGGCGCTGCGGGCTTCGGCTTCGGAGGCAGGCGAGAGCTTGCTGCGTTTGCACGGCGAGCAAAAGCAGGCGGAAGAGGCGCTGGTCCATCAGAATGCGGCGCTGCAGAAACGCGAGGCTAGCGAGGCGGAGCTGCTGGAATCGTCGATCAAGGTGCGGGATGACGCGGAGCGGGCGGCTTTGGAATTTGAGGCGGCGAACGGGCAGTTGAATGCGCTGATGGTCAAGAGTGCCGAGCTGCAGACTTCCATCGGCATGTTGCGACAGGAACGCGAGCGGATGAGCGCGGAAGCGGACGCGCTGCGCGAGTCGGTGGTGGGAGTGCGGGCTCGACATGCGACATTGACGCAGATTTTGAATGACCGGTCATATACGGCAGATGCGGTACAGAAACTGTTTGCGGCGAATGAGAGAGGGGCCGGGCAGGACTTCCACGCGGTGGGCGTGCTGGCGGATTATGCGGAAGTGGAAGAGAAGCATGAGGCGGCGATTGAGCAGTATTTGCGCGATGAATTGGAATATGTGGTGGTGGAGACGTTCGATCACGCGCGAGCGGGAGTTTCGTTGTTGCGCGACGAGGTTGGCGGGCGCGCGACATTTTTTGTGGACTCGCTGCGGAATTTGAAGCTGACGGAGTACGAACCGATTGTGCATTTCCGGGCGGAGGAGGGAGTGATATCGCGGCTGGATAAGCTGGTGGGATTCCGCGATCCGTTGGGAGCGGCGGCGAAGCAGTTCTTGCCGCGGCTGCGGGCGGGTTATTTAACGGACAGCGCCGCGGCGGCGGAAAAGCTGGCGCGGGAAAATCCGCAATACGCGTTCGTTACGCCGGATGGGACTTGCTATCAGGGGCGTATGGTGACTGGCGGGCGCGCGGATGAAGCTGGTCCGCTGGGGATGAAGAGGGAACTACGGGCGCTGGACGGGGAAATTTCGCAATTGGAGAAGCGCGGCGAAGAGGCGCGGGCGGCGCTGGACACTCTAGTGTTGGATTTGCGCGCGACGGAACAGGCGCTGGAGGACGTTGGCGCGAGGAAGCAGATTGCGGAACGCGAGGTTTATTCGGCGAAGCATCGGCATGAGCAGACGCAGTCAGAGCTGGCGCGGTTGGGACTGGAATTGACGCTCTGCCAGAATGAATTGTCGCGGATTCGTCTGGACGTGGAGAACGCGCGGCTGCGCGCGGACCGCGCGCAGCACCAGCTCGCGGCGGCGGCGACTTCGCGGGCGGAGGCGGAATCGGAGAGCGGTCGGCTGGCTGCGGAGTTGGTGGAGCTTCGCGGATCGATTCAAACGGAACAGAATGAGCTGGCTGCTGGGCGTGCGGAACTGGCGGCGATGAACGAACGGTTAGCTGCAGCAGAAGCCGTTGCGTCACGGCTCATGGAAGAGCACGCAGAATTAGAGCGGCGCGAGGCGGCGCTGCAGCAACAGGAGGCCGCGGTTAACGAAGAGGCCGCGACGCTGGTGAAGCAGAGCGGGGAACTTGCGCAGCAGCTTGAGGGCCTGCGCGTCGAGAAATTGCGCCTGGAGACGAGACAACGCGAGCTGGAACAGGAATGGGAGAGCGGGCGGACGCGCGTCACGCATATGGAAGATCACCTGCGCATGGGCCGGCAGACACTGCAAGAAGTGCGCGAGCAGCGGAGTCATGCGGAAGTGGAGCAGGCGCGGAATGATTCCGACCGCCAGCATCTGCGCGAGACGTGCATGACGGAGGTGAACGCGCAGCCTGAGGATTTGATCGCCACGGAGACGGCATTCATCAGCGGGGAGGAACTGGCGATCGCTGAGACAAATTATCGGGAGATGAAGGAGCGCATTGAGTCGATGGGCGCGGTGAACATGATGGCACTCGAGGAGTACAACGAGTGCGAGCAGAGGTTTACGTTCCTGACGCGGGAGCGCGATGATTTGCTGCAGTCGATCGCGGACACGCAGCAGGCCATCACCGAGCTGGATTTGGTTTCGCGAGAGAAATTCGAGCAGGCGTTCAACAGCATCAATCACAATTTCTCAGAGGCGTTTCATACGATTTTTGGCGGAGGAACGGCTGAGATGCGGCTGACCGAAGTAGACAGCTCCGGTGACGCGGGAATTGATGTGGTGGCTTCGCCTCCGGGCAAGCGGTTGCAAAATATTTTGCTGCTTTCGGGCGGCGAGAAGGCTATGACGGCACTGGCGCTGTTGATTGCTATTTTCCGGTATCAGCCGAGCCCGTTCTGCATTCTGGATGAGGTGGATGCGCCGCTGGACGAAGCCAACGTGGGCCGATTCACACGGCTGGTCGGTGAGATGAGCGGACAGACACAGTTCATCATCGTGACGCACAACCGCAAGACGATGGAGACGGGCAGCGTGCTGTATGGAGTGACGATGCAGGAACCGGGCGTGTCAAAACTGGTGAGCGTGCGCTGGGAAGGCGATGAAGCGCCCTCCCGCAAGCACAGTGCGGCGGCTGCTTCCGCGGCCTGATGGTTAATCGAAAGTCTCGCGTGGCAGTCGTTTCGCTCAAGACAATTTCTGTTTGTCCACACTGTTCTTTTTATCGGCGGTATTTCTTTTTCTTCTCCCTGTTGAAATAATTCTTTCCACACGCGCACGATTGACTTCGCTTTGCGCTGCGCTAGAATGCTCAGCACTCTTGCAGGGGAAATTCTTCCGTGTCCTTCGGTGCGGCAATGCGCGTAGTACGGGAAACCAAGTTCGCCGGCATATCGCCTGCCGCGCGCGGGAAAGTGCGTGACATCTACGATGCCGGGGACAAGCTGCTGATCGTGGCCACGGACCGGCTGTCGGCGTTCGACGTGATTTTGCCGACGCCGATTCCCGACAAAGGGCGGGTGCTAACGCAGCTTTCGCTGTTCTGGTTCGACCTGTTGCGCGATGTGATTCCAAATCACGTGCTCAGCGCGACGGAGTTCCCCGCGCCATTTGACACTTATCGCGACGAACTTGCTGGCCGCTCGATGCTGGTACGCAAGACAGCGCCGTTGCCGATCGAGTGCGTGGTGCGAGGTTATGTTTCGGGTTCGGGATGGAAAGATTATCGTGCCACCGGAAAGATTTGCGGGATTGCGCTGCCGGCCGGTCTGCAGGAGTCCGACCGGCTGCCGGAGCCAATCTTCACACCGGCAACGAAGGCCGCGACCGGTCATGACGAGAACATATCATTTGAAAGTGCGGTTTCGCTTGTTGGAAAAGAGCGCGCGCAGCGGGTGCGTGAAGTCAGCCTGGAAATTTACCGCCGCGCGGCCGCGTACGCGGAGCCACGTGGCATATTGCTCGCGGACACGAAATTTGAGTTTGGCGTGCTGAACGACGAGCTCATCTGGATTGATGAGGCCCTCACGCCCGATTCCTCACGATTTTGGCCCGCCGCCCAGTACAAACCTGGTGGGCCCCAGCCCTCTTTTGACAAACAGTTTGTACGCGATTATTTGGAGAGCATTCGCTGGCCGAAGACCCCGCCCGGCCCGGAATTGCCTTCGGAGGTCGTAGCCGCAACGCGTGACAAGTACCGAGAAGCGTATCGCATTCTGACCGGGCGAGAATTGGATTAGCGCCAGGCCGCGATTACGAGTTTCTCTTTGGAGCGTGCCGTGAAGGATCAACTTGAGGGACTTGTGAGCCAGATGGTGGAGCGGGGGATTCTATTTGACGAAGCTGTGGGAGAGTTTGAGAAACGGTTCATCAAGCGGGTGCTGGATCGGGCGGAAGGGAACCAGTCGCGCGCCGCGCAAATTCTAGGCATCCACCGCAATACACTGAGCCGAAAGATCGATACCTACAAACTGGATAACCGGAACCATCGTTCGCGGTGAGTGTTTCGCTAAACTGATTTTCGCTTGCATGGTGTGAATGACAGAAAAACGGCTCGCCGAGTTATCGACGAGCCGTTTGGTTCTTCAGCAGGTTCGATGGAGAAGCGCGGACCTAGCCGCGGCCAGGTTTCTTGGTCGCCGGACGCTTTTTCGTGCCCTTCTTTTCCTTTTCCTTGGGGATGTCCTCAGCGTTTACTTTGGCTTTGTCCCAGTGCAGCATGAAGCTGGGATCGGGATCGTAGGCCGCGAGCGTGCCCGTAAAGCGCACCGGATTGTCTTTTTCGAGCTTAGCAGCTTCGGATTGGCCGACAACCTTGACGTCCATGTCCGGAGTGTTCTTGGAGTCGAATTCGGCATCGCTGGTGACAAAAGCAACCTTGAGTTGCACGGCGTCCGTTCCTGGGGTGACCTCAATCAGTTTGCCAGGTACGTCCGGGAACTCCAGGCCGCACGAAGCCAACCAAGTGATCTTGGCCTTGTCACCGCCGGCCTTTAGGTCCGTGATGACGGAGGCAATCGTCATATCTTTGCGGGCGGCATCCAGATCGGCAGCGCTGGGCAGCTTGTAGCTGTCGGGGCGAGTCGCCGAGGTGCTGGCCAACTGCAGAAGCTCATTGAGTTCCGCGTCGGTCAGGTTGTCGCAGACGTTGCCGCCCTGGTAGTTGGCGGTGAGCTTGCGGAGGTAGGTCTTGACCTGGGTGGCTTGCTGTTGGTTGGCATTCTTTGCAGTAACGGCCTTAGCGAAATACCAGAACGCGTCCATCTGTTGTGGAGGGTTCATGGCCATGTAAGCCTGCCCGATCTTGTAAGCGGTGATGGCGTCGTCGGGATTTTTCTCCAGCACAGCTTTGTAAGAATCGATGGCCGTTTGATAATCCTTCTGGACCATTGAGCATTGCGCGATGGTGTAGTTAAAGAGAGTGGCGGGCTGCTGCTTTTGCTTGTTGAAGTCATCTTCAGACATGTTGTCCGGCTTCTTCAACTCGTTGAGGGTCTTAAGGCCGGCTTTTGCGGCCTCACAGGCCTTTGGAGCCTGGGCTTGCGCCTCCGGAGAGTTCGGCGGCATGTTGCTGTACGCAAAGGCGCGAGCGTAATAGGCCTGATAGCGAATGGGCGGTTCAACCTTGTCTCCGAGCGCGAGGAGTTTGTCGGCGTATTCAATTACCTTTTGCCAATTCTTGAGCTGGCTGTAGGCGTTGTAATAGAGCGGGTAAATGTAAACGAGAAGCGCGGAATTGGGATACTTGGCGGCAAAATCATCGAGGCACCTGATCTGCTGTGTCGGATTCTTCTCCGCGGCGCAGGCCTGATAGGAGTTGTACTCCGCCATGGTGTACTTTTGTCCGGCCGCGGCGTCCTGACCAGCGGGCGCCTGCGCGAACGTGCTCGGAGCGCCGCCCATTGCCAGGCAAAGGGCTGCGATGATCGCCAGGCCCGCCACTCTACGTATTCGATTCATTCCATTCTCCTCGCTCAAACTCCAAGCCTGTTATGTACGTCTGGTACACCCTGGAGTGTTCTTCCGGCTATACCGCTGGTCCGTAAAACTTTGGGATTATAGGAAAAGCGCACGTAAGTCTGCAAGGCGTTACTCTACAGGGACCTATGTAATTTGCATTCTGGAGCTCTCCGAGCGGGCAACTTGCGCACGCACGATCGTCCCCGGGACTGAATGTTAAGATGAGTTTTGCACAAAAAGGGTCGCCTCACGAAGGAAGAATTATCATGCTCGGTATAAGTAAAACGAATGCGCGAGGTAAGACGGAGCAGCCGCTCCTGAAGCAAGTTGCGGTGGTTACGGGAGGCAGCCGCGGCATCGGGCGCGCCGTTGCGATAAGGCTTGCGGAGCTCGGAGCGGCGGTAGCTATTTGTGGCCGCGACACAGAAAAGTTGCGCGAGACCGGCAATGTATTGAATGGTTTAGCCGGGCGGGCGTTCTGGCAGGAAGCGGATGTCACGCGTGCGGATGAAGTCGGAAGACTCATATCGGAAACGGAAGCGAAGCTTGGAGCCATCGGGATTTTGGTGAATAACGCAGGGATCGGGCTGTTCGGTCCGGCGCACGAGAAAAGCGAGGAAGAGTGGGATCGGGTTCTGAGCACGAACCTCAAGAGCGTGTTTCTGGTTTCGCGGGCAGTGGTTCCGGCGATGATCCGGCGAGGCGCGGGAGACATCATCAACATCAGCTCGCTTGCTGGGCGAAACACATTTGCTGGAGGGGGATTGTACTGCGCGTCGAAGTGGGGATTGCAGGGGCTGTCCGGGTGCATGGCGGAAGACTTACGGGAGCATGGAATCCGCGTAAGCGTGATTTGCCCGGGCAGCGTGGCGACGGAATTTTCGGGGCGTGGGACGAAGGACGCGGCTAAGGCGCTGCAACCGGAAGACGTGGCGCATGCGGTAGAGGCGATAGTGACGCAGAGGCCGGCGAGTTATATGAGCGAGATACACGTCCGGCCGCTGAAGAAAGCCTGATGCCCAGGTATTTTTTCCTCTTGACAATATCCGTTGCAACAACTATCGTCGCGCTATGAGCCGGGCGCACGCACAGCGGGCTTCACTGCCTAGTGAAGACCGGGCATTCATCGCATTGCAGAAGGCCGCGGATAAGCTCGCGCTGCAAGCCGAACAACTTCTGAAATCAAACGGCCTGACGGGTGCGCAGTACAATGTGCTGCGCATCCTGCGCGGCGCGGAGCCGGATGGGTTGCCCTGCAGCAGCATTGGGGAACGGATGATTTCGCACGATCCGGACATGACACGTCTCCTGGACCGCATGGAAAAGCGCCACCTCATTACGAGGCAGCGCCAGAGCAACGATCGGCGTGTGGTGAAAACGCGAATCACCAGCGGCGGTCTGGAGTTGGTGAAAACCCTCGATCCGCCTATTCGCGAGCTTCACAAGCGGCAGTTCGCGCACATGGGGGTGGCGCGCGTGAGGAATTTGGCGGATTTGCTGGATGAAATTTGCCAACAAGACAGCAAGTGAAGAGTTTGCGGTAGGGACCAGGCAGGGCTTCGAATCGCGGTACAACAAAGGAGAAAAAAATGGGGCACTCTTTACCTCGGGCAATTTCCCTCGTGGCGCTCGCGGGAGCACTGGCGCTTCCGGCGTCTGCGGCAACTTCCACCTGGCAGATCGATCCGAACCATTCCTCGGCGCAGTTTGCGGTACGCCACCTGGCAATTTCGACGGTGCGCGGAGCATTCACCAAAGTTAGCGGAACGGTGCAATTCGACGATAGAGACATCGCCAAATCTACGATGGACGTAACGATTGATGCCGCTTCCGTGGACACGCGCGTAGCAGATCGCGACAAGGATTTGCGCAGCGATCATTTTTTCGACGTCGAAAAGTACCCGACGCTCACTTTCAAGTCGACCAAAGTGGAGCAAACAGAGCCCGGCAAGCTAAAGGTAACCGGCGACTTGACCATTCACGGAGTGACCAAGCAAGTGGTGTTGGACGTAGAGGGGCCGACGTTGCCCGTAAAGGATCCGTGGGGTAACCAGAGGGTGGCGGCGAATGCTACTACCAAGCTCAACCGGCAGGACTTCGGCGTGAAGTGGAACGCGAAGATGGATAACGGGGGATGGGTCGTCGGCGATGACGTGGCGATCACAATTGACGTCGAATTGGTGCAAAAGGGCGCTCCGAAGTAAGGAAAGTCCTGGTCGCCACCCACTGCCCACACGGTAGGGCGGTTACGTGTGTGCATCGATTCGCGTATTCCTTCATCTAACGCATGTCTCTTCGCGTGCCGTTTGAACAGGTCAAGAGTATGCAAAAACCAGCGGCCACCGATGCGCCGGTTCACGAGCTAATCAAGAATCGCTGGAGTCCGCGGGCGTTCGCCGAGAAGCCGGTGGAGCGCCCGGTTCTGCGGAGCCTTTTCGAGGCAGCAAGATGGGCGCCGTCGAGCAACAACGAGCAACCATGGGCTTATCTAGTGGCCACAAAAGAGGATGCCGAGAACTTCGCGAAGATGCTGGGAGTGTTGGTAGAATTCAACGCGAATTGGGCCAAGGACGCGCCGGTGCTTGGGTTGTCGGTGGCGCATCTGAAGACCAATCGCGACGGCAAACCGAACCGTGTAGCGGTGCATGACGTGGGTAGCGCAACGGCGCAGCTTACCTTTGAGGCCAACACGCGCGGCTTGCTGGTGCACCAAATGGCTGGCTTCGATGCGGAGAAAGCGCGGCAGACATTTGCGATCCCGCCGGATTGGGAACCAGTGGCGGCAATAGCCATCGGGTATCCCGGGAATCCGGAGTCGCTGCCCGACAAGCTGCGCGAGCGGGAACTGGCGCCGCGAACGCGTAAGCCAGTAAGCGAGTTTGTTATGACCGGCAGTTGGGGGCATACTGCTCCTTTCGTTGCAACTTAAGCGCGCATCTGGGACCCGGCTCGATCATGCACAGTGCCCTCGAATTCCTTCTGCATCACGGTTATGCGGTTTTGCTGGCGTGGGTGTTCGCCGAGCAGATCGGCCTGCCCGTTCCGTCTTTGCCGATTCTCCTGGCTGCGGGGGCGTTGGCTGGGAGCGGTCAATTCAACTTTGCAGGTTCGATTTTCCTGAGTGTGTTCGCTTGCCTTACGGCCGACTCTGTTTGGTATGGGCTCGGCCGTGTGCGCGGCATCAAAGTTCTCCAGCTTCTGTGCAAAATTTCGCTTGAGCCTGATTCCTGCGTGCGACGGACGGAAGGTCTTTTCGCCAAGCAGGGAGCGCGGTCGTTGATTTTTGCCAAATTTGTGCCTGGCTTAGGCACCGTTGCGCCGCCGCTGGCAGGAATTTTTCACATGCGGCCCTCGCGATTTTTTCTCTTCGATTTGTTCGGTGCGCTCCTGTGGTCCAGTGTGTATGTAGGACTCGGATTCGTATTCAGCGGAGAGATTGAAAGAATAGCCGAGCACGCCTTCCACCTGGGCGGCGGTCTAGGAATCCTGGTTATCGGCGGTTTGGGAAGTTATGTTGCATACAAATTCATTGCGCGGCAGCGATTTTTGCGGGAGCTGCGGATAGCTCGCATTACGCCGGAGGAACTAAAGAAGAAAATCGACGCGGGAGAGGATCTGGTGATCGTCGACCTGCGGCATTCGATGGACTTTGAGGCCGACCCGCATACCATTCCCGGCGCTTTTCGCATGGATGCCAAGGATTTGGAAGAGAAGGATGACCGCTTGCCCCGCGACCGCGAGGTCATTCTTTATTGCACTTGACCAAACGAAGCCACCAGCGCCCGTGTGGCGCTGCTCCTGAGAAGCAAAGGCGTGACGCGCATCCGCCCGTTGCAAGGCGGACTGGACGCCTGGCGTGAGCGCGGATATCCGCTGGTGACAGCGGCGCTAGTTTAATTTTTCCGGACAAAACAGCGTTTAGAGGCGCGGCAGAACGATTCCGCCCTGTGACTGATACTTTCCTTTTTTATCTTTGTAGCTGATTTCGCAATCCTCGTCGGAAACAAAGAAAATCACCTGGCACAGACCCTCGTTGGCGTAAATCTTCGCGGGCAAAGGTGTAGTGTTGCTGATTTCCAGAGTAACGAAGCCTTCCCACTCCGGCTCGAACGGTGTGACGTTCACGATGATGCCGCAGCGGGCGTAGGTGGACTTTCCAAGGCAAATCGTCAGAACGTTGCGAGGGATGCGAAAGTATTCGACAGAACGGGCCAGGGCGAAAGAATTCGGCGGAATCAGGCAGGAATCGCCTTTGTAGTCGACCAGGGAACGCGGATCGAAATGTTTCGGGTCGACAATCGTGGAATTGACGTTGGTGAAGATACGGAATTCGTCGGCCACGCGGATGTCGTAGCCGTACGACGAGACCCCGTAGCTGATCACTCCTTCGCGCATCTGGCGGTCGGTGAAGGGCTCGATCATTTTGTGCTCCAGCGCCATGCGGCGGATCCAGCGGTCGGGCTTAACGGACATCCATGCCTCCTCAATGTTTCTGCAAAGTTTCGCGTCGCGCGATGCGGAAAGGAAGGTCAGTGTAGATTAGCCACCACGTCTTGACAACCCACGACGCAGCCTCTAGCATCTGCCGAGTCGCTGGAGGGTGCCTGTGATCAAGCTCGATCTCGTAAATGCGGTGGTAACGACCACGAACATCAGCCGCACCAAGGCCGAGCAGGCCGTGGAAACTGTTTTTGAATCGTTGAAGAACGCACTCGGTCGCGGCCAGCGCATCGAGCTACGGCGCTTCGGTGTTTTCAGTGTGAAGCCGCGCAAGACGGGCATCGGGCGCAACCCGCGTACCGGCGAGGAAGTAAATATCCCGCCAGGCAAGGCAGTGCGCTTCAAACCCGGAAAAGAGCTGCAAGGAATCGAAGAGTCCGCAAAGGCTTGAAAACTTTTCTCTGAGCGTTTCACACGCCTGAAACTCTTTCACGTTTTCGCTATACTAAAAAGCTCGGCGCGGTACCCAAGTGGCCCAAGGGAGAGGTCTGCAAAACCTCCATTCGTGGGTTCGAATCCCACCCGCGCCTCCAACTTCTGCGTGGTCCGGCCCGGAGACATGGGTTACAGAACGTACCGGTCACATAGGTAACAGTTTTGGGCCGAACGGATTTTCGAGC
>Ga0210408_10003040_pt1 | contig 15701 bp, 11 predicted proteins | sample IncBWH4MmetaG_FD_155471 | JGI IMG/M metagenome (GOLD analysis project Ga0210408, IMG submission 155471) | Forest soil microbial communities from Barre Woods Harvard Forest LTER site, Petersham, Massachusetts, United States - Inc-BW-H-4-M | ecosystem: Environmental > Terrestrial > Soil >...
CTTGTGGATCTAACGGACCAGCGGGATCGAGTCTTGGACCACTCGGTCCCGCGTTTTTGTCTTCACCCTCCTGCTCCTTCTCCCAACCCTGGGCTTGCGCTTCCTTTCGTTTCTGTTGTTCGTACCATGCATTTACTTCCGCCTCTGTTGGACGTCTCACTGATTGCTTTTTCATACTTAATTTTCTGGGTTGTAGTTTTCATAAGACAGGATATATGGATATATTAGCGTGTGTTAATTGTTATTAAGGAAAGAAGGGACCTGCCATACCACCAGGGTTCGCAACATGACCGAGGCTTTGCAGAAGAAGCGGCAATCATGTTCTTGCGATTGTTGTTCCAGTCCGATATGGCAGTGCGCTCGGGAAAGTAATAAACCGAGCGCGAAATTGTTAGCATGTGTTAATTCAATCGGAATCCTCTGTTCCTAATTCCTTCAAATGATCAAGAAACATTTCTAGCAAGAGTTTAGCGTAGTACCGTTTTAACTTGTAACTGAAACCTTCAGTGTCTTCCTCAAACATTTTCCTAAACTTTTTAATACTGTCCGCAACTCCTAATTTCTCTCTCAACTTTTGTTCTGTCATCTTAGGCATGTGTTAATTGCCCCAAAGCTCACCTGACCAGATTTTAGAAATGCAGGCCTGAGACACTTTGAATTGTTTGGCTACCTTCTCTTGAGTAGTTAATCCTTTCATTGCTCGGATGTGATTAACCTGGGCATTAGTGAGTTTCCTTGGGAACCATTGGTCGTTAGGCTTCCGCGTTCTTTCGATCTCCTTCCAGTTCTTGCCTCTCCAGATTTCTGAGATTGCCTGCTGAGTCACGCCGAACTGCTCAGCCAGTTGTTTCTGAAAGAATCGGCCTTCAGCGTCGATGATGAATTTGACCTTTTGTTCTGTAAGCAAGCACTGGCCGGGATTCTCAGACGTGTGATATTTCCCGTTGTTGGCAGCATGTTGAGCATTTTCTAAATGAGTCGTCCATTCCAAATTTGAAACGCGGTCGTTAGATCTGTCCCGGTCTTTGTGATTTACTTCAGCCTTGCGGTACGGGTTAGGTATGAATGCTTGTGCTACCAATCGGGCAACACTCCGGCTGCTTTGCTTACCATATTTGCTGAGTTTAACTTGTCTATACCCGTTGCTGAGACTAACACTTAGCACATTTCCAGCAATTCTACGTACTTTGCCTTGGTCTGAAACTTCGTAGAGTCCTTCATATCCTCGGACAGGAAGCCATCTTTCTTCTGGGTTTAGCATGTGTTAACGCATCCCGTATTTGTATAACCATTCTAAGATGTCCTCTCTGAGGAACATGGCAGCATAACCCATGTTTTGGCGGTTCTTGAGCCGCCCCTTCGATTCCTCGTAGACTAACTTTTTTATTGTAACCCCGATCAGTCTAGACCATTCCGATCTAGTCGCTATCTTAGGCAACTTATCTGTTATATCAGTATCCATAAATTTAGTGATTTCAGACATATTAATACTATACTATAATTTGCCATAATATAGCCTCTATAGCAAGTAGAATTTTCATACTTAGAAAACTATTTTTATCAACCAGCATTTAACATGCGCTAATTGCTAACAAGGGAAGTTTACGTGAGCGTTGGGGCCGAATAATCGCAATGCTGCCCGGTCGTAAGCGAGTGCAGCTTCTTCTTTGGTCGCAAATCTGCCAAGGTACACTTGTTCTCGATCGACATGAATGTAGGCACGCCACTTGTCCCTTGACATGGCAACTCCCCTGTACCCACTGTCCGTGTCTCTGACGCTCACAAGTGTCCACTTGCCATCCACTATCTTAACATGTTTCATAAGGAAAAAGCTCACCTAACCGTCTCAACACCAATGTGTTGTGAAAGTACATACTTTTTTGACCATTTATTGTATGATGTTATGGATATCCCGGTGAGGATTAGCGAGTTGCGAGTCTGTCAATAACTTGTGAAAATCGCTTCTCCCCCTTTGCCAGGCGCCCGATTTTTCGATAGTTATTCACCAAAGCCTAAGGATCTGGTGCCGATGAAAGAAGATTACCTCGCCCGCGGTTTTCAAAAGATTCACGATGACCTGGCATTTTTAATGAACTGTTTCCGCGAAGTTCTCGAGGAACTCGGTGAACAGCACCTGGCCGACAATCTTCCCTGGATCAATCAAGTCAGAATTGATCCCACGCCAAATCCGCGGCTTTGCCAGGCCTACTCCATCGCGTTTCAGTTCTTGAACATGGTCGAGGAAAATGTGGCGGCACAGGTTCGGCGCGCTCGAGAATCGGAGACCGGACTCGCCGGTGAACCCGGACTTTGGGCGGATCAATTACGTAAGTTGCGACAATCAGGGATTTCGGAGACAACCATTGCAGCGCAGCTTAACAAGATCCGGGTCGAACCTGTGCTGACAGCGCACCCAACCGAGGCGAAACGGCTCGCCGTCCTCGAACAACATCGCGCGCTGTACGGGTTGATGGTTCGACGCGAAAACCAGATGTGGACACCCCAGGAGCAAGGGGCTACTCGCGACGAGATCAAAGTAACCATGGAACGGCTCTGGCGGACCGGCGAAGTGCACCGGACCAAACCGGGCGTAGCCGAAGAACGGCGGAACGTGATCTATTATTTGCAGGAAGTCTTCCCAAGCGTCGTGAACGATGTCGATCTGCGGCTTAGACAAGCCTGGACCGATTCGGGGTATCATGCCGATACATTGGTTTCGCCCAGGACCCTGCCCAGAATCCGGTTCGGCACCTGGGTGGGCGGTGACAGAGACGGTCACCCACTTGTGACGGCAGAAGTAACGCGGGAATCTTTTAGGGACCTGCGCCGAGCAACGCTTCAGGTCCTGCAAAACGCCGTTGGGGCTATCTCTCTTAAATTAACGATGACACGTCATGAACAGAAAGCCTCCGATGAGCTCCGGGAAGGCATCGCCAGACTGGCTGATGAGTTGTCATCCAACTCAATCCTTCAGAGCCGCCCGGAAGAGCCCTGGAGACAATTTTCACTGTTAATTCAGAGAAAGATAGCCAATACCCTTGATAACCAGGGATATACAGCGCCGTCACAGCTTCGAGCCGACCTCTGGCTGCTTGCGCGTTCACTGGACGACATTGGCGCGACCAGAATCACCAGATCCGAAGTATTACCTGTCATCCGTTTGGTAGATGTTTTTGGATTTCATGGTGCGGTTCTGGATATTCGCCAGAACAGCGCCTTTCATGATCACGCACTCGCCCAGCTCCTGGACCGGGCCGGCCTTTCCGAGGGGCAATCGTTCGTTGAATGGGATCAGCAGCCAAGACTCCCGTTTCTGGAATCGGAGCTTCTTTCTCGTCGGCCTTTCCTGGCCCCGGGAAGTTCAATTGGACCGGAGGCGGATGCGGTACTGGACTGTTTTCGCGCGATCAAGGAATATCGAGATCAGTTCGGGATACGCGGCATCGGCTCGTTGATTATCAGTATGACGCGCGGGGTTGCGGACCTGTTGGTTATGTACTTGTTCGCCCGCGAGGTGGGCCTTTGGGTGGAAACTGCGGATGGTCCGGCATGTCAACTGCACGTCGTACCGCTATTTGAAACCATTGAGGACCTGGAAATTGCTCCTGCAGTAACGCAGAAATATCTTTCCAACGCGTTCACTCGGAGGAGCTTGGCATTGCAGAGAGAGGCACGGGACGGCTCTCGTCTGGTACAGCAGGTGATGCTCGGCTACAGCGACAGCAACAAAGACTCGGGAATGGTGACCAGTCAATGGTCACTTCATTGTGCGCAAGAGGCTATCAGCAGTGTTGCGGACGCCTTAGGTGTGCAGGTCCGTTATTTTCACGGTCGCGGCGGAACAATCAGTCGCGGCGCGGGACCAACGCATCGTTTTTTGGAATCGCTGCCCCCTCTGACAATTCGGGGCGATGTCCGGTTGACCGAACAGGGTGAAACGATCGCCCAGAAATTCGCCAATCGGACCACTGCCACCTACAATCTCGAACTCCTGCTGGCCGGGGTAACAGGGATCACGTTGCGGCAACAAAATATCCGGGAGCCGGTAGACGACGCGGCTTCGCTGATGGGTAAACTCTCTGAATTGAGCCGCCAGACCTATCGCGGCCTGCTCAAGATGGAGGGGTTCATCGACTTTTTCCGCTCAGCGACCCCGATTGATGCGTTGGAGCTGAGCAGTATTGGATCCAGACCGAGTCGACGCACGGGCCAACGTTCGCTGGCAGATCTTCGGGCGATCCCATGGGTATTCAGTTGGACGCAATCCCGATACTATCTGCCGGGTTGGTACGGGATTGGCAGCGCGCTGAAAGGGCTGCAAGACAGCGATCCTGCAGGATTCTATCAGGTCGTCGATTTGCGCAAGACCTCTTCATTCCTGCGCTTTGTCCTAACGAACGCGGAAACGAATCTTTCGAGCGCCGAGCGGACGATCATGGAGAAGTATGCGACCTTATGTCCTTCTGAGCAACGAGTTAGCGCCGTTTTTCATCGAATTATGGAAGAATTCGATCTGGCTCAATCGATGTTAAAAGAGGTGTTGGGAGGGGATTCGGCGTCCCGGCGTCCCCGATTCACGATGACCCATCAGATCCGGGCAGACGCATTGTTGGCGTTGCACACCCAGCAGGTCACTCTATTGCGGGATTGGCGGTTCGCTTTGGCTACGGATGACAACAAATCAGCGGAAAGACTTCTTGTGGATCTGCTGGTTTGCATCAACGCGATTGCGAGCGGCTTGCGAACGACGGGATAGCGGGAGAAACGGGTCGGCGTATCGGCGGGTCGGCGGGTCGGCGTGATTGCGCTGCAACGCGCTTTCGCAAGATTCTATGTCGCGCTCGATTTCCTGGTTAATCTGGGCGGTCCGTGGTTGGTCTATCGACTGGTAGAATCGCAGAGGCCCAATTTGCCGAGAGATGGTCCATACCCGGTTTTCGTCAGACCTTTTATCTGATGACTGCGGTCTGAGGAGCTGGCTTGATCGCCCAAATGGTGCTGCAAGTCATCCTGGCCTTCGCTCTCTCGATCGAACAGGGCCTCGTCGTTTCCCCGATATTGGGTTACGGATTTTATCTAGTTCTCCTCGGTTGGTCGTTTTGGTACGGAAAAAGGCGCAGGGAAAAGGGCGAACGATTGGCGGCCTTAGCGGCGAAATGAGTTCCAAGAGTCCTGAATGCGGCGCAACGTTGCCAAACCTTGAGCGCCCGCCAAACGCCGAACGCCGAACGTTGAACGGGTCTCATGCCTGCGGCCATTGACGTTCGACGTGGTTCGTAGTTTACTACGTGAACGCAGGGGAGCCTCTGGCTGAGAACTCCGGATTTTCCGGAGGACCCTTTGAACCTGAAACGGCTAATACCGTCGAAGGGAGCAACCTCCAGAGTGGTCCTGCAGAGCAATCGCCATGACCACGAATGATTCATTTTACCCAAACAGCCGTCGGATTTACGTTCCAGGCAAGATCCATCCCGAGTTGCGAGTAAGTTTGCGGGAGATTTCTCAGTCCCCCACTCGGCTGCCGGACGGCAAGACTGAAGAAAATTCAAACGTCAGCGTTTACGACACGAGCGGACCGTGGGGCGACCCCTCGTTTCGCGGGGATGTCGGTGAAGGCTTACCGCCGCTGAGGCGTGCCTGGATTCTGGGTCGGGCAGATGTGGAGGAATACGATGGGCGCCGGACGCTTCCAGTGGACGACGGGTACCTGAGCGAAGTTCATATCGAGAGCGCCATGCGCAACGGACGGCGCGGACAACTGGAGCTTTTCCCCGGTCTGAAGCGTGCAACCCTCCGCGGCGCGGGAGGACATCCGGTAACTCAGCTCTGGTATGCGCGCCAAGGCATCATTACGCCAGAAATGGAATATATTGCGATCCGGGAAAACCTGGGCAACGAGGAGCAGCGAGGTGGAACCGGGGTAATTGGAAATCGGTACAAGGGGATTCCGGAGTACATCACTGCGGAGTTTGTACGAGAAGAGGTGGCACGCGGCCGGGCGATTATTCCGGCGAATGTCAATCATCCGGAACTGGAGCCAATGATCATTGGCCGCAATTTCCTGGTAAAGATCAACGCAAACATCGGAAATTCGGCGGTCGCATCGAGCATTGAGGAAGAGGTGGAGAAGATGCGCTGGGCTACGAAGTGGGGCGCAGACACCGTGATGGATCTGTCGACTGGAAAGAACATTCATGCGACAAGAGAATGGATCATTCGTAACAGTCCGGTACCGATTGGAACGGTGCCGATTTATCAAGCGCTAGAGAAAGTCGGGGGTCGCGCGGAGGAACTGACCTGGGAAATCTATCGCGATACGCTAGTCGAACAGGCTGAACAGGGTGTCGATTATTTCACTGTCCACGCGGGCGTATTGTTACGCTTCATCCCGATGACGGCAAAGAGGAAAACCGGGATCGTGTCTCGAGGCGGATCGATTCTCGCGAAGTGGTGTCTGGCGCATCATCAAGAGAACTTCTTGTATACGCACTGGGACGAGATTTGCGAAATCATGGCGGCGTACGACGTGAGTTTCTCAATCGGTGACGGGCTGCGGCCGGGTTCGATCGCCGATGCGAACGACGAAGCCCAGTTCGCGGAATTATGGGCTCAAGGCGACCTAACGAAGCGAGCCTGGGAACGCGGCGTTCAGGTGATGAACGAGGGGCCGGGTCATGTCCCTATGCACATGATTCAGGAGAATATGGAGAAACAGTTGGCATGGTGCCATGAAGCTCCGTTTTATACGCTCGGGCCATTAACGACAGACATCGCCCCCGGTTACGATCATCTGACGAGCGCAATTGGAGCCGCGATGATCGGATGGTATGGGACCGCGATGTTGTGTTACGTTACGCCGAAAGAGCACCTGGGATTGCCAAACCGGGAAGACGTAAAGCAGGGCGTGATAGCTTATAAGATTGCAGCTCACGCCGCTGACCTGGCCAAGGGACATCCGAACGCGCAAATCCGCGACGACGCACTAAGCAAAGCGCGCTTTGAGTTTCGTTGGGAGGACCAATTTAATCTGAGCCTTGATCCGGAGACGGCACGGTCGTTTCACGATGAAACGCTGCCACAGGACGGAGCAAAAACGGCACATTTTTGTTCCATGTGCGGCCCTCATTTCTGTTCGATGAAGATCACCGAAGACGTGCGTAAATACGCGGAAGAACAGGGACTCAATGGCTCCGAATCAATCGAGATTGGGATGCGGGAGAAGGCGGAAGAGTTTGTAAGGAGCGGCGGAGAGATTTATCGGTAAGGCTCCAACTTTGTTCTGGTGTTCCGGGTCGCGGTGTGCCTCGCGCCAATGCTCTCGCCGACACACCGGATGTTGTTGCAGGTGGCTCCAGTTCGCCCGCTGATATGAGAGGACCAGGCGTTGCAGCCGCTGACCCTGCGCAGGTTGCGCCGGATCAGGTAAATAAAAAAAGTTCCGGCGGCGGTCCCTTTGCCACCGGAACTTCTTCGCTTTTACCTTCGAAAACCTAAGCTAACTAATACAAATCAGCGGAAAGACGAGCGCCGGCTGCGAAGAATGCACATCCCAACGAGGGCTGTGGATCCGAGGGCCAGCAAACCAAGTAGAGAAGGTTCCGGCACAACCAGCGGGGCGCCGACGAATCCCACCGTGTTTCCATTCTGCAAGGCGAAGCCAACAATTTGACCGAAATTGTTAATGCCGTTGACCGTGGTCTGAGTCGCCCCGGGGTCATTGAGGGCCGTGAATACTCCGCCACTATAGATAAATCCATGCGGGTTGCCCATGGCATCATTGTAAAAGCCGACCACCTGCCCCAGATTGTTCAAGCCCAAAGCTTCCGTTACCGACGCCCCCGGGAACGAGAGTGTAGTTCGTATACCGCCACTCAACACGAACCCGTCGTCGCCGGTTGCGGTCGCAAAGAACCCGGTGACCTGCCCTTTGTCGTTAATATCCGTTGCTTGACCTGATCCCGGGAGATTGAGCAGCGTAAATTGACCGCCCGGTGGGAGGAAAGGGTTGAAAACAAATGCAGTTTGGTTACCGCTGGGTGCCTGGAAATATCCCGCCGCCTGACCCGTGTTATTCAAGCCCAAAACCTGATCAAACGTGGTGCCACTGAAATCGACCGTCGAGAAACTGCCGCCGATGTTGAGGAAACCGTGGTTGGTTCCCATGCTGTCGATATAGAATCCCGAAGTGTTACCGAGATTGTTGATCCCGGTGACCTGGGTTTGCATCGAGCCCGGAAAATTCTCTGCAGTGAAGAGATTCGGTGAGCCCAGCATCAGGGTGAATCCCTGGTTGGTGGCTTGCCCGTGATAACCGGCGATTATGTCGGCATCATTGATCCCCAACAATTGGGTGAATGTGTCGCCCGGGAAGGAAATATCCTCGAACACATACTGCTGAGCGCGGGCTGACCCCGGAAACAGCAGGAAGCCTACCGCGAGGGCAAGCCAGATTTTGCTGAGCGCCTTGAACGCATCGCCGTAGGGCTCGTTGCAGCGTCCGCAGCAGCTTCTCGTCGACTTTTCCATGGTACGGGAATTTAGTTCTTGATGGTTCATCCTTGTTTTCCTAGTTTTGATTTTTTTCGAGAGTCGCATTTATAACAATTGCGAATATCGATCATAACCAGCTTGGCTTTTGACTGACTCGAAAAACACCGTCTCGCCACCCCATCGTGGCGTGTTAGGCTACCAGAAAGACGAAGCGTTTCGAGCAACAAAATCGCCATAATTCAGTCATAATGCCCATAATTTGTCAATATTACTGTAAATTATTTTCGCTCAGCCTCTCTTCGCCTGTTCGCTCGGGTCTGCGCAGCTCGTTGATGCGTAGAGAAAGAACGCTCAAATCGAGGGCAGTCGGCTCCGGCCCCGCGCAAATCGGAGTGGCTTCTTGATTGTATTACGCGGGCCTATCGGATATGACCCATAGTTCTTGTCTGAAATTCCCTCAAAAAAAAAGGGAGTTGGTAGCATGACCCAACGGCAACGCGAAGCTCTGGTAGATCTTCTCCTCCTAGGTATGTTCGCCGATCGCAACCTGAAGGTGAGTGAAGACCAAAAAATTTTATCGCTGATTCAGGAAATCGGCTGGCAATCGTATCAGGCGCCGGAATTGTATTTTCAATCGGCGATCGCAAAGGTGCGTGACGCGTCCGAAACAGACGAAGGGACCCGTTACCGGCTCCACAAGATTAGTGAAGCATTAGGAGACACCAAGACCCGGGCTCTGGCTCTGGATCATTTGGCCAAGTTCCTGGCACTGGACGGGGCGGTCGACTTGGACGAGGCAAATTTTCTGAATGCCGCGAAAACTGAATTCGGAATCGTTGACTAAAAAGTCAATCGGTAGCTTCAGTTTTTAGAACTATGCGGCGCGCAAACCGATCGTTACTCTGACGTCGCAGAATGACAAACGTGTTGTTGTCGCCGTACATGGCCCAAGGACCACCGGTGGGCACCTCGCGGAACTCGACGAACTTCCAATCACAGGCATCTTTGTTGCCAAGGCCCAAGTAATCTCGGACGGCGGGAGATACATCTAAGCCCGCGCCTTGATTCAGATTCGGTCTTGGGCGTTCGTTACCAAAGACATATTGCCAGTGGTCGGTACGGAAGGGTCCACAATCTTCCCACTGAGCGTAACAAACTCTATTTCCGTGTCGGATTGCAATCCATCTGCCTTTGAGAACGGTCTGCCCATCGCGAACAAAGGCCTGCTTAAACCAAGGGATCACCTGGCTCGCTTCGTATTTGGTGTGACCGCCTTCGACATCGTTGTAGGGAAGAGCGACGTAGAAAGGATTCTGGCGAGGCACGAAGTTAATTGGAATAAAATTTCTGCGGGATCCAGGGTCGGGGGTATCGTAGCCGCCATAGCTGTAATACCAGGACCTATCCCAGGAGCTGCGATCATTGGGCACCGGGTTATTGCCGCTCGGGCGTTCGCCGATCCAGAAGATCGTCGTGATAATGCCAGCCTTCCAAGGATACCGTCCAGGTCCTCCGCTCAGGGCTGCGCCCCGGCCCATCAACGAAGGTCCAGTCAGGTAACGAGGGCCGTCACCAGTGAAGACGGTCTTCGTCGGTGACATGATCACTTTTGGTTCGATTTTGAGAAGCGCATTTTCGCGGAGTTTCATCGCGTACTTGGCAAAGTCGGTACTACTTTCGTACTGAGACTGCGCCAAAGTCTTTCCGCCGATCATCGTAAACACGCACACCGAAAAAATAAGTGACAACCTCATGGCAAATTGAATTGCTTTTCTACGGGCAATGTAGTCAACAGAGCAAGCGCTTTCTGCATTTTAGACAACAAATTGTTCAATTTTTCGACAAAATCGGGTATCAAGGGCGCTTTTTACGAAAACTTGCGACAAAATTTAGCCTGCATTGCTGACAAATCCTTGGAAGAAGTCAGGAGTTGCAGGAGTTCAGGAGTTGCAGAATGAGACGGCGGCTTTCCGGTCTGTGGACGGTGACTAGTCGACCTCCAAGCGATAAAGATTTCGACTCGCTAGCAGTCGACTCGAAGCCAGTATCTGTTCCCGTCACGGATATTTGCATCCTGAACTCCTGCAACTCCTGACTTCTTCTGAGGATTTGTGCACCCTGTTTCCTTCCCAATTAGAGCCAATCTTCCTTCCGAACCGGTTTGGAGGGGCGTTGCTTGCAACGCCCAGGGAGCTCTAGTAGCGCCTGAGGATAGTGTCTTTGAGGAAGCGCAGGTCATCCGTCGCCGGATAATCAAGCGTGAAATGGAGGCCTCGGCTTTCGTTTCGCGCGAGCGCGCTATCGACGATCAAGCTGGCGACGGTACAAAGATTCCGCAGTTCGAGAAGGTCGGTGGTGAGCTTGAAATCCCAATAAAATTCCTGGATTTCGCGCTGTAGATTGCGCAGCCGCGTACTGGCCCGCTGCAATCTTTTATTCGTGCGAACGATTCCGACGTAGTCCCACATTAAGCGGCGGATTTCGTCCCAATTGTGATAAATGACAACGACCTCATCGACATCTTGGGCGTAACCGGGGCGCCATTCGGGGAGATTAAACGCCTGATGATACTTCGCGTACTTGGGCTTCAAGAGTGCGAGTGAACAACGCGCAGCCAAGACCAGCGCCTCAAGTAGCGAATTGCTCGCCAGTCGATTTGCTCCATGCAATCCGGTGCATGCTACCTCGCCGACCGCAAAAAGGCCCCGGAGCGTCGTCGCCCCTTCCAGGTCGGTCTTTACTCCGCCGCATTGATAGTGGGCCGCAGGAACGATGGGGATCGGCTGCCGGGTCATGTCGATTCCAAGGCTCGTACACGTTTCGAAAATGTTCGGAAATCGATCTCTCAAGAACGCCGCGGGCTTATGCGTAATATCGATGTACATGCATTTGGCGCCGGTCCGCTTCATCTCTGCGTCGATTGCGCGCGCGACGATGTCGCGTGGCGCCAGGGCGGCAAGTTTGTGATATTTCGACATGAACTCGCGCCCGGAAGCATCGACCAGTTTGCCGCCCTCTCCCCTCACCGCCTCGCTAATCAGGAACGACTTCACTTCGGGATGAAACAGGCATGTCGGATGGAACTGAATAAATTCCATGTTGGCCACTGCTGCCCCGGCGCGCCAAGCCATGGCAACTCCATCGCCGGTCGCGATACCAGGGTTCGTGGTGTAGAGATAAACCTTTCCGCAGCCGCCGGTGGCGAGAATGACGCGATCGCTCCGAATCGTTTCGATCATCCCGAAAGCGTCATTGAGAACATAGACGCCAATGACGCGATCCTCAGTTGTGTAGCCGAGTTTACCTGTGGTGATCAGGTCAACGGCCATATGATTGTCGAGAATTTGGATGTTGCGTTCCTGGAGAGCCGCATCAAGCAAACGCTGCTCGATCTCGCGGCCTGTCGTATCATGATAGTGGAGGACACGTCTCTTGGAGTGCCCGCCTTCCTTACCCAGATCCAGCTCCTTTTGGCCGCCCTCCAGCATTCGTTCGTCGAAATGGACTCCAATCCGCATGAGTTCCCGGACAGCGCCGGGCCCTTCGGTGATGATCGTCCGCACGGCTTCTTGATCGCAAAGACCGGCACCAGCGATCAAGGTGTCCTTGATATGAAGGTCGAACGAGTCCTCGGCGCTCGTGACGCAGGCGACCCCGCCTTGGGCCCAAGCGGTGTTTGAATCGGCCGCCTGACGTTTGGTCACAATCGCGACAGAGCCATGTTCAGCGAGCTTCAGAGACAGGCTCAGACCTGCGACGCCGCTGCCGATAACAACAAAGTCAAACTCGCTCATTTAGTTCGCCCGACCTCGGATTGTCCAGAAGTCTCAAGATGCCGCGCATCGGGATAGCAACCCACTTCGGCCGATTGTTGAGTTCATAGCGAAGCTCATAGAGGGCCTTGAGAATCAAGAAACTTCGTAGCAGAAGCCTAAGGTCATCTTGATCCTTCGGGATGAAAACGGCGCTGCCAGCTTTTTCCAGGTAGGCTGCCAGGAACACCTGGCTGGCTCGCATCGACCAGAGGTCCGCGTAGGCTTCAAGCGTAGTCTGGTCAACCGGCCGGATGGTCCTGGACTCCAGCAGTTCGTGATGGGCGGCGTAGTTAAATGAGCGTAACATGCCGGCAACATCGATCAGTGCGCTACGTTTCAAGCGACGTTCACCAATTGGCCGTGCCGGTTCTCCTTCGAAGTCGAGGATCACGAAGTCTTTGCCGGTGAATAGAAGCTGACCCAAATGGTAATCTCCGTGAATGCGAATCTTCTTGGTGTCGATCGGGTCGCGAAGGAGGTAATCGTGACAATTCCCCAACTCTTCTGCGCGCAAAAGGATATTCTCCGCTAAACTTCTTGGATACTCTTCCAGAACGCTCATACACCGGGTAAGAAGGGCCAAGGTTTGCTTCGTTTCACTTCGAATCGACTGGAAAATTGAGCGCTGGTGCTGGAGCGAGAATGGCTCGGGCGCGAAATCGGGCGATTCGGTATCCTGGGCTAAAGCTACATGCATCTCCGCGGTTCGTTCCCCTAGGAGGCGAACCGTGTCGAGGTGGACCCCTTCAATGATGCTCAGGAATGGCTCCGGAACTTCCTGCCAAAGACCAATCGACGGTGGCTGTGGCAGCTGAGGTTCGGCTAAAACCCGATCGAAGTATCGACTGACGGCACCGAGCGTATGAGACCACCCATTCTGTTCGCTTGGCGTAAACGCCTGAATCATGACGAGGGAGGCCGGGTCCTGACCGGGCACGACGTACTGAATATCGCCGAGATAGGTAGGTACATGTTGGAAGCCGCACTTGTCACTCAATTGCTTGGTTAATTCCAGATCCGGATTTATCCCTTCCTCGAGCTTCCTGAATAGTTTCAGGTAGATCTTGTCATCGTAAATGACGGAGCTATTGCTCTGTTCCACCTTTAAAATTCGGGATGTTTGTGGCAGGCCATCCTTAAGGGCCTCTGCCAGAAGCGTCGATTTGGTGGAAACCAGCCGTCCCAGCCTGCCGGTCAGCGTACGACCCTCCGCCACTATATCCAGCAAGGCGCGCTGAAAAGCTTGCGAACTGGTGGCGTCAACCATCAGATCGCCGTCTTGACCGATTCGAGCGATGACCATGGCCGGATACTCAACTTCGATCGTGCGAGCTTCCTCACCGGAGACGACGCGAACAGGCAAAGCATACAAATCTCGAGGACCCTCGGCATAGTTAAAACCGATAATCAGGAGATGACCGAGGCCCTCGCCCGGAAAATTGACGAGGTCGAGCAAGGCCACGCTCAAAACCGGACGCGCTTTGCTTCTGAACCAGCGGCAATTCCTAATGTATTTTGCCAGATCGCGATCGACAAAACGGGATCCGGTCGCGGAAAACCACCAGGCAGGGTCGCCGCTGAAATTTGTGAAGGGCAAAGCCCGCTCGCCATCGGCGACGCCTGTCACTTCCGGCGGCGTAAGGAGGAGCCAATATGAGGTATGAGCCCCAAGGGTGATGGGATAGAGGCCGTCTCGGATTACTGGGAATCGAGCATGACCGAAGGTGTCTTCGGGCATCCACCCAATCCAATTTTGGAGATCCAGATCGACCGCTTGCGAAAACCGCGACAGGTTGACGACGACCAGGACGGTTTGTTTGTCGTAATTGCGTGTAAAGGCGAGCACTTTATGGTTGGACGGCGTAAGCAACTGAAAATCCCCGTGACCGAAAGCCGGGAAACGTTTGCGAATAGCGATTACTCGACGCATCCACCATAGGAAGGAGGACAAATTCGTTTCCTGAACCTCCACATTGATTGTCTCATAGTGGAATTCGGGATCGATATTAACCGGTAAAAAGAGCGAATGAGGATGAGCGCGGGAAAAACCCGCGTTTTTGTCGGCGCTCCACTGCATGGGGGTGCGTACACCGTTGCGGTCGCCAAGATAAATGTTATCGCCCATACCAATCTCGTCCCCGTAATAGAGAATTGGGCTTCCTGGTAACGAGAACAGCAACGAATGAATCAACTCCAACTTCCTGCGATTATTACCTAACAGAGGAGCCAGTCGCCTGCGAATTCCGAGATTGATTCGCGCACGAGAATCTCGAGCATAGACCCGGTACATGTAGTCGCGCTCTTCCTCGGTGACCATCTCGAGAGTTAGCTCATCATGGTTGCGCAGGAAGATAGCCCACTGACAATTATCGGGAATGGCCGGAGTTTGTTCGAGTATGTCGACGATGGGATAACGGTCCTCCATATGAAGTGCCATGAACATCCGCGGCATCAGAGGGAAATGGAATGCCATATGGCATTCGTTTCCTTTGCCGAAATAGGCCACCGCGTCCTCGGGCCATTGATTCGCCTCCGCCAAAAGCATTCGGTCACTGTATTTTGAGTCGATGCGTGCTCGCAATTCCTGCAAGATTCGATGGGTCTCCGGCAGGTTCTCGCAGCTGGTTCCTTCCCTTTCGATAAGGTAGGGGACCGCATCAAGCCGTAGACCGTCGACACCGAGATCGAGCCAGAAATCGAGGATTTTGTACGACGCGGCTTTGACCTCCGGATTGTCGTAGTTGAGATCGGGCTGATGAGAAAAGAACCGGTGCCAGAAATAGGCTTCGGCAATCGGATCGTAGGTCCAATTGCTGACCTCGTAATCTTTGAAGATTATCCGCGCTTCCTTATATTTCTTGGGATCATGGGACCACACATAGTAATCGCGCCACGGGTCTCCAGGCGCCGCTCGGCGAGATTTTTGAAACCAGATATGCTGATCGCTCGTGTGGTTCAATACGAGCTCGGTGATCACGCGCAGGCCATTTTCGTGGGCAGCATCCAAAAAGCTCTTAAAATCATCCAACGTCCCATAGGAAGGGTTTACGGTGAAATAATCGGCGATATCGTATCCATCGTCCTTGAGGGGTGACGGGTAGAACGGTAAAAGCCAAATCGCGGTAACACCAAGGTTTTTCAGGTAGTCCAGCTTGCTCAGCAGCCCCTGAAAATCTCCGATGCCATCATTATTCGCATCGCAAAAGGTCTTGATGTGCAATTGATAAATAATGGCTTCCTTGAACCAGAGCGGTGTCGGAGGCTTAACGACTTCAGGGGTCTGGGCCTCGGTTGTTTGAATTTGCATAGGGGAAGTTAGGTTTGAAGTTCGGGGTTTACAGTTCAGCGTTCGGCGTTTGGCGTTCAGCGTTCGGCGTTCGGCGTTCGGAGTTTACC
>Ga0210408_10003041_pt1 | contig 15700 bp, 12 predicted proteins | sample IncBWH4MmetaG_FD_155471 | JGI IMG/M metagenome (GOLD analysis project Ga0210408, IMG submission 155471) | Forest soil microbial communities from Barre Woods Harvard Forest LTER site, Petersham, Massachusetts, United States - Inc-BW-H-4-M | ecosystem: Environmental > Terrestrial > Soil >...
CGAAGCAGACGTTCAGCTCTTAGCCGATCGTAGGCGTGACGCCGCCGTCGACGCGAAGCGCAGCACCATTAGTGGCTGAAGACAGCGGGCTTGCCAGATAGGCGACCAGGTTTGCGATCTCGTCAGGCTCGATCATCCGCTGCAATAGAGAGGACGGCCGGCCCTTCGCGAAGAACTCGGCTTCGATCTGCTCGGGTGGTGCTGCAGGATCACTGGCGAGGCTTTTCAGAAAGTCGATGATGCCTTCGGAACGCGTCGGGCCGGGCAGCACGGAATTTACCGTCACCTTCGTACCTTTGGTCAGTCCCGCGAGGCCGCGCGAAATGGCTAACTGCGCCGTCTTGGTCATGCCGTAGTGGATCATCTCGGCAGGCGTGACGAGGCCCGATTCACTGGAGATGAAGATGATACGGCCCCAGTTCCGCTCCAGCATGCCGGGGAAATAGGCCCGGGCCAGCCGAGCCCCGCTCAGCACGTTGACCTCGAAGTAGCGGCGCCAGTCTGCGTCGGTGATCGCCGCGAAGTCCTTCATCTCATAGATGCCGAGATTGTTGACAAGGATGTCCGCGTTCGGCATCGCACGTACAAGGGCAGAGGCGCCTTCCTCTGTCGCGGCGTCCGCCAATACGCCGCTGACGTAGGCGCCACCCGAGGTGCGAATGCTGTCGACTGCCTGGTCGAGCTTAGCCTTGTTGCGACCGGTGACGATCACCTTGGCGCCTTCAACGGCAAGCTTGCGAGCGATCTCGAGACCGATGCCTGCGGTCGAGCCGGTGACGAGGGCTGATTTATCGTTCAAGTGCAGATCCATGATGCTGCCTCCTTCTATTGAGCGGTGCCGCGTATGCTTGCGTGGCGGAATTCGGATTAGATTGTCTCACTTTCGCGCAAGGTCAGCGGGCTCTGCAGCACGTAGCGAGCGATCGCGTCCTTGCGTAGGAACGCGACGTCCGGCCGCTTCCTGGCATAGGTGAGAAAGGCATCCCAGACCTTCACCATCTGTGGCGTTCCGCTGATGCGGTCATGCGCGCTGATCGACATCATACGGCGCCGGCTGCCGGCTTCGTCGTAGAGCTGGTCGAAGTCCAACTTGATCTGCGCCAGAAATTGCTCCGGCGAGTAGTTCCGCCCTTCGATCAGGAGGATGTCGTTGTTGCGCAGTGTATAGGGAACGACGACGAAATCCGTGCCGTCGACCTGCTCGATGAACGGCTCGTCGCGGCTGACATCGTCGATGTGATAGAGGTAGCCCAGTTCCTGCAGCAACGACAAAGTATTGGGACTGCGACGCAGCCAATTGGCGTTATAGCCGAGCGGGCGCTGCCCGGTGATCTCTTCCACCATGTCGCGCGCCGCGATCAGGAATTGCCTCTCATCATCGCGACTCATCGCGTATTGAGAACTCCAGCGCGGACCATGACCGGATGCCTCGTGGCCGCGAGCGACAATTTCCTTGGCGAGCGCAGGGTGACGTTTGGCGGCCTCGCCAATCATGTGGGAGGTGACTTTAACGCCGTGGCGATCCCACAAGTCGAGCAGGCGGGGGATGCCCTCCCGATAGCCGTAGGCGAACCATGTATCGGCCGCGGCGTCCGACCGGACGTTCTCGGGAAAATCCACTTTGGGGAACGGGCTGTCGGTGACTTTCGGGGGCTGCCCTCCCGCTTCAAATTGCATTGACACGGATACGACGAGGCGGATGCCATTCGGCCAGAACGCACCGGGTGGCGGGTCCGCGTGCGGCCGGTCGGCGTTAGACTGTGCCCGCCCTCCGGGCGCTTCGGTGGCGGCACTTTCGGAAGCTTTCGCGTTCAAAAACAGGCCGGCAGTCAACGCGCTGGCACCGGTTGCCGCCTGCATCAGGAAACGACGCCGATTTCCATCGGCTGATGCGGTATCCTTGTTTGGATGCGATGTCGTGCGATTCATTGCCCAATCTCCTTGGGGGCGGTTCGACGCTTCGCCGCCATGGCTAGAAAGATGGCGCATTCCTCCGATATGAAATAGACTGCCGATAAGACCAGCATCTGTGAGATGAAGTCATCATGCCGCGGCCGGAGGTCAATCGCTCGGGAGAGATGGAGGTTTTCGTCCGGGCCGTCGAACTTGGCGGCTTTTCGCTGGCCGCGCGCGAGTTGCGCATGACGCCCTCGGCGGTCAGCAAACTTGTGGCTCGGTTGGAGCGGCGGCTGGGCGCGCGGCTGATCAATCGCTCGACCCGCAAGCTGCTGCTCACCGCCGAAGGTCAGGCATTTCTCGAACGAGCGCACCGCGTCCTGGCAGACCTGGACGAGGCCGAACGGGCGGTTACCGCCGGAGCCGTCCCGCGCGGACTGGTGCGGGTCAATTGCAACGTCCCTTTCGGTCTGCACCGCCTGCTGCCGCTGGTGCCACGGTTCACCGCAGCCCACCCTGAAGTTAGGTTGGACATCGCGCTTACCGACCAGGTCATCGACCTTATGGACGAGCGAGCCGACGTTGCAATTCGCGTCGGATCGATGCGCCCTTCGCAGTTGATGGCCCGCAAGCTCGGGCAGAGCCGAATGGCCGTGGTTGCCGCCCCCACCTATCTAGCCCGCCGGGGCGTGCCGCAAACGCCCTACGATTTGGACACCCACAATTGCATCGCCTTCAACTTCGCGCGCCACGTCGACGAGTGGTCTTTCATCGTTGACGGCACCCATGTGTCTCTGCCGGCTCGCGGCGACGTTGTTGCAGGCGATGGCGAAATTTCGCGCCGCCTAGCTCTGGTTGGCCAGGGTGTCACGCGACTATCCCTGTTCCACATCAGACCGGACATCAAGGCCGGACGACTTGTTCCGATGCTGGAGGCCTACAATCCCGGCGATGTCGAGGAGGTCAACGTCGTCTATGTGGGCCATGGCGGCCGGTTGCCAGCGCGGGTGCGGGCCTTGATCGATTTCTTAGCTGCGGAAGTCGATCTTGATGATGCGCCGCAGCTGCTCGACACCATCTGAGGTCCGCTACTTGATGCTCGGCGCTGCCTCCAGAAAGCGCGCAACCTCCTCGGGGCTTAACACGACTGGCACCTTGCGCGGCTCGTGCATGAACGACAGGTGCTTGGCGAGGTCGGGACGATCAAGCGTCACATTGAAAAAGAACCGCAACGCTGAAACCGTAATGTTGATTTTTGGTGTGCCGCTCGATGCCAGATGCAGTCGAAAGCCGCGCAGCTCCTCCGATTTAGCGGTGTCGGGAGAGCGGCCGAGGCACGGCTGACATTCGCCGTCGGCCTGATCGCGCTACATCCAGCCCTTTTCGCGGGCATGTTTAAGGCCGTCGTCGAGCGCGCGGCGCAGCCCGTTCAGGAGCTCCTCGATCTCCGCAGGCGTGACGACTAGCGGCGGGCAAACCGCGACCGCGTTGCGCAGCACGCGCAGGATGACGCCATGGGCGAGCGCACGCGACTGGATGAAGGCACCGAGGCCGAGCTTTGGATCAAATCCCTCGCGGGTTGACTTGCTGCGCGTGAGTTCCACCGCGCCGATCAGGCCGACGCCGCGGGCCTCGCCGATGAGCGGGTGGTTCTGCAACGCGGCCAGCCCTTCCTGCAAATGCGGCGTCATCTCCTTAACATGCGCGACGATGTCGCGCTCCCTGTAGATCGCGAGCGTCTCCAGCGCCACTGCGGCGCAGACCGGATGCGCCGCGTAAGTGAGGCCATGCCCGAACACGCCGTTCTTGGCTGCGCCTTGCGCGACCGCATCGAAAATCCTGTCGGTCAGAAGCACGGCGGAGATCGGCAGATAGGACGAGGAGAGCGCCTTGGCGACCACCATCATGTCGGGCTTCAGGTCGTAGGTGAACGAGCCGAACATTTCGCCGGTGCGGGCAAAGCCGGTGATGACCTCATCGACCACGAACAGGATGTCGTATTTGCGCAAGATTTCCTGGATACGCGCGAAATAGCCCGCTGGCGGCACGATCACGCCGCCGGCGCCCATGACAGGCTCGGCGAAAAAGGCGCCGACGGTCTCCGGTCCCTCGCGCAGGATCAGCGCTTCGAGGTTGCCGGCGATGCGTTCGACGAATTGCGCGACGCTCTCGTCGCCCTTGCCGAACTGGTAGTAGCTCGGGCAATCGGTATGCAGGATGCCCGCGATCGGCAGGTCGAAATCGGCATGCACGTGCGGCTGACCGGTCAGGCTGCCGCCCGCCACGGTGACGCCATGGTAGCCGCTGATGCGCGCGATCAGCTTCTTCTTGGCGGGCTTGCCGATCTGGTTGTGATAGTACCATACGAGCTTGGCTGCGGCGTCGATCGATTCCGAGCCGGAACTCGCGAACAGCACGTGATTGAGGCCCTGCGGCGCGATTTTCGTCAGCCGTTCGGCCAGCAGAATGCCGGGCTCGTGGGAGCGGTCGCCAAAAATCTGCGAGTAGGGCAGCTTTGCGAATTGGCGGGCGGCGGCCTCGGCGAGCCTGGGCTCGGAGAAGCCGAGCGACGTCGACCACAGCCCGGCCATGCCCTCGAGATAGCGTCGTCCCTCGGTGTCGTAAACATAGACGCCTTCGCCTCGCGCGATGATCAGCGGACCGGAGGCGGCGACGGCCTTCTGATCTGCATAGGGATGAACAATGTGATCGGCGTCGCGCTGGCGCAACGTGGAGGCGGCAACGGTCGTCATGTTCGGCTTCTCTCGGACATCATCGTGCGGAGCATGTGCGCCGTCGAAAGTCGAGTCAAGTGACTGCGCTTCACGTCAGCTCTGCCTTGGCACGACGCTCTGCTAAACGCTAGAACCGCGCCCTTGCCCGTGTTACGCAGCCAACCTCGCCATCTCGTCGGCGCCGGCCCCGCCGTGTCGATGCCGGCCGCTCCATGATGGAGCAGGGTCGAGGGATCCGTTTCATGCGCCAGATGCATCTCAACCTGTTCATCCAGAGCCGGGGACATCACGAAGCTGCGTGGCGGCATCCACTGGCCTCTCCGCTGCCCTTGACCGATATCCGCTACACCCAGGAGCTCGCGCGGAAGGCCGAGGCCAGCCTGTTCGACTCGCTGTTTCTTGCCGATGTGCTCGGCCTCTGGAACGACGTCGAGAGCACGCCGTTCAACTGGCTGGAGCCGATCACGACGCTCGCCGCCGTCGCGACAAGCACGAGCCGCATCGGGCTGATTGCGACCTGTTCGACCACCTACACCGAGCCCTACAATCTGGCGCGGCAGTTTGCCTCGCTCGATCATATCTCCTCCGGCCGGGTGGGATGGAACATCGTCACCACCTGGTCGCCCCAGGCGGGCAGCAATTTTGGCGGCATCGGGCAGGTCGGCCATGCCGACCGCTACGAGCGCGCCGAGGAATATATGTCGGTCGTGAAAGCCCTGTGGGACAGCTGGGCCGATGACGCTGTGCTCGATGACCGCGCCGGCGGCCGCTACGCCGAGCGGATGCGGGTGAAGGCGATCCAACATGCCGGTGCGCATTACCAGGTGCAGGGGCCGCTCAACATGCCGCGCCCGCCGCAGGGCCGTCCTGTGTTCGTGCAGGCCGGCTCGTCGGACACCGGCAAGCGGTTCGCCGCCCGTCATGCCGAGGCGGTGTTCACGGCCCACCTCGAAAAGGCCGCCGCGCGCGCGTTCTACAACGAGCTCAAGGCGCTGGTCGCGGCCGAAGGACGCCGCCCTGCGCAGGTGCTGATCCTGCCGGGTTTCAGCCCGATCATCGGTTCGACGGAGGTCGAGGCCGAACGATATGCGCAGGAATTGAATGAGCTGTCCGATCCCGAGGTCGGGCGGCAGCGCCTGTCGCTGCGCTTTGGCGGTTACGACTTCTCGCAGCTTCCGCTCGACACGCCGCTGTCACAAGCCGACTTCCCCGATCCCAGCAAGAACGAGGCGTCGCGCAGCCGCACCGAATCCATCGTCGACCTCGTTGCTCGCGAACGCCCCACGCTGCGGCAGCTGCTCGCCAGGCTTGCCGGCGCGCGCGGGCATTTCACGACAGCCGGATCGCCTGAGAAGATCGCCGACATCATGCAGGCGTGGTTCGAGACCGGCGCCGCCGACGGCTTCAACCTGATGCCGCCGGTGCTGCCGCATCAGCTCGACGTCTTCAGCACTGAGGTGGTGCCGATCCTGCAGAAGCGGGGCCTGTTCCGGACCGCCTATGACGGCGAGACGCTGCGCGCGCATTTCGGACTTTCGCGCCCCGACGTCCGGTTTGGTTAGGCGCGTGCCGCTTCGGCGGCGATGTTACTGTCGCGCCTGCACCTCGAGCAGCTGATCGCGGATCAGGCGCGCCGCGCCGCGGCTCCACGAATAATTGGCGCCCATGCGAAGCCCGCTGTTGCCGCCAGCGACGATGCCGCCGGTTCGCGCGTCACGAATGGCGAACGAGACAGTATATTCGGTGCGACTGATACGCCCGATAACGCCGACCAGGGATTGATCCGCGCCCAATTCCAAGGCGATGTTGGCATCGCAGCCGCCACATTCGCGCAGCGTGTGGCTCTTTACGGCGTCCTTGTCGGCGCCGCCGATGGGAACCACAAGATAGCGCCCGGACTGCGTCAACAGCTGTCGGACCGCCTCGGTGGTGCTGGCCAGCTCCGTGACGTCGGATTGGGTCCCGGATGGCGCGGCGCTGCTATCGTCAAGCTCGAAGTCGAAGATTGCAAGCTTGATCGGCGCTGACGTCACCACCGGGACGGCCTGCTCCGGCGGGACCAGCGCCCCGCGAATGTCTTCCGATACGAAGGCTTCGGCCCGTTGCCATGCCTGGTCGGTATCGCCGCGAAACGTATAGACCTTCTCGAGGACGATGCGATTGGCTGCAACGTCGATGGCACGCACACGTGCCCATTGGACGAGCGTGCTCTTCTTCTGGATCGCGCCGATGATCTGGATGTTTGCGCCGGCTTGCAGGTGATACCGGTTGTCGGTCTCGATGTCGTGCCTGAGCGCAGTCATGAACGCCTGCAGGCGCATCTGATGTGCGGCCGATTGGTCGTTGGGCTCGCCTGAGGTATCGAGATAGCTGAAATCCTCGATTGTCAGGCTGACGACCTGCGTTGCCGGCTCGCCCGAATGGGCTGCAGCGAGGCTGGAGAGAAGCCAGAGCGAGGCGAGGGCAGGGATGGCGAGGTTGAAGCGAGGCATGGTGCTGGACCTGTTGGATGTCGCGAAGCTTGCGGGATCGCAGGCTAGGCGAGCGGCCCGGCGGGCGAAGCTGATGGCGTCCCGACGAGTGCCGGGAAATTTTCACGACCGCGTTCCGTCCGTGCGGTCGCGCGTTCCGTCGGGTCGGTTCTTCCGCTAGATTGACCGGGAGCGCGAGGGTGCGACGGCCGATGTGGACGTTTCCGAAGAGCGACCTGAAATACCGCTTGACGCTGCGCGTGGTCGCGGTGTCGGCGGTCTGCTTTGCAGCTATTTCGGCCTATTTTCTGTTTGACGCCGACAGGTCGATGCGCGCCAGGATCGATACGGTCGCCGAGATCACGGCGAGAACGCTCCAGCTCCAGCACGGCAAAACGCAATGGATCAGCCAGCCGCGCACTGATTTTCCCGACCTCCAGGACATTGCAGGTTCCGTGATGATGCCGGGCCTTTGCATGGCCTACCGCGACAGCAGCGGCGATATCCTGCAGCGGGTCTGTGGCGGGCCACCGGGTGACGAGGCGGCGCCCTATCTGTTCGCCGTCCTGTATCGAAACCTGTTCGATCCCGGACGCGAAGTTTTGCGGCCGGTGCAGTTCCGCGGCGCGCAAGTCGGCGAGGCCGTGGTCTCCGTCGATCCGGCAACCCTGACGTCGCAAGCCTGGCGTGGCGCCGGTCGTGCCATGATCGTGCTGGCCATCGCGCTGCCGCTGCTCGGCGGTCTCGTCTATGCCGCGCTGGCGCGGGCGCTTCGCCCGACACGCCTGATCCGCGCCGGACTTGAGCGCATCGTCGCGGACGATCTCTCGGCCCGCCTGCCGCGGTTCGATCTCGCGGAGTTGTCCGCGATCCGCGACGTGTTCAACCATCTCGCCGAAAGTCTCGGCATGGCACTCGCCGAACGCAACGAGCTGACGCGCCGGCTGATCGCGCTGCAGGACGACGAACGCCGCCACCTTGCCCGTGAGCTTCACGACGAATTCGGGCAGTCGCTCGCGGCGATCCGCGCGCTGGCCGCGTCCGCCCGCCAGGGTGCCGCGCAAGGTGGTTCGGACGTTTTGGCCGAATGCGACGGTATCGCACGAATGGCTGGGGACATGATGGAGACATTGCGCGGCGCGCTGTTCAGGTTGCGGCCGCCTGACATCGATGAACTCGGGCTGGTCGCGAGCCTGGAAGGCCTGGTTGCAGGCTGGAACGGCCGCAGCCGTGGTCAGAGCCGCTTCGACATCAAATTGTCGGGCACTTTCGAGGATCTGCCAGCCGAATTGGCCGCCAATCTCTACCGCATCGCGCAGGAGGCCATCACCAATGCCGCCAAGCATGCGGGCGCGAGCCGGATCAATCTCGACGTGGCCGTGCGTGAGGTAGAGACGGTCCACAGCGACTGCCCATCACGAGAAATCGAGTTGATGGTCGAGGACGATGGACCGCAGAACGACCGTCCGATCAAATCGGGAATGGGCTTGCTCGGCATGCGCGAGCGCGTCGCCGCGCTCGGCGGCGCTCTGACATTCGAGACGGGGCCCGGCGGCGGCTCCGTGCTGCGCGTGGTGATACCGGCTGAGGACGCTCACGGCCTCAAGGCGGAGGTTGCGGCATGACGGAGCCGCGCCGAACCATCATGCTGGTCGACGATCACGCCGTCGTTCGCGAAGGCTTTTCTGCCGTGCTGCAGAAGCAGCCGGGATTGCGGGTCGTTGCCGAAGCGGCCGATGGCGCCGAGGCCTACCGCCTCTTCAAGGAGGTGCGGCCCGATCTCGTGATCATGGATCTCGCGATGCCCGGGATCGGCGGCATCGAGGCTGTCAGGCGCATTCGGCAATGGGATCGCGGTGCCAAAATTCTCGTCTTCACCATGCATCAGAATGCGGCCTTTGCCGTGCAGGCGATCCGCGCCGGCGCGCGGGGCTATGTCACCAAGACCAGTCCGCCGGAGACGCTGGTCGCGGCGGTCATGGATGTGCTCGCGGACCGGATCGCCATCAGCCCGGATATCGATCATGAGCTTGCATTGAGCCGGCTCGGCGGCGAGACGGTCGCAGCCGACGTGCTGACCCCGAGGGAATTCGAAGTGCTGCGCATGCTGCTCGCGGAACGGACCAGCGACGAGATCGCCGACGCGCTTCACTTAAGTCCGAAGACGGTCGCCAATCTGCACTGCCTGATCAAGGACAAGCTCGGGGTCGGCTCCGATATCGAACTGGTCCGGCTCGCGCTGCGCCAGGGGATTTTGACGCAAGGCGATTGCGCCCGGACTTGAAGACGACGACTCCAGCCTGCTCCGATCTCGAGCGCGATGAAACTTGGTTGAATCGGTCTTTCCACGCGCGCGGTTCACCTCGCCCCGCTTGCGGCGAGAGGGGGCGCACCACCGGTGCGGCTCCAGTTTAACCTCAATTCATCATGCTTTAGCTAATTCGGGTGCCACCAGCGGCCGCCGATGACGACACCTTCGGAGGCGATCTTGCGATTCCCCGTCAGGTGCTCGCCGACGACGTCGACGTAGTCGAACTGGCCTTCCCTGATGGCGATCACGGTGGCATCGCCGACGCTGCCTGGCTTGAGGCTGCCGAGTTCGGGGCGCTTCAGCGCCATCGCCGCGTTGACCGTCGACGCCGCAATCACCTCGGTCAGCGGCATGCCCATGCAGAGGAATTTGGACATGGTGGTGACCTGGTCGAAGGCCGGGCCGTTGATGCAGAGCGCATGGACGTCGGACGATATCGTGTCCGGCGCAAAACCGTTGGCGAGCATGGCGCGCGCGGTCTTGAACGCGAACGAGCCCTGGCCGTGGCCGATGTCGAACAGCACACCGCGTTCGCGCGCCTCCCTGACCGCGCGCTTGACGGTGCCCTGCGCGGTCGCAGGTGAATTGGGAAACGGCCGGAACGCATGGGTGAGCACGTCGCCCGGGCGCAGGCGGGCGATCACCTCCTCGTAGCTCGGCGGCGGATGGTCGATATGCGCCATCAGCGGCATGCCGACCTCCTCGGCCACTTCGAGGGCGATCTCGAGCGGCACGATACCGGATGTGCCGGAGGAGTGGCGGCCGACGCGCACCTTGATGCCGACGATGAGATCGCGGTTCGCCTCGGCCACCTCCACCGCCTCGACCGGATTCATCAGTCGCAATTCCTCGCTCTCGCCCACCATGACACGCTGCGAAAAGCCGAAAATGCCGGCATGCGAGATGTGCAGATAGGCCAGGATGCGGACCTGGCTCGGCTCGATCACGTGCTTGCGGAAGCCTGCGAAATTGCCCGGCCCGGCGCTGCCGGTGTCGATGGCGGTGGTGACGCCGCAGGTGCGGCAAAACTCCTCGGCATCGATGCCGAGCGAGGTCCCGCCCCAATAGACATGGGTGTGCATGTCGATCAGGCCTGCCGTGACGATGTGACCCGACACATCACGCACGACTGTTTTGCCGTCGGCATGGAGCGCGTGTCCGACCATGGCCACCTTGCCCCCGGCGAAGGCGATGTCGGTCACGGCATCGAGCTTTTGGGAGGGATCGATCACCCGGCCGCCGCGCAGGATCAAATCGAATGGCATTTTGGTTCGATCTCCGAAAATAACGCTGTTGCTATCGCATGTGGCAGTAGCGATGAAGATCCCTCCCCCCAAGGATCCCACAACGGGGAGGGAAATCCATCGCTGCTGCAGGACGTCGCTGCGCGACGGCGCTACTCCGTCTTGTCGACGTTCCAGAACACCGGGGTGACGGGGCCGTGGAGCACGCCGGTGAGCGATTTGCGCCAGGCGCTCGGCGCCAAAAATTGCCCGAGCGGGACGTACATCACCTCGTCATAGCCCTCCTGCTGAATCTGGTTGGCGATCTTCTTCTGTTCCTCCGGCGAGGAGGCGTGCAGGAATGCGTCCTTGAGCTGCTCGATCTTGGCGTCCTCCGCCCAGCCGAACCAACCGCCGTTCTTGCCGCGTCCACCGAGCGGGAAGTTGACGATCGGGTTCATGACGTCGGCGGCGGTCGAGAAGGTGAAGAACATGTTCCAGCCGCCTTCGCTCACCGGCTTCTGGCTGGCGCGGCGGCTCACAACGGTCTGCCAGTCGGTCGCCTGCAGGTCGACCTTGAAGCCGGCCTGGCGCAGCATCTGCGCCACCATGACCGGTTGCGCCTTCAGCGTCACGACATCGCCCGGCGCCAGGATGACGACGGGCGTCCCGTCATAGCCGGACGCGGCGAGTGCCTTTTTCGCCGCCTCGATGTCGCCGCCCTTGGTCAGCGCGCCCGCGCCGACGTCGCTCTCCAGCGGCGTATCGCAGCCGAACAGGGCGCCACAGACCTTGTAGTATTTGGGATCGCCGACCAGCGCGTCGAGCACGTCCTTCTGGTTGATCGCAAGCAGCGCCGCCCGGCGGACCTTGACGTTGTCGAACGGCGGTATCAGGAAGTTCATGCGCCCGAACGTCTGGAAACCGAACTTGTTCAGCGCATCCACCTCGATGTCCGGATTGGACGCGAGGATCGACAGCATCTCGAACGACGGATTTTCCAGAAAGTCGATATCGCCGGACTGCAGCGCGTTGATCGCGGTCTGGGGGTCGGGCATCGTGATCCATTCGATGCGGTCGACCTTCGCGACCTTGCCGCCGGCGGTCCAGCTCGGCGGCTCGTTGCGAGGCAAATAGTCGGTGTTCTTCTCGTAGACGGCCTTCACGCCCGGCTGGAATTCGCTCGCGACGAATTTGAATGGACCGGAGCCGATCTGCTCGGAAATCTGCTTGCCCGCTGGCGTCTCGGCGAGTCGCTTGGGCATCATGAACGGCACGAAAGAGGACTGCTTGCCGAGCGTCTCCAGCACCATGGCATACGGCTCCTTCAGCTTCAGCACGATGGTCCTGGCATCGGTCGCCTCGAGGCTCGTCGTGAACTCCATCATCTTCTGCGCCATGCCGTCGTTCCGGTTCCAGCGCCTCAAGGAGGCCACGCAATCCTCCGCCGTGACAGGCGCGCCGTCGTGCCATTTCAGCCCATCGCGCAGCGTGAAAGTGTAGGTCAGCTTGTCGTCGGAGATGGCCCAGTCCGCCATCTGCGGCCGGATCTTGAAACTGGAGTCGGTCGCCAGCAGCGTGTCATAGACCATGTAGCCGTGGTCGCGCGTGATGTAGGCCGTGGTGAAGCCGGGATCGATGATCCGCAGATCCGACTGCATCACCGCGGTGAGCGTTTTCTTGCCCGTTGCAGCAGACGCCCGCGGTGCCGATGCCGCCGACAATGCGAGCGCCGATGGTGCTGCGCCCGCAAGCATGAGGAGTTTCCGGCGCGAGATCTCAAACATGTCGTCTCTCCCTGGGGTCGATCGATGTCGTTGATGTTACGTTCAGGCCGTCGCCGCAGCCGCATCGGCCACAGGACGGAAATTTGCAAAATCCCAGCCGCGGCCGGGGGCGGCGTCGAGCAGCGCGCGGGTGTAGGCCTGCTGCGGATCGGTGAGCACCGCCGCGGCGGGGCCCTGTTCGACGACCCGGCCGTTCTGCATCACCGCGACGTCGTCGCAGATCTGCGCCGCGACCCGCAAGTCATGGGTGATGAAAAGCAGCGCGATGCCGAGCCGCTGCTGGAGCTCGTCGAGCAGTTTGAGCACCTGCGCCTGCACCGAAACATCGAGCGCGGAGACGGCCTCATCCGCCACCAGCACGTCAGGGTCGAGCGCGAGCGCCCGCGCGATCGCGATGCGCTGGCGCTGGCCGCCGGAGAACTGGTGCGGATAGCGCGACGCGGCGTCGCTCGGCAGGCCGACGAGTTCGAGCAGCTCGCGCGCTTTCGCCAGGGCCTCGCTGCGCGGCATGCCGTAGTTGATCGGTCCCTCCGCGATGCTCTCGCCGGTCGTGACGCGTGGATTGAGCGAGCGATAGGGGTCCTGGAAGATGATCTGGATGCGCTGGCGGTGCGGGCGCAGCAGCCGGCGCGACAGACCGGAGATCTCGCGGCCCATGACGCGGACGCCGCCGGAGGTCGGGTCGATCAGCCGCACGATGCAGCGTGCCACCGTCGACTTGCCCGACCCGCTCTCGCCGACGATGCCGAGCGTGCGCCCCTTGCGCAATGTCAGCGTGACGTCATCGGCGGCGACCACCTCGCGTGCGCCGCCGAACAAGGAACGCTCACGATAGACCTTGCCAAGCTCGTTGGCCTCCAGCACCACGGGCTCGCTGGTTTCCGGGCGCGGAGCGCGCGGCACCAGGCTCGGCACCGCGCCGAGCAGGTTTCTCGTATAGTCCATCGTGGCGCGCCGCAAAATGCTGTCGAGTGCGCCGGTCTCGACCAAGGCGCCCTCGCGCATCACGGCGACGCGGTCGGCGATCTCGGCGACCACGCCCATGTCGTGGGTGATGAACAGCACGGCGGTGCCGTGATCGCGCTGCAGGTCGCGGATCAGGCCAAGAATCTGCTTTTGCGTGGTGACGTCGAGGGCGGTGGTCGGCTCGTCCGCGATCAGGAGTTTTGGTTCGAGCACCAGCGCCATTGCGATCATGATGCGTTGGCGCTGGCCGCCGGACAGCCGGTGCGGGTAGGAGGCGAAGATGCGCGCGACATCCGGCAACCGCACTTGCTCCATCATGTCGAGGATGCGCCGCTTCCGGGCCCGCGCGTTGAGAGCGGTATGAGCGCGCAGCACCTCGTCGATCTGGCGGCCCACCGGCACCACCGGATTGAGCGCCGTCATCGGCTCCTGGAAGATCATGGCCATGGTGGTGGCCCGCAATTGCCGCAGGCGGCGCGCGCTTGCGGTCAGCAGCTCTTCGCCGACGAGCTTTATGCTGCCCGCAGTCGGTGCTAGCGCGCCCTTTTGCAAGAGTCCCATCACGGTGAGCGAGGTGACGGACTTGCCGGAGCCGCTCTCGCCAACCAGGCACAAGGTCTCAGCCTTCGCGAGCCGGAGGGAGAGGCCATCGATGATCCGCGGTGCGTCCGCGCCTCGACCGAGGCTGACCACGAGGTCGCGGATGTCGAGGATGGTGTCGGTCATTTCCAATGTTCCGTCGTTCCGGGGCGCGCGAAGCGCGAACCCGGAACCTCGAGATTCTCAGGTGCGCAATTGCGCACCATAGTTCGATGCTTCGCATCGCCTCGGAATGACGCAGGTTGTGTCGTCGCTTCGCCCGCGCTGACAATGTTCACTTCGCGCCCTCGCGTCGCTTCATGCGCGGGTCGAGCGCATCGCGCGCGGCGTCGCCAATCAGGTTGATGCTGAGAATCGAGAGCGACAGCAACAGGCCCGGCCAGAAGATCAGCGACGGCTTGATCTGGAAATAGGCGCGTCCGCCCGCGATGATGTTGCCCCAGGTCGGCGTCTCCGGGCTGATGCCGGTGCCGAGGAACGACAGTACCGCCTCGGTGAGGATGGCGTAGGCGCAGACATAGGTGGCCTGCACGATCAGCGGCGCCACGGTGTTCGGCATCAGGTGCCGCCACATGATTTTTGGCAGGCTGGAGCCGATCGAGATCGCGGCCTCGACATAGGGCTCCCCGCGTGCCGACAGCACGACCGACCGCACCAGGCGGGCTACGCGCGGGATCTCGGGGATGGTGATGGCGACGAGCACGGTCATGACGCTCGCGCCCGACAGCGACACCACGGCAATCGCGAGCAGGATGCTCGGGATCGCCATGACGCCGTCCATCAGACGCATCAGCACGGCGTCGACCCATTTGAAAAAGCCGGAGATCAGCCCGATCACGAGTCCGACGCCGGTCGCAAGCGCGGCGGCGCCGAGCCCGATCAGCAGCGAGACGCGTCCGCCATAGACGACGCGCGAGAGCAGGTCGCGACCAAAGCCGTCGGTGCCGAGCAGGAATTCCGCACTCGGCGGCTTGAGGCGTTGCGACGGCACCATCAGCACCGGATCATGCGGCGCCAGCCACGGGGCGAAGATCGACATCGCGATGATCAGCAGGAGGCAGACGGTCGCGACCGCGATGATCGGTGTGGCCGCAAGGAAGCCGAGCCGGGGGCGCAGCAGTCCGGTGATCGGCAGCGACGATTGGGGGAGCGTGTCGGTCGACATCAGTAGCGGATCCTGGGATCGAGCAGCGTGTAGGCGACGTCGACCAGGAGATTGACGCTCACATAGATCAGCGAGGTCAGGAGGATCATCGCCTGGATCACCGGATAGTCGCGCGCCAGCACGGCGTCGACGGTGAGACGACCGATGCCGGGGAGATTGAACACGCTTTCGACGACCACCACCCCGGAGATCAGCAGCGCAAAGCCGGATCCGATCACGGTAATCACCGGCACGGCCGCGTTGCGCAACCCATGACGCAGCAGCACCGCGGTCTCACTGATGCCCTTGGCGCGCGCCGTGCGGATGTAATCGTCGCCGAGCACGTCGAGCATGGCCGCGCGCGTCATCCGCGCGATCAGGGCGACATAGACAAAGGACAGCGTCATGGTCGGCAGGATCATGCGTTCAAGGAACGGGCCGAAGCCGCCCGACAGGCTCTTGAAGCCCTGCACCGGCAGCCAGCGCAGATCGATCGCGAACAGCTGGATCAGCACATAGCCGATCACGAAACCCGGCACCGAGAAGCCGAGCACCGACAGTCCCATC
>Ga0210408_10003042_pt1 | contig 15699 bp, 13 predicted proteins | sample IncBWH4MmetaG_FD_155471 | JGI IMG/M metagenome (GOLD analysis project Ga0210408, IMG submission 155471) | Forest soil microbial communities from Barre Woods Harvard Forest LTER site, Petersham, Massachusetts, United States - Inc-BW-H-4-M | ecosystem: Environmental > Terrestrial > Soil >...
TCCTGGGCGATCGCGGGCAGGTTCAGCGGCTCGCGCACCGCCACCACGACCGTCAGGTTGCCACCGGCCTGTGTGACCGCCGAACGCACCAGCCCGTCGGCATGGTCCGATGAGGCGCCGAGAAACACCAGCCCGACGCTGCGCCCGCTCAGCAGGTGGTGGACCGCCAGTGGATACAGCCCGTTCGCAAACGATTCCTCGGCTGTGAGCTTGTCCTGCAGCTGCCCGACCTGCGTGCGCGCGCCGTTGACTTCGGAGTTGAGGTTGCTGACGATCCCGTTCTTCGCCGAGGACACCAGGTTGGAGTCGCCGATCGCCACGCCGATCACGATGCCGACCGCGAGCGCCAGCAGGACGGCCGCGAGGGAGAGCGCGTGGTAGCGGTAATCGAACATCGGTCCTAGCAGGAGAATAGATCGGGGTTGGTTCGGGGAGGTCGAGCCGTGAGTGCCGAGCGACGGCTCAGCCGGTCGAGAACAACAGCTGGAGCTTGAGCCACAGCAGGTCCACGACATCCCTCAGCGCCGGCGTCATCCACACGACGGCGATCATCGCGATCAACCCCGCGGCGATCACCACCAGCAGCGGGGTCAGACCGGGGCGCGGATGGTACAACCGGCTGACGCCCTTGGCGTCGACCAGGATCTCGCCGATGCGCAGGCGCGTCAGGAACGTCGAGGACATCCCCTCGCGGTTGCGGTCCAGGAACTCCACGAGGTTGAACTGCGAGCCGACCGCCACGATCAGCCGCGCGCCCTTCTCGGCCGCGAGCAGCATCGCCACGTCCTGACTGGTGCCTGGCGCGGGGACGAGCTTGTAGGGGACGCCCAGCTCATCCAACCGCGCGCGCCCGGGGGCACGGCCGTCGGGGTAGGAGTGCACGACCAGCTCGGCGCCACCGTCATGGGCGGCCAGCAGCGCCGACTCGCCGGCCGAGTCCATGTCCCCGACGATCATGTCCGGGCACAGTCCCGCCTGCAGCAGCGCCTCGGCCCCGCCGTCGACCGCGACCAGCACCGGGCGCATATCGCGGATGAACGGGCGCAACGCGCGCAGGTCGCGCTGGTGACCCACGCCGCGCACGACCACGAGCGCGGAGCGGTCGCGAAAGTCCGTCGCGAACCGGGGTAGGTCGATGCGCCCCGCGAGCAGCTCGCGCTCCTCGCGCATGTGCTCGATCGTGTTGTGGGCGAACCGCTCCAGCGCCTCGCCGATCTCACGCCGCCGCGCCTCCGTCTCCGCTCGCACGCGGGCGCGGTCGAGCACGATCCCGCGCGCGAGCGGCACATCCGTGGATCGCCCGCCCTCCCCGGCGCGCCACACTTCGCCGCCGCGCACCTCCACCCGCTCCCCGTCGGACAGCGCCTGCCACAGCGAGTCGTCGGGCAGGTCCACCAGCAACACCCCGGCTTCGACCAGCAACTGCGGTCCGAGGTTCGGGTAGGAGCCGCTCGAGGAAGGCCTGCAGTTGAGCACGGCCACGGCCCCCGCCGCGATCAGCTCCTCGGCGGACACCCGGTCGATGTTGAGGTGGTCGATCACCGCGACGTCCCCGCGCCGCAGGTGTCTAACGAGCAGCTTCGTGCGCCTGCCCAGGCGCGCCGGACCGCTGACGGTGCGGATCTGGACGTGCATGTCGGACGAGGCCAACTGCACTGACATGTTCGCCGGCTGCCTGGTCGCGGCCATCTGACAGCCGAGAGTAACCGTTCAGGGCCGATTGTGGACAGGCAGGGTCGCGGCGGCTGCCTGCCTCCGCGCGCTCGGCTCCGGCCCGATGGCCGGCCGCGGGCCGTTCTACAGGTGCTCAGGCGGCCTTGCGCAGATCCCTGGCGTGCCGGCGCGCCGTCGCGTCGGTGTCCTCGGCGCCGAGCATACGCACCAGCTCAGAGACGACCTGGGGCTCGTCCAGCTGCACGACCGTGGCCAGCGTGGGATCGGCGGAGGTGTCCTTGACGACCGAGAAGTGACGGGCCCCCAGCGAGGCTATCTGCGGCAGATGGGTGATGCACAGAACCTGCCTGGTCTCCCCCAGCGCCCGCAGGCGCTCGCCGACCGCGCGCGCCGTATGCCCACCGATGCCGGCGTCGATCTCGTCGAACACCAGGGTTTGTGCCTGTTCCGGCGTTGACCCCAACGTCACCTGCGCGGGCGCACGTTGCTCGGAAGAGCCCTCACAGCCGGTGGACGCGGTGATGACGGCGAGCATCACCCGGGAGAGCTCGCCGCCGGAGGCGATCTCGCGCAGGGGTCCCGCGGGAACCCCGGGGTTGGGGGCGATCAGCAGCTCGACCGCGTCTCCACCGGCGGGGCCGGGCGGCCGCTCGGACAGGGACACTTCGAACTCGGCGTCGGTCATCGCCAGGGCCGCGAGCTGCTCGCGCACCGCTTCGGCCAGGCGTGGCGCCGCCAGCTCGCGGGCATGGCGCAACTCCACGACATGCCGGTCGAGCTCGGCTCGAGCGCGCGCCAGGCGCTCGCCGGTCTGCGCGAGCGCCCCCTGCGCGCCGTCGAGCTCTTCCCGACGCGCGCGAGCGTGCACGGCGTATGCGAGCACATCGGCGATCGAGCCGCCATGCTTGCGGATCAGCCGCTCGGTCGCCGCGAGACGCTGTTCGACCTCCTCCAGCGAGCCGTCCTCGCCGGCGAGTTGTTCGCCGTGCTCGCGCAGCTCGCCCGCGAGATCCTGGGACTCGACCACGATCGCGCCGAGGCGCTCGGCGAGCCTGTCCAGGGCCGGGTCCACACCCGCGACCGCGTCCAGGCGCGCGGCGATATCCGCGAGCAGCGACACGGCGCCGGGATCCTCGCCCGAGTCCGGCGCGACCAGCCCCCGCGCGCCATACCCGGCGGCGGAGCGCAGCGCGTCTAAGCGACGCAACCGCTCGCGGGCGGCGAGCAGGCGCTCGTGCTGGGCCTCGTCCGGGGCCGCATCATCGATCTCGGCGAGCTCGTGATCGAGCAGGTCGAGCTCGCGCTCGCGCGCGGCGGAGAGCTCGCGCAGATCCTCCAGCTCGGCCTCCAGAGCGGTGCTCAGACGGTAGGCCTCGGCGCACTCACGCAGGCGCACCGTCTGATCCGGGCCGCAGCGCCCGTCGAGAACCTGCAGCTGGGCGCCCGCGACGGTCAGCTTGCGATGCTCGTGCTGGCCGTAGAAAGAAACCAGCCGCGCGCCGATGTCGCGCAGCTCGCCGATGGTCGCGGAGCGGCCGTTCAGGTATGCGCGCGTGCGGCGCCCGTCCGCGTCGATGCGTCGCGCCAGGACGATCTCCCCTGCGTCCGCCGCCAGTCGCTCGCCCAGCTCTTCGCGGAGCCCGTCGGAGAGCTCGAACACCGCCTCGACATAAGCCTCGCTCGCGCCGGGACGAACGATCCCGGGCCGCGCGCGCCCGCCCAGCAACAGGTCCAGCGCATGCGCGAGCACCGTCTTGCCGGCGCCGGTCTCGCCCGTGAGCACGTTCAGACCCGGGGCGAGCCGCAGCTGGGCGCGCTCGATCAATAGCAGGTTCTCGACGTTCAGCTCATGCAGCACCGGCCCATGTCTAGCAGTGGATGGGGACGGTATGCATCCGAGGATCGGCGTCACGGGGCGCGGCGGCGGCGTCCTGCCTTGGCGGGAATGTGGTTGCGAGGAGCGCCACAATCGCTCCGAGCAGGCATAATCGAGGTGATGACGCGGGACGGATCCCGCAACCCGGCCGGCTCGCGCGTACACTCGACCGCCCACCAGGCATGGCTGCCAACGACACCCATCGGCGCATCGACCCGGCCTCCCCGGAGGTTCGTCAGGGTCTGGGCAGGCGACTCGACTGCCTGTCGGCGGCCGCGCTCGCGGACCGGCTGGAGGAGGAGATCAACCGGGCGGGACGGCACGGTACGCCACTGAGTTGCCTGCTGGTGGCGATCGAGGATCTCGCCGAGCTTGCCTCACAACACGGACGCGAGCTGCCCGAGCAGGCGCTCGCCTACGCGGGACCGGCGCTGCTGCGCGAGCTGCGCCGCTTCGATCGGGTCGGTCGCCCGAGCGACACCGAGCTGCTGGTCGTGCTGCCCGGCGCCGACGGGCCACGCGGCGAGATCGTCGCCAAGCGCGTGATCGATCGCCTGCGCGCGATCAAGATCGAGACCGACGGCGTGCGCCGGCCGTTGCGCGTGTCGGTTGGCCTGGCGGCGTGGCGGGAGGATCTCGACGGCGAGCAGCTGCTGGCGCATACGCGCGCCGCGGCTCAGCGGGAACGCAATGGGGTTGCGACGGACCCATAGTCCATAATCTCGCGCGATGCTCACGGGATCTGAGTTGTGGCTGCTGCGCCTGATGGCCGATCGCGGCCTGGCGCTGCTCGATGCCAGCTCGCTGCTGATGGTGATCGAGGAGCGCGGGGAGCTGCGCGTCGCGGCCGCCAGCGGCGAGAGCCGACCGCGGCTGCGGATCGTGCCGGTCGAAGGCAGCGCGCTGGGCGCCCTCTACCAGCAGGGCAAGCCGGTGGCGCTGGATCGGCCGCGCGGACAAGACGCTGCGCTGCTGCACGAACTGGGGATCGAGGCGCGCGCGGTGCTGGTCGAGCCGCTGAGCATGGAGGGCCAGGGCGGGGGCCTCGTGATCGCGCTGCGTCGGGACGCCGGGTTCAAGGGCCCGGACAGACAGGCGTTGAACGCCTTTGCCGCGAGCGTGGCGCAACGGTTGGCGGCGGAGCGCTCGGTGGAGATCGAGCGGCTGCGCTACGGCATGGAGGCCCGCGAGCGCGAGCGCACGCGCTGGGCGCGAGAGATACACGACGAGACGGTGCAGGGACTGGGCGCGCTGCGGTTGAAGCTCGCCAACGCGCGCGATCTCGACGAGCGCGAAGCCCTGAGCAGCGCCGTGGACGCCGTGCTGGAGGGGCTGGGCGAGGAGATCGACGGCTTGCGCCATCTGATCACCGAGCTCAGGCCCGCCGCCCTCGACGACCTCGGTCTGGCGGCGGCGCTGGAGGCGCTGGCGCGGCGCGGGCAGGCGATCGACGGTTTGAACGTTCAGACCGAGATCGATCTCGGTCCCGAGCACGACCCCCAACGGCTGGACCCCGAGCTCGAGAGCACGATCTACAGAGTCATCCAGGAGGCGCTCACGAACGTCAGCCGCCATGCTGAGGCAAGCCGGGCGGTCGTGAGCGTGAGCGAGCGCGACGGGATCGTCAGGGTGTCGGTCACAGACGATGGCAAGGGGTTGCCCGAAGCCGACCGGCTCGGCCCGCGCGGAGACGGCCTGGAGGGGGGTTTCGGCATGTCCGGCATGCGCGAGCGCGCAGAGCTGGTCGGCGGCGAGCTCGAGCTTGTGCCGGCTCCTGAGAAAGGCACGACCATGCGCCTGACCGTGCCGCTGGCCGGACGCCCCGCCGCATCGGCGCTCGAGAAGATAGCGGCCGGCGAGGTGGCGTAGATTCGCCGTGGATGGCGCCGGCGGGCGACCACGACGTTCAAGTCAGCGATCCTCGTCAGCCGGCCGGCGGTCCTGCCGTAGCCGCCCTAGCTTCGCCTACGCCGCCTCCGGCAGCTCCCCCTGCCGATCCTCGATCCCGTCCGGATTGGACTCCGCCTGCATGTGCGACACGGGCATGGCCACTGGGCGTATGACGATCACGACGACAAGCAGCGCCGCCGCTATCAGGCCTGCTCCGATCAGGAACGCGAGGTGATAACCACCCACCAGTGCCGCCGTTGTGGAAGAGCCGCCGGCGCGCAGGTGGCTCGTATGGGTTGCCGACAGCGTTGCGAGCACTGCCAGGCCGAGCGCGCCGCCCACTTGCGCCGTAGTATTGACCAGTCCCGAGGCCAGACCTGCGTCCTCGGGAGTCGCGCCGGACATCGCGAGGGTCATCAGCGACGGGAATGAGCTGCCGATGCCGAACCCGAGCAGGAGCATCACCGGCAGCACGTCGGTGAGGTAGTGACCATGCACGGGCGCACCTGAGAACAGCAGCAGCCCCGCGGCGATCAGCACGAGACCGGGGAACAGCATCGTCCGTGCGCCAAAGCGCATGATCAGTCGTTCGGAGTAGCGCAGCGACAGGACGCCCATCACGAGCGTCGCGGGCAGGAACGCCAGGCCGATCTCCAGCGCATCGTAACCGAGCACTCGCTGCAGGTACAGGGCGCCGAGGAAGAACATCCCGAACATGCCCGCGACCATCAGCATCTGTACGACGTTCGCTCCCGAGACGTTGCGCGAATGAAATATCCGCAGCGGTATGAGCGGGTTGCGCGCTTGCGCCTGGCGGAGCACGAACGCAAGCAGCAGCGCGAGCGAGACGGCACCGAGCTCGAGTGTGCGCGCCGCGCCCCAGCCATTGTCCGCGGCGGGCTTGACGATCGTGTAGACGCCAAGCATCAGCGAGCTCGTGATCAGCGCCGCGCCCAACACGTCGGCGCCCGCGCCGAAGCCGATGCCCTCGTCGCGATGCAACAGGCGCAGCGCCACGACGCCCGTGGCGATGCCGATCGGCACGTTGATGAAGAAGATCCAATGCCAGTTGATCGCCTGGGTTAGCACGCCGCCGGCCAGCAGTCCGACCGAGCCGCCGGCGGAGGCGACGAAACCGTAGACGCCGATCGCCTTGGCCTGATCGCGAGGCTCGGGGAACATCGTGACGATCATGCCGAGAACCACCGCCGAGGTCATCGCGCCGCCGACGCCCTGGACGAAGCGGGCCACGACGAGCACCCCCTGGCTCTGCGCCAGCCCGCACGTCAGCGACGCCCCGGTGAACACGACGAGCCCCGCCATGAACACTGTGCGGCGGCCGATCATGTCGCCGAGCCTGCCGGCCAGCAGCAGCAGGCTGCCAAAGGCGATGAGATACGCGTTGACGACCCATGCGAGGCTCGATTGGGAGAAGCCCAGGTCTGTTTGGATAGACGGCAGCGCGACGTTCACGACGGTCGCGTCGAGCACGATCATCAGCACACCCACGCACAGCACGTACAGGGCGATCCAGCGGTGGCGATCGCTCGGCGGCGTGGACGGCGACTCGTGGCTGGCGACGATGTCGGGCTGGGTCATGCGCTCTAGGCTCCTCTTTGTATCGGGTTCGCAGTTGAGACCGGGCGCGGCCTCGGAACTCATCGCAGCCCTCACTGTATGAACCCCGCTCGCCGAGCCGACGCGAGGGGGCGGCCTACTCCACCAGCCCCAGCTTGCGGGCGTAAGCGGTGATCTCCGAGCGCGAGGAGAACCCGAGCTTCTCGATCGCGCGGGCACGGTAGGTCTTGACGGTGCGCTCGGCGACGTGCAGCTGCTCGGCGATCTGCGGGTTGGTGTAGCCGTTGGCGATCAGCCGCACCACCTCGCGCTCGCGCTCTGAGAGCGCGACGCCGTCGGCCGGTGACTCCTCGCCGGCGGCCATCAGCGCGCCAAGCCGGGGGTGCAGATAGTTGCCGCCCGCTACGGCCAGCCTGAACGCCTGCAGCAGCTCGGAGGGCTCGGCCTCCTTGAGCACGTAGCTGCGCGCGCCCGCGCGCAGCGCCTGGCGGGCGTACTCGGGATCCTCGCGCATCGTCAGGATCGCCACGGCCAGCGTCGGGTGGGCGACGAAGCAGGACGGCAGCGCCGCCAGGCTCGACCCTCCCGGCATCGTCAGGTCGAGCGTCAGCAGATCAGGCTTGTGCTCGCGCACTTCCTTGACCGTCGAGGGCACGTCGGCCGCTTCGGCGACGACCTCGAACTCGCCGGCCTCGCGCTCGAGCACCATGCGAATGCCGTCGCGGACGACCGCGTGGTCGTCCGCGATGATCACCCTGATCGGCCTGTCCATCCCTGACGTGCCCTCCATTGGCGCACACCGTAGCGCGTCGTGCAGACCTCTCGTGACGGCACGATGGGACGACACGCGGCGCCTGCGAGGGACGACACAGATCGGCACCATCGGGACGACACGATCGGCACTGTCTGCTCTACAGACAAATGGCCCGCGAGAACGCATCATGTCGGTCATGACGCGCAACGAGTCCCATCGCCCGTCCGGCACGATCGCAAAGGAGACCGCACGATGATCGCCCTAGGCATCTTCACCACCTGGTTGACCCTGACGGCCGCCGGCTTCGCCGGACTGTCTGCGCTCCGCCGCGCCGGCGCCCGCGAAGACGCCGATGCCGGCCTGGCGCCGGTCGGACGCCAGACCCCGGCGTTCATCGACGCCCACATCTCGATCCCGAGGACGCTCCTGCAATGAGCCCGATCGTCTCACCGCGCTCCCGTGAGGGCACGCGGCGGCCGGTGCTGAGGGTGCTGAGCCCCAGCGAGCCCTCACCTACGGGCAGTCTCGACGCGACCGAGCCGCGCAGGCCTGAGCTGCGGATCGTCCCCGACGGCGGCCGCGAGTCCGCGCCGCGCGTCGCACCGGTCCTGCTCGCGGGAGCGGACGCCGGCGGACGCGCGGCCCTGCGCGCGGAGTTCGGCGCGACGCTGCCACCTCGCACCAGGTGGGTCGAGGCCGATGACGTCGCGGGGGTCCTCGAGCGCGCCGCGTACAGCCGCATGGTGATCCTCGCCGGCGATCTCGACGATGCCGACGCGGTGTCGCTGATGCGCCTGCTCGGCCGCCGCCATCCCGAGCTGCCGGTCATCTGCGTCGACGCTCCCATGCCGGCCGCCGCGGGGGGCCGCGGCTGATCGCCGTCCCACACGGCCAGCGGCGCTCCCCCAGGGTCCCACCCTGGCGCCGTGTCCATGCCGGCGGGGCTTTGGTGAGCACGAAGACGAAGCCCCTCGACGCCGCTCGGCGCTTCACCCTGAGCGTCCCAAGAGCGCTCGCCCTCCGCTTGAACGGCTCCGTTGAGCGGGATCGATGTTGCACGGCTCGTCGCCATCTCACACTGTCTGTAGCGTGGCCCGGCAGTGTCATCGACTGTCACCTCGACAAGCGCTCCTTCGCCCCTGCGCGACCCGAAGCTGCGACGGATCGTCGCGGCCTACACCGTCAACCGACTGGGTACCTGGTTTGGGTTCATCGCGCTGTCGGTGGCGGTGTACGAACACACCCACAGCTCGATCGCGGTCGCGGCGCTGCTTGTCGCCGGGCAGGTGCTGCCGGCGTTCGTGGTGCCCGCGCTGGTTGCCCGTGTCGAGGCCGCCTCGCGGAGGGGCGAGCTGAGCGCCCTGTACCTGTTCGAGGCGGCTGCCACGGCTGCGCTGGCGGGGCTGGTGTGGCGCTTCTGGCTCCCCGGTATCCTGCTGCTGGTCGCGCTCGACGGGACCGCCGCGCTGGCGGCCAGCGCGCTGTTGCGCGCCGCCGCGGCGCGGGCCGCGCGCGAGTGGGCATACGACCGGCATACCCAGACAGCGCCGGCGCCGAAGAATCTCCCCGCCCACACCTACGTTGGGCAGGCCGGGATCGCGCTGGCGGTGGGCGAGAGCGGACTTGGCGCCCCCGAGCTCGATGGCGAAGACGGCGTGGACCGAACCAGGATCGACCCGCGCGAGGCGAGCGCGCTGGAGGCCGAGCGCAGGGCGAACGCTGCGATCAACATCGGGTTCGCGGTCACGTTCACGCTGGGACCGGCGCTCGCCGGCCTGGCCGTGCCCGCGTTCGGGGCGCCCGCGGCCCTGCTGATCGACGCCGCCTCGTTCGTGATCTGCGGCGCGATGCTCCTCGATCTGAGACCACACTCGGACGATGCCGAGACCTCCTCGGTGCGAGCACGGGTGCGGGCTGCTTGGCGGCACATCAACGAGGCGCCCGGATTGCGCGGCCTGCTGCTCGCGGAGGCCGTGGCGCTCGTGTTCTTCGAGTTCTCCCCGCCGATCGAGGTCGCCTACGCGAAGTCCACGCTGCACGCCGGGGACGGCGGCTACGGCCTGCTGCTGGGCGTGTGGGGCCTCGGTGTGGCGGTCGGCAGCATCGTGTTCGCACGTTCGATTCGGCGTTCGCTGGGGATGTTGTTGAGCGCCTCGACGCTGGCCGTGGGGCTGGCATATCTGGGCTGGGCGATCGCGCCGTCGCTGGCTGTCGCTTGCGCGGCCGGGCTGATCGGCGGGGTCGGCAACGGCGTGCAGTGGGCGGCGCTGATCAGCGCCGTGCAGCGGCTCACGCCGCAGAACCTGCACGGTCGGATGATGGGCGCGGTCGAATCGCTCGGGGCGATCTGCCCGGGCATCGGCCTGTCGCTCGGCGGGGCGATCGCCGCGCTCAGCTCACCACGGGACGCGTTCCTCGTCGCGGGGGTCGGGGCGGCGTTGTGCACGATCGCATTCGTGCGCCTGCCCTTGGGGAGCCTGACCGGGGCGGCTCCGGTGCCCGTCGCGGCAGGCGTGGAGCCGGAGTGGGCATCACCCGATTCGGCCCACTCGCGCGATTCGCACTCGTCCAGTGCTCAGATCTCACCTTAAGGACCACGCCGAATCGGCCGTTAAGTACGACACGAGCCGTGAGCCGGACATGACTGACTCGAAGCTGACAATCCGTATCTTCTGCGCGGCCGAGGCGCTTGCGCTCGCGGCCGCGCTCGGCGCCGCGGCGTGGCTGTCGGACGCGCAGGAATGGCAGCCGCTGCTGCTCGTCGGGCTGCTGCTGGCGCTGTCGCTGGGCGGACAGCGGCTGGTGTTCACGATCCGCGGGCAGCACCTGTCGGCGGGGTTCGTCGCGCAAGTGCTGGCGATCAGCCTGCTCGGACCGGCCCCCGCCGTGGCCATTGCCCTGGCTGCGGCCGTATTCATCTCGGTCGGACGCCAGCTGCCGCTGTCGGCGTGGCTGAACAACCTTGCCGCGTTCGCCGTGTTCCCGCTGATCGGCGGTCTGCTTGTGCAGGCGTCGATCGGCAACGTGCACGACCCGACCAACCAGCTCGCGCACAGCGTCACGTTCGGCTTGGTCGTGTTCGCGGTGTTCATGATCACCAACGCGCTCAACTTCAGCGTGATCGCGCTGGACAACTACTTCGTCGAGAACCGCCGCCTGATCGGGCAGGTGCGGGAACTGTTCGTGCCGATGCTGCCCGGGCAGATCGCCGCGGGCGGGCTGACGGCGGTGCTCGCTGTCGCCTACACCAACCTGGGCCTGTCGGTCCTGTTCGGGTCGGTGCTCGTGATCGTCATATTCCAGTACCTGATGATCGCGCTGCTGCGCTCGGAGGATCGCGCCGACCAGCTGGAAGCGCGCTCGGTGCATCTCGCCTCGCTGCAGCTCGGCGTGCTGACCACGCTCGTCGAGACGCTCGCGCTGCGCGACCGCATGACCGCCCGCCATGCCGCCGCGGTCGCGCGCTATGCGCGCGCGCTGGCCCATGAGATCGGCTGCTCCGAGGCCGACCAGGACCTCGTGCACACGGCCGGCTTGCTGCACGACATCGGCAAGTTCGCGCTGCCCGACAGGATCCTCAAAGCGGAGGTGCTCTCCGACGAGGACTGGGCGGTGATCCGTCGCCACCCGTCGGACGGGGCGACGCTCGTCGGGCGCCTCGACGGCTACGGGCCGGTTGCGGACGCGATCCTGTACCACCACGAGCACGTCGACGGCAGCGGCTACCCGGCGGGGCTGATCGGCAACGAGATACCGCTGCCCTCGCGCATCATTGCTGTCTGCTCGACCTACGACACGCTGACCGCGCGCGAGACTTACCGCTCGCCGATGAACCCCCAGGACGCGATGACCGAGCTGCGCCGCGTGGCCGGACGCCAGCTCGACGGCGAGCTGGTCGAGAGCTTCATCGCGATGCTCGAGCGCGAGGGCCCGGTCACGTTCGTGCACGGCGACGACGCCGACTTCGAGGCCGAGCTCGCGTTTGAGCGGCGTGCGCGCAAGATCGCCCAGCCCGCACTCAGCTGACCTCGCCGGACCGAAGCGCGCTTGGTTGCGTCACGATGCACGATCCAGACGCTTGGAGCTCTTGAAGCATCGCTTAAAGGGCCCAGAGCGCCACGCCGGCCAACATGCGGATGACCGCGCGACGCCCTGAACCTTCAAGTCTGGCCGCACTGGCGACCTCTCCTACAGCTTATTTATGCCAACGCACGATAGGTCTCCTTCGCCAGGGCCCACGGGCCTTTTGCGAGGCGGCCCTGTCTGTCTCCATCCACAGGACAACCGCTACCCTTGAGTAGGTTTGCAGAGCATACTAGCGTGATTAGACGAAATGTCTAGTCCTCATAGTCTCTGCACAGCTTTATGCATAGTTGCTTGCAGACGAAGGACCGGTGCACTGCAGCCTCGACGCAGGTTCGCTCGATCAAACGTCCACAAACGTGCGCCTCACTCAGCTAGCCGCCCTATTCCGGCGATAGATGGGCCAGGCGGATTTCCGCGTGTTCGCGGAGCGACCGCCTAGCCAGGGCCAGGGCCAGCCATACGACCGGAGGACAGCTGAGATGACCACAACCGCTCCACTGACATCATTTCCCCGCACCGGCGATGAGCGCCAGCTCGTGTTCACGAGCTCGCAGGCGGCCCGGTACCTGGGCGTCTCGCTGGCGACGATCCGCCGCTGGACGGACGCCGGTCACATCGCCTGCTACCGCACGCCCGGCGGTCAGCGACGGTTCTCCAAGGACCAGCTCGACGGGTTCATCGTCTCGTTGCAGAGCGACGAGACGACGCACACGGCTCCGAAAGCTGCGTAGGGCATCCACGTTTTTTCGATGGGTGAGCCATAGCCGGTCCCTGCGTCGGTTGCTGTCGGCGCCGCTCACCGCACCGGTTGGCATAACGGAAGCGCTTTTGCCCGAGCGTCGCCCTCAGCTCGCGAGCCGGCCGAACTTCTCGCGCAGGCGGCGATAGAAGGAGGAGTCCGGCAGCTGGGCGATCGTGCCGACCGCGTCGAGGAACCGCGCGTCGATCGCTCCGCCTGGCGGGATCTCGCCTGCCGGACGGCCGTCCACGGCGACGTCGAGTGGCTCGCGCGAGCGGTTGTGGATCGTCAGGCGGTCTTCGGGGGCGACCACCAGCGCGCGCGCGGTCAGCGAGTGAGGCGCGATGAATGACACCACGAACCCCTCCACGCCCCACGCCATCACGGGGCCACCGTTGGCCAGGTTGTAGCCGGTCGAGCCCGCGGGCGTGGCGATCACGAGGCCGTCGCAGCGCACGCTGCCGACGATCTCGCCCTCCAGCGCGTAGGCGATCTCGGCGACCCGCTCCCCCACCTTGCGATGGATCGCGACGTCGTTGATCCCGACCCGTGTGTCCGGCTCCTCCCCGGCACGGGCTCCAGCCGGTCCGTCGAGCACGATCGCGGGCAGCTGCAGCAGCTCGAACTCGCCGCTCAGCGCCCGAGCGACGCCCTCGGTGAGCTCGCTCGGCTCGATCGTCGCCAGAAACCCGATCTCGCCGAAGTTGACCGCGAACACGGGCACGCTCGTACCGGCGTACAGGCGCAGCGCCTTGAGGATCGTGCCGTCGCCACCGAGCACCACGCACAGCTCCACGTCGTCCTGCACGGGTGCGTTCAGCTCCAGACCGGGGCCCGGCGCGAGGTCGCGGTGCTTGCGCGTCTCCTCCTCGTCCAGCCGCAGCGTCACCCCCGCCCGGTCGGCAGCGTCGATCAGCTCGCGCAGCGCTCCGCTGGTGTCGGACGGGCGCCTGTGGGTGAGCACCGTCATGGATCGGCGTACGCCGGTCATCGCCTCTTTCTCCCGTCACGCGTCATGTCTCCACCCTCCGTGCCATCTCGGCTAGCCCCTCGACGCCCGCGGCGGCGCCCGCACGCGTGGGCTCGGCGAGGTGAATGAACGTCTCGCGGTTGCCCTTCGGCCCGGGCAGCCCCGAGGAGTGGTATCCGAGCACGCTCGCCCCCAGCCCGAGCGCGGCCCGCCCCACGCCGATGAGCGCGTCACGGCGATCGCCCGGGTCGCGCACCACCCCGCCTTTGCCCACGCGCGCGCGGCCGACCTCGAACTGGGGCTTGACCATCGCCAGCACGTCGTGGGAGTTGGTCATGCAGGCGAGCACGGCGGGGAGAACAATCGTCAGCGAGATGAACGATACGTCGATCGTCGCGAGGTCGGGCGAGGACCCGCCGGCGCCGGCCGGCGCAGCGGGCAGCATCGCGGGTGTCAGCGCGCGCGCGTTCGTACGCTCGAGCACGCTCACCCGCGGGTCGCTGCGCAGGGTGTAGTCGAGCAGCCCGTACCCGACGTCCACCGCCACGACGCTCGCCGCTCCACGCTGCAGCAGGCAGTCGGTGAACCCGCCCGTCGAGCTGCCCACGTCCAGCGCGCGCCGACCGGTCACGTTCAGAGCGCAGGAGTCGAGCGCGTTTGCCAGCTTGACGCCCCCCCGCGAGACGAATGCGCGCCCGGGGCTCACGCTGAGCGACTCGGCCGGGTCGATCAGCTCGCTCGGCTTGGCCGCCCGGCGCTCGCCCGCGCCGACGCGCACCTCGCCCGCCATCACCGCGACCGCCGCGCGGCTGCGCGACGGGAACAGGCCGCGCTCGGCCAGCAGGCTGTCCAGACGCACCCGACGACGACGATCGTGATCACGCTGCCCACTCGAGTCGCTCATCGCCCGAACGGTACCCGCTCGTCGCCCATCCGTCGTGCCCACTGAAGGGCGCCTTCTGTGATTCTGAGCACACCGGCGAGAATTGGCGACATATCTGTCCGCGGCGGTTGTATCATTGGGGATGAGGTCGTGATCGAGTTCGCTCGAAACGAACCTCGTGTAAGGATCTGCAGTACATCTTCAGTCGCGCCGGTATCCGCAGGGAACTGGACCGAATCCGATGAGCCACGACGTCAACCGAAGACCCTCGCCTCGCGCACGAATGAGGACCGTGCGCACCGTCACCGAGCTGCGCTCCGCGCTCGCGCCTGTGCGCCAGGCGGCGCTGAGCCGGCCCACGCACGCTGGCGTGGTCACGGGTATCGGTGGTGCCCGTGTGGCGACCAGGATCGGGCTGGTGCCCACGATGGGCGCCCTGCACGAGGGGCACCTCTCGCTGATTCGTTGCGCGCGAGAACAGTGCGACGTCGTCGTCGTCTCGCTGTTCGTCAATCCCGCCCAGTTTGACGAGGGGGCCGATCTCGAGCTCTATCCCCGCCGCGAGGCAGATGACGCACGACTGGCCGAGCGGGCGGGCGCCGACATTCTCTTCGTACCGGCGATTGAGGAGGTCTACCCAGAAGGCTTCTCCACCGCCGTCGAAGTCTTCGGCCTCACCGGCCGCCTCGAGGGGGCGTCTCGCGGAGCCTCACACTTCCGCGGCGTTACCACGGTGGTGACGAAACTACTCAACATGGTCTCGCCGGACATCGCCTACTTCGGACAGAAGGATGCCCAGCAGGTGGCGGTGATCAAGCGCATGGTCGCAGACCTCGACATTCCCGTGGGCATCGTGGTTTGCCCCACCGAGCGCGAGCGCGACGGGCTCGCCATGTCCAGCCGCAATGCCCGCCTCGACCCGGATCAGCGGACGCAGGCAGGAGCACTGTTCGAGTCACTCGAGAAAGCCGCTGACCTCGCCCGCGCGGGCGAGCACTCTGCCGAGCAGCTCGTGCGAGTTGCCCACGAGACGTTGGTCGCCCGCGGAGTCGAGCCGGAATATCTGGAGCTGGTGGACCCCCTTACCTTCGAGCGGATCGACTCGCTCGCCGCAACCGCTCTGCTGGTCGTCGCCGCGCGGGTCGGCGCGGTGCGCCTGATCGACAACGAAGTCCTGCAGCCCGCCGTCGTGCATACGGCCGGCGTCGCCGACTCGAGCGACTCACCGACAAGCCATCTACCCACGGGA
>Ga0210408_10003043_pt1 | contig 15696 bp, 11 predicted proteins | sample IncBWH4MmetaG_FD_155471 | JGI IMG/M metagenome (GOLD analysis project Ga0210408, IMG submission 155471) | Forest soil microbial communities from Barre Woods Harvard Forest LTER site, Petersham, Massachusetts, United States - Inc-BW-H-4-M | ecosystem: Environmental > Terrestrial > Soil >...
AGGAAGATCTGCGGCATATCGTTTGGCCCGAGCACCCGGCGGATCAAAAAATGCTGGATCAGCACGCCGATCACGAACAGCGTCGGCATCGATACGACAAGCGAGACGATCGGATCGATGCCGAATTGGCTGGCGAGATAGAACGAAATATACATCCCGATCATCACGAATTCGCCCTGGGCGAAATTGACGATCTTGACCACGCCGAAGATCAGCGTGACGCCGATGGAGACCAGCGCGTAAATACCGCCGATGAGCAGGCCGTTGATGACGGCCTGGACCACTGTCTCCAGCATCTGAACTTACCGGCCTTAGCTCTTCATCAGCGGTGCGCGGGCGTCGTCCTTCGGGAATACGCTGGCGAGGTCGCCGTTCTGCCACTGCACGCCGACTGGCCGGCCGTAGACGTTCTTGCCGTCGGGCCCGAACTTCACCTTGCCGCCCGGCGCCATCGCGGCAAAACCGGACGAGACATCGAGCGCGGATAGGGCGTCGCGAACCTTTTGCGGATCGGCGGACGCCGCCCGCTCCAGTGCGTCCGCAATCATGTAGGTCTGCGCCATCAGCCCGCCGGCATATTCGAACAGGAATTCGCCGGTACGCTTCTTGTATTCGGCGTTCACCTTCTCGGCATTGGCGTCCATGTCGTGGTTCCAGTGCGCCACGCCCTGCAGGCCTTCCGCGAGCTGGCCGACGTTCTTGTAGAAGTCGGGAATGACGAAGCCGCCGGAGCCGCCATTGATCGCGACATTCAGGCCGACCTGCTTGACCGTGCGCACGATCAATATGAGGTCGTTGAGGTAGGAGACCGAGAACAGCGCATTCGCGCCCGATGCCTTGACCTTGTTGATCAATGGGCTCGCGTCGGTGAAGCCGGCCGAATAGGGCTCGAACATCACGATCTCGACGCCTTCGCCGGGCGCCAGTTCCTTCAATCCGTTGGAGGTCGCGGTGCCGAACGCGGTATTCTCGAAGATCACGGCGACCTTCGGCTGGTCGCTGACGAGCTTGGACATCTGCAACTGCGCTTTCGCAAATTGCGAGGCGCGGGCGAACGGCGTGAAGGTGTAGGTGCGGCCCTTGTTGAGCTGGTCAGAGCTTGAGCCCGTGATGATCGCAACCTTGGCACGTTCGCAGACCTCGCTGGCAATCAGCGTCAGCGCGCTCGCAAAGCAGCCGTGGATCGCCGACAATCTGTTGCCGGTGATCAGGCGGTCGGTCTCCGTTCGCGTCACCGTGGTGTCGCTCTGCACGTCGGAGATGATCAGGTTGAGCTTGGCGCCGCCGAGCGACTTGATGCCGCCGGCGTCGTTGATCATTTCAACTGCGAGCTTGGCGGCGGCGACGCAGCCGACGCCGATCTGGGCCATGCTGCCGGTGGTCGGATAGAGCGCGCCGATATTGATGGGGTCGGCGGCGAAGCCGCGCAGCGGCACCGCGCCAAATGCGCCGGCAGCTATCGCGCTGCCTGCCTTGACGAGGAATTTGCGGCGGCTGTGCCGCTTCGACGTGGTGTTTTTCGCACCGATGCCGCTGTCAACGACGGATTGCTGGCGATCCTTTGTCATGCCGTCTCCCCTGGTGCGATATGGCCCGCGGACTTCCGTCCGCTCGCTTGTTAGCGATGGAATGGTAGCGCGGTCGAAAATTGTTTACAATATAGTTTTCAGTATTATTATCGCCATTGGAGGTTTCCGCCGCGCGGCCCCGCGGGTTGTGCCGCGCGGGCATGTCCTCCAACGGGAAATTGATGGCGGCAAGACTACCTAAACCGGCGAAGGCGCGTGCGGCGAAATCCCGCGAGATCGCGGCGGCGCCGGTACGCGAGCTGGCGGCAGCCACCATCATTTCCAGAAGTATCGAGGAGGACATCGTGCTGGGGCGGCGCCAGCCGCGGGAGCGGCTGATCGAACAGGATCTCTGCGACCTGTTTCAAACCCATCGCGGCGACGTGCGGGTCGCGCTGTTCGAACTGGAGAAGAAAGGCCTAGTGGAGCGCATTCCCAACCGCGGCGCGATGGTCCGTGGATTGACCCCTTTTGAGGTGAAGGAAATCTACGCGGTTCGTGAAGAGCTCGAAGTCATGGCGGTCCGCATCATCCCGTTTCCGGTTGCGCAAAAGGATATCGACCTCTTGGAAGAGCTTCAGCGCGAGCATGCCGTGGCCATCGCCGAAGGCGAGCTGTTGACCGTCTTCTACAGCAATCTACGTTTTCATCAGGCTTTGTTCGGCCTTTGCGGCAACGCCTGCCTGATCGAGACCATCGATCTGTTGGCGCAAAAGGTCTACGGCATCCGCTCCTATGCCAATGCGTTTCCGGAGCAGCTCGATCGGGCGCGGTGCGATCACCTCGACATGATCAAGGCGCTGCGCGGCTCGCGCCGCGAGGATCTGATCGCGCTGACCCGATGTCACCTGAAACCTTCGCCGGATGCCTACATCAAGGCCTATCAGCGTCGCTTCGGCAAAGCCGAGCTGATGCCCGTGCAATGATCCGGCTTTATTCGGCGCTGCTCACGAGCTTGATGCGCGGCTCGGCCTCGGAGAGGCTGCGGTAGGCCGCAAGATAATCGAGCGCCATGCGGCGGGCGGTAAAGCGCGCCTCGAACTGCTTGCGGATCGCACCGCGGTTCAATCCCTGTAGACGACCGACCGCGGCGACCGCGCTGATCTCGTCTTCCACGATAAAACCGGTCAGACCGTCCTCGACGATCTCCGGCACCGAGCCGCGGTTGAAGGCGAGCACCGGCGTGCCGCAGGCCATCGCCTCGACCATGACAAGACCGAACGGCTCCGGCCAGTCGATCGGCACCAAGAGCCCCATCGCGCCTGAGAGAAACTCAGGCTTCTCGCGGTCGCTGATCTCGCCGATATATTCGACCAGCGGGTTGCCGGTGATGAGCGGGCAAATCACTTCGTCATAATACTCCTGGTCGGCCCGATCGACCTTGGCGGCGATCTTGAGCGGCGTGCCGCAGCGGGTCGCGATCCTGATCGCGCGGTCGATGCCCTTTTCCGGCGCGATCCGCCCGAGCACCGCAAGATAATCGTGGCTCGACGGCTGTGGCATCAGCAGTTTTTCCGGCACGCCATGATGAATGGTCCGCACCCAATTGGCCTGCGGCACCGGGCGCCGCTGGGCGTTGGAGATCGAGATCACCGGAAGCTTGGCGAACGTATTGAACACCGGCTGATGCTCAGGCAGGTCGAGCCTGCCGTGCAGCGTCGTCAGAAACGGCGTCGGCTGCCGGGAGAACAGCGACCACGAAAAATAGTCGAGATGGAAATGCAGGAAGTCGAATTCTTCGTCGTCACATTTCTGCCGAACGCGTTCCAGCATCACCATGTGCAGCGCGTTCGGATCGCGAACCGAGCCGTCGAGGCGCAAGGCCTTTGGCCAGGTCGCATCGAGCGTTGCCGAGGTTTGCGAGTCGCCGCTGGCGAATAGAGTGACGTCGTGTCCGAGTGCTACCAGTTCTTCGGTCAGCCAATGCACCACCCGTTCGGTGCCGCCATAAAGTTTGGGTGGAACAGCCTCCGTCAGCGGAGCAACCTGCGCGATGCGCATCTCATCGTCTCCTTATTTGCGATCATGGATCAACACCCCCTATTTTGGTGGCACCGGCATGCCGAATAAGGGGAACGTTCTCGCATCTGCGAAGTTCCCCTGAGCAGAGTTACTTCTTCGACACCCGACCCGCCGGCCTTGCTGATGCCATCACTTCAAAGCAAATTTTCAGCGTGGCTGATGTCGCGGGATTGTTGCGTCGTGACTGCGATGCGACGGGAACCGGGCCGGAGCGTTCGCCGTTCAACCCGACGGAACGTGTTCCGTTGAGATCTTCCTTCTCTCCCAACGAGTACTGCAGCCAATGGACCAGCTTTCAGGATATGCGCATCGCCCGTTTCACTTTGTGCTGCGCTATCTGCGCAAACGGCTGGCATCCCACCTCGTCATCCTGACTGCTGTCGTGGCAGCAGTTGCTTGTTCGGTGGGCACGCAATATGGCGTGAAGTATCTGGTCGATTGCCTGTCCGCCGGCGCGGGACGCGCAGCCAGCGTATGGCTGGCATTCGTTTTCCTCATGTCGCTGATCGCAGCCGATAATTTCTTGTGGCGGATCGCCAGCTGGACCGCGAGCTTCACATTCGTGGGAGTGACCGGCGATTTGCGTCGCGACATCTTTCGCCATTTGACCGGACACGCGCAGAGTTATTTTTCCGACCGGCTGCCGGGAATGCTGACCAGCCGCATCACCGCGACCTCGAATGCCATCTTCACCGTCGAGAACATGTTCGTCTGGAACGTGCTGCCGCCCTGCATTGCCACCATTGCGGCGATCGCCCTGATCGGCACGGTGAGCTTGCCGATGGCCGCGGGCTTGATCGTGATCGCCGGTACCATGGTGATCGCGATGTTCCATCTGGCGGCGGTGGGCAAACCCCTGCATGACGATTTCGCGGACAAGGCAGCGGCCGTCGACGGCGAGATGGTCGACGTCATCAACAACATGCCGCTGGTGCGGGCGTTCTGCGGCCTGAGCTACGAGCACGACCGCTTCGACGCCACCGTGAACCGGGAAGTGGTCGCGCGCGGCCGCAGTCTGCGCTATCTGGAAAAACTGCGGCTTACCCACGCAGCCGTCACCGTCGCGCTGATCATCGCGTTGCTCGCCTGGGCGATCATGCTCTGGCAGCGTGGCGGTGCCACCACCGGCGATGTCGTGCTGGTCTGCACGCTCGGTCTTTCCATTCTGAACGCGACGCGCGATCTCGCGGTAGCGCTGGTCGATGTCACCCAGCATGTCGCCCGGTTGACCGAAGCCATTGCCACGCTGTTGCAGCCGCACGAATTGCGCGACCACCCCGAGGCCGAGCCGTTGATCAAGAGTGGTGCTGCGATCGCCTTCAACAACATCTCGTTTCAGTATCCCGGCGGTCTTAAAGTGTTCGAGCGCTTCAGCCTTCGGCTGCAGCCCGGACAGCGGGTCGGGCTGGTCGGGCAATCCGGCGGCGGCAAGTCCAGCCTGTTCGTGCTGCTGCAGCGGTTCTACGACGTCCGGCACGGCAGCATCGCGATCGACGGCCAGGATATCTCGAAGGTCACGCAGCAAAGCCTGCGGCAGGCGATCTCGGTGGTGCCGCAGGACATCTCGCTGTTCCATCGCTCGATCCTGGAAAACATCCGCTATGGCCGGCCGAACGCCACCAATGATGAGGTGCTGCGCGCGGCGATCGCGGCGCGCTGCGACTTCGTGGAAGCGTTGCCCGAGGGCCTCGCCACCATGGTCGGCGACCGCGGCGTCAAGCTGTCGGGCGGCCAGCGGCAGCGCATTGCGATTGCGCGCGCCTTCCTCAAAGACGCCCCGATCCTGCTGCTCGATGAGGCGACGGCCGCGCTCGACAGCGAATCCGAGGAAGCGATCCGCGAGGCGCTCGGCCGTCTGATGCGCGGCCGCACGGTGATTGCGATCGCCCATCGCCTCGCGACACTGCGCAATTTCGACCGCGTGGTGGTGCTCAAGGCCGGCAAGATCATCGAAGACGGCCCGCCCGATCGCCTGATGCAGGGTCAGGGCCCGTATCGCGAGCTGGTGACGCAGGAAATGAGCCGGTTGGCGAAATTCGCGGCCTAAGGTTGCGGCGTAGCGTCGAATCCGGTTGCGTTTTCGGAAGGCGAGGGGCAAGCCGAGGTCATCATGTCAGCCGAAATCGTCACCCAGATCATCTCGACATCGCGAGACATCGAACCGGTCGCGGAGCAGCCGTTCTACATCCCGATGACCGGCCCCGCGGCGCGGCCGCGGCGCTCGCTCAAGCACGACGACACCTTCATCGTGCTAGACAGCCATGGCGATATCGGCGCGTCCGCCGGCGGGCCCGACGGGCTGTTCAACGCCGACACCCGCTATCTCGCCCGGCTCGAGCTTGTGCTTGACGAGTTGCAGCCGCTGCTGCTCGGCTCGAACCTGCGCGACGACAATTCGTCATTGACGGTTGATCTGACCAATCCGGATATCTATCAGCAGGGCCGGATCGTGCTGCAAAGGGACATGCTGCATATCGTGCGTACGCTCTTTCTTTGGCGCGGAACGGCGTATCAGCGGATCGGCTTGCAGAACCACGGTGACCGCCTCGCGAGTTTTGATCTGACGCTGCTATTCGACAATGACTTTGCCGATCTGTTCGAGGTGCGCGGCGAAAAGCGCCCGCGCCGGGGCACCGGCTTAAGCAAGCTGGTCGGCCCGGCCGACGTGATGCTCGAATACAGGGGCCTCGACGGCGTGGCGCGCGCGACCGCGCTGCACTTCGATCCGCGGCCGACGCAGCTTGCGGTGAATGCCGCGACCTGGCGTTTCGAACTGAAGCCGCATCACATCAGCTCGCTGTTTGTCGCGGCCTCCTGCAACAAGCCCGCGAGCTCGAAGCCCGCCCGTTTCTTTTCCGGACTATTGGCGCACCGCCGCGAAATGCGCCGGTCGACCGCCGATACCACCAGCGTTGAGACCTCCAACAATATTTTCAACGAGGTGCTGTGCCAGTCGATGGCCGACCTCAACATGCTGATGACGGATACCCCGCAGGGACGATATCCCTATGCCGGCATTCCCTGGTATTCGACGACCTTCGGCCGCGACGGCATCATCACCGCGCTGCAAATGCTGTGGATCGACGCGCGAGTGGCGCGCGGCGTGCTGAAGCGGCTTGCCTTCCATCAGGCAAAGGCGGCCGACCCGCTCGACGACGCGGAGCCCGGAAAAATACTGCACGAAATGCGCGGCGGCGAGATGGCGGCGCTGCGCGAGGTGCCGTTTGCGCATTACTACGGCAGCGTCGATGCGACGCCGCTGTTCGTGCTGCTTGCGGGCCTTTACGTCGAGCGCACCGGCGACGAAGCGACGCTCGCCGAGCTGTGGCCTGCGATCGAGGCGGCGCTCGGCTGGATCGATGGGGCCGGCGATCCCGATGGCGACGGTTTCATCGAATATCAACGCGCCTCGGAACAGGGCCTTGCCAATCAAGGCTGGAAGGATTCCTACGACGCGATCTTTCACGCCGATGGCCGCCTGGCCGACGGCTATATCGCGCTCGCCGAAGTGCAGGGCTACGTATTCGCCGCCAAGCGGCTGGCGGCGCGCTGCGCACTGCGCATGGGCCTCACGGAGAAGGCGGGGCAGCTGGCGACCGAGGCGCAGACCCTTGCCGAGCGGTTTGAGCAAGCGTTCTGGTGCGAGGAGCTCGGCACCTATGCGCTGGCGCTCGACGGCGCCAAGCAACCCTGCAAGGTGCGAAGCTCCAACGCCGGGCAATTATTGTTCAGCGGCATGGTGCGCGAGGACCGCGCCCGCAAGGTCGCTGCCGATCTGATGCGGCCGCATTTCTTCTCGGGTTGGGGCATCCGTACCGTGGCGGTGGGTGAAATCCGCTACAATCCGATGTCCTACCATAACGGCTCGATCTGGCCGCACGACAACGCGCTGATCACGCTCGGGCTATCGCGCTACGGCCTCAAACATTCGGTCGAGCAAGTGTTTAAGGGCCTGTTCGATGCCGCGACCTACATGGACTTGCGACAGTTGCCCGAATTGTTTTGCGGTTTCCGGCGCGAACGGCGTCGGGGCCCCACGCTTTATCCGGTCGCCTGTGCGCCGCAGGCCTGGGCCAGCGCGGCGCCGTTCACCTTGCTTGAGGCAGCCCTCGGGCTCGAATTCGATGCCGAGCGTGGCGAAATCCGCCTTCGCAATCCGCGTCTGCCTGCCTTCCTCAACGAAGTGATCCTGCGCGAACTGCGGTTGAAGGACGCGAGCGTGGACCTGCGGGTACGCCGCCACGGCGACGACGTGTCGCTCGAGGTTTTGCGCGAGCGCGGGCAGATCCAGGTATCGATCGTGCTGACGCGATGATGCGGCGGCGCCGATTGGAAGGAGGGCATATGCGTGGAACGCGTGGGTTGATCCTGGTTGCACTCGCTCTTGTTGTCTTGGCGGCCGCGGCGGCCCGGGCGGCAGACGAATCGCAACCGGCCCCGCCGGCTGCGGCGAAGGAACCGGCGCCGCCGCCCTCGGTCACCGTGATCGGCGCGCGGGAGGCCCATGGCGTGCTCGGCCGCGACGTTCGCAGCCCGACAGATGAGAATATGGGACATATCGTCGACGTGATTGTCGATCGCGCCGGCGTGGTGCGGGCCGCGGTCATCGATTTCGGAGGTTTTCTCGGCGTCGGCAGCCGCAAGATCGTGGTCGACTGGAACGCCCTGCATTTTGGCCGCGTCGCCGACAAGAGCGACAGCATCACGCTCGAGTTGACCAAGGAGCAGGTCAACGCCGCACCCGAATACAAGGAAGACAAGCCGATCGTGGTGCTGGGCGCAGCCGGCAGCCTGCAGCCGTTCGAATTCAATAATTAAGATAAGTGGAGAAGCATTCTGGTCGCGCGTCCGTCCAATTCAGTCAACCGGATCGACGATAGGCACCTCGGGGGGCCGAGCGGCGGCGGCAATGTTGTGACGTTGGCACCAAGCTGGGCAACGCCTGAAGCGAGGCCTGTGCCTTCGCGTCAAAGTCTTCGCGGTCTCGACTGGTTCATCTTTTTCCTCGCCGATGTCCAGACCGGCTTCGGCCCGTTCATCGCGGTCTATCTGACCACACAAAAATGGACGCAAGGAGAGATCGGCTTGATGCTGTCGATCGCCGGCGTGGTCGGCTTGATCGGGCAGATGCCCGGCGGCGCGATCGTCGATGCCGCGCGCTCCGAACGGCTGGTCGCGGGCCTTGCGATCGCCACCATCGGTTGCGTTGCGCTCAGCTATGCCGCATGGCCGATCTTTCCGGTGGTCGTGACCGCGGCGACCTTGCACGCGGCCGCGAGCTGCGTGCTGGGCCCTGCGATTGCCGCGATCAGTCTTGGCCTGGTCGGACCACTCGCGATCGGCGAACGGCTCGGGCGCAACGCGCGCTACGCCTCGCTCGGCAACGGCGTGGCCGCAGCCGTGATGGGCACCTGCGGCTATCTTCTCTCGAGTCGTTCGGTGTTTCTTGTCACCTTCATGCTGGCGATACCGACGTTGCTTGCGCTTTCGCGCATCCGTGAGGACGAAGTCGACGTCGCCCGCTGCCATGGCGAGGTGGCGCGTTCCGAACCCGATCCCAGGGCGACCAGCGTGCTTGCGCTGATCCGCCAGCGTCCGTTGTTGATCTTCGCCTCCAGCATGCTGCTGCTGCAATTGGCCAATGCCGCGATGCTGCCGCTGATGGCGGGCGTGGTCACGACCCGGTCAAGCCAGTGGGCGCCGGTCCTGATCGCCGCCTGCATCATCGTGCCGCAAGCCATCGTCGCGCTGATGTCGCCTACCGTCGGCGCCAAGGCGCAAGCCTGGGGACGGCGGCCGCTGCTCTTGATCGGCTTTGCGGCGCTCGCGATCCGCGGCCTGTTGTTTGCGACGGTGAGCGATCCGTATCTACTGGTGGCGGTGCAATTGTTCGACGGCGTCACCGCCGCGGTGTTCAGCGTCATGGTGCCGTTGATCGTGGCTGACGTCGCGTTCGGCAGCGGTCACTTCAATCTGGCGCAGGGGATCGTCGGCACCGCGGTCGGCATCGGCGCCTCGCTCTCGACCGTGCTCGCCGGTTATGTCAGCGACAAGTTCGGCAGCAATGTTGCCTTCACCGGGCTTGCCTGTGTCGCAGCGTTAGGCCTTGCGATGATCTGGCTGGTGATGCCGGAGACGCGGCGGACTGGCGATGAGGCTTTCCAACGCGCCTAAAGCGGAACCACGATCTTCTGATACAGCGCGCTGTAGCAGGCGGCCGAAAGATCCCAGCTGAACGATCGCGCCATCGCGCTGCGGCGCATCGAGTAGAGACGGTCTTTCGCCATGAAGGTCGAGAACGCGCGGCGGACGCCGCCGAGAAACGACTCGGTCGACGGCTGCGTGAACAGGAACCCGGTCTCGCCGTCGGTGATGGTCTCGGCAAGGCCGCCGGTCTGATGTCCGATCGGCAGCGAGCCGAACCTTTGCGCATACATCTGGCTCAGTCCGCATGGCTCGAAGCGCGAGGGCATCAGGGTGAAATCGCTACCGGCGAAAATCCGCCGGGCCTGGCCGTCGTTGAAGCCGATCGCGACCCCGATCGCATCCGGCCTGCGGCGATGCGCATCGACCAGCGCCTGCTCGATCCCGGGTTCGCCGCTTCCGGCAACGATGATCTGTCCGCCGGCCTCGATGATCTCATCGGCCGCGGAGAGCACGAGATCGATGCCCTTCTGATGCACGAGGCGGGCCACCAGACCGAACACCGGGCCGCGCGATACCGCGAGACCAAACTGTTTGCGGACGTAATCCGCATTCGCCCGCTTGCCCTCCCAATCGCCCGCGCCGAAGGGTTGCGCGAGCTGCGCGCAAAACCGCGGATCCCAGCTTTCGTCGATGCCGTTCAATATCCCGGTCAGCTGCGCCGCGTCGGAGCGGATACGGAGCAGGCCCTCGAGCCCGCAGCCGAATTCGCGGGTGGTGATCTCCTTCGCATAAGTGCCGCTGACGGTGGTCAGATGCGAGGCGTAGACGAGGCCGCCCTTGAGGAAGGACAATTTGTCGTAGAACTCGACGCCGTCGATATGAAACGAACTTTCCGGCGCACCGATGCGGCGCAGCGAATCCTTGGGAAAGATACCCTGATAGGCGAGGTTATGGATGGTCAGGATCGAGGGTATTCTGACGCCGCTCCAGGCGAGGTAGGCCGGCACCAGCGCGGCCTGCCAGTCATTGGCGTGCACGAGGTCGGCTGCCCAATTCCTGTCCAGGGTGCCTGCCGCAAGCTCAGCCGCCGCGGAGGCGAGCCGGCCGAAACGGATGTCGTTGTCCGGCCAGTCCTTGCCCGATTCATCGCCATAGGGGTTGCCGGGACGGTCATAGAGCTGCGGGCACAACAGGACGTAGACCGGCATGCCGTCCCGCGTCGACGACCGGCCGAGCATGCAGGCCGGCATGTCCGCCAGCGGTGCGCATTGGCCAACGATCTGAATATGCGTGAATTGTTCGACGACGTCCCGGTATCCGGGCAACAGGATTCTGACGTCGGCCCACGGACGCAGCGCCCGGGGCAGGGCGGCGGAAACGGCTGCGAGCCCGCCCACCCGGACGAAGTCGTCGATTTCCGTCGTGACGAATAGAACTTTCAAGAAAAGCCCTCTTACGAGCCCTCGATGTTGCTATGCAAGAATGGGTCCAATTCACCCAGGCAAGGCACGGACAGACGGATTGCGGGGAAGCGCTTCCCTGCCGCGCCAGTGCCATCTAGGGTCTCACATCAGGGGCGCCTTGGACAAGGAAGCCTTGGGCAAGGAAGCCTTGGGCAAGGAAGCCTTGGGCAAGGAAGCCTTGGAAATGACAATAGCGGAAACGATGAGGGCAATTTGACAAAGGGTTTTGCAGGGCTTCGCGTGCTCGATTTTTCGACCACGATTGCCGGCCCGCATTGCACGCGGATGCTCGCCGACATGGGAGCGGAAGTCATCAAGATCGAGACCGCGGAGGGCGAGACCATGCGCACCCGACCGCCGCTGCGAAACGACTGCAGCACGACATTCGGTCAGCTCAATGTCGGCAAGAAGAGCCTCGTGCTCGACCTGAAATCGCCCGAGGGGGTCGAAGTCGTAAGGCGGCTGGTCGCGCACGCGGATATTCTGGTTGAGAATTTTCGCCCGGGCGTGATGCGAAGGCTCATGCTCGACTGGACAACGCTCAAAGAGCTCAATCCAAAGCTGATCTACTGCTCGATTTCCGGCTACGGCCAGACCGGTCCGTCGGCCGAACTGCCAGCCTACGCGCCGGTGATCCATGCGGCGTCCGGCTACGACATGGCGCATCTCGCCTATCAGCCGGGGAGGAGCCGTCCGGATTGTTGCGGCATCTATCATGCCGACGTCGTTACCGGGACCTACGCCTTCGGGGCGATCTCGGCGGCGCTGTACCAGCGAAATGCCACGCACCGAGGTCAGCACATCGACGTCTCGATGCTTGAAACCATGCTGACGCTGACCCTGAACGAGGTGCAATGGTCGCAGTTTGCGGTCGCGCCGACCTCGCGTCCGATGTTCGGTCCGATCCAGACGTCGGACGGATACGTGATGGTTGCGATCGCCAGCGAAAAGACCTTTCAGGGCTTGATGAAGGTGATCGGCCGCCCCGAATGGGTAAACGATCCGCGCTTTGCGAAATATGCCGACCGCCGCAACAATTGGGCGCATCTGATGGAGGGCGTCGAGGCCTGGTCGCGCACCGTGACGACGGAGCAATGCCTAGCGGGGTTGAACGGCGAGGGCGTTCCGTCCTCGGCCTACCGCACCGTCGCGGAAGCCTTGAACGACCCGCAGATCGCCCACCGGCGCGCGCTTTCCGAAGTGGAAGATGGCGGCGGCACCTTCAGGGTTCTCAACGTGCCGTTCCGCATGTCGGGGGCCGATGTGTCGGCGGGCAAACGCATATCAACTTTGGGCGAGCACACCAGCGCGCTGCTGCGCGAGACCGGTCTGTCGGAGGAACAGATCGTAGCGTTTTCGGGGAAGCCCTTGGGGGCGGCGCGGCGCTGAGCGGATCACATTTCAAAATGTTGCGAGGCCTGCGGCACTTCATCCCGCCTTGACCTTGCGGTCTTGCCGCCAACTGCGATTCCGGCCAATCTGGCCCAAATTCGCTAAGATCCGAAAACAGCGGACGCACGGCATACTCGGAGGGAATTCAAATGAAAGCGACCACGGTCGTGCGCAAGCTTGCGCCAATTTTCCTTGTCATCGTATTGGCTGTCGCGGCGGGCCCGGCGCACGCCCAGAAACCGGGTGGCAGCATCACCGTCGGCCTCGAGGTCGATATTCCCGGCTTCGATCCGCTGAAAGTCGGCGTGTTCGACACGGCGGCGCAAATGGCGGCGGCATTGATGTTCGATACGCTCGCCACGCTCGACGACAAGGGTGAGCCGCAGCCGAAGCTCGCGCTGTCCTGGTCCCATTCGGATGACTTCAAGACCTGGACGTACAAGCTGCGACCCGGCGTCAAGTTTCACGATGGCACGCCCTTCAACGCGGAGGCCGTGAAGGCCAATTTCGACCGGCAAAAAGACCCGGCCAACAAGTGCCGCTGCGCCTTCTACATATCCTTTATCCACGACGTACAGGCGCCCGACGAGCTCACGGTTATCTATAACTTGAATGATCCGGTGCTGAACCTGCCTGCGGTGCAGACGTTTCCAGGCGCGAACAACACCATCCAATCGCCCGCGGCGTGGAAGACCAAGGGCGACGACTACAACCGCAATCCCGTCGGCACCGGACCGTACATCCTGAAGTCATGGGCCGCGGGCGACCGCATGGTTCTCGAACGCAATCCGGACTACTGGAATAAGGGTCATCCCTATCTTGACCGGATCGTCCTGAAGCCGCTCCCGGACGCGCAGTCGCGCTTTGCGTCCTTGCAATCCGGAGAGGCGGATATCGTCTGGGACGATGAGTACGACGCGGACAGCATCCAGAAAGCTCAGAAAGATCCCAGATTGGCCGTCCACACCTATGTAGGGTCCGGCGCCACCGTCTACGCCTTCAACACCAAGGTCGCCCCGTTCGACGATGTGCGGGTCCGCAAGGCGTTGGTGATGGCGATCGATCGCAACAAGATGTCGAAGGTGATTACCAACGGCTTGGCCCGGCCGGCCTCCAATCCCTATGGCGAGGGCTCCTGGGTCAAGTGCAAGGACGACGGCGCGCTTCCCTTCGACGTCGAGAAAGCCAAGGCGCTGATCAACGACTACGGCAAGCCGGTCGATTTCAAGATGCTCGTCACCGCGACCCCGCGCGGACGCACGGTTGGCCAGGTCCTGCAGCAGTTCTGGAAACAGGCCGGCGCCAATATGGAGATCGAGCAGGTCGACCAGGCAACGATCCCTCCGCGCGCCTTCATGCGTCAGTTTCAAATGACGCCATGGCGTATCGTCGATTTCCCCGATCCTGAGCCACAGATATACGCGAATTTCCACACCGGCAGCCCGGTCGCGCTCGCCAACTATTCCAATCCCGAACTTGACAAGCTGCTCGAGCAAGCGCGGGAAACCTCCAACCTCGAATCGCGTATCGAGGACTACTGCGCCATCAGCCGGCTGATCAATCAGGAGGCGATCTGGTTCTGGACCTTCCAGAATACCTATTACGCGCTTTCAAGCGCCAGACTGAAAGGTTTACCGAAACTCTATGGCGGGGTGATCGACGTCTCCAACGTCTGGATGGAATAGCCCCCGATGTTCGGCTTCCTCGCCCGAAGGCTGTTTTACCTGGTTCCGGTTCTGATCGCGGTATCGCTATTGACCTTTCTGATCGCCTCGCTGTTGCCGGGCGATCTTGCCTATACGATCCTCGGCGATCAGGCGACGCCGGAAAAGGTCGAGGCGCTGCGCCAGGACATGGGGCTCGACCAGCCGGTCTGGTGGCGTTACCTCGGCTGGCTTGGCCAGGTGCTGCAGGGCGATTTCGGACGCTCGTTCCGTACCGGACAAACCGTGCTGCAGGCGGTCGCAGAGCGGTTGCCGGTATCGTTTGAGCTGATGCTGCTGGCCGAAATCGGCGCGCTCGCGATCGGGATTCCGCTCGCGATTGCCTGCGCGGTGAAGAGCGGCAGCGCCTTCGACCGTTTCATGACCGGCAGCGCTTTCGGCATGCTTTCGGTGCCGACATTCCTTTCGGCGATCCTGCTGATCTATCTGTTCGCCGTGCAATTGCATTGGCTGCCGGCGACCGGCTATGTGCCGTTTTCCGAGGACCCGATCGGCAATCTCAGATGTTTTGTGCTGCCGGCGCTGACGCTCGCGCTCGGCGAGTGGCCCGTGCTGATGCGCGTGCTGCGCTCCGACATGATCGCGACCCTGCAGGAAGATTTTATCGCGATGGCGCGGGCCAAGGGGTTGAAGCCGTCCCGCATCCTGCTGGTGCATGCGCTAAAACCGTCGTCGCTGACGCTGGTGACCGTGACCGGCATCAATATCGGCCGCCTGATCGGCGGCACCGTCATCGTCGAACAGATCTTTGCGTTGCCGGGGATCGGCCGGCTCCTGGTCGGCGCCATCACCACCCGCGACCTCATCATCCTGCAAGGCGTGGTGCTGGTCGTGGCCTTCGGTTACGTGCTGATGAACTTCATCGTCGACATGCTCTACGCCGTTCTCGATCCCAGGATCCGTCATGGCCACGCTTGAGCTCACAGTCAGCGAGGATGTCATTGCCGCGCCGGTGCAACGAACGCGACGGCTCGGACCCCTGTTCTGGACGGCGACCGGCTGGATGATTTTTGTATTTGCCGTTGCGATACTTGCCCCGGTCCTGCCGTTGCCGGGCCCAACCGACATGGACATGCTGGAACGGCGGGCGCCGATCTCGGCGCTGCATTGGCTCGGCACCGACGGGCTCGGCCGCGATGAATTGTCGAGACTTGTCTATGGGGCGCGCATTTCCTTGACCGTCGGCCTGTTCGCGCCGGTCATCGGCATCACGATCGGCGGCGCGCTGGGCCTTCTTGCCGGCTATTTCCGCGGCCGTTTCGAGACGCTGGTGGTCGGCAGCATGGATACGCTGCTCGCTTTCCCGCCGCTGATCCTAGCACTCGCGGTGACCGCCTATCTCGGACAGTCGATCTTCAATCTCACCTGCATCCTCGGCGT
>Ga0210408_10003045_pt1 | contig 15692 bp, 4 predicted proteins | sample IncBWH4MmetaG_FD_155471 | JGI IMG/M metagenome (GOLD analysis project Ga0210408, IMG submission 155471) | Forest soil microbial communities from Barre Woods Harvard Forest LTER site, Petersham, Massachusetts, United States - Inc-BW-H-4-M | ecosystem: Environmental > Terrestrial > Soil >...
AAGCCTGGAAGACGCGTTCGCGATGTTCCGGGTCGATGCCTGGCCCGGAATCGCGCACGGCTATGCGGGCGCCACCCGTTTTGGTTTGCTCGGTGCTGACCGCCAACTTGCGCGCCCCCGCGGCGACGGAGTCCATCGCTTCGATCGCGTTCAGGATCAGGTTCAGGACGACCTGTTGTACTTGAACACGATCGCCCTGGACGGCAAGCAAGTCATCCGCAAGGCGAGTCTCGACGGAGACACCATTCTTGATGATTGCGCTATGCGCCAATACGATCACCTCATTGATCGCCGCGTTAAGATCAAAACGCCCCTTCCGCGGCGGCGCTTTGTTGATGTGCTCGCGGATCCGATCGATGATGTCTCCGGCGCGATTGGTATCGTTAACGACATCGCCGATCGCCTCCCTGGCCTCGCCCAGGTCCGGCGGCCGTTGGTTCAAGAAATTCATGGCCGCACGGGCGTTGTTGCCCGCGCTCCCGACCGGTTGGGTGATCTCGTGAGCCAGCGAGGCCGCCAGTTCACCCATCATGCTCACGCGGTTCATGTGGGCGAGATCTTCCTCCAACTCGCGCAGCCTCTCACGCTCCTCCTGTGCGCGTTTGCGTTCCGTTATGTCGACGACCACTCCTGCAAAGAAGGCCGGCGTGCTCCCGCTTGCAGGGATGATCGACGTGTTGACGAGGACCCATATGACTTGGCCGTCCTTGCGGCGGTACCGTTTCTCCAGCTGGTAGCTCCGCCGCCCGCCGGCCATCATCTCGTCGATCAGGCCTCGCGTCGCCGCCCGGTCGTCCTCGTGGGTGATATCTATCCCGGTGAGGCTGCGCATTTCGTCCTCGCCGTATCCGAGCATGCGCTGGAACGTCGGATTCACGGTAACAAACCGCCCGTTCAGGTTCAGCGTGCCGATTCCCACCGGGGCGTTCTGGAACACGGTGCGCCAGCGCTCTTCGCTGCGGCGCAGAGCTTCCGTGCTCGCGCGGAGTGCCTCTTCCGCTCGCTTGCGCTCGATGAACTGACCGATCTGGCTGCCGATGGTAGCCAGCATGTTGAGCAGCTCCTGATCGGGCTGCCTGATCTCGCGGCTGAAAAACTCGATCACGCCCAAGACTTCCCCCCCGAGCAGGATGGGAAAGCCGAAGGCCGCGTGTAGTCCTTCGCGTTCGGCGATGGATCCGCGCGGAAAGTTTTCATCAGGAACGACATCGGGAATGTAGTCGGGCTCAAGGCTGGACCACACCCGGCCCGGTAGTCCCAAGCCCGGAACGAAAGTGAACTCCCGGCTGACTCTTTCAAATTCCGGGACTTCAATCGACGCTTTATGCCAAAGCTCGACACAGCGCAGCGCCTCGGCCTCCCGGTCCACGCGCCAGAGCGCGCCCACGTCCCATCGCAGACACTCGCCCATAGCCCGCAGTATTCTCGGAGTGGCCTCTTCGATCGTGGCCGCTTCCGCCAAAGTCTGCGCGACCGTGTGCTGCACGCGGAGGCGGTCCTCTGCGCGCTTGCGCTCGGTTAAATCGAGCACGAACGCGACGCCCTCGTCGCCACTTTCTTTGAACAGCGCTGCGCCGACGAGCACGGGAACGCGGCTGCCGTCTTTGCGAAAATACTCCTTCTCGAACGGTTGAAAACTCCCAGTTGAGCGCAGTTCCGCCAGGGCAGGTTCGTCGCGCTCGCTCCATTCCGGCGGGGTCAGGCTGGTCCGGCGCACGCGGCCCGAACCCAAGTCCTCACGGTCATACCCGACGATACGGAGAAACGCGTCATTGGCCTCAAAAATTCGACCTTCGCGGTCGGTAACGAAGATTCCGATGATGTTGGCGTCGACCAGGCGCCGGATTTTCAGCGTACGCGCTCGCAACCACAGGCCCAGGCGGACAGCTATGATTAGCAGGACCAGCGACACGAAGTACATTAGTAGCCGAAAACGCTGCGCAATTAGTTCAGAAGCCGCTTGAGCATGGGCGAATATTGCTCGAGCTTCCTCAAGCGGCTGCCGGCCAGGCGTAGCGACGAGAGCTCGCAGCGTTCGGTCGACGTCTGGCAATAGGTCACTCAACAAACGGGCGTGCGCGATGAGGGCGCGCGCTGCCTCGCCATCGGAACCGCCGGTTGCAGCTTGCGCCTCGAAACGATTGATCTGCTGCTGCAGCGACCTTGCACTCTCCGCTGACGAATCGCGAGCTAGGTGCAGGACCGCGGCAGCCAGTGCCGTCGCGGATGGTGCAAACTGATCGCCAAGGGCGCCAAATGCAGGATCGGTGCTCAGTTGGCTTACATAGGATAGGGAATTCTGCAGCAGCGAGTTACCGCTCTTGAAGCGTTCTGTCAGTTCCGCGCACTGTGCGACAGCCGCGGCCAGCCGGTCGACCGGCGTCGGGTCAATGTTCTCTGCCTCCGCGTGCAACCTTATCTTGCTGACCGCGCTCTCCATAGCCTCCTCGGCCGCAACCAGCACATCGTAATTGCCAAGCAGGCCGGCGCGAGCCTGTAAGGCATCGCGACTGATTGAGGCCTCCGCCAGCGCGAAGTCGTCGAAGGCCCGCTGTGCTTCCGCATATACCGACGCATTGGTGTTTATACCGCGCAGCAGCAGCCAAGTGAGCAGCGCGAGTAGCAGAACGCCGCCTGCAGCGAGAGCGAGCCTCATCGAGGTATCGCGTCCACCGTTGGTCGGGCGCTCGCCGGCGTGACCGATCGGCCCTGGTAAACTCCGGTGAGCGTTCTTAGGAATGCCACGATGGAGCCAACCTGCTGGTCGGTTAAGACGCGGTCAAGCTGAGCGAGGCCCATTTTCCTCACAGCTTCGTTCAATGTAGCTGCACTGCCGTCATGGAAGTACGGTGCCGTAACCACGACATTCCGCAGGCTCGGAACACGAACGAGTTCGGGCTCCGGAGTACCTAAAGTGTAAAAGACGCCGTGACGCTGGAAAAGATTGCCGCCGACATTCACGCCTTGGTGACAAGAGATGCAGCCGAGCGACTTAAAAAGCAGGTAACCAGAGAGCTCATCGGGACTGATGGCGGCTGTTTCGCCGGCAAGCCAACGATCAAACCGGCTGCCAGGGGTAAGGAGAGAGCGCTCGTAGGTTGCGATTGCATTTAGAAGGGCGGCCACGTCCGGCGGGCGTGCGTACGCATCACGGAATCCCTGCACCATCACGGCGTCAGCGTTGATTTTAACAATGACTTCCTCCGCGCTTGACGCCATGATTGCGGGATTTCGCAATCCTTCCTCTGCCTCGCGTTCGAGGGAACGTAAATTTCCTTCCCAGTTCAAACGAAAATTCAGCGCCGCGTTAAACACAGTCGGCGTATTTAATGGAAGCAGCAATCCGTGGGCGCCTCGGTCTTGGGCGTTCGCGCTGGCACCGTTTGTGCCTGTATCATGGCAGGAAGCGCAGCTCCGCGTATTGTCGTGCGATAGACGCGTGTCATGAAACAATTGTTCTCCGAGCGCCAGGGGCCGCGGCTCAAGCTGCGCAGGGGCGGGGATCGGGGTAATTGGTTCCGCGGCCGGTGATGACGGAACTATTTGCGCCGCCGCCGTCAACGCACCGGCGAGCAGTACGAGTGCCGACAACGATGCTTTTCGGCCGAGGTATGAAGGCCATGAAACCGGTGTCGAGGCGGACGGGGGCATTATCGGATCTACCCGTAATGGACCTGCGTCGTTCCGCGCGCGGTCGCAGGCCAGTATACGGCTGCTAAGGCCGTCCCGCAGCCTCAACGAAGCCAGCATGTAGATCGTTTTCGGCAAGGCGCGCGTCTCGTCGGCTTTTGTCGATACATTCTCTCGCGCGCTGCATCAATTCAAGCAGACCGAGGAGTTTCGAGAGATGTATCGTACACTCCATAGTTCTGCGTCATTCGATCGGTCGGAGACGAATGGCGGGTCAGCTCGTGAGGAGCAATGGGGAAATACCGCGATGGACAGCACTTCGGGCGACGCTTTTTGCCGCCGGCCATCACTAATCGAACGACGCTTGCCGGAGCAAGACAAAGCTCAGCAATTGCTGCAAATTCTTGCAAACGAGGCCCAACCCAGTTGACGAATAGCATGTTCTACCGTGCCTTGAGGCGGCTATCGCGTCCGGCCAGCCGCCTGAATAGAACTCATGACCTCCTTTCCGCGCCGGGCAACGTGAACTGAAATGCTGCGCCGCGAGGCTCATTCGCCTCCACCCACAGCCGGCCGCCATGGGCGTCGATGATAGAGCGGCAGATCGACAGCCCCATCCCGGTTCCGTTGGATTTGGTGGTGTAGAACGCCTCGAAGACGCGCCCGCGATGCTCGGGATCGATGCCCGGCCCGGAATCGCGCACCGCCACGAGGACGCCACCCGATTTGATTTGCTCAGTGGTGATCACTAACTCTCGCGCGCTGGTTTCGACCGAGCCCATGGCTTCGACCGCGTTCAGGACCAGGTTCAGGATAACTTGCTGCACTTGAACACAATCACCCTGGATGGGCAGCAATCCGTCCGCAAGGCGGGTCTCGACGGAGATGCCATTCTCGGTGATTGTGCTTCGCGCCAAGACAATCACCTCATTGGTCGCCGTATTAAGATCAAAACGCTCCTTTCGCGGCGGCGCTTTCTTGATGTGCTCGCGGATGCGGTCGACGATGTCTCCGGCGCGGTCGGCATCGCCGACGACGCAGCCGAGCGCTTCGCTGACCTCGCCCAGGTCGGATGGCTGCCGGTCGAGAAAATTCAGGGCCGCCCGGGCGTTGTTGCGCGCGCTGGCGATCGGTTGCGTAATTTCATGAGCCAGCGAGGCGGCTAGTTCGCCCATCATGTCTAGACGGTTCATGTGCGCGAGGTCCGCCTCCAGCTGGCGCAGCCTCTCGTGCTCCTCCATCGCGCGCTTGCGTTCCGTCACATCGACGTGTGTTCCGACAATCTCGACGAGGTCTCCGCCTGAGGAGAACAAATAATGCCCGGTCGATTCCAGATATTTGACTGTTCCATCTAGTAACACGATTCTAAATTCGACCACATAGTCCCTTTTTCGGCGCATTGCCTCCAGGGTCTCTTCGGTTACCCGATCGCGATCGTCTGGATGGATGCGTTGCCACACGGCTTCGGGGTTCGGAAGTCCCTGCCGCGGATCGAAGCCCCAGATTCGATAGTTTTCCTCCGACCAGTAGATGACCGTTCTCGCGCCGGGCCCGGCCGTTACGCAAAAGGTGCCGGTGTGGCTGAGCCTCTGCGCTTCCGCCAAATAGGCTTCGCTGCGGCGCAGAGCTTCCGCACTTTCCCGAAGCGCCTCTTCCGCTCGCTTGCGCTCGGTCACATCGCTGCCGGTGCCGCGATAGCCACGGAATTCGCCGTTGGCGTCAAAGACCGGCGTGCCGCTGGCCCTCACGAACATTGGCAGGCCGTTGCCGTTCACGGAGCAATAGAAGAAGTCGCGGAACGGCTTACGTGCATCGAGAGTTTCCCGAATAAAGCGCCACTTCTCCGGTTCCGTTTCAAGATCGAGAGCTTGATCCCAGCACGCCGTGCCGATTCGCCCCGCCGGGCCCGAACCAAACGCACTCCCGGTCAACAGTGTGAATTTGTAGTCCGGACCGATTTCCCAGAACCAATCGGAGGCAGTTTCGGCGTAATCGCGGAACTTAGCCTCACTCTGCCGCAATGCTTCCTCGGCCCGCTTGCGCTCGGTCAAATCGAGCACATAGGCCATACCCTGGTTGCCGCCATCTTCGAATGTTGCTCCACCCATGAGCACCGGCACCCGCGTGCCATCCTTGCGGGTGTATTCCTTCTCATACGGCGGGAAGTGACCGCTGCCTTTGTGCGTCGCGATCCTTGCATCGTTGCGGTCGCGCCAGTCGGGCGGGGTCAGCTCCGCCCACCGTATGCGGCCCGAGACCAGGTCTTCGCGGTCGTAATTCACCATGCGAAGAAATGCGTCGTTGGCATCAAGAATGCGGCCGTCGAAATCCCAGATGAAAATGCCGATGATGTTGGAGTCGACCAGGCGGCGAATCCTCGCTTCGCGTTCTGTGAGATCGCGGTTGGCGTGCACGAGCGCCAGCGTGCGTTGCTTCTCGGCTTCGAACAGGCGCACGTTTTCGATTGCGATCGCCGCCTGGGCGGCGAAGGTCTCGAGCAGCGCGATCTGTTTGTCGGAGAACGGCCTGACCTCCATTCGCCGTACCAGAATTGTTCCAATGGGGGTGCCCTCGCGCAACAACGGCGTCGCAAGCGTGGTGCGCCAACCCAGGTCTTTCACGAGCGTGCTGCCTACCGGGTACTCGCTGTCCTCCGCGGCGATGTCATGGACATGAATCGTCCGACGATCGTGTGCGGCTCGTCCGGTCACCGTGTCTCGGTCCACGGGAAGGCCTTCGCGGCCATCCATAGTCGCCGAACTTTCCCCGTATGAAGCCGCCAGCCGAAGAAGGTTGTCCTCCAGGCGCCAGATTCGCGCATTGCTTGCGTCGCACAGGCGTGCCGCATGTTCGGCCACCGCGTCCAGCACCGACTGAATCGGCGAGTTCGAGATGAGGCGCAGCATCCCAGAGGTGGCAGTTTGCTGCTTCGTCGCCTCGACAAGGCGCTGACGCGCGCGGGTGATCTCCCGTCTGCATGTTTTGAGCTTATGTTCGAGATCGGCGCGGCTCCTGCGAGGGCGACTAGCGCGTGCCTTCGCGGCGGTCGAATGAAATTTGCGGCCGCGCGTTTCGCTCTTCGTCCGTTTGGGAGCCAAGGTCATCTCCATCGCCGGACCAGCCCCCAATGCCGGCCGTTATAGCCGGGGACGGGGCCGGCGGAGAGAATAGCACGGAGCGCCGAATGTGCGTCTTCGCAATCGGGACGGCACCTATTCTCACTGATTGCGCGTAGGCGGAGTTATCGAAGCGAGCGTTCGATACCCATCCCGCAAAGACCAGATAAATCAATCGTTTCAAGGGAAGTTGAAAGGAGCGGAGTCATCGGTTCCGAGTTTCGTTAGCAAGAATTTGCGATGCTTTGCGGGTATTCACTCGTGCCGGTCAGCGTACAGGGTTTAGGTGGGTTGAGGGCGGCCAAATCGCGCGCATGAAGACCCAACCGCGCAACACCTTTATTTGCGGCCTTCATCACGCGACTCGTCAACTAACGAACATAGCAAGCGAGAGGCCAAGTCCGACATGAGCAAGCGAGTAGCCGATGTGTTGGTCGAAACGCTGCAAGCAGCCGGCGTAAAGCGGTGCTACGGGATCGTCGGCGACACGCTTAACCGCATCGCCCATGCCATCCATGAGAGCGAGATCGAGTGGGTCCATATGCGCCATGAGGAGGCGGGCGCCTTCGCAGCGAGCGCGGAAGGGCAGTTCACCGGGGAGCTCGTGGCCTGTGCCGGCTCCTGCGGCCCCGGCAGTCTGCACTTCATCAACGGCCTCTATGAGGCCAATCGCAACCGTGCGCCGGTCGTCCTGATCGCAACCCAGGTAATGCGCCAGGACATAGGCTTCAACTCGATCCAGGAGGTCGATTTCGATCAGGTGTACAAGGACTGCAGCGTTTTTTGCGAAATGATCCTGACGCCGGAGCACGCCCGGCGCAAGACCGTCGCGGCCTGCCAGGCGGCGTTGACGAAGCGTGGCGTCGCGGTGCTGGTCGTGCCGGTGGATATCTCCAATGCCGCCGCGCACGAGGAACGGCCGTATGCGGTCCATGCCCGGCAGCCGATCATTCGCCCGAGCGACGCGGACCTCGACGAGATCGCGGCCATTCTCAACAAAAGCAATGCGATCACGATCTATGCCGGCGCCGGCTGTGCGGGCGCGCACGACGAGGTCGTCGCCGCTGCCGCGCGGCTGAAGGCGCCAATGGCGCACACCTCGCGGGGCAAGGACTTCGTGGCGCACGACAATCCTTACAACGTCGGCATGACGGGCCTCATCGGCCAGGCCCCCGGCTATCATGCTATCCTCAACTGCGACGTGCTGCTCCAGCTCGGGGCAGATTTTGCCTGGCCCCAATTCTATCCCGACCGGGCGAAGATCGTTCAGATCGACCTCGATCCCACGCATATCGGGCATCGCCATCCCGTTACGTTCGGCGTCGTTGGAGATATCAAGCCGACCTTGGCGGCTCTGTTGCCGCGCCTGCAGCAGCATGATGATAACAGCTTCCTGGCGTCTCATGTGAGGCGCCATCAGAAGATACAGGAATCGGCGGAGGCGGAAACCGCGGGTTCCGACTCCACTATTTCCGGCACCTACTTGACCAAGCTCATCAACAAGTACGCCGCCAAGGACGCATTGTTTACCGCGGACGACGGTACGGCGTTGGTTTGGACGCTCCGCCACATCGAAACCTTCGGCAAACGACGGACCTTCTCCAGCCTGTTGCACGGCACGATGGCGAGCGGGATGCCGTCGGCGATCGGGCTGCAAAAGTGCCAACCCGGCCGGCAGGTGGTCTGCATGGCAGGCGATGGCGGATTTTCCATGTTGCTCGGCGAACTGTTGACCGTGGTGCAGGAGAAAGTGCCGATCAAGATCGTCGTTTTTAACAATGGCAAGCTTGGATTTATCGATATCGAGCAGAAATCGGCCGGCTTGATACCGATGTACACGGACCTGAAGAACCCCGACTTCGGCGCGGTTGCAAAGGCGGTGGGGCTTTGGGGCCACAGCGTGGCGAAGGCAGGCGACCTCGACGAGTCGATCAAGACCTGGCTCGCGCAGCCCGGCCCGGCGCTTCTGGATGTGAAAGTGAATCCGATGCAGCTGGTGATGCCGCCGTCGCCCTTCATGGCGCCGGAAGCCGTGGTCGGGATGGGGGTCTACACCGCCAAAGCCATCCTGGAAGGGAAGGGCCGCGACGTCTGGGAAATGGTCGTGGAGAACGTTTGATCGTTTAAGGCGAGAGCGGAGCGGGCCGTCGTTGCAGCGATCGCAAAATGAAAAGAACTTCCACCATCAATAGGCGCGATCTGCTCCTCGGTGCGAGCCCGACTGCGGCTTTGATGATCGCGGGAGCGGCAACCACGGACGGCGCAATTTCATCCGTAGCAGCTGGGGGAGTTCGGCGTCCGCAGCGAGCGCCGGCGACGTCGCCCGTGTCCGCGGGGCCATCGCTCGACGCGCGAATTAGCGATGTCCTCGGGACGCGGATGAATATCACTGCTCCGGATAAAGGCGGTCTATACGCCGGGCAGGGTGAACTGAAATACCGCGCCGCGAGGTTCGTTCGGGTCCGCCCACAGCCGGCCCCCGTGGGCGTCGATGATCGACCGGCAGATCGACAGCCCCATGCCCGTTCCGCTGGACTTGGTGGTGTAGAAAGCCTCGAAGATGTGCTCGATATTTTCCGCGTCGATGCCCGGCCCGGAATCGCGCACGGCAACGAGGACGCCGTCTGTCCGGCTTTGCTCGGTGCGGATCACCAGTTCTCGCGCGCCGGCTTCGACCGAGCCCATGGCTTCGACTGCATTCAGGACTAGGTTCAGGACAACCTGCTGCACTTGAACGCGGTCGCCTTCAACGGGAGACAACCGATCGGTGAGGCGAGTCTGGACCGAAACGCCGGCTTTGATCATGGCTGTTCGCGTCAAATCAATCACCTCATTGATCGCGGCATTAAGGTCGAATCGCTCCTTTCGCGGAGGCGCCTTCTTGATGTGATCGCGGATCCGGTCGATGATCTCTCCGGCTCGATTCGCGTCGCCCAGGATGCTGCCGAGCGCTTCCCCGACCTCGTCGAGGTCCGGCGGCTGCTGATCGAGAAAATTCAGGGCCGCTTGGGCATTGTTCCGCGCGCTGCCGATCGGTTGCGTGATTTCGTGAGCGAGCGAGCCGGCCAATTCTCCCATTATCCCCAGGCGGTTCATATGGGCGAGTTCGGACTCCAGCTCGCGGCGTCCTTCTTCCGCCCGCTTGCGCTCGGTCAAATCGAGCACGAACGCGACGCCCTCGTTGCCGCCCTGTTTGAACAGCGCGCCGCCAATAAGCACGGGGACGCGACTGCCGTCTTTGCGCAGATACTCCTTCTCGAAAGCCTGCATAATTCCGGTTGAGTTCAGTTCTGCGAGGTTACGCACCTCGCGGCTGCGCCATTCCGGCGGATTCAACTCGGTCCATCGCATGCGGCCCGAAACCAGGTCGCCGCGGTCATATCCGAGGATGCGGAGAAATGCGTCGTTGGCCTCAATAATCCGACCGTCGGAGCTCCAGATGAAGATCCCGATGATGTTGGAATCGACCAGGCGCCGAATCTGCGCTTCGCGGTCCCCCAGATCGCGATATAAACGGGCATTCTCCAGCGCGATTGCCGCTTGTGAGGCGAGCAGCTTCAGCACCGTGATCCGCGCCGGCGTGAACACGTGTGACGCCAGGCTGTTTTCGAGATACAGGACGCCGATCAGCTTGGCCTGTTTCACCAGCGGCAGGCAAAGAAGCGACCGCACTTGTGCGCAACGGATGTATTCATCTTCGGCAAACGCGTTCCGCCCCCGAGCGTCATCCAGAATCACTTGGCTCTGCGTGTGGATCGCTTGTTCGAGAATGAGCACGGGCAGTTCCGACGGCGCCGTAGGCGTTTTGACGAGATGGACCCTGACGCCATCGCGAGCGCTCCTCGCTTCCGCTTCGATCTGGTATTGGCCGTTCTGCGGAAGGATCAAGAGGCCGCGGTCGGCCCCGGCGTGCTCGATGGCAATAACCATCAGCGTCTCGATCAGCTTATCGAGGACGATCTCGCCTGCCACGGCCTGGGACATCTTGATGATGGTGGCAAGATCGAACTGCTCGACGGGTGCCTCGATGGTCGGCTTCGGGGACAACGGTGCTTGTTGTTGGACTCGCGGGTGGCTCCGGTCGAGCTGGGCGACCTTGGCCATGGCTCCCCAGCGGGCGTAGCAGTCGCGGGCTTCGTTCGAATAGACATCCGCGACCTTTTCGAGACCGCGAAGGCGATAGAATCGAGCGGCCAGCTCATTGGCGAGCGCCTGGTCTTGGCGGAAGCCGCGCTCCGCGGCCGAGCGGATTGCCTGCTCGTACAGTCGCATGGCCTCGATGTCTCGTCCCTCGATGCTGGCCCATTCCGCCGAGACCAGGGCGTGCTTATGGGCGAACGTCGCCGGGCAGCTCTCCGCCCATCGCTGGAACGATTCCAGGTGTTCGGCGAGCTTCTCGCGAAGCTCTTCCCGTCTCTCCGGCGCGGCTGTTTCAAAGACTCCGGCGATAGCGAGCGAATGATAGAAACAGTAATCCATCGACTGAAGATTGAGACGCGCCGACCAGAGTATCGGCTTCGCCTTGGCGGCAAACTCGAGGGCTCTTTCCGCGTCGCCCAGCAAGACGTGCCGCTGCAATTGCAGGATCCAGTGAAAGCAGGCAACCAGGGGAACGCCGCTTCGGAGCACCCGCGCTTCGAGTGCCGCCTCGTCGAGAGGCGCGCCGCTCGTGCCTCCGCCGCGAAGGCTTTGGACGAAATCCTGGATACTCAAAATGACCAGCTGACCGAATTTGTATTTGCGCACGAACTCCAGAGCATCTACCGACTCGAGCCACACCTGGTCGAGAGGATCGCCGCGCGCCATCAGGTCGGTGACGCGATGTTGCCGGGTGAAGCAGGCGTAGACCATCTCGCCGGTTTCCCCGACAGACCGAGCCGCAGCCTCGAGGCAGGCGAGAGCGTCTTCGATCGGCCGCGTCCACAGGACCGCCATTTGCATGAGGAAGTGTGCGCCCGCTTTTTGCGCGGTGAACCCGTATCGTTCGGCAACTGCGACCGCCAGGCGGGCAAAGGCTTCCCCGTCCGCGAAGCGATGGAACGCCGGGCCAAGGACCACGCCAATCGCACCGTAGCCGATTGCGGAGTGCTCGCTTGTGCCGTGGCGACACGTCAATTTGAGCATCCAGCAGGAAATCATCTGGAAAAGATCGGCGTCGGCGTGATAGGCCAACTCCCCGAGCGAAGCGCAGAGCTTCGCGGCCGCCCGGATCTCCGGGTCGTCCATCATCGGCAGGTCGATCAGGCTCTCGATTGGGCGCTCGCCGAGGGCCGTGCGCATCTCCTCGTATTCCGCCCGCACTTGTTCCGGCGTCGGCGAGTCCGGGATATCGACGCCGAACATTCGCAGGCATTCGAGCGCGGTGCGCACCGCTGGAGCGTAATTCCCTTGCCTCAATTGAAGAAGCATGCGCAGGCGACAGATCTCGGCCTGATCGATCTTCGATCTTGCCTTGATCAGCAATAGATCGACGAGCCCGGCTGCCCGCTCCAGGTTCGAGCTGAGAATCTCGCATTCCGCCCTTTCCAGGAACAGGTCCAACATCAAGTCGTAGGATTCTCGCCATCCCGCGTCCGACAGGACCGCGATGCCTGCTGCGAGGTAGTTGGAGGCCGAGACGTAAGCGGTCGAGGCTTTCGCCTTCTGCCCTGCGACGAGATTGAGTTCGGCCACGCGCACCCTCTCGGGCCACTCGGAAATGAGCGCCGAGCCCGGGTTCAACTGGTTGACGAGAAAGAAGATGTTTTCCGCAACTCTCTCCGGCACGGTCTGCGCAACGAGGACACGCCCGATCCGCAGATGGAGTTCGGCGCGAGCTTCCGCCGGAATGAGCGTGTAGGCGGCTTCCTGAACCCGATCGTGGAAGAATCGATAGCTTTCGTCGCGGGGGTAGGCGACGCCGGCGCCGACCGCGTCGCGAAAGCCCGCATGCATCGCTTCGTCCGATCCGCCGTGCAGCTTCGCCAATGTCGCAAAGTCCGCGTGATTGCCCAGACAGGCGAGCAGCTTCAACGCTTCCTGGGCTTCCAGAGGGAGCCGGCGCAACCTGCCGATCATCAGGTCCACCGGATTGTCGCTGAGCTTTTTGTCGACGATGGCGTCGAAATCCCACGTCCACGATCGCGAGCGTGGATCGAACGTGATCAGCCCTTCCTCCACCAGGCTGGTGAGGAACTGCCCGGCGAAAAAGGGATTGCCCTCGGTTCTCCTGTGCACCAGTTCAGCCAATGGCCGCATCTCACCCGGTGCACGGCGCAAGGTGTCACACAGCAGTTGGTTGATGTCGTCGACCGAGAGCGGGCCGAGGACGATCTGATTGACTCTCGCGCCGGTTTTGCGCAGTGCCTCAAGCCTAAGCATCAACGGATGTGCCGAGTCGACCTCATTGTCTCGATATGCGCCGATGACCAACAGGTGCCGCGTGTCGGGATGGAGGAGGAGATATTCGATGAGCGTCAGCGTTGCCGGATCCAGCCATTGCAGATCATCGATGAAAATGACGAGCGGGTGTTCGGTCCGCGCAAACACGCCGACAAACCGCTGAAATACGCTCTGAAACCGCAGTTGGGCATCGACCGGCGGGAGGACCGCTACGGTCGGCTGTGGCCCGATCAGTCGAACGAGGTTGGGGATGAGGTCGGTCAGCAGACGGCCATGGTTTCCGACTGCTTCCTTGATCGCGTCTCGCCAGCGGGCGATATCCTCCGCCTGGCCGCTCAGCAGCTGCTGAATCAGTCCCTGAAACGCGTGCGCCAATGTCGAATGGGGGGTGTCCCTGAGGCGCAGGTCGAATTTTCCTGAAATGAAGATGCCGCGCGGCAGCACGATGACCTTGTGCAGCTCGTTGACGACCGACGACTTGCCGATGCCCGAGTAGCCCGCGACCAGAACAAGCTCCGAGCCGCCATGCGTCACGACGCGATCGAAGGCGGCGAGCAGGGTAGAAATCTCACCCTCGCGTCCGTAAAGCTTCTCCGGAACCATCAACCGTTCCGACGCGTCGTGCAGACCAAGCGGGAACGCGTCGATCCGGCCAATCGACTCCCAGGCGGCGAGACATTTGCGGAGATCCGCCTCGACTCCTGCAGCGGTCTGGTAGCGCTCCTCGGCGGTCTTCGCGAGAAGCTTCATGACGATCATCGAGAGCTGGGCCGGCACCGCGCTTGCAAGCTCGGACGGCGGGACGGGCTTTCGCGCGATGTGGCAGTGGATCAATTCGATCGGGTCGGCGGCGGTGAAGGGCAACGCGCCGGTCAATAGCTCGTAAAACATGACTCCCAGCGCGTAGAGGTCGCTGCGGGAATCGACCGAGCGGTTCATCCGTCCGGTCTGCTCCGGCGCCATGTAGGCGAGCGTGCCGGCGATCGTCTCGGGAGGCTCGGGGGCTTGGCGCTCACGCGCCAAGCGCGATGCTATACCGAACCCGGTGAACTGGACCTCGCGGGTCGCCTCGTTTACGAAGACGTTGCCGGGCTTGATGTCTTTGTGGACGAGGTCGCGCTGGTGGATCTTGTCCAGGGCCGCGGCAATGCCGATGGCCGAACGCAGGAATCGTCCTACCTCCATGGGCGCGCCGAGCAGCCGGCCGAGTGGCTCGCCACCCGGATCTTCGAGCGCGAGCATGGTCCTGCCGGCGTCGCGCACGAGGCCGAGCGGCCTCACCGCCCACGTCCCGTCCAAATCGGCCTTCAATTCGTATTCGTGGATGAGGCGGTCGAGACTTGAACGCGACGGGCGATCTGCGGCAGGAACAACAAGCAGCACGGCGCTTCGCTTGCCGTCGTCGTCCAGCCGCCCCCCTCGATAAATGACGCGTTCGCCGTCCTCCCACACAACTTGGCCGCCGCTGTCGGGACCAAACTCCTTTAGCGGATGTGGTTTCATTGTCAGCTATTTAGCCACTCTTCGTGCGCGCCCATGCGTGCGCGCCCGTTCGCGGCGCGGCGAAGAGGCCTGCAGCCCGCGGCTACAGCATAGACCGGAGATCGGGCCAAGGTATGCCCGGCGGCGCTTTTCGGTGCGAGTGAAGCGCAGCAAATCGGTGCAAATTATTGCTAACCCAGGCTCATCCAATCCACGAACTGCATCATGCGCTGGGTAAGGTGAATTGGAACACCGCGCCGCGCGGCTCGTTCGCCTCGGCCCACAGCCGGCCCCCATGGGCATCGATGATGGAGCGGCAGATCGAGAGTCCCATCCCGGTTCCGCTGGACTTGGTGGTGTAGAAAGCCTCGAAAACGCGCTCTATATGTTTCGGGTCGATGCCCGGCCCGGAATCGCGCACTGTCACGAGGGCGCCTGTGTTGTCTTCCTCGGTGATGATCAAAAGCTCTCGCGCCCCCGTCTCGATCGAGCCCATGGCTTCGACTGCGTTCAGGATCAGGTTCAGGACGACCTGTTGCAATTGAACGCGATCGCCGTGAACGGGAGACAATCCCTGAGCAAGCCGGGTCTGAACCGAAGCGGCATTTTGCACGATCGCACTCTGCGCCAGGACCACGACTTCGTTGATCGCCGCATTAAGATCCCACAGAGCCTTTCGGGGCGGCGCTTTCCTGACGTGATCGCGGATTCGGTCGACGATGTTTCCAGCGCGATCGGCATCGGCCACGACGCAGTCGAGCGCCTCCTCGACCTCCCTCAAATCCGGCGTTTGCTTGTGCAGAAAATTTTGGGCCGCGCGCGCATTGTTGCGGGCGCTGGCGATGGGTTGCGCGAGTTCGTGAGACAGGGATGCGGCCAATTCGCCCATCATGCTCAAACGGTTCATATGGGCGAGATCTGACTCCAGTTGCCGCAGCTTGTCATGTTCGTCTCGTGCGCGCTTCCGTTCCGTCACGTCGATGCTTGTGCAGATGACCTCGAGCAGCGCGCCGAGCGGGGAAAATTCATGATGGGTGTTTGCTTCCAGGTATTTGACTGTTCCATCAGGCAGTAAGATTCTGA
>Ga0210408_10003047_pt1 | contig 15688 bp, 17 predicted proteins | sample IncBWH4MmetaG_FD_155471 | JGI IMG/M metagenome (GOLD analysis project Ga0210408, IMG submission 155471) | Forest soil microbial communities from Barre Woods Harvard Forest LTER site, Petersham, Massachusetts, United States - Inc-BW-H-4-M | ecosystem: Environmental > Terrestrial > Soil >...
TTTGGGGAAGTGTTCCGTCGAGAACGCTTGAAGCGCCCGCCGCGAACCATTGTCCCATGAGGCTTTGTCTACGTGAAATCGCCCCCATTTATCCGTTCGTGCTGGACGTCGATCGGTGCGTTAGGCAGCGAGAACTGCCTTGGGTTCTCGCGTAACCACCGATCTATGTTTCTACGACTTAGCCTGCAACCCGCAGCAACGCTTGCTGCTGACGAGTCTTGTAAAGAGTTGCGCTAACCTGTTATGGATTGAACAGCCAGTAGTGCGATCCGTATCGTTCCTTTAAAACTAGTCCAAATCTCTCCTGTGGCGGAGACCCACGACGGATCAGTTCAAACAGGTCGGCCAGAACGGAGCGGTTGTCACCATAGTAAGAATGACCCAGGAGGCTGGTGTCCACCGCGGTCGCGTCGACAGTGTCAATCGCATTGACTATCACTAGGTCGAGGCCTGATTCCCCCGCTCGCGAATACGTATGAACGCGCTTGGACACCTTGAGCGCCAAGTCGTCGGATGAGGCGTACAGCGTCACTCGCTCAGCCTTTTCCGCAAACGATGCCGCGAGATTTTTGAACGTCGCGGCGTCTATGTCCGGTGCTGCAAAGACAATCTGACGCAAGCTTGCCGCATGTGGATCCGCCCGCGAAACGAGCGATGCCAGCGTTTCCGCAAGCAGTCGGCTGCCCATGCTATGGGCCAGTACGTGCACTACATTCGCGCCCAGCCGGTCCCGCAGCATCGTCAGGAACTGCGCAAAGCGCGGGCGCGACCATGCGACGTTCTCCTCATCGGTCGTATACTTGGGCACAGATCCTTCCGACGGCCAACTGTACAGGATGGCAAGGCCTTCGAAGTGAAGGTCGAAGGCAATCTGGGCGGTGCGGGCGACCGCATCTTCGAATCCGACGTTGAACCCGTGCACGAATAGCAGCACCTCTCTCCTGGAGTCCCGTTCCAGTGTCTGCCTGGCACGCGCTTCGAATTCGGAGAGCGGGACCTCCTGAACAGACTGGACGACCACGTGCTTCGCAGGATCTGCACGAAACTGCAATTTCCACCACCGCGGTCTCTCGATCTCTCCCATGCGGTGGTCATCAGGAACGCTGACCTCAGCGACGCCGTAGGTGATTTCGCCCCGTTTTGGACCATAGGAAGGAGTAGACCCCGACATCGCCTCATTCGCGCGATCCGTGCCGTAGAAAATTGGGATGACCGTGTACCTGTCCTTCTTCACGAAGCCCGCCGGCATCACTGCCCCTTTGGTTGGCGCTGCGCTTGCGATCGCCTTGAGAAGCAAGCTGTGCGCAGCAGGGAAGGGCACGAAGAGCTTGATGATTGCCTTCACTATATCGGCCGCGTCCTGTCCCTGCGAATCAAGTCGGCGCAAAAGGTTCGAATCCCTTCGGGCGCGCCAACTAAGTCAATGGGTTATCGCCCCGAGTGTTCTTGAGTACGGCGTCGCGGAATACACTCCGCTGTTCCGTCCGGCGCGTTCGCGAAGAAGGACACGAGTAGCACTCGAGCGAGTCCTACAAACTATTCGGCGGTGACGCTGGATCAAGGCAATGACCACCATTCGCGAAGTCTTCGACTGCGCCTCGTGGACGCCGCTCGCTTCGTTCGATTCGGAGAGGGTTCTACGCGCGCTTGAGTGGCATCTGAATCGTGTCCTGCCGAGCACGTTCCGCGAATTGATCGCATTGGAGAACGGCCCCGGCGCTCATGGGTCACTTCAGCAACTCTGACATTCCAATACCGCCGCATCAACTTGCACAGCCGCTAGAGCGATGGCCCGGATATGACCCTTTCGACGAAGAGCTCCTTCCGTTCATGATCGAGAGCCAAGGGGTCTGCGTGTGGGCGGTTCGTCTGGATGCCGGCGACGATCCCCCCGTTGTTGTGGAAGTCGATTCGGGAACGCCGCCGCGATGGCGGCGGTGCGCGGATCGCTTCAGTTGCTGGCTGAAATGCCAGGTTCTGGATCGCACTCTCTGGCAATCGTCCTGGTTCTTCGCCCAAGCCGCTCCCATGAGCCCGGAAGTTCTGTCCCGGTTGCGCCGCTGCTTCGAGGAAGGCCCGCAGACTTATGGTTGGCCTGGCGAGACGAACTACCGGTTCTACAATGCCGATCGCGCCTCCTTCTGTGGGATGGAGACGAGCAGTGCGACTGGTCGATCCAGCCGGCATCCGCTGAGCTGGCAGCTGCGGCGCTTGACGAAATCGAGGAAATTGCGGGGATCGCGGACAAACTCTATGGGCTCGAGGACCAGCATGAGCAGGCGCTGCGGCAGTGGCGAGCTATCGCCGGCAAGGCGTAGGCTTTCGGGGCTTGACGGCTAAGGGAGCGGCGGCCCGGATGGGTTTGGACACTCCGTCATGGCCGAATAGCGAAGGAATGCGGCCTGTCTTCATCGACTGTGGCGCGCCGGCGGGTACTAGCGTGTGAAAAGCGTGAGCTGATCCGGTCTTTGGTGGACAAGCGGCGACCGCGGCGGTACATTCAATTGCCGGTCTGTATTTCTGCAAGGCGGCAAAGCTGCGCTGGCGCGGTTCGATTTTCCGCCTGCCAGCTGAGAACTTGGTCACGAAATGCGCCTGGGGGCTGCCGTCGCTCTGGCAATGGGGCTTGCACTCGCCTCGATCGGGTCGCGGGCATTTGCCGATCCCTTGGTCTCACGCGCGGCGGGCCGCGAAGCGAAATGCGCCGCGGACAATTTCTCCCGTGTCCAAGTGATGTCGGATTCGCCCACTTGCCGGCGCGGCGGCAAGAACGGGAAGATCAGCGCGGGCGCTCCGCGGTTGCAGCTTCCTCAAGTCTGGGAAATGACGGCGGCTTCCGCCTGGGAAGCGTTTCCTGCGCCTGGGCTGAGTGCGGCCGTCTCCGGAACGCACGCATTTGCCAATCCCGGCACGGGTCCCGCCGTCCTCAACGCGAAGCTCGGCCGCAAATCGGGCGCCCCGCCAGCCGGACAGAGCGAGCCGCCGCCGAAATTAAGCTTCACCGGCGACGTCGGTATTCCCAACAATTACACCTTGGACGATGTCCTTCGTCAGCAATATCGCGGGCCGGCGGCGATGGACAATGACTCCATTGGCGGGAAGTTGGTGAACACCATCGGCGCTTTGAAGCTCGGCATCAAGGTGGACTATTAGATTCGCCGCCGTGGCGCCGCTCGGCGTTTGCCGCCAGCGCAGACCCAAGCCCTATAGCGGACCCAAGCACGATATAGGCGGAACCGCCAAGGCGCGTCCGGATTGATCTGGCGCCGACGCGAAAGGCGATAGCCCGAGGAGACGCGCCATGCGCTGGGATCAGTTTCGCCGCAGTGACAACGTCGAAGACACGCGGGGCCAGGGCGGGTTTCCCGGCGGGGCGGGCGGCGCCAGCGGACTGGGAATCGGCACCATCGTCGTGCTCGGACTGATCGGCTGGGCGCTTGGCATCGACCCGCGGGTGTTGATCCAGGGCGCCCAGGATTTGAACGGCACGCCGCGGTCCCAATATGAGACGCAGAGGCCGGTGACGCCGGGCACGCCGAGCGACCGGGTCGGCCAGTTCGTGGCCGCCATCGTCGGCGATACCGAGGACCGCTGGAGCGAAATCTTCGCGCAGGGCGGGCGCACATACAGTCCGCCAAAACTCCGGTTGTTCTCCGGAGCCGTGGAGTCGGCTTGCGGCTTCGCGCGGGCGGCCTCGGGGCCGTTCTACTGCCCCAAGGACCGGCACGTTTACCTGGACACATCCTTCTTCGACGAGCTCGAGAAGCGCTTCCGCGGCTGTCAGGGCAAGGCCTGCGAGTTCGCCGAGGCCTATGTGATCACGCACGAGGTCGGGCACCACGTTCAGAATCTGCTCGGGGTTTTGCCGAAAGCGACGGAAATACAGCAAAGCAGCGACAAGGCTTCGGCCAATCGCGTGCAGGTCATGGTCGAGCTGCAGGCCGACTGCTTTGCCGGCGTCTGGGCCAATCACTCGCAAGCGAAATGGAAATTCATCGAGCCGGGCGACGTGGAAGCTGCGCTGCAGACCGCGGCCGCCATCGGCGACGACCGTCTGCAACAGCAGAGCCGTGGCTACATCGTCCCCGACAGCTTCACCCATGGCTCGTCGGCGCAGCGGGCCCGCTGGTTCTCCAATGGACTGAAGTCCGGCGCGGTGTCGAGCTGCAACACGTTCGAGGCGGCGCAGCTGTAAAGGCGGGGCGCAATCTCGGCATCGGATCGTGATCGCGGCGGCGAACGCCGCGCGGGCATCCCGTGCGGTGCGTGGCCGTTTTGCAACCATGCCGGCGCCGAGTTGTTAGCAGAGCGTTCAATGTGCAGAGGAGGCGCACGCCATGGGTCTGATGGATGTCTTGCATGGAATGGCCAACGGTCCGCATGGACCGGCTGAGCCGGGCAGGCGCGGCGGGGTTTCGCCGATCACGATGGGGCTCCTCGCCCTCTTGGCGTACAAGACGATGCGCGGCGAAGGGCCGCTCGGCGGTCTCTTCCGCCAGGGCAGCGCGCCAGCCGGCAACGCGCCGGCGGGGACTGCGCCCTCCGCTCCAGCGCAGGCAGGCCCGGGCGGCAGCCTTCTGGATTGGCTGCAAAGCGGATTGGGCGGAGCGGTCGCCGGTGGAACCGCCGGCGGCATCGTCAGTGGCGGGCTCACCGAGCTGTTCAAACGGTTGGAGCAGAATGGGCTAGGCGACGCCGGCCGTTCCTGGGTCGGCACCGGCCCGAACCAGGCGGTCACCCCGGCCAGCCTGGAGAAAGCCGCCGGCGCCGACACGCTCGATGCGCTGGCGCGGGAGACCGGCATAGCCCGCGATGAATTGCTCCGGCGGCTCACCGCCGAGTTGCCGCACGATGTCGACGAACTGACGCCGCAGGGCCGTATTCCGTCGGTGGACGAAACATCAGTCTGAAAGGTCCGAGTCTCGTCGGCAGTAGGCGCCGCCGGCGATCGCGCGGCGCTTGCGTGGCCGAACAGCGAACCTAGACCGCGGCCTTGCGCAACAGCGGAATCGTCACCGCACCGAAATCGCGATAGCAGTCCATGAGCTGGGCGGGTGTCGCCATGCGATCGAACAGCGCAGCAAAATTCCCGGCGCCGGCGCGGCGGCATTGGCCGATGATCTGTTCGGCCACGGCGTCGGCTTTGCCGGAAATGAACTCCTCGTCGCCGATCGAGAAGGTATGCGCGGACGGCAAGTCGAGCATGGCTGGCCGGTCGGGAAAATCGACCCGTGGATCGAGCTTGATGAACTCGCGGAAAGCGTTCCGCCGCTTGGCCAGCGCTTCCTGGTCTTCCAGCATTACCACCTGGCGGCGGATGCACAGGTCATCCGCCGTGGCCTTGCGCCCGGCCTTGTCGGCCTCCTCGCGATAGGCGTCGAAGATCTCGATCACCTTGCTCATAGGATGAAATCCGGTGGTGATCTTGGCGCCGCGCCGTGCCGCCTTGCGCGCCGACGAAACGCTGACGACGGTCGCCCATTTCGGCGGGTGCGGCTGCTGAACCGGGCGCGGGATCAGGCGCAGATTGTCGAAATTCCAGAACTTGCTGTGATGCGAGATCGTCGGCTCGACCAGCGCCTTGTCGATGATGGCGACCGCCTCGTCGTAGCGGGCGCGTGCCTCGTCGACGCCAAGCCCGACCTGCGCCATCTCCTGCGGGATGCCGGCCGCGGTGCCGATCTCCAGCCGCCCGCCGGTGAGGTGATCGAGCATGCCGATCTCCTCGACCAGCTGCCAGGGCGAATGATAGGGCGGCACCATGCCCATGACGCCGAGCCGGATGCTTTTGGTCCGCAGCGCGACGCTGGCAATCAAGAGGTTGGGCGCTGGCGAATAGCTGGCGCCGAAGTGATGCTCGCTGAAGAAGATGCCGTCGAAGCCGGCGGGCTCCGCGCTCGCCCACAGATCGAGATAGGCGTTGAAATGACGTTGCGACACGGCGGGATCGAACCGCTGCGCCAATTCCGCTGGCGGCACGAAAAGCTCAAAAACCCAGGATTTGATCATTCAGCTCCCCCCAACAGTGCGCGCGAGCAAAGACGACCGCTGTGAAAAGAAAAAGTCCCCGAGTACAGTTTATTGGTCCGGGCTCGGGTGTGTCTATCGCGTGTCTGGTCTCGGCCGTGAAGTCAATTGAGAAACACGGCTGCGGTGAGCTGCGCCCTCTGCGCTTCATTCAGCGAATTTTCAAACGCCGCGAGCGCCGGCCGGATGGCGTCGATGCCCTGCCGCACCGACTGCAATTGCCGTTGCTTGGCGTCGAGACGGCCGAGCGGCGTGAGGCGGCCTTCGGCCGGACACGCCGTCACCAGAGCCCGTGGCCCGCACCGATCCGTTCGGCGAGACGCGTCCGGAAAGGCCGTTGCCGGCAGTAATGCCTGCGACCACCATGACTCCGTTGGCAACCTCGACGGCGCCGCGATACGCGGGCTGGCACGGTCCGGATTGTGTTCTCAACACCGCGCTCCACCGGCCATCGAACCGGCTCCCCGCATTTGCGCCCGGCGCAGCGGCAACGGTCGCAGCCGTGCAGAGGCTTGCCAGCATGAGCAGACGAACAGCTCGGCTTGACATGCGAACCCTCTTTCCTCGCTGTTCGTTTCTAGCACAAGCACAAAATACCCTGCAGTGACGATCTTTCCGGAAGCGGCATGTCTCGAGGCTCGTGGCGACGAGCGACCGGCGAGAGGGTTACGGTATCGCGTGCCCGATACGCCCTGCGCTTTCAATCGTAGACGGCAAAGCGCCGCACAATGGAGCGGGGCTGGCAGCTGACCAGGACTTCACAACCAATCGCCGCCTCCGGCCGATTGTGCCATTTCTGCTCGCCGACCAAGGCAAGAGAATTCCAGCGGTCGCCGCCATCATCAAGCCGCGCGGCCATCCCTCGGTCGGTTTGTCCACCGACGTCCGGCGCGCACGCGATGGCGGTGCCGGTCATCTCGATCGCTGCCTCCTTGGCTCGGGACAGCGGCTGCGTAGCGGAGATTGGTACGCGGCTGACGCTCAGCAGGATGGCGATGAGCGGGAGAGCCATGAGCAATCCGGGTATAGGTCGCGAGAGATCGATGCGCATGATCCCCTCACCGTTTGATCGGCCCTACATAGTTCAATCGCCGCCGTCGGTGCGGGTTGCTTGCGAGGTTAGTTAAGGAAGCTCAGCCGGCATTCGCGACCGGCTGCGTCGAAATCATGGCTCCTGCGCGGTGCTTTGTCGGCGCGCCGTTCGCGTCGCCGATTGCATCGCGTGCACCCATTTTTGATCGTCCATCCGCTTGATGCGGCGGCCAAAAGCGCCCGAGCCCCTTCCGCTTTCCGCTTGGGCCGCGCGCCAGCAGTCTCGCCCAATTCTCGCCCAGTTGTCCTCCTCTGCCGCCGCGTAGCGGCACAAGAACACATTAGGTGCCGCAGGGGGGTGCTCTGCACGGCGCGCAACACGCGCGAAGGCGGCCATTGGAGAAGCGCACGCTCGCGAGACTCCTTTGCGCCGGGCGCAAAGCGGAGACCTCCGCGTCGGTTGGCGCGTCCGGTTCGCGCTGCGACATGTTCGCGCCGAGTCCGGCCACGCCGGTGGCCGCGCCGTCAGCGCGAGTTTCCAGATGTCGGTCGCCGTTGAGCGGCAGCGCGCGTGCTGATCCAGGTCATGTTGCGCCCCATAGCGGAACGCGATAGTCAATATTTTTAAGAAATACGCACGGGGCGGCGCAAACTTCGGTTCGTCTCGCAAGCATCAGTCGCTTTCGCGGGCCTGCCGAGGACCAGGAGAATATTATGAAACTGCATTGGATGGCCTTCGGCGCGGCCCTTGCCGGTCTTTGGAGCGCGCCCGCGCTCGCGGCTGACAGCGGTCCGGTCAAGATCGCCCTCATCGCCGACAAGACGGGGCCGCTCGAAGCGTACGCCAAACAAACATCGGCTGGTTTCGCCATGGGCCTCGCTTATGCGACCGGCGGCACCATGGAGGTCGCCGGCCGCAAGCTGGTGGTGATCGAGAAGGACAGCCAGACCAAGCCGGACGTCGGCCGCAACCTACTCAACGAGGCGTACAACGACGACGGCGCCGACATCGCCGTCGGCGGCACGAGTTCGGCGGTGGCGCTGGCCATGCTGCCGGTCGCGCAGGACAACAAGAAGGTCTTCGTCGTCGAGCCGGCAGTCGCCGATTCGATCACCGGCGACAAATGGAACCGCTATATCTTCCGCACCTCCCGCAACTCGACCCAGGATGCGGTGTCGAATGCGCTGGCCATCGGCAAACCCGGCACGTCGGTGGCGACTCTCGCCCAGGACTACGCGTTCGGCCGCGATTTTGTCACCGCATTCCGCACCGCGCTCGCTCCGACCGGCGCCAAGCTCGTGTTCGAGGAATATGCGCCGCCGGCCACGACCGACTTCACCGCGTCGTATCAGCGCATCTTTGACGCGCTCGCCAAGGAGCAGGGCCGCAAGATCATCTTTCTCAACTGGGCCGGCGGCGGCAACCCGATGTCGGCGCTCAAGGCGCTCGATCCCGAACGATTGGGAATCTCGGTCTCGACCGGCGGCAACATTCTGCCGGCGCTCGCCGCCTACAAGGATTTTCCCGGCTTGGAAGGTGCCGCGCACTACTACTATGAGATCCCCAAGAATCCGGTGAATGACTGGCTGGTGGCGGAGAACAAGAAGCGGTTCAACGGCGCGCCGCCGGATTTCTTCACCTGCGGCGGCTTCATCGCCGCTCAGGCCGTGGTCGAAGCGCTGAAGAAGACCAACGGCTCGACCGACGCGGAAAAGCTGATCGCCACCATGGAAGGCATGTCGTTCGACTCGCCGAAAGGCCAGGTGACCTTCCGCAAGGAAGACCATCAGCTGCTGCAGCCGATGTATGCCTTCAAGATCAAGGTCGATCCCGGCGTCGCCTGGGCGATCCCCGAGCTCACGCGCGTGATCTCGATCGACGAGATGAAGATACCGGTCAAGAACGTCCGCCAATAGGGCAGGCGGGATCTGACAGAGGGGTCATCGGACTCGTGGACAGGGTCGCGGAATGAACGACGATATCCCCGCCCTGGCCACCCGCGATCTGACCATCAGCTTCGGCGGGCAGGTCGCCGTCAATGCAGTGACCTGCACTTTTCGTCAGGGCACGCTCACCGCGATCGTCGGTCCCAACGGCGCCGGCAAGACCACCTACTTCAATCTGATCTCCGGGCAGCTGCAGCCGTCGAACGGCAGCGTCAGCCTGTTCGGCGCCGACATCACCCGGTTCGGCGCGCCGCAGCGCGCCCGCCGCGGTCTTGGCCGCGCGTTCCAGCTCACCAATCTCTACCCCAACCTCAGTGTTTTCGAGAACGTGCGCCTCGCGGTGCAGTCCGTCGCCCAGATCCGGTTCGATCTTGTCAGCATTGCCGCGCGCAACGCACGGCTGCGCGAGGAGGCGGTGCACTGGCTGGATCGGGTCAAGCTCACCCCGCGAGCGGCTCTTCCGGCGGCGGCGCTGTCGCACGGCGATCAGCGCAAGCTCGAGGTCGCGATCCTCCTGGCGCTGAAGCCGCGGGTCTTCATGTTCGACGAACCGACCGCGGGCATGAGCCTCGACGAGGTGCCGGTGATCCTCGACCTCATCGATGAGATAAAGCTGGAGGGTGACAAGACCGTGCTCCTGGTCGAGCACCGCATGGACGTGATCAAGCGGCTCGCCGATCGCATCGTCGTGCTGCAGGACGGCGCGATGATCGCGGACGGCCCGCCGGCCGAGGTGGTGGCATTGCCGGCGGTGCAGCAGGCCTATCTCGGCATGCAGACGGGCGCAAAGCCGCGGCACAGGGCCGGCCATGGCTGACGCCGGCGAAGCGCTGCTGCGGCTCGATGGCGTCTACACCGACATCGGACGCTACCAGATTCTCTACGGCGTCGACCTGACGGTGCGGCGCGGCGGGGTCACGATGCTGCTCGGACGCAACGGCGCCGGTAAGACGACGACGCTGCGCACCATCATGGGTCTGTGGAAGGCGCGTGCCGGGGCGATCACCTTCGATGGACGGTCGATCGCCAGCATGGAGACGCCCGACATCGCGCGCCTGGGGATCGCCTACGTGCCGGAGAACATGGGCATCTTCGGCAAGCTGACGGTGCGCGAGAACATGCTGCTCGCCACCGGCGCGCAAGGGTTCGCCAAGGACCATCTCGACCGCGTGCTCGCGTTCTTTCCGGCGCTGAAATTGAAATGGGAGGCGGCGGCGGGTTCGCTGTCCGGCGGGCAGAAGCAGATGCTGGCGATCGGACGCGCCATCGTCGAGCCGCGGCGGCTGTTGCTGGTGGACGAGCCGACCAAGGGTTTGTCGCCGGCGATGGTCGATCAGCTGGTCGAAGCGCTGCTGCGAATGAAGAAGGAGCAGACCACGATCCTGCTGGTGGAGCAGAATTTTCGCGTGGCGCTCGCGATGGGCGACGATGTCGCGGTGATGGACCAGGGGCGCATCGTCCACAGCGGCTCCACGGCGGCGCTCGGCAACGACGAGGAGCTGCAGCAACGGTTGCTCGGCCTGAGCATGGCGGTCGGCGCATGAGCAAGGAGTGGCAGGAGCGGTTGCAGTATTGGGCGCCCTATGCGGTGACGCCGCTGCTCGTGCTCGCGGTCTTGCCGGCGATGGGGCTTACCGCCTGGGTCACGCTGACGGTCGCCGGGCTCACCATGGGCATGATGCTCTTTCTGGTGGCGTCCGGGCTCACCCTGATCTTCGGCCTCATGGAGGTGCTGAACTTCGCGCACGCGGCCTTCGTGACCGTCGGCGCCTATGTCACAGTCTCAGTGCTGCGGCCACTTGGCGGCTGGACCGCCGACCCGTCGCTGACGCTCAATCTAGCCGCGCTGCTGGTGGCGCTCGTCGCCGCCGCTGCCGCGAGCGGCGCGCTCGGCTACGTGTTCGAGCGCATCATCATCCGCCAGGTCTACGGCGCACCGCTGCGCCAGATTCTGATCACCATCGGCGCGCTCACCGTGATCGAGCAACTGGTGATCGTCGTGTGGGGACCGGAAGCGATTCCGCTGCCCAAGCCGGCGAGCCTGCGCGGCAGCATCTTCCTCGGCGCTTCCTCGATCGAAACCTACCGCCTGTTCGCGCTGTTCGTCGGCCTCGCCGTCGCCGCGGCGATGCATCTGGTGCTGACGCGCACCCGCATCGGGCTGGTGGTGCGCGCCGGCGTCGAGGACCGCGAGATGGTGCAGGCTTTGGGCTACCGCATCCGCCGCGTGTTCGTCGGCGTGTTCATCGCCGGCACCGCGCTCGCCGGCATGGGCGGGATGATGTGGGGCCAGTATCAGACCCTCGTCACCAGCCAGATCGGCGACGGCATGATCATTCTCGTGTTCATCATCCTGATCATCGGCGGGCTGGGCTCGGTCGGGGGCTGCTTCATCGGCGCCATCCTCGTCGGCTTGACGAGCAACTATGTCGGTTTCCTGGCGCCCAAGCTGGCGCTGGGATCGAACATCCTGCTGATGGCGCTCATTCTGCTCTGGCGGCCGCGCGGATTGTTCCCGGTGGCCGGGCACTGAGGCGGCGATGGCGCCCGGTCTGCGCGACATTCCGGAAGGCACGAACGGCGCAGCGTCCGGCGTCTCCACGTCCGATCGGGACGGCAGTCGGCACGGCAAATCATGGGTGGGCTGGCTCGTCTCCGATGATCCGCCGGGCCGCTTGCTGCTGAACGTGATCATGCTCGTCGTATTGGCCGCCTTTGTGTTCGCGCCCTTCCTGTTCCCCGGCACCAAGGCGCTGGGGGTCGCCTCGCGCATCTGCATCTTCGTGATCCTGGTGGCGAGCTACGACCTCATGCTCGGCTACACCGGCATCGTCTCGTTCGCGCATACGATGTTCTTCGGCATCGGCGCCTATGGCGTGGCCATTCTGCTCGCCAAAGGCTGGGTCGGCTGGGGGGCGGTGATCGTGGGCGCCGGGGCCGGCGCCGCCGTCTCCCTGGTCGTGGCGGTCGCGATCGGACTTCTGAGCCTGCGCGTGCGCGCGATCTTCTTTTCGATGATCACGCTCGCGGTGGCGAGCTTCGCCCTCATCCTCGCGGAGCAATGGCGCGACCTCACCGGCGGCGAGGACGGCCTGACCTTCTCGGTGCCGGCGATTCTCAAGCCCGGCTTTCGTTTGTTCGCCGATCCGGTCCTCGGCGTGACCTTCAACGGAAGGGTGATCACCTACTACCTCATCTTCATCGTGTCGCTGGTGCTGTTTCTCCTCATGCTGCGGATCGTCAACTCGCCGTTCGGTCGCGTGCTCCAGGCGATCCGCGAGAACGAGTTCCGGGTCGAGGCGATGGGGTATCAGGTCGTCGCCTACCGCACCATCGTCTCCGCCTTGTCCGCGGTCATGGCGGCGCTCGCCGGCGCGCTGATGGCCTTGCTGCTCGGCTACAACGGGCCGGACGCGACCCTGTCATTCTCGCTGATGATCGACATCCTGCTGATGATCGTGATCGGCGGCATGGGCACGATGTATGGCGCGGTCATCGGCGCCGTCCTGGTGGTGCTGGCCGAATATTATCTGCAGAACATTCTCGGCGCGGTCCACGGCGTCCTTCCGGACGTGCCGCTGATTTCGGCGCTCTTCCATCCGGAGCGCTGGCTGCTGTGGCTCGGCGTGTTGTTCGTGCTCATCGTGACGTTCTTCCCGCAGGGAATTTTCGGCTGGCTCCGCCATCGCCGCTAATGTGTGATGAATTCAGTTCGAAATTGATAGTTCGTCATGGCCGGACTTGTTGTCCCGTCACTAAGCGTCGAAGCCGTAAAGCCGCGCCGGATTGGCCACCAGGATCTTTTGGCGGATCGCCGCGTCGGGCGTCCAGACCGCGAGCAGGTTCAACAGTCGGCCGTCGTCGATCTGCAGGAGCGGCGTGACGTCGGTCGGCTTCTTTCCCGGCGGCGTGACCGCGTCGGGATGCGGCCAGTCGGTGCCCCACACGAGCCGGTCGGGATTGGCAGCGATCAGCGCCTTGGCGAACGGAAGGACATCGGCGTAATCGGGCGCGGCCTTTGACGCCCGATAGGCGCCGGAAATCTTGACGTAGGTTTTGCCGTTTCTGACGAGCTCGACAACGTCCGCAAAACCCGGCTGGTCGACGCCGAGCGCGGCCTGAGCACCGGCGAAATGATCGAGCACCAGCGGCACCGGCGATTGCGCGAGTTCACTCTTCAGCGCCGCGATCACCGGGAGGTTCGAATAGATCTGCACGTGCCAATTGTGCCCCTTCGCCCGATCGATCGCGGCCTGCAGGCGCAGACGTGCGACCGCGGGGTCGGTGATGCCGCCGGTCGCCAGATTGATCCTGATGCCGCGGATGCCGGCCGCATTCATGGCGTCGAGCTCGCTCTCCGGCGTCTTGTCATCGATGACCGCGACGCCGCGGGCGGTGGCGCCGCGCGCCTTCATGCCGTAGAGCGTCGCCGAATTGTCGGTGCCGTAGACGCTCGGCGTCACGATCACCACGCGCTCGATGTGAAGGCTCTTGTGCAGCGCCGCCATCTCCTCGGGCGACGCCGGCTCCGGCGTATACACGCGTCCGGCAAAGAACGGGAATTTCTGCGGGTCGCCGAAAATGTGGGTATGGCAATCGCACGCGCCGGAAGGCAGGTCGAAATTCACCGCCGTCGCCGGCTGCGAGGCGTTCGCCAATGCCGATCCGCCGCGCATGGCGACTCCCATCGCGATACCGCCGAGCAACATAGCGCGTCGTGTTGGCATGGAGTCCTCCCTGCCGAGGTCGCGTCGCCCGCGCCTGCTGATCCATGCGCCGCGTTCTGCCTCGGAGCCGGGAGCTTATCACCCTGGGCGCCAAGGCAGAACTTCAACTCCGGCCGCGGCTCACGCGGCGGATTGATCGCAATGGGCCTCGATCCGGTAGCCGTCGGGATCGATGACGAAGGCCGCGTAATAGCCTGGACCGTAGTCGGCGCGCAGGCCGGGCATGCCGTTGTCCCGTCCTCCGGTGGCGAGCGCGGCGGCGTGGAAGGCGTCCACGCTCTTTGCCGTCGGAGCAGTGAAGCAGAAGTGCAGGCCGGATTGCATATCCGGCGGCACCGGGTGCGCCGCCGTACTGATCCAGAACGCGACCGTTCCGCGCCCTAGCCCAGCGAGTCCTTGCCCTCGATGAGACCCTGGTAACCGAGCGGCGTTAACGCCGCGTCATAGAAGCGCTTGGTCGTGGCGACGGCGCGGACGCCGATTGAGACGTGGTCGATCATCTTTGTTTGCTCCTCAGAATGGAGTGGAGGGGTCATGACTTGCGCCGCGCGCGGAAGTCGGCCTGCAGGTGCCAGGTCTTGCCGTCGTCGCGGGAACGCTCGCCGGTCCAGCGGAACGAATCGGGCGTGATCTCGGTGAAGCTCCAGCGCACTGTTTCGCCGGCGTCATTCTTGCCGAGTTGGACGATGTCGTGGTCGCGGGCGCGCCCGATCTGGCGGCTGTAGAATTGCCGCACCGGGTCGCTCCACAGGATATGCCAGGCGTCGATCCCCGGGTCGTAGACCCGCAGCGTCGTGCCATAGAAGACTCCGGGCAAAATCCAGACGTCCTGGATGGCCCGGCCCTCGAGCACCCAGCCGAAATGGATTTCGCCAGATCCTCTGTGCTGGCTGCCGTCGTCGCGGTGGACGACGGCATCCATCGTCCATCGGCCGATCAGCCGGCCGTAGAGCGTCATCTTGTCGGCGCGGTCGGATGCGGGACCGCCGGTTTGCAGTGCGCCGACGAACGAGTTCGTCGTCATGTTCATCTCTTCCGTTGCAGCCATTTTGTCGCTTCGTAGCCCGCGACCGCTCGCCACGGCTTGGGAAAAATTGCTAATCTTCGCCTACGGGATTGACCGCGAATGTTCTGGCATCAGGCCCAGGCTGGCGCGTCCAGGACGTGGTCTGCACCTTCGGCCCGCACGATCGCCCCTTCGCCGAGCGGCATCACGGCGTGTGTGTCGCGGCGGTAACGGAAGGGACCTTCCAATACCGCTCTACGCTGGGCTCGGCCGTGCTGGCGCGGGGGGCGTTGCTCCTCGGCAATGATCGCCACGCGTTCGAATGCCGCCATGAGCACGGCACCGGCGACCGCTGTCTCTCGTTCCGCCTCACGCCCGAATTTCTCGAAGGAGTCGTAGCCGCAATCCCCGGCGTGCGACGAGCCGTCTTCTCCGCACCGCTGCTGCCGCCGCATCCGGGGTTGCTGCCGATTATCGCCGCGGCCGAAGCCGCGCGCGAGGACGGTGACGCGGCGGCGTTCGAGGAAGTGGCGCTGCGTCTCGGCGGCGCGGTCGCAACAGTACTGGCGGGAACGAAGGGACGGATGCCGGCGCCGAGCCGCCGTCACGAGCGGCAGATTACCGCCGCGCTGCGCCGGATCGAAGCGCAGGCCGACGAGCCGCTGTCGCTCGCCGATCTGGCGCGCGAGGCGGCGATGAGCCCGTACCACTTTCTGCGCAGCTTTCGCGCCTTGGTGGGCATGACGCCGCACCAGTTCATCCTGTACACGCGGCTCAATCGCGCTGCGGTCCGCCTGCGGCGGACGGCCGACAGCATCTCGACGATCGCGTTTGCAGCGGGCTTCAACGATCTGTCGACGTTCAATCGTCGCTTTCAGCGCATCATGGGGCTCAGTCCGAGCGCCTATCGCGCTTCATCGCCCCGGTAACCGGCAAACAGCGTGGAACT
>Ga0210408_10003048_pt1 | contig 15688 bp, 16 predicted proteins | sample IncBWH4MmetaG_FD_155471 | JGI IMG/M metagenome (GOLD analysis project Ga0210408, IMG submission 155471) | Forest soil microbial communities from Barre Woods Harvard Forest LTER site, Petersham, Massachusetts, United States - Inc-BW-H-4-M | ecosystem: Environmental > Terrestrial > Soil >...
CGACGCCGGATTCGTGGGCGATGACTTGCTGGGTGCGCAGTGCAAGGAGCGCGGCCTGCTCGGTCGGGAGCGCGAGGGCCTCATCCATCGCGTTGGCGTGCAGCGACTGGCAGCCGCCAAGCACCGCCGCCAGGCATTGCAGCGACACGCGGACGAGATTATTTTCCGGCTGCTGCGCGGTGAGGGCCGAGCCCGCTGTCTGCGCGTGGAAGCGCAACATCATGGAGCGCTCGTCGCGGGCGTGGAAGCGGTCGCGCATGGTGCGGGCCCACAGGCGGCGCGCGGCGCGGAATTTGGCAATCTGCATCAGGAATTCATTGTGGGCGTTGAAGAAGAAGGAAAGCTGCGGCGCGAATTCGTCCACCGGCAGGCCGGCGGCGACGGCCGCTTCGACGTAGGCGATGCCGTTGGCGAGCGTGAAAGCGACTTCCTGCACTTCCGTGGAGCCGGCCTCGCGGATGTGATAGCCGGAAATGGAAATCGGGTTCCAGTTGGGAATTTCCCGGCGCGACCAGGCGAAGATGTCGGTAACGATGCGCATGGCCGGGCGCAGCGGATAAATGTAGGTGCCGCGGGCGATGTATTCCTTGAGGATGTCGTTCTGCACCGTGCCGGCGAGGCGGCGGAGATTGGCGCCCTGTTTTTTCGCCACGGCGACGTAGAGCGCCAGCAGAATTGCGGCGGTGGAATTGATGGTCATGGAGGTGGAGACGTTTTCGAGCGGGATGCCGTCGAAGAGCGTTTCCATGTCTTCGAGCGAATCAATGGCCACGCCCACTTTGCCAACTTCGCCCTGCGCGAGCTGGTGATCGGAGTCCATGCCGATCTGCGTGGGAAGGTCGAAGGCGACGGAGAGGCCGTTCTGACCCTGCAGCAGCAGGTAGCGATAGCGCTGGTTGGATTCGAGCGCGCTACCGAAGCCGGCATACTGGCGCGTGGTCCACAGGCGGCCGCGGTACATGGTGGGATAAACGCCGCGCGTGTAAGGGAACTGGCCGGGATAGCCGAGGTCGCGGTCGGGATCCCAGGCATTCAGGTCTTGAGGGCCGATGACGGCGTCCATGGGTAAGCCGGTGGTGGAAGCGGCTCTGGGTTCCGCAGCAGCAGCGATCTTTTTGGAATCTTCAGACATGTTTCAGTGTCACCGCACGCGGCGCGCGCGCCGAAAAGCTGCGAAAGAAAACGCCGCCATCATCGCCGTGTACACCAGTGCCAAAGCCATGATCCACAGCACCGGGTGATTTTTCCATTGCCGCCAGATCGCCAAAGCTCCGTACAGAGCAAAAATCGCAAACAGCGTGCCGGAGGCCTCGTGAAATACCTGGCGAGCCACGCGCCACAGGGCGCGCAGGGTGATCCAGGCTGATTTCCAGAGCGCCGGAAGCAGGTCCTGAGCCACGGTGGAATTGTAGTACAACCAGGGACCGGATGCTTTCGGGTTCACCCGGCGAGTGTATGTCAGCTTCCGATTAACTGATAATCCGGGTGTAATCCAATCAGGTGATTAGGGTATTTCGCGGTTGTATCCGGAAGTTGTAGTATCTGCGAGGTACGATAGAAACGGGACATACAGCCAAGGTGTATGACATTTGACGAGCTTCAGATTCTCATCAAGAAGGACGACATTATCTCTTTGCGCCGTGAATTGGATGCGGGAGTGAGCCCAAACCTTTCGAATCAGTTCGCTTGGAACTTGCTCATGCTCGCGGCAATTAAGGGGAGTAGAAGTATTGGCGAACTGCTTATCTCTAAAGGCGCAGACGTCAACGCGACCAATGATTTTGGAGAAACGGCTCTCTCGCTTGCCGCGAACGGTGGTCACACTTCATTCAACCGAACGTTGCTTGCAAACGGTGCCTCGACAGATTGCCACCCACATGGAACCAGCCTGGAACACTGGCTAAGAGCCTCTTCAGCCCTTCCTCCGGACAAGATTGAGTCAATCCTGGACCTTATCAACTCAGCAAGCCCCCGAGGGACGCGGTAACCCCAGACTGGCCCGCAACTCGCCCGCTGCAAAGCGCCCCGCCGCTGGGTGTCCCCCCTGCGCGGCGGTACAGGTAACCGCATCGGCGCGTCCACCGCGGCAGACCCTTGTTTCCCTGTTGCCCCCGGCCTAAAATTGGTATAGGAAAGGGCTATCCACAGGAGGTGCCGCCCTTGCAACTCGACGACCGGATGAAGCAATTGTTGCGCGAGCTGGGACACGCCATCAACGACAGCGTGTCCGACTCGGAGCGCATCGCCGAAGCGATCTCGAGCGTGCGCGCGGCGGGCTTCGACATCGTGCTGAAGCTGGACGCCACGATCGGCCTGGCCAGGAAGCAGTCGCAGGACTCGAAGATGACCACGCAAGACCGGCGATTCCTGGAATCGCTGCACATCCGCGTGGATGATGAGACGGTGGAAGAGGAAACCGCGGAAACGAAGCTGGAAATTACGCCTCAAGATATCAAATTTCTGAAGTCGCTGAAAATATCGTTCGATGATGAAATATAGGATCTTCGCTGGGTTCGTCACCGCCGCCGCTGCCTTGGCGGTTTGTGCTACACCCGCGCGTGCACAAGCCCCTGTGGCCGCTGCTGCCGCTGCGCCAATCGTCTCTGAGGTAGTCAGTACGGTGGTGGGGAAGCCGAAACCGAAAGGCGAGTGGCTGAAGGCGAAGGTAATTCACGCAGATTCGAATTCGATCATTGTCTGCGAGCAAGCTAACGAGAGGATGTGTCACACCTTCAGTTTTGCGGCGCCGCTGAAAGATAAGATGACCGAGATTGCGAACAAAGGCGGCTATCAGTACGGCGACAACGTGAAGATCAGGCATATGACGGGCGAGACGGAAGCACTGGAAATCAAGGGCAAGCCGTCGAAGCCGATTTGAAGCAAGTGAGGGCCTTCCTTTAGCAAGAAGCACAGGCAGGAGCCCTGTGCCGCCAGATAAACTCCCCAAAGCGATGGTTCGCCAACCCGCCGTTGCCGGACGCTTCTACTCTTCCAATGCAAAACAGCTCGCCCGCGACGTGGATGAATACGCTCCCGCTGCGCCTGAAAAAATTCGCGCGACTGCCTGCGTGGTGCCGCACGCCGGGCTGATGTACTCCGGGCACGTGGCCGGAGCGGTGTACGCCGCGCTGGAATTGCCGCGGCGCGCCATCCTGATGGGGCCGCGCCATTTTCCGCGCGGCCAGGCGATGGCCATATTGACCGAGGGAAGCTGGCAGACCCCCCTCGGCGATGCGCCGGTGGATTCCGCGCTGGCTGTGGAAGTGGCGCGCGCCTGCCCGCGGCTACGCGACGATGCGGTGGCCCACGAGCGCGAACATTCGCTCGAGGTGCAGTTGCCTTTTCTCCAGCGCATGGTGCCCGGATTTTGTTTCGTGCCCATCGTGCTGGGGACGGACCGCTATCCTTCGCTTGAAGAGTTGGGGCACGCGGTGGCCAAGGTGGTGGCGGCGCAAACCGAACCGGTGCTGGTGATCGCCAGCACGGACATGAATCACTACGAAAGTGATGCGATTACTCGTGCGAAGGATGAGCGCGCCATCGCGCGCATTCTGGCGCTTGATCCGCGCGGGCTGTACGACACCGTGCGATCCGAGGGCATCACCATGTGCGGGTATGCGGCTACGACGGCGATGCTGGTGGCCGCGCTTGATCTCGGCGTGAAGGAAGCTGAACTCGTGCGCTACGCCACCTCAAGCGACATCACCGGCGACACGAACGAAGTGGTTGGCTATGCGGGCATGATCCTGCGGTAGTTTCTCCCGCGAGTTCCTATCCTGAAATTTGTAATCCGGAAGCTAGCGCGTCCTTACGCCGGAATGAGGCATCGAGCTGCCTGATGAAGTGCCGGTGCCGCGAGAGGTGCCGCCGGATGAAATTCGTGGGCTCGCGCCAGAGTGTCCTGCGCCGGTTCCCCTCGACGTCGCCGACGCGGTGCTCACGGGCGGCAGATGATGCGGCATTTTCGGTGCTGGAGGCGCGCCGTTGAGGGCGATTGGCTGGGCCGAAATCGCCCCCGGTGTGGATGCGGCGTTGACGAAACGATTTTGTGCGGCGTCGAACCCCACGCCGGACTTGAGCGCCGCCAAATTTCCCGCGGTCGGCACTACCAGCCGTGCCTCGCCCGCTTGAGCAGATTTGTGGTGGCCTGCGCGCGCGGCATCTCCGCTATTTGATTTGAGCGCGGCAAGCTCAGCGGGTGTGGCGATCCTTCCGTTGGAGAGCGGCGCGGCAGCCAGCGGCTCGAATTTTTCGCCGGCCTCGGGTGCGGTCACAACTTTGTTCGGCCCGCCCTTGCCGAGGTCTTTTGTGCCGACTACGATCGGTGCAATGGGATGTCCCGAGCCCACGAGCACAGGATTCACGGGGCTCCAGCCAACGCGCCCACCGCGCCCAAACCATTGGACCGGCGCAGGCGACCAGAATCCATATCCGCCGGGAAGCCACAGCCAACCGAACACTGGCGAATATTCCCACGCGCCGAAGTGGTAAGGCACCCAACCCCAGGGCTCAAAGCTCAGCCACGTCCAACCGAGTCCCGGATAAAACGACCACTGCCCGGCGCTGAATGGCGCCCAGCCATTCAGCACGCCGAAGGGCTGCCAGCCGTAGCCGAAGCCGGGATAAAAATTCCAGCCGCCGTAGGTGGAAAGTTCCGACATGCCGTAGTTGAAAGGCGCGTTGGTATATTGCAGCGCTTGCGACTGCCCATCGGTGAGCACATTCGCTCGAGTCTTCACCCACTTGTCCCAGTCATCCGGCGCGGAGTTCGAGGCGACCTTTGCATCTGTGGGGGCAGCGGCGTCGAGCGTGAGCGTTTCGCCCTTGCGCAAATCCTTCGGGCCGGCCATGGAGTTGACCGAGACGCGGCCGTTGAAGACGGTGAGCGAACTCGCGGACTTCGACACATTCAGACGAAACATGGACTTGCCCGGTGGGGTGATCTGCAATTCCGGCGTGGAGACGAGCATGGTATCCGCGGCCGCCAGGTTGGGATCAAACGTTGCCGTGCCTTGCGAAAGCATCACTTTGGTGATGCGGCCGCCATTGGAGAGCGCCAGCTCCGTGAATTGCAGGATGGAATCGGCGCCCAGCCAGATGGCGCCGCCATTTTCGAATTCGATTTCCGAGCGACCGGCGTTTGTGCCGATGATCATGCCCTGTTGGATGGGCATGTTCATCAGCGCGGGCTCCCACTTGGCGTCTTCGGAGCGCACCAGTTGCACGTCGCCGCTGACCAGGCTCAAGCGCACGATGCGCGCATAGCTGTAGCCATCGTCCGCAGCGCGCGCCGGCGCGGCAGCGAAGCCCGTCAGGAAAGTTGCAAATGTGAAAAGGGCGAACAGACTACGAAGATTTCGCGGACGCATATGACACACCCTCCTAAATCAATCCCTGCCTTACTTGGATGGTACATCGGTTCGGATGGTTACTTGTGAAAGTTTTCCCGCGTCGGTGGAAATAAGTAAGTTGGCTTGGAGTTGAAAAACAGTCGCAGCCGAGATCTTCGGCGACTAGTGCGGTCCGCGGATTTTGGCGGCGAGGCCGCGGGCGCGCTGGCGGGCGATATCAATGTAGGCGGAATCGAGGGCCACGCGGTCGAGCGACGGCAGCAGGCGCTCCGGCTCCGGCAGCAGGTTTTCATTGTAATCGGTTTCTAGCTGGCGGACGGCGTCGTTGACGCCCAGACGATCGTAGCGCATGACGCGCTGGAGGTTCGAAAGGTCGGACTCTTGGCGCGAGAGGCCTTCGAAAATGTTCAGCAACTGTGTGGCGGAATCGTCCAGCGTGTAATTGAATTTCACTTCGCTCGAGTTGCCGGATTTTTCGTAGCGAAACGTTTTCTCGCCCAGATTGGCGATGCGCCGGTGAACGTCGAGGTCGAGTCCCTGGAAATTGCGGAGTTTCGCGGCCAGATCGAAGATGCGTTTGGTCAGGTCGCGCCCGATATCAAACTGCGAGGGGTTGGATTCCTCGTCGAGCTGTCGAATGTCGTACGTTCCCGCGCCGGACTGCTCGATTTTAATTTCCACGAATTCCGGGTAGCTGGACTTGAAAATTTTGCGGAAGGTGATGCTGGCGCTGTCATTGGTTCCCGCGGCAGCTCCGCCAGCGGCCAACGTGAGGAAGAGCAGCAACGCGGCCGAGGAGCGAGCTGCGATTCCGCGACGAACGGATGCTGGGAAATTCATCAGCATCTTAGACGCGAGCCGTCCGCGTTCGGATGCGCGGCGCGGCCGGGACGGCGCGCGTCGCCGTGGCGGCGGCCATTCGTTCGCGAGCCTGCGCTATGTGGGCGTGGCAAAGCGCTACAGCCAGTGCGTCGGCGGCATCGGAGGGTTCCGGACGCGTCGCCAAGCCGAGGGCGGAGCAAACCATCTGCTGCATTTGCTGTTTCGACGCGGCGCCGTAACCGGCGACGCAGGATTTCACTTCGCGCGGCGAATAGCTGTGCGCGGGAACCTGCGCCTGCGCCGCGGCCAGCAGGACAACACCGCGCATTTCGGCCAGCTTCAGCGCGGTCCGCGCATTCAGAGCCATGAAGACGGATTCGACGGCCACGGCATCCGGCGAAAATTCCTCCACTAGATGTGCGATAAGGCCGTGAATTTCTCGCAAGCGCGCCGCAAATGTGGCGCGGGCGGGAAGTTTCAACGTGCCGAACCGCAACAGCCGCGGCGTCGCTCCTTCGAATTCCACCACGCCATAACCGGTCGCGCCGGCCACAGCCGGATCAACGCCGAGCACACGAAGGCGCCGACCGTTTTTTCCTGCGTGAGTGGAAGCACGCAACGCCATCAGAGCCGGCACAAGTGTACGTGCGCGCCGGAAAGAGAGGTTAATGTTTTTTAGCATGTGTGCAGTCGGAAGGGAACTATCCCGCGACGGCGGCCTGAATTTCCTTCTCGTCGATGTCGAAGTTGGCGTACACATGTTGCACGTCGTCGTGATCTTCCAGTCCTTCCATCAGCCGCAACATCTGCTGCGCCTGCTGGCCGGTGAGCTTCACATAATTTTGGGGAATCCAGCCGACTTCCGCCGTAGTGGGCTTGATGCCTGCGCCTGAGAGCGCCTCGCGGACTTTTTCAAGCGCCTCGGGCGGCGTGGTCACTTCCCAGGCCGAGCCGTCGTCGCGCAAATCCTCCGCACCGGCATCGAGCACGATGCCCATCATTTTTTCTTCGTCCGCGGCTTCCTTGGGCACCACGATGTCGCCCTTGCGGTGGAACATCCAGCCGACCGCGCCGGTCTCCGCTAGGTTGCCGCCGTGTTTGGCCATGAGGTGGCGAATTTCGCTGACGATGCGGTTGCGATTGCTGGTGACCACCTGCACCAACATGCCCACGCCGCCCGGCCCGTAGCCTTCGAACGTGACTTCGTCGAGCGTCTCGCCTTCGAGCTGCCCGGTGCCGCGCAGAATGGCGCGTTCGATATTGTCGTTGGGCATGTTTTCGCCCTTGGCGGCCAGGATGGCGGTGCGCAGGCGCGGGTTGGTGTCGGGGTCGGCGCCGCCGGAGCGCGCTGCGATGGTCAACTCACGGATGACTTTGGTGAAAATTTTGCCGCGGCGGGCGTCCGTAGCCGCCTTCTTATGCTTGATGGTAGCCCACTTAGAGTGTCCAGACATGATTGCGCCTTTTGCAGGAAGTGTAGCAGGAGCGGGGGTCCGGCTCTTGCCGCGACAGTGTAGCAGCGGGGACAAGCGGAGGCAAGAAGGCAGGGAAACAAAGAGGCAAGGAGGGCAGGCCGCGCTTTCCCGAGCGAAACTTGTCCCGGAGCTTGCCGAGGGAGCCAAGGGGCAGCAGCGCCACATCGATGCGAGAGAAGGGGGCTCGAGCAAGTGGCTCTAAGTCCGGTCATCCGACACCGTCATGATCAGGAGCGCGTTTGGCGGTGACACCCTTTTGAAATGCCGGCTTCTTATTTTCGATCCGAAATTTCCCGCAGCAATCCGCGTATACTCGCCAGACACGCTGACCTCGCCCGGGGAGCTACGAACATGCCAGACGACGAGTGGATTAAGACCCTGGAAGACGGCAGGAAAGTGAAATTCATTTACCAGGAACTGCCGGAGGACTCGGCATTTATCACTGCACAGATCGCAGGCCATGAAGTCGTCTATTCGGTCGTTTTGACCAACGCAAGAAATCCACTGAGTCGTGAACAAGTTGAAAGTCATTTCCAAGGCGAGCTCTCGAAGAAATAGTGAAAACCCGATTGAGAACTTATGCGCTATGGTACCGGTTAACGCTCCCGCCCGAGCAGCCATTCGCGAATCTTGATTTGCGTCCCCCCGTGCTGCTAACATGTTGATTAAGCGGTGGCTTTATGGGAACAGCAGTAAAGTCAAGCACCATCAAGTCCAAGATAAAATTCAGGAAAAAGCACGCCTTCGATGCCCAGGCTTTCCTCGATTCCGCCGGTGTGGCGAAACAAGTGATGGAGTATCGAAGATCAGAGAAGATCTATTCTCAAGGTGATCCCACCCGGGGTGTGAAGTACATCCGAAGCGGTGGTGTGAAGCTCTCGGTTGTCAACGAGGTGGGCAAAGAGGCGGTGCTGGCGATTCTCGGACCGGGAGACTTTTTTGGCGAGGGGTGCCTGGCAGGGCAGCCTACATGTATGGCGACGGCCACGGCCATAGTGCACACATCCATCTTATTCATTGAAAAAGACGAGATGGTGCGCGTCCTCCATGAGGAGCATGAGTTTTCCGACCGTTTCATCTCCCACATGCTTAAACGGAACATTCGAGTCGAGGAGGATTTGGTCGATCAGCTCTTCAATTCGAGCGAGAAACGCCTGGCCCGCGCTCTTCTATTGCTGGCCCGTTACGGTAAAGAAGACAAGCCACATGGAGCGCTCCCCAAAGTATCTCAGGAGATGCTGGCGGAGATGATTGGTACGACTCGCGGCCGGGTGAATTTTTTCATGAACAAATTCCGCAAGTTGGGTTTCATCGAATACAACGGCGGGATTCAGATCAATGCTTCTCTTTTGAGTGTCGTCCTGCACGAATGAGCCAATCTTGACGCGGGATCGACGCGCTCCTTCGGCGATCCCTTCCACTCACGCGAGGCGCGCACCGATTTCCGGCTTGTCGATTCTCTGATCAACGCCTTTCATCCGCTGCTTGGCCCACTCGATCAGGGAAACGTTGTCCAACATGCCGATCTTTTCCCGCATCTCCAGCATCATGCGCAGGAACGTGTTGGGGTCCATGCCGAGTTGGTTGCACACCTGCCTGTCGGTTTGTCCAGCGGCCAGGGCCCGCAATACGATGGCCTCTTCGCTGGTCAACGTTGGATCCAGCCGGAAAGCTGAACCGCGCTGGATGCTAATCAGGTTGTGTTTGTGCTTCACTGGTTCACCTATCCCCTCTTGCCCACGGCCGCAGCTCTTCGCCGGATTACCACGGTCTTCCGTGGGGTGCCGGTGCCGGGACCGGATGTTCCAGCTTTCATGGCGTACAATGCCGCGTCTGCCGCGCTCAACAGGGTATCTATGGTCTCGCCATCCTTTGGATAGATGGCAATGCCAATGCTGACCGACAGTTTTGGCTCCCTGCCATCATTCGCCAGGCTGTCGCAAATTCGCCGCGCTACCAGGTTGGCCGGCACTTGCCCCGTCTCGGGCAGCACCAGCGCAAACTCATCTCCCCCGAAACGCGCCGGCGTATCAATGTTCCGGCTGCAGATACTCAAAACATCGGCCAGCCGGCAAAGCGCCTGGCTGCCAACCAAGTGGCCGAAGCGATCATTGATCCCCTTCAACCCGTCCAGGTCCAGGAACAGGAGAGCGAACTCGCGCGCGGTGCGCCCGGAGCGCTTAATCTCGGCGTCCACCGTTTCCACCAGGTGGCGATAGTTCGCCAGTCCGGTCAACGGATCCTTGGCCGCCTGTTGGCGCAAGTGATCCTCGAGGTTGCGCTGCATGGTTACGTCTTCGACGATGATCTCGTAACTCTCCCGCTCGCCCTCAGTAGTCACCTCGCGCCCGCTCAGCCGGACCTTCAGCGGAGTGCCATCCTTCCGCTTCCACTCAATTTCGAGTGGATCGGCGCCTTCCTGCTCGCCCGGTTGACCCAGTAGCTGCCCTCGCTTGGATGGATCGCAAAGGATGTCTGCTGCCAGGTTCACGGCCAGAAGTTCCTCGCGGGACGCATAGCCGAGCATGGTCACCAAAGTCTGATTGACATCCAGAAACTTGCCCTTGCTGCTGCACCGGCACATTCCATAAGCCAGGCTTCCCACCAGAGCGCGGTAGCGTGCTTCAGAATGCCGCAGCTTTCTTTCCGTGTGATCGCGCTGTTGGCGAAGTTTGTTGTCACTGAGGGACCGGCGAATGGCCACGGGGAGGTGCCCAACGCGGTCCACCTCCACGCAGTCGGCCGCGCCTGCTGCAATCAACTCCGCAGCGGTTTCCAGTTGCATGGTGTCGGTCAGGAAGATGCAGGGAATCTGTGGATCCATCAGGTGCAGGATTTCCAGCACCTGCGGCCCCTGCCAGTTCGTGGATGGGTATTGAGCCAGCACCACGTCATAATTTTTTGACTTCAGTCGCTCGGTAAATTGCTCGGGAGTTAGGGCCACGTCTGCGCTGACCTTGAAATTCCCCCTCCTGAGCTCCTGTACGCAGTGCTCCACATCCGCGGCTTTGCTATGGACAAACAGGACGCGCAACGGGAGCCATCTGCTTGCCGCGCCGCTCAAGCCGAGGGGAAGGTCGGCTTGACTGACGCGACGTCGTGACACAGAAGTCATTGAAAAATAACCAGATTCCCAAGAGGCAGCCGCTTCGCGAACCGCCCCCAGGAATTGGTTCAAAAGCAACCAATGACAACCATAATGGGACAGGGCGAGGGTGCCTGTTCAAAATGGTACACTGGCCACCCAATTGTTGACTGATTGGACACATGCTCCCCTCGGCCTGACCCGCTACACAGCCCCGAGTAGTGGAGGCAAGGTGGCGTGTCCCTCGGCAGGCTCGGGATGACGATTCCGCCGCGGCGGACTCGGACGGCGAGCCTCGTCGGATCGCCAGAGGCAAGGAGGCGGGTGAAGCAGGGGATGTAAAGGAAGCAAAGGAGGCAAAGGAGTTAGAGGAAGTAGCTTGGCGCACCCCGGATAGGCGCGCTGTTTGCAAGTTAGCCACCCCCCGGGGGGAGGGCTTTTTGTTGCGATTAGAAAGTACCACCGTCGTTTGTTTTGTTGGGGTTACGGCGATTCCGGTTTCCGGTTTGTTGCGATTAGAATTGCAAGGACGAGTGGCGAGTGTTGATTGACTAGTAACATCAGATGAAGAAAACAAAGGGGATAGCGCAAGGCCCCTCGTCCGGCAACATCGTCCGGGTCTGATCTTAGGACTCAGTTGGAGTCCGTGGTTCGGCTGGCTCACCACAGGTCGGACTCCTGAAACCGGAGACGCCAAACCCGCGAAACCCCCCGCATTCCCGTTTTGGCACGGCACTCTTGGGTTCGACTGGCACATCCGAGAATTCCCCGCCGCTAATTTGGCGCAGCGAAACGCAGATGGCCATAGTACCCAGGTTACATTTTTGGGGGGTGGGCAGACTGCCAGGAATGGATGGGGCGGGAATGCCTATATCGGACGACACACACGGCAGGCGCGATAACCCGCGGCTTGGGCATCGCGGGACGATGTAAATGGAGTTCTGTTCGATCCTGAAATCTTCCGGGCCCAATCGCAGTTAGGTCGGTGGTATATGAGGCGAGTTCTGCTCGCGATAACAGAACCAGCCCCGCCTCGAGAAACAATAGGAACCGGAGGACGTGAAACGCTCCCGGACTGCGGCAATCGACCCACCCCAGAAGATTGAGCCGACTGCGGGGCGCGATACTGGACGGGGGAGGGGATGTATGGCGTTGAGGTCGTCGCACTCGGTCGCCGCGCCGCTTCGTAGAGAGATCGGAAAAAGCCAAATGCCAAACAGACCAGAATGTAGGTCCAAATTGTTGTATTCGGTCCCCCAGCAGCCCCGAGATCGCGATAGGTTCCATCGATGAGTGGATACCACATCGGAGAGAACAATAAGCCTGTTAGGCCGAATGCGACAGCGATCGAGAACGTTCGGGTGATTATGCGGTCCCAATTGAAATGGCCATGTGACGGCGATGGGACATTGCTTGCGACGGCAGTCCTGACTGACGCTGCCTGGGCTGACGGAATTTGATGCAGAGATCCTGGCACTGGAGTCGCACTGCCGACTCCCGAGACAGCCGCTACGCGAGAATATCCCACTCGAGTCGGGCTAGCCTCTCTCGTCGTTGTGGTCACTGTGACGCCGACTGGTTGGACCATCCAGGCTGGAAGAGTGGATTTGGGAGTAACAAGATCAACAAGCGCTGGGGTTGCGGAAGGGGAAGCTGCGCAAGCTTTCTCCAGGACGTCAGCGAGCCTCTTGTGCTCCGAGCTGATCCCTCTGATTTCCCGGAATAGCTCCGACTTGCCGGGGCTCAAAAAGTCAGAGCGAGTAAAGATGAGGTTTTCATCGTGAAATTTTTTCCATAAATCCGGCCTGTCGGCGAGCGCCAAAAGGGATACATAAATCACAAGTGCGGAAAAATTGTCCATCTCCCGGTTAAATAAGAATTCGTCTCTTCTTGGGTGCTGGTAATGTCGATGTCCCGTCTCGATGGATCTCATCCGGACCATTGAGGGGACAAACATCCCGTCCAAGTCCACTATCCTGAGAACACCATTTTGCACAATGATGTTTCCGTGCTGAAGGTCACCGTGGGCAATTTGCGCCTGCCGAAGGGACTTGACAACTTTGATCCATTGATCGGCGAGGTACAGGAGCACGTCTCGCTTCTGAAGGACGGCCCCAATGTAAACATCCAGTGTTGGGCCTTCAATCCACTCCATTACAAGGATAGGAAATTTTTGATTCTGGATAGATACTCCGTCGGGGTCATATTCGAAGTTCGCAAGGACTGAGACTGGAAAACGTGCCAGGTGCTCGTCGATGGCGCTATATCTTTGCTCGCGATCTCCCACGAAACCGCGAAAACATCGTACTGCCGAAGCTTTACCGCTCTCCTGGTTTAATTTGAAAACATAGGCAAATTGTCCTGAGGAAACAAATGGCATCCCCAAATGGTCGACGGCTGGGGTATCGTCTTTCAGCTCTGGATCCGAGAAGCAAGTTCCGGGGTTTTGGATCGCCTCCATATATTGTGTTGCGGTGGGCCACATCATAGGTTTACGCGCGCCGACTTGGCTGCGATTAGCACACGGATCCGTCTCAGCAAATGGAGATTCTGAGCACGGCTATGTCGTCGTTTCTAATTTCACGGCTATTTCTTAGATTCCCAAAGAACTCACCGAGGGCCTCAGTTTCATTCGATTGGACGGCTTGGTCGAACGCCAGAATCGACTCTTTGCTACCGCGTTCCACTTGCCTTAGAAACCATGCGGCAACAGCATCAGTGAGCAAGAGAAAGTCATCTCCCGACCCGGTCTGTCCCTCAACTTGACGGATGACTCTCAGTGATTCCTTTTGTTTAGACGTGAGAGACGGCAAGAGAATTGGATTCCAGCCAAAATCATCTGCACTTGAAATCGGAAATGTTTGATCGACTACGCCATTTCGCCGATGGATCAAACAGCAGTCACCAGCGGCGAGAGCTCTCCAGTGCAGGTCGTTGTCATGCGGGAATAGTTGTAGGCCTAGGAATGCTGTAAACGACCCTGACTGAGCTTTCTCTGCTGCATACCACGGAAGTTTTCTTCGCGCCCACTTTCGGTGCAATCTAATCCCTAATTCTCGTAGTAGCGGTTCAAAGTCCACCATTGCGAATGCCGCAGGATCGATGCGCACCCAGGATCTGACGAGGAGTCTTGCCCAGCTTCTGGAATCATAAGCCTCGGTGGCGCCGTCAGCGATTGCAAAAATCAAGTGCGATCGGTTGAATGCAATTGCATCTTCGCACTCCATCGGACCGGTGCCACTTTTCGTGAGCAAGAAGCTGCGGACACTCAAGTCGCAAGACACGGTGTTCATCGGAGATTCGCTGGTCTTGTTCCTATCTCGAAGAACTGAACAACTGATGCGGGGTCTCCGTTAAAAACAAACCCTTTCGCACCCTCTGAGACTTGAACTCCAATTTGTTGAGCGGCTTTTCGAAAGGATTCCGGAAGTGTACTTGATATGCCGAATAAGGTTTGCGCGAACTGATCTGGCAAAACCGACGAGTCCGACGGATATTCAATCTTTCCCGCACGCTGGGACGACACATGACAGTTAAAGAGGAGGATCGGTCCGTCCGAGCTAGCAAGAGACAATAAGTCCTTTCCTGGACCCGTCGGGTCACCGTCGGTTGACTCACCGTCGGTAAGATGTAACACGGTTGGAGGAAACCCATTCTTGTGTTCCACAAGCCATTGTTCAAGAATTGATTTCGCTTGGGACAATGCTGCACACATCGGGGTTCCGCCTCCAGTACCCGGGTCTATCCAGATCGGGAAACGGACCTGTTGGTCCACAAGTCCCCCAGCTCCATCAGGCACTCTCTTAGTACGGGTCTCGATCCTAGCTGGACTATCGGCTACTTCACCAATCGGGACGACGGCCTTGCCCGCGAGCGCCCCTGAAAATACCGGCTGCACCGCCCCGCCGTAACCAATAATCGAAATAAAGTAGTAGCTGCGAATTTCTTCTGCTTTAGTGCAGCGAATAACGAGATCATGCAAAGTCCTATTCACAACATCCGCGACGAAGTCGGCTTTGCGGAGGCCTTCGGCCCCTCCAAAGCTGTCGGCCATTGAGCCGGACTGATCGAGCAGGATTACGAAACATGTTGGATTGGATCGGCTGATTTCGGCGGTATAGGGCAAGGCACACCTCCAAGAGGTCCGTAGTATAATGCCTGAATCTCTTAATTCAAGGCTAACTGTATGACAGTAGAGCGTTACTGGAAAGCTTGGTTCATCGTCCTGGCTGCCCTCATTGTTCTCCGGATATCGGTCATTCCTTCTTCCCCTTCAAAACCATCGAATCCTCAAGTCGTTCCTCAGTCAACCTCCGCCGACAGCATCGCCTCAAAATCGATCAAATCCATTGGCGCCTCGTCAAAAACAACGAACAAGAAACGGGCGTCTGGTCCAACCATTGGCAGGCCAAAACAGCCGAGTTCGGATCCTCGCGGGTCTCTGCCAAATCCGATTCCCCCTGGGGCAGTCTCTCCCAACATGGAACAGGCGACTGCTGCGCAGCCAGCTTCGAGAGGGGATTCTGAACCAGTCGCCGATGCGAAATTGAAAGACTCAGTGGGAAATCACGAATTACATCGCGACTTTTTTACAGTCGGCTCGAGTAAGGATGAAGTGCTGACGGTACAAGGATCGCCGGCCTCATTCAACGATTCGACCTGGAGCTACGGGTACTCGAGAGTTTATTTTCGTAACGACCATGTCTCCACCTGGTCGAACTCGACGGTCAATCCGCTACGGGCAAAGCTGCTCCCCACAGGACCGGTGACCACTTCGCGGGGCTATTTCACCGTTGGCTCAACGAAAGACGAAGTGCTGACGGTACAAGGAACGCCGAGCTCATTCAATGATTCGACCTGGAGCTATGGCTACTCGAGAGTTTATTTTCGTGACGACCATGTCTCCACCTGGTCGGACTCGACGGTCAATCCGCTGCGGGCAAAGCTGCTCCCCA
>Ga0210408_10003049_pt1 | contig 15685 bp, 12 predicted proteins | sample IncBWH4MmetaG_FD_155471 | JGI IMG/M metagenome (GOLD analysis project Ga0210408, IMG submission 155471) | Forest soil microbial communities from Barre Woods Harvard Forest LTER site, Petersham, Massachusetts, United States - Inc-BW-H-4-M | ecosystem: Environmental > Terrestrial > Soil >...
TTCGGTTCCCGTGACGGCTCGGCCAATTCATGGCGATGACATCCTACGGTTGGTAAGACGGGTGAGTTAAATCGTGGATTGCTTAGGGAGCGTGTCTATGATTTAAGTACAGTGCGACAGCAGCGCATCGAGCAGATCTTAATCCGTCATCCCGATCTCCGCTTCATGTGGACGACATTCCAAATCTATGCATTCCTACAGTTCTCGCCTTGGTGTTGGTTTGTATTCGCGACAAAGCAGTACATTGAACGCGATTCGGCTAGGATCCTGACCATCAACTCAGCTGAAGGGCGAGGTGCCTTGGATTTGTATGCGGCGGTGAGACAGTTTTTGGACACGCCGACGTTGATCACGCTCGGAGCAGCACTCGTAATCAGCACGACCGCTTTCATAATTATGCTCCTGTACGTTCGAGCGGTTGACCCGAAGAGCAAACCTGACAAGGCAATTCCACAACCTGGCCCAGTTGCGGAGGGCTTGGAAATACAAACCGAGAAGCCCGGTGGGCCTCGCACGCTACCGCCTCTCCGGTCGCCGACTTTCCAGCATGCCAAAACCGCTTTTCGTCGTGCGGCATGTTTTTATACCCTCGGCGGCTCCGTCGCCGCTGCCACATCCGCGGGCTTGCTCTTTCTGTTTGGGATCTACTCCGTCCCATCCACACCATCGTGGCTCACGCTGTCAGCGTGTTATGCCGGCGTGTTTTGGTCCTGGTCTTTCTTTACGATCGTCGCGCTCGCTCTTTTTTGTGGGCCGGACCGTCGCCTCCGTGGGCTCCTTCTCTTGGTGTATGTAGGCATGCTTCCAGTCATGGGCTTGCTACTCGAGCTCGCAGGCGTTCCACGGCTTCCCTTTGCAGATATCGGACTAATGTCGAAGGACGAGGCGGATCTACTACTTTCGTTTGCCAGCAAGGTAATTGGGCAACCGGTTACCGCTGAATCAGTGACGTTCTCGCCGCACTTACAGCCGATTGTATTCTGGAGTCTGAGCGCAGCCCCGGTAATGATCCCTTTTCTTGCCTTTAATCGGTTGATTCGAGGGACCGTCGGACCGTTGTTTATTAACTTGGGGCTGATGATGCTTCTGTCGACCTTTTTCATCAACGACCTGGTCCTCTATACGTCTCCCGGTGTTTGGTTCGCTGTCCGGATCAAGGGATTATTTGGGGACGCTACCTATCCGGTTTTAACGGCCATCAGTCTCACGCTATCGGCTGCCGTCGCCTGGTTCGGCCTGGTGTGGATCGCCCGCCGTTATCGACGCATGAAGTTGAGTGATCAGACTTTCCTTTTTGATGCGCTATGGCTCTCGGCCTCGTTCTGGGTATGCGTCTATCTATTCGACCAGCGATTCCTTTATTTGCTCGGATTACTGCCCTTTGTCCTTTACAAGATCAGCGTTGGATTTGGGCTGAAGCGGCTTGCAAGGCGCGCGGAACCGCTGCCGAAGGCGCGCCTGCTCTTTCTTCGGGTCTTCGGCTCATCGAGCCGGTCTGAGAAGCTATTCGACCTCCTAGCTGCGCGCTGGCGGTACGCAGGTAGTATTCATCTTATCAGCGCTAGGGACGTGGCCCGCGCTCGTTTCGAGCCCGACGAGCTCCTTGATTTTCTCAGCGGGCGTTTGGCAAGCGCCTACATCAACGGCGGCGCCGATCTTGACCGACGCCTGGCAGGACTAAGCCTTCGGCCCGATCCGGATGGGCGCTACCGCGTTAACGAATTCTTTTGCCGCGACGATACGTGGCAGGAAACGGTGAAAAGGCTGATGGCGCAGAGCGATCTGGTGGCTATGGATTTGCGTGGTTTCACAGCTGAAAAGAAGGGTAGCATCTTTGAACTCGGCACCTTGATCGATGAAGTGCCGCTGCATCGCGTAGCGTTGCTGATCGACAAAACGACCAACGAGCCGCTATTGAGACAGAGGCTCGCCGATTTTTGGCGAAACATGAACCCTCAGTCGCCCAACGCACGCGGCGGGATCGCGTGCGTAAGGATGATCGATCTCGCCTGCGGCTATCCGGCTGCCGTACATCGGCTCCTGCAAATTGGCGACGACCTCGTCGAAGCAGCCCGCTTACAAACCACGTAGAAAGCTCCAACCCCATGATCGATTTTCTGCTGAAATTTACGCACGCAACCAATATGCAGGGATTCCGTCTGAACCCGTTCGGTTTCCGACCGATCGGCCGCATAGTTGTGTTGACAGGACTTCTGGCGCTATTGCCTGACTTGGCGCGAACTCAGACCGCAAAGACGTATCGCGATGGGCACAAGGGGACGGTGACCTTTCCCCTTGGCGATCTCTCCTTTGCTGATGAGGTGGTCTCCTTTCAGATGGGCGATCCGCATGCCACTCCACTCTATAGCGATCCCAGCGACGCGCTCGGCCCACCCAACTACGACGAGAAGACTGACACCAAATACACGACATTGGGCTGCGGAGGTACGCTGACCCTACGGTTTATCGATAATGTATTAATTGATGTTAAAGGGCCCGATCTTTACGTATTTGAGATCGGTCCCGATATAGAACCAACCCGACTGGAGATCTCAAAGGATGGCGAGCGATGGGTCGAAATCGGCGAGATCTCCGGCGGCACTGCCGCAGTCGATATTAGGCCGTATGTGAAACCTGGCGACGTCTTCCATTACATCCGCTTGACTGATCTGAGAAAGGCATGCGGCGGACAATGGCCGGGCGCCGACATCGACGCGGTAGGAGCAATCGGCGCGGGCCTGCAGATTACCCTCAATAGCGCCGTGCTGTTCGATTTTGACAAATATGATTTGAAGCCTGAAGCCGAGCACGAACTCGTCGCCGTAGTCGGCCTTCTCAGTCAGTACAGGGGAGGCTCGGTGTTAGTCGAAGGGCATACCGATGGGCTTGGGTCGGCGGACTACAACCAGACGCTGTCAGCAAACCGGGCGAAGAGCGTCCGAGATTTTCTGGAGGCGCGGATCAAGAGCGCCGGGATTCGCTTCAGCTCCCGCGGCTACGGCAAGAGCCGACCGATCGCCAGCAATGAGACGGAGGAAGGCCGAGAGAAGAACAGGCGAGTCGAAATTGCCGTCGTTCCAGCCGGGGCGGCGCCTGCAGCGACCCTGCAATAGCGGTCCGTGTCCAACTTGTCGATGGGGTGTAGAAGATATCGATGCGGAAATTTTCTACAGGACTCGTTTAGTTAACCCATCTTTCTCTACTCGAGGGGTATGCGACCCGGGAAGCCGCTCCAGGACCACATCGCGGTCAAAAGGTCTGCCCCACAAGAGCGATTTCCGTAACGCTCAAAATCAATACTCCCTGGGATCTTCGATGCGGGCGAGCTCCTTAGAAGAGATCACGCCAGCTGTCGCTCTGCATTTAAATCGTAGACTGTGGCAGTTTACTGCACTTAATTCGGTTCTGACGCAACTTTGGTGCACTTGCGGGACCTGTGGTACGTTTGCGCGTGGGCATAGCCAGCACTGATGTCTTCTGTAAGGCATTCCTGTCCAAAGCATTCCGATGATCCTCAGGCTGCACCTCGGCCGCTGGTGTTGCCGGCATGCCGGCTGCGAGCGGTGAATCTTCGCCGAGCGTCTTTTCAAGGCTGCTCCCCGTATGCACGACAGACCAAGCGATCCAGCAAGATAATCGGTGTGGTATGTCGTGCCCTGGGAGGGCGTCCTGGCCAGCGCTTGATGACCACATGCGCGCGCCGACGTGAAATTTGGCGCTGTTAATTAAACACACTCGGGATTGCACCAAAGTTGCGTCAGAACCGAATTAAGTGCAGTAGTCTACGATTTAAGTGCAATAGTTTACTGTATTTAAATCGTGGATTACCTGGGGAGCGCAGTCTACGATTTAGGTACAGTGCGACAGCAAGCCCCAGACCGCGTTTAAAACCAAATACAATCTGCTCTCTATCACGGACCGGGACCAATGCGTATGAAACAAACCAGAAAACGTTGCTTGGTCCTTGCCCGGATCAAACTTAAAACACTTCTCCGTATAAGCGACGTTGTCCTTCACGGTGCCGTTCTCTTCCGTAAAGCCATTCTTATCCGCGATACTCTCCAGACCCCAGTCTTGGGTAACCATGAGCCGGCGCGGGTTGGAGGTTCTCTGTGACTCCATTCAAAGAGTGGATCAAGCGCATTCCCCCGATCAAGCGCGTACGCCGGATCAGGATCGTATGGTCGAAAGTGGCTGCGGACGTGTGGCAGTTCGATGAAATTGTGGGCGCGCTCTTTCGCTTCTTCAATGAAGTCAGACATATTTTTATCCTCTTAAATCACGCCAGCAGGAAATTCCTTCTTTAAACACGAAAATGCGTTTTATCGTGTTAGAGAAGGGGATCTTTTTGTGAAGGACGATTTCGCCGCGTTGCGCCAGATGCTTTCATGGCGTCGCTGATGCTTGATGGGGTCCGTGCACGGTCGAGCGCCTTCAAGAGTGGTTGGTGTACTTGAGGAAAATCGGCCCGGAGGCTGAATGCTGTACCCTCCCCTGCTCCACGCGTCAATTGGTCCGTAAAGCGACGTTATGTTACAATCTCCGAGAGGAGCAGGGGACAGCGAAATGTGTGATTTGGCGAAATTATTCGGCCGAACTTTTTGCTCCTTTTTTGCCATACCCAGGCGCATCCTCTCATAACGCGATGTTGGCGCGGCAAGCTATGCCAGATAGCGGGCAAAATTTTACGCTCTGCGAGGCCCTGATCGCATCCGAACGGCGGTTAGGCCCATGAACACGGAATCCCTACGCACCTGCCCGATCTGCGGCAATGAGTTTTCTGAAGCAATGGAATCTTGTCCGGTATGCATGCTTCGCCAAGCTCTCGCTGGGGGGATCGAACGAAGCAGCGAGTCTTCTTCTGAGTATACGCTCAAGCCGACACCGGAACACGCGACACAACGATTTGAGCATTATGAATTGGTGAAGGGCGAAGACGGGAAACCGGTTGAGTTGGGTCGAGGTGCGATGGGCGTCACTTACAAAGCGGTCGACGTCGATCTGCGATGCCCGGTGACATTAAAAGTCATCAGCGGAAAATATCTCGGGGACAAATCGGCGCGACTTCGTTTTTTGCGCGAAGCCCGCGCAACGGCGAGCGTCCGTCACCCGAATGTTGCCTCGGTCTTCCATCTCGGGAAAAGCGGCGAAAATTACTTCTATGCGATGGAATTTGTCGATGGAGAAACGCTCGAGAACCTCATCAGACGCTCAGGCCGGCTTGAGGTAGAGCGGGCGCTCGAAATCGCGACACAGGTCGTCGCCGGTTTGGCTGCGGTGCACAAGCAGAAGCTCGTTCACCGCGACATCAAACCAAGCAACATCATGGTGAGTTTGGAGGACGGAGGCGCTGTGAGCGCGAAAATCATCGACCTCGGCCTTGCCAAGGCGGTCAATGAACCAGGTTCTCAAACCGCGATTTCAACGCCTGGAGGCTTTGCCGGAACACCAGAGTTTGCCAGTCCCGAGCAATTTGCAGGCGTCGGGGTAGACATCCGCTCGGATCTTTACTCCCTGGGCGTAATGCTCTGGGTAATGGTGACTGGCCAAACACCATTCCGAGGTACCCCTGCTGACGTGATGTATCAGCATCAGCACGCGCCTTTACCGCTCGCACAGCTCGAAGATGTTCCACAGCCGGTTTTCGTTCTCCTCGAGAAACTCCTTCAGAAGGATCCGGCACAGCGTTTCCAGAGTCCGAACGAGCTGCTGAAGGCGATGCCGACGATAACAGGAGCGATCAACTCGGGGCGTAGAGTTTCTCGCCAGAGCTTCCAGAAGACGGCCATTGCCAATTTGCGCCTCGGAACTCGCATACCCCGAGCGAGACGGGGACCAAAGAAAGTTTCCGTAGCAAGACTGCCCATAACAGGGAGCGATGTTTTTGGTCGAGAGGAGGATATCGCTTTCGTGGATGCTGCATGGGCAAACCAAAATATAAATGTCGTTACAATCGTTGCGTGGGCTGGTGTTGGGAAGTCGACACTCGTTAACCATTGGCTCCGACGGATGGCTACTGACCATTATCGTTCTGCAGAGCTAGTTTTTGGTTGGTCCTTCTACAGACAGGGCAGCAGTGGGGACACTTCGTCTGCCGATGAATTTCTTGATGCGGCTCTCCACTGGTTTGGAGATCCAGATCCACGGCTCGGAACGGCGTGGGAGAAGGGTGAAAGATTGGCGAAGCTCGTTGCGCATCGTCGAACCTTGTTGGTTCTGGATGGCCTCGAGCCGCTCCAAAATCCGCCTGGTCCACAAGAAGGACGGGTACGTGAGCCTTCCCTGCAGGCGCTCTTGCGTGAGCTCGCTGCCTTCAATTCGGGGCTTTGCGTGATTACCACGCGGCTGCCGATTGCTGATATTGCAGATCACGAGCGCAGCTCAGCCCCGCGTCGTGAGCTGGAACAACTATCCAACGATGCCGGCTCGGAGCTACTTCGGGCGCTGGGCGTCAAAGGCGATCAAGCGGAGCTGCGAAGTGCCAGCGACGAGTTCAGTGGCCATTGTCTCGCGCTGACGCTATTGGGCAGTTATCTGACAGATGCCTACAACGGAGACATCCGTTGTCGCAAGGAAGTGTCAGAACATCTTTCTCACGACGTACGACAGGGAGTTCACGCTCGGAAAGTAATGGAATCTTACCAAGCCTGGCTTGGCGAGGGTCCCGAGCTGACCGTTCTTCGCATGTTAGGTTTGTTTGATCGGCCCGCTGACGACAAAGTGCTTGGAGCCCTGCTGAAACCACCCGCTATTCGTGGCCTTACAGAGTCATTAACTGATTTGAGTCCGATGGAGTGGCGAACTATTCTTGCCAAGTTAAGAAGAGCAAGACTCCTCGCTGTGGAAGATCCGCACAATCGTGGGCATCTCGATACGCATCCTCTCGTTCGTGAATACTTTGGTGAACAGCTTCGAAGTCAACGAACCGAGGCCTGGAAGGAAAGCAATAGGCGGCTCTATAATCATTATCAAACGCGTGCGCCCCAGCTGCCGGATAGTTTTAGGGAGATGGAGCCGCTTTTCTTAGCCGTAATCTGCGGCTGCAATGCCGGTCTATTTCGTGAAGCGCTGCATGAAGTTTACATTCCTCGGATTCAACGGGGAAATGCCTTCTTCGCTGCAAACGTCCTCGGAGCCCGTGGGGCATTGCTCTCAGTGTTAACCCATTTTTTCGAACGCGCGCGCTGGGGCTCACCTGTGCAAATGGACGGCGCGGGGCAAAGCCTCACTGAGGAAGATCAGCTCTTCGTCCTCACGCAGGCGGGAATGTATCTAACGGCCACGCGAGGACACTCAACACCGGAGGCGCGTATTTGTTACGAGCGCGTGGAGTCCTTGTGTGATTCGCTTAATCGTCCCCTGCTCTTGTATTCTGCACTGATAGGTCAGTGGCGCCATTTTCTCCTGACCGGCAAACTGACGACCGCGACGCAGATCGCCAAACGCGTTTATGCACTGGCAAAGGAGCAAAACGACTCGGCGCTAGCGATAGGAGCTTACCACGCGTTGGCAGGCACGCTCTACTATTTGGGCGATTTCGAGTCCGCACGACAATACGCGACGCGTGGCGTTCAGCTCTGGCGCTCGGGAGGCATATCGTCTCCGGTCGAAGAAGTCAGCGCACCTGCCGTTAGTTGTTTGTGCTATGAGGTCTTATGCGAGTGGCATTTCGGCGAGATCGACTCTTGCCAAGCGACCATGACGGAAGCGATCGCACTGGCGAAGGAGCTGAATGATACGCACGCGTTAGCCGTGGCACTGTTTCATGCCGGGTTTCTCGGCCACTTTGAGCGTAATCCTGCTGAGGTGGAACGCTTGGCGTCGGATTTGATTGAACTGTCAACGCGTCAGAATTTTGCGCTTTGGTTGACTGCAGGGGAGATTTTTCGCGGCTGGGCGCGCAGCGCTTTCGGTGACACAGCGGAAGGCCTCGCGTGGATCGAGGACGGAATACGGGGCTATCGCGCAGGCGGCTCGATGCTGAACATGTCATATGCACTAGCACTAAAGGCTGAAGGTTTGCACCTCGCGGATCGTACCCCGGAAGCCCTTGCGGCAATAAAGGAAGCAGAAGCACTGGTCGAAAGCTCTGGAGAGCGCTGGTGGTGTGCCGAACTGTACCGGCTCCGCGGTGTGTTTCTCACGGCTATGGGTGGCGACGAGGCCCAGATTGAGGCTTCGTTCTGTGAAGCCATCAGCACTGCAAAGCAGCAGAAGTCGGTTTCGCTAGCGAAACGCGCGGAAGCAACCTACGCAGAATACCGCAGCCAAAAAGCAAAAGCGTTAGTGGGGCACGGGTTCCGCCTACCTCTTTGCTGACGCCACCGGGCGAGGTCGCATTCCGCGATCCGCGCGTCTCGAGATACTCCAAAAACTCGTCCATCGTCATCAGCGACGGCGACTTTGTTGTATTAGGGGTTTGGGGAGCAACGGAGCAGTTATGGAACGCCTTCCATAAATGTTCCGTTGCTCCCCAAATCCCAATTTTTACTGATCCAACCGGAAGTTCGCTGCGCGCACCGGAAAACGCGCTTATTTTAGGAACTAGAATCAACGCATCGACGCTCGGAGCCCGACGCATATACTTCGGCAGAATCGCACTGGAAAGTGGACCCTTAATCCCGATGCCGGACCCGTGGCTCACGAATGGTTATAGTAAGCCTCCCGACGGTGATCAAGCCGCAGCCGGATCACCCTTCTACTGCACGATCCGAATGTGCACCTGCGCACCAATTCGCCTGCCTTGTGTTTTGCGTCAAATTTCGACTGTTTTTGGTGCCTCCTTCTGCCCAAACAGGAACCAGCTCATCAGATCATATATTTCTGGGCGAAAGATGTCGGAGTGATGTCCTCCCCATCCGCCATCATATTTATTTTGTGGATCCGAATGTACCGGTGTTAGGTCAGCGACGACTAGTACCGGATCAAAAGTTGGCGATGGGCAAGTTCCTAAAAGCGTGGCTCCGTACGATATTGCTACGGATTGCTTTTGTTGAAATTGTGCAAGCGTTTTATCAGACGGCCCGGTGGCACCGAGCGCTGTCCGGGGTTCACCAGCAAAAAAGTTCATGCAGTGAGCAACCGGAAAAGCTTTGCCCAGCGCATCATCCTTCGCGGATTTGCTGATAAGAAGTCGGAGACCTGAACTGAATTTCGGAATGATCCGGCCATACGGTTTGCCTGGTTCTAGGCAGTCCGTGCCAAAAGCTGCCTGTAAAAGAATAACGTTAAAAAAGAGGTTGGATGGAACGGGGATATCGTTCTCAGCAAGCTTTTGCAGTGCTGAGCAGACTACCTTGCAACCAAAGCTGTGACCAAACAGATTGAACCGGATGCCTTTTCCGGGTGCAACTGCGCAAAACAAAAGCCGGAGAATGGCGTACAAGCCCTCCTCACCAACGTCGTCAGCGCGCTTTTCCATCCCGTAGAAGGAGAATGGTTCGAACTTGTTCAGCAATGCGGTGGGATCGTCAACCCACATTGAAGGCCAATGAATACCGATCAAAAACGGGACCGAAGCTGGCCGCGCCAGGAGGTTTGCGTGTTGCCGTATGCGGAAAGTGAGCGCCGTAGTAGCGATATTATATTGCTTCAGGGCGGAATCCGCCGTAGTCCACCATCCGTGTGAGTAGATAAAGACATCGGTGGTCCCAAAGGCATCCGACATCGATTTGCTGATGATGTCATCAATTTCCTCGTCGGGATTTATAATTCCATTCGGATCAATTGGGACAGTAACATAGTGCGACATAATTGCATTAATTGGGGAGGAAACGAGAGGCTGGATGTGATTCCGACGGATGAAAGTAATTTATGTCCTAACGATTAGAAAAAGGAGAAGGAGATCGGACGAAGAAAGTTCTCACGAATACTGACAATGAACAAAAACCAAAGAGTCATTTTTAACAATAACCCGAAAGGGTAATATGGAGGGAGTTTTGCGCTGAGCTGGGACTTTTCGTGCGCCATGAAAAAGGGCGCAATGATCCCTTGGGAGTACGACATCCCACCCGATCCGACAGGCGGATCGCTCCGCTTTCTTGGGTGAAGGCGAGTAAGACCTTATCGGCCTGTTTCACCTTCTGGCGCATCCAACGGATCCAACCCTCATTGGGGTCTTGCGTGATTGGTCGATCCAGGCCTCAACTCCGTCCTTGCGGAGGCGTTCGGCCAAGCCCAGCACGCGACGCGCATGCTCTGGGGAGTCGCGGCTGTAGCTGATGAGAACTTTGGGGTGCTCAGACGCCATTTTGCCCTCCGGAAGTTTTTATCGGATGTGACCGGATTGTCAGGCTGAGCTTAGAACCCTGCCTGTAGCGGCCCGGGAGCCTATTGGCAGCACCACACGTTATCGGACCGATACGAAATGCATCTCTCCTGGACGCTACTTCGTCCGAAGATGAATTCGAACAACTGCTCGAAAACCTGCCGGAATCGCCAACCCTTATCGTGGATTTCCCTGGCAACAAGACATCGAAGATTCTGGAGTTTGCCGACCACTTTCAAATGCTTAAATCCTTTCGGGCGTCCGGCATCCGGCCCACACTCCTGATATTCACCGCGGAGTAGAGCTGGAATAGGAACTAAAGCAGCGCCAATGCAGCGTCCCGAGTCTTGCGCGCCAAAGCCAAAGCGGAACTGAACCGTTGTTTAGCTTGATCGTGTGCATGCTGATCTTGTGGAGCTGCAACAAAGGCGTCAAGTAGCACGCCGTACAGTCTCTTCAGGGCATCCGCGTATGCCTCTTTTATGGTATCTTGGTCGTTCATGAATACACGGATGCTCAGAAATGGGGAAAACCTCAAGCTCGCTGTGGCGGCGAGGCGGGGTATTTCTGAAAGGCTTTAAGGAGGCCATCGGAATCGCGGTTGATGCCCGAACCGACATTCATCACAGAACTCGACGATACAGTTCCTTTCGGTGTTGCTTTCATCCCAGCTCACACCATAGCAACCCGAAATTTGTCTAGCACCAAATCCAACCCCTGAACCTCAACGTCTTACAGAACGCGAAGAAAGAATCCCGCTTAGTTCGGATAGAGCTAGTACAACACTGTCGACAAAATGGAACATTTTGTAGATATTTTAAATTAAATGCCCCTTCCCCGTCTGCCGCGGGTTTCCGGCGTAGAAGCCGTGAGCTTTGCATCAATCAAAAAACTGCCAACAAGCGCGAGCGTATGCTGCCCGAGTGTTCCGGTTACGGATCGTGGCAGCGAAGAAGTCAATGTAAGTTTCAGTGACTTCGGGGTCGGCGTTGGCTTGGCCTCAGGCCGACTCCTCCGGCTCGCCCTCGATCGCCGAGCGCACACGTACCGCGATTGCGTCCTGACTCAAGCCCATCGCTGAAATCAGTCCGGCGTAGTTATTGATGACTGTGCGGAAGTGTGGATGCTCGTGCCCCGTGCGACGCCCAAACTCAGCGAGGATTCGCAGCGCCCGGCGGAAAAGCGGCTCGGCCTCAGCGAGCCGGTTGGTGTCGCGGAGCAGCGCGGCCAGGTTGTTGAGGCCTATTGCCACGTTGGGATGCTCTGGGCCAAAGCTCTTTTCATAAATGGCTAGCGCCCGGCGGAAAATCGGCTCGGCCTCAGCCAGCCGGTTGGTGGCGCCAAGCAGCTCGGCCAGGTTGTTGAGGTCTGTTGCCACGGTGGGATGCTCCGGGCCAAAGCTCTTTTCATGAATGGCTAGCGCACGGCGGTAAAGCGGCTCGGCCTCATCCAGCCGGTTGGTGGCGCTGAGCAGCACGGCCAGGTTGTTGAGGCCTCTTGCCACGTTGGGATGCTCCGGGCCGAAGCTCTTTTCAGCAATGGCTAGCGCCCGGCGGTAAAGCGGCTCGGCCTCAGCCAGCCGGTTGGTGGCGCTGAGCAGCTCGGCCAGGTTGTTGAAGCCTGTTGCCACGTTGGGATGCTCTGGGCCAAAGCTCTTTTCATAAATGGCTAGCGCACGGCGGTAAAGCGGCTCGGCCTCAGCCAGCCGGTTGGTGGCGCGGAGCAGCCCGGCCAGGTTGTTGAAGCCTGTTGCCACGCTGGGATGATCCAGCCCGAAGCTCTTTTCATCAATGGCTAGCGCACGGCGGTAAAGCGCCTCGGCCTCAGCCAGCCGATTGGTGTCGCGTAGCAGCCCAGCCAGATTATTGAGGCCTGTTGCCACGCTGGGATGATCCGGCCCGAAGCTCTTTTCATTAATGGCTAGCGCACGGCGGTAAAGCGGCTCGGCCTCATCCAGCCGGTTGGTGGCGCGGAGCAGCGCGGCCAGGTTGTTGAGGCGGATTGCCACGTTGAGATGCTCCGGGCCGAAGCTCTTTTCATCAATGGCTAGCGCTCGGCGGATAAGCGGCTCGGCCTCAGCCAGCCGGTTGGTGTCATTCAACAATTGCGCCAAGTTGTTGAGGTCTACGGCGACGTTGGGATGCTCCTCCCCGAACAGCCGCTCGCTAGCATTGAGGGCACGGCGGAGCAGCGCTTCCGCGGCGTCGAGATCACCCTGTCCCCGAAGGATCTGTGCCAACGAATGCATCGCCGCAAGCGTCTTGTGGTCTTCCTCGCCCAGTATTACCTCACGCAAACGGAGCGCTTCGCGAAGCAGTGGCGCCGCCTCGGCGTAACGCCCTTTATCGCGGAGCTGGTCGGCGCGCACGCAAAGCTCCTCGGCGCGATCAAGCAATTCACGCTTCCTTTCTGGATTGGTCTGCCACCCAATCGCGTTGATTTCCCCACGCGCATGCTCTTCGTCGGCGCTCAAGCTAAGCCGATGCAGGAACCAAGAATCGAGATCCGGGATCGCACGGGAGATGGACGCTGCCACCCCAGGTGTGACCCACCAAACTTGGTGCAGCGGGCGCTCGACAATTGTTTCCCGATACCAGTTGAACTGCGCCAGCTCCCGATTGCGATTGAGGCCAGGAGGTGGAAGCACCGTCTCGAATCCGCTGACAAAAATGACGGCACCGTGCGGTTGGCGCTGAGCATTTCAATAAGCTGGCGCACGGGAGCGTCGTCACCGATCTTAAAAACCGCATCGAGCTGGATTTCGCGGACCGGAATACCGTGGGGATCCAATTCATCAGCCAACCTTTTCAGCGCATCTACCCGCTGCAGTTCGTGCGTGTATTCGACCTCGATGAAAGTAGGCGGCTTGGCCCGGGCCTCACGTGCGAGATAACGCACCACCCATGGCAAGGTTCGTGGCGCGGGAGGCGGCTCCGCTGCGAGGCTGGAACCAGTGCTAGCGGGTTCTTCGGGCATCAGATCGTGCTACCTAGTGGACGGCTGGTCTTCGGATTCATCTTCTCCGGAGGCAGGCTCGCGAGCAGGCCCTCGGCATAAAGAAGATCGACGACAAGCGGGTGAACTGCAACGCGCGCGTCGGCAAACTCCTGGAGTGCGCGGGCGCGGAGCAGGGCGTAAAAAATGGTGTCGCGCTCGGTCGCGGGCTCTTGCCGATAAAACTGTGCGAGGCGTTGGAGCTTGTCTTTATAGGGGGTCTGCTCGATGTCAGCTGCCTCATCGCTGTAGAGCTGCCGCTGGTAATAGGTGCGGCGCTCCTCAATGGCGGCGGTGACCTGACGCTCCTCAATCTGGACGGCGTCTTCGCTCTCGTTAAGTGCCAGACCGCGCGCCTTGATGATCAGCTCGAAAAGGTCACGCAAATTTCCGGCACAGGCCACGATGAGACGCTCGATTTGACCTTGTGCGAACATCTCGAGATTTACACGACTCATTAACACAGCCTTCAGTGCTGCGCGTCCTTTATCGTGCGAGCTGAAGTCACGTTCAAATACCGGCACATCCGGCACGATCCGGATGCCGTGCTGGTAAAGAGTTACCTGCCGAATGCGGGTCGAATTGGCTCGTTCGACTGGCATGGTGATAATGTAGTGGATACTCAGATCGGCCAGCAGTTGGCTATGCTCTACGAAGAGCTGCTGGACTGCATTCGGGTCAAAATCCGGCTTTTCGAAATTATCGACAAGAAATAGGAACTGGCCGACGGTGGGATCTTTGCTTGTGCCCCGGCAGATTCTCTCGCAGGCATCGAAGACGGAGTTTGCGAGGTTGAGCAGTTCGCCGACTGGTTTGACGCGGTGCGGAGTCTTGAGCGTTTCGTTTTCGACGCGATAACGGGTCTCACCTTGCACCTGGGCAAAAAAACCAAACGCCTTGGCGATCAGTGACGAGGGCGCGGGGCCGATGCCGGCCTTTCCACTCACGCCTATTGCGCTTCGAATGCGTTTTGTCTCCTTTGTTTCGCCAAGCCATTCCATCGCTTCCAACATCGATTCGGCAGCTTGCGAAGGGACTTTTTTCTTTCCAATGCGCTCTTTGGCACGGTCCGTTGCCGCCTTCATCAAAACCAGGATGAGGTCAAGGGAGTGAAAGAGTGCGGGATTCAACTCCGTTTGCGCGTTGAGGTAGACTACCTCGAACTCCCCTGTAAGTCGCTGTTCGAGGCGCGAAAACTCCGTGGACTTGCCGACGCCGGGGTGTCCGGATAAAAAGCGATGAAACCAACGCCGTGGAGTGGCGACGGCGTCCTCGCGCAAATCACGCGCAAATTCGGTGATGATGTCCTCGCCGCGCACCTTACGGAGTTCCTCCTTGTAGAACTGGGCGAGTTGATCCGTGGTGAGGGGGCCGGCAATGAGCACATCACGGATTTCAAGCAATTTCTCGGCGTGCTTCATACATAGAGCGCAAGCAGAGTAAGCCCTCCGGCAATGTTTGGGAAGATAAACTGGCAACCGCGGAACGAGGCGAGCAAGAGATGCACGCAAATTTTGGTCTCAACAAGGCGGGAGTCTCACGGGGCGCGGGCGCCTCAAAACCGCGAAGCGAAAAGCAAACCCCCTCCTCCGTCTCGACAAAATGATCCCTATTTGTTCATAGTTGAAAAGTCCCCTCCCCTATTCATGCGGGTTTCCGGGGCATCGGACAGGGTAAACTCTCGACAAAATGATAAACACGCTAAAAAGGGGAAAAACGGGAGGTCCGGCACGGGGGCAGACTTCGGCGGGGAACACTGGCCGGGGGTTGGCAGAGATCAGCGACCGGAAGCATCTCACCTCGCGCGAGGTTGAACGGTTGATTGAGGCGACCAAGGGCAGAAGGAACGAGATCCGCGACCGGTGCTTGTTGCTTCTCATGTTTCGGCATGGCTTGCGCGTGTCCGAGGCCTGCGGCATGCAACTGGACCAGGTAGATACCGAAAGCCGCGTGCTGCATGTCGCCCGGTTGAAGGGCGGGTTATCGACGACGCATCCGTTACGCGGCGACGAACTCCGGGCCATCAGCGCATGGCTCAAAGAACGCGCCCGGATGAAGCCGGCCGGCAAGGCGTTCTTTGTCAGTGAGCAGCGCAAGCCGTTGCACCGATCCACCGTCAACTTGCTCATGGAAACCTACAGCAAAGCCGCTTCCCTGCCCCTGCTCGTTCATCCCCACATGCTGCGCCACGCATGCGGCTTCGCCCTGGCCGACCAGGGCGCGGATACCCGGCTCATTCAGGATTATCTCGGACACCGGAACATTCAGCACACCGTCAAGTACACGGCGACCAATCCGACGCGGTTCGAAAAGTTGTGGCGCTGACTAAGTAACCCCCTTCCCTGCCCCGCAGCTTCCCGGTTATCGTACGCGCAGACGGGAGCAAGCCAACATGTGACATTTGAAGATGGCAGACAGAGTATG
>Ga0210408_10003051_pt1 | contig 15676 bp, 13 predicted proteins | sample IncBWH4MmetaG_FD_155471 | JGI IMG/M metagenome (GOLD analysis project Ga0210408, IMG submission 155471) | Forest soil microbial communities from Barre Woods Harvard Forest LTER site, Petersham, Massachusetts, United States - Inc-BW-H-4-M | ecosystem: Environmental > Terrestrial > Soil >...
CGTTCGGCATCTGTCTTTTTCTTCTCTGCCTCGATGCGCTCTGCTCGTTTTCTCTGCTCTCGTTGTTTAAGCCGCTGATCGGCCATCCACTCAAGAACATCGCTCGCGAACCGCCACATCTCGCGGTAGGCATCGTTATCAACAAAGCCTTGCCGATCGGTTTTTTGCTGGAACAACCCCTTCGGATCTTCGAGGCATATCCGGCCGATGGAGTTGTTGGTGCTCGGTCGAACTTCGGGACTGCGAACGCGCCGCAGGTTCATATCAAGCCAGTCGTTGCCCGAATCCCCATAAGGCGCAGCCCGAATGCCCCGATGATAGACGTGAACCCCACCGAATTCTCCAAGCCATTTTCTCAACTCAGTGATCCCCACATTGCGGGTGGAGAACCGTTTTCCGTCCAAGGCGAATTCCCACAACTCAAAAGTCACTGGCGGAGTCCGGTAAGGTGAGTGCTGCTCATCGTCGGCAAGTTTTCGATGGGGGACATGAAAAAGGACATGGCCCGCAGCATTCGTCACTTCGGCGCTTCCGTGACCAGCCGAGTCCACTTTGGCACGCACGTGATAATCGCAATCCGAAAAGTATCCCTTGCCGGCGCGCTGAACGACCTCGGCAAATTCCTTCGTTTCCAGGGTCGGCTGGAAGCCGATCTTCTCCCCGAATGGGTCGGCCAACAAAACCATGGCGCGAGCGAGTCGCCGAACATCATCTGGGCGCCAGGCAAACGTGACATGCTCAATAACAATTTCAGTGCCTTTGCCTGCTCCTCGCGTGCGTTTGCGCTCGGTCACCTCCAATTCAATCTGCTCAACCAACTGCGCACGATCGAATTTGTCCCAATCGATCTGAAGACAATACTCAATATTTGGTTTCGCTTTGGGTCGCGTGACTAGGCTAGCCCCTCTTCCGAGCCGCAGCGCACCCAATCGGCCAAGTCCCTTGCTCCCCACAAACAGCCGTCCGCCGGGGCTCCGCTTAGTAATTGATTTTTCTGACTCCCCCACAACCAACCATCCGTCGCGAATCTGTTCAGGAAGCATTCCGTCGCCGTCATCTACAACTCGGATCGTTCCGCCTGGGAGATGGGCCTCCTCCAGAAAGACGTGACAACTCAACGCGTCTGCGTCATAAGCATTCTTTACTAATTCCAGAATGCCCTGGTCGGGATTCGGGTTTAATTCCTCTCCGAGCAACCGGAGAACGGCCGTCGAAAAACGAAGCCGCTCTGCGCTCATGGCCTGTCCTCCCAAATTGGAAGTTCACGCAGAACACCCACGGTTAAATGACGGCATCGGATCCGGTCGTCCAGCCAGGCTTTCGTGCGTGGGTCTTTGAGACTTTGCAGGATGGCTTCACATCGCTTCAAGCCGCCTTCACGAGGTTTCAACACCAAGAGGTGGTTCTCAACAGCAACCGGTTCTCCAGAACTGACGACGGAGCCAATCGCCCGCTCTGCGTCGCGCGGACTAGAGGTGCGTCGGACTGTGACGAATGGGGGCAGGACCTTGGTTCCTTCGAACCTCCGGTGCGCATCGACCTCTTTGACCGTTTTCCATGCGGGTATGGTTTTAGACGTTGCAAAAGGCGCCCACGGTCCTTTGTCGGGATCGCGGTATGGAACAACCGCCCCGACACTGACCGCGAAATGGTCGCCGACCTTGCCGCTGCTGGCCGCAGCATCACTGGTCCACCATTTAATTGGACCCGACTCTCCGCCACCTGCAACGCCTTCGATGATGAAGACGTCTATGTTAGCGTGGGAATCAAACCGTCCATAAGGCTGGACGCGCTCAACGCGGAGTCGCTGGGAAATTGCATTTCTCCATCGTCCGTAACGACTGCCCGTACGCAAGACGTCAGGAAGGATGGCGACCAGGCGGGTTTTCGCAGCCGCTCGTTTCAAACATGTTTCAAACAGTACCGCCGCGAGCGACACCTTGCCAGAGCCCCATTCACAACCGTCCGCGGCTAGCACCATGCTGAACGGAGGATTCATCGCGAGCGTCATGAGCTGATCATGCTGCCGCTCCGCCTGGGCGTCGCCCTCGCGGAGACGTCGGAAAAGTCGATCCATTTTGAGCGGCCGTCCGCCGCCCAAACAGGCTCCACGCACGATGGCTTTCAAAACCAGGCGGCGTTTTGCGACGCCGAGAAACTCTGGGAAAATGTCATGGCCGCGGAGCAAGGGTTCCCAGCGTTCAACTGTCTCTCTCAAGTCGGCTGAGATGGGCAAGTCTCCTGCCCATCGCAGAAGCAAGTCACCTGCTCCGCATGTCGGGTCGTAGATCGGGCGCTTCAGAAGCGTCTGTCGCCGGGTGAGAGGGGAGAGAGCCAGATCGGCGAGTTGTTGGCCCGTGAAGTAGGCCCCTGACCGCCGAATCGCTGTGGCATCTCCAAGCTGATGCAAGACTTCAGCCGCCCCTGCATTAAGTGAATTTACCCCGTCGCGGTCGCATAAATGAAAGCGGTTGCCCCATTCGACTTTGTCGAGGAGAACGTCCAGCTGTTCAGCGTATTCCAGGAATGCTTTCATTTCGGTGACCCATCCTTGGCATTATGTGGAGAATGAGGTTTCACGTCTATTCGAGATTGCTGCTTATTCACCATCCGCCGCACCTATGAGGACGCGAGCTTGGTCGTATTCCGCGCTGCTCGTCCCACCAGATCCTCCAAAAACGCGTCCTTGGGTTCCGTGTGAAACTCGATACTGAACTCGGTTGCCCGAGCGCGATTAATACCCTGAGCACAAGCCTGAAGGGGGGTCGCTCGCGTAACACCATATTTCCGGTGTTGGAGACGTGCCAGGAGCAAGGGTGAATTCGAGGGCAACTCGGCGGGACTCTGCCTGAGCCGGGTCGGAACGGCTTATTTTCACAGAGGAGCAAAGCCTCAACGAAGAAGAGTGAAAATGAGTTCTTCCGACCCAAACTGTACGAAAGATGCTGTCGCGGCCCATAATTAATTACAGGCTCCGAGCGCACGTCGCACGGGTCATCGCACGGTCATCGCACGGGTCAGACCGTAGATTTAACACAGAAATTCGTTTGCCTCCACAGCGCAAACGTCCTCTGGCAGCGGCGGTGAGGGCGCACCGGGGCCAGGCGGTCAACTTACGGCAGACGTGGGCCAGTTCTGCCCCTCGGGCGACGAGGTGTCGAAAGCGCCGCATTCGGCCTCGGCGAGCCGGCCCCACCAATCACTGACTTCTTAAAACACGCGAGAGTATGACTATTTCGCTCCGCGTGCCTTCCGTGTCAATTGCGACGCGGCCTTGTGGCACGCGATATTCAGTGCGGGATTGATGAGCGGGCTTTGGCAGGGTACGGTTTGACACTTTCATGGGCGGCCATTACGGAACGATTCATGTTCGGACGCAGGACCGGGAGCCGGTGCGGGCGGCGGTAGAGACGCTTGCGGCCGGCGGCAAACGCCGCTTTTTGATCGCGCCGCCGTTGGACGGGTGGGTCACGGTTTTCCCCGACAAAAATGGGCAGGATTCAAAGGTTTCGAAAAAACTCGCGAAAGCGCTACCGGATAAAACGCTGATCCATTGCCTGGTACACGACGATGACATCTTCGCGTATTGGCTCTACGAAGCCGGGGACCTGGTTGACGCCTATGACTCGTGCCCGGGTTATTTCAGCGGGAAGAAGACACCGGCCAGCGGGGGTAATGTGGAAGCGTTGCGGCATTTGCTGCCGGACGCAGGCAAAATCGAGGAGCTGAAGAAGTTGCTGAAGGCGGAGCGTTTGACGTTCGAGGTGGAACGGCAGGACCAGTTTGCGGCGTTCCTTGGACTGCCGCATACGGACCGCGCGTACGAGTACCTGATGGACGGCGAGACGGACGGAGTCCGGCAGTGGAAACAATTCCTCCATGTACCGGATCTAACATCGGAGAAGGCGGCAGCCAAGGCCGCAGCCGCGCAGGAACGGGCGGAATACAAACAGTTACAAGAGGACGGACTTTTGCTCGTGAGCGAGGTTGGAAAGAAGAGCAGCAATAAACACTTTTTCAAAGCGCCCTTCTGGACGGTCAACCCGTCGAGAGCGGAGGTTTTTCTTACGTGGCCTGACCACACGTTTGGCGGTTCCGGCGAACTGGAATGGCTCCGTTTTGGTCCACCGGACTGGCGCGGAGAAAAGGCGGCATTGCCGCCCATCGGGCTGACGGACCGGCTGTGTTTCAGCCCAACCGGCGCGTGGCAGCTCACCAGCGCACCCGGCAGCTCGCGCATTGATCTTTGGGATAGGGGACAGGTCACGATTCAGAAACAGTTTAAGGGCAATGTGGCAGGGACGGCGTTCAGCGCGGATGAGCAATGGCTGTTTGTGGTCGTTCACCATTACCCGCCCAAAACGGAGATTCATCGCCTGGCCTTGCGGCCGGAATCAAAGGACGCGGTATTGGAAAACGAGCAACTGCATTTCGCAGCATTGGTCCCGCATCCGGGCGGGCAACTGCTGGCAGCGGTGGATAATTTTGGTGTTCTCGTTGTGATCGACGTGGAGCAGATGCGCATCGTGCAGGAGCGTGGATCAAGGAGCACAGTTCCTTGCTCCCGGAGGCGGTGCGGAACTCGATGGTCGGCCAGGCCATGGAGAAGTTCCGCGAGGTTCTTAAGCGGCACCAGTCGGAACAGGAGCAGACTGCCTACGAAGGGCAATCGCAGAGGCACTTCCTGCCCAAAGAGGCGATACGGGTGTGCGAGTTCAGCCCGGACGGTGAGTTGCTCATCTGCGGGACGACCGGCGGAGCGCGCGTGCTCGAGTGGAAAGCGGTGCTCGGGTGCGGTCGCATGCAGCCGGCGCCGGTCAAAGTTTCAGCCGCGGCCGAGGCGGCCATGATTGAGCTTAGGGGTGTGTCGCTGCAGCAGAAATCGGTGACGGGCATCGCGTACGACGCTATACGCCGGCGGGTCTTGTTCTGCGGGTTGGAGGGGAAGATTTCATTTCTGGAACTGGAGAATGGAAAGCGAGGCGATTTAGTTGCCCTGCCAGCGCCGATGCCACTCTTCCATATGGCGTTGACGCGGGACCGGGCTGGGATCGTCGTGACCGGACACAGACTGGGCGCGACATCGAACCGGGGCACACCAAGCCATTTTCAAATCTGGAGCTATTCGAACCTTTGTAAACGCGCGGGTTTGGAATGGTGAGAGTCTGCAGTTTGAGCCGGGGGAAGGAGGCCACCCTTCTCGCTTACAGCCGGGGCGGCTACGAACACAAAACGTGGAACCTCCCCGTGGATTGGATGCGCGTGAAGACCGTAAAGGTCACCGGCGTCCACGGTCGAGAGCATTACGCCTATTCCTCGTCAGCCTGAACGAGTCGAACTTGGACGCCCTGTGTCTTGAGTGTCTGCGTCTGTTTCATGAATAACTCCCGGGTTTGAAGCGGGCTGTTAGCCGGGGGTTGGTCGGTGACAACTAGACACCTCTCAACTTTGGCCAACAGATGTTGCGATTCGCCGAACTTGAATCCATCAAGAAGCCCAATCTTCGTGTGATCTGCGACTATTATGCGATCCCGGGCACGCTTTCCGAATATCGCCTCTTTGACAGCAAGCTCCTCCGTATTCCCATGACAAAACAGCCCAATCTCTGCCACGAAGCCGCTGATTCCTATAAGAACGACACGTGGAAAGAAGTCATTGTACGCATTCACCGTTTGATTGCCGAAAAGCGCATTCAGGTCTTGATCGTAGCGGCCGCCAGCCAGGACGATGTTCAAGTTCGCCTCACGGGGGACACCTTTTACGAGTTCCTCAAAGGCCTTGTAGTTATGCGTCATAATCGTGAAGTGCGTGCGGCCAGGCTCGGATTGCGCCTTCTGTGCAATGATCTGCGCAATAGGGTACAGCGACGAACCAGCATCAAGCAATATCGAGTCGCCCTCGTTGAGGTAGTTCTTCACGATACATTTCGCGACCGCCGCCTTCGCGTCCCCATGCTGTTGATCTCTGGCGCGGAAATAACTCTCCTCCTTACCAGCTGATGGGGAGGTCGGTTGTCTGATGGCGGGGCTACTCTCTTGGGAGTTTTGGCCTCCCTTCGTATCGAACTGCTTGGTCGATCTGTGATGCTTTCGATCTGCCACTGACGTTCGTTGTTTTGTCATTATGTTTCCCCTTTCTCGCGATGATGCTGTTGCACGCTTTCAGGATATCTTCGTCCAACTCTGCATTCTCACCGAACAGCATTTGCAGCGAATCCATTTCGGTTGGTTCTGGGACACGAAACGGCATGGTCGTCCTGCTTGCTGCGCCTCTGAGATTGCCGCGGACATCGTAGTGTGAATACAGCGGATCAACAATGAGGAGCCTCAAACGTCCCTGTCTCTCCTCAAGAACTTTGAGAAGCACGTGCATAACATCGTCGTCGCGAAAACTGAAGCCTATGAAAATCACGAGGTCGCAGGCCTGAAGATGGCTGTAAAAAGACCGGAAGGCGAAGCCGTAAGGATCATTTCCAACATATTCCGTTTCGTTGCCAGGATACATGGTGCAAAGACGCACCTTCTCCTGTTCGGCGGCACCTTTTCTTTGGAAACAGACCTCTGATCGTCCCTCATTATAGAACCAACAAACACAGCCGTGTAGTCGCCAAAGGTAAAATCCCCCGTGGGTTTGGGCGGTAGTATTGAAGAGAACGGGGGTCCATCCAGCTTGGTCCGTCGTCCTGCCGGGAATGCCGTTCACAAGGCCCAGCGGGTAGCTGGAGGTCCCACCGAACTCCGCGACGAGGTCTTCCAGGAGCATGTCGTAGTTCGTTGTAAAGATCGGCAGCCAAGGAGGATCGCCGTTTAAGGCAGCGATCCGGCTGTAGAGATCGTGTACACGTCGCATGTTCTCGTACCTGATATTGTGCGTTGTGCGAGCCCTCTCGACGCGATTAGATGAGTAGTGTCTAATGGTGGTAGCGGATATCTGGTTGATTGCTTGTTCTGTGCAAATGTGCAGATCATATAGTCGCGATGTGTTACGAAGGAAGTCCTGCAGAGCGTCGTCGCACTGATTAAGTCGGAGGAACTGGATGTATCCGTCAAGTCGCCAAAGAAAATTATCATGCGTTGTCGCTTTGTTGTTCCGACGGAGCGAGTCTCTAATTGCGGTCAATATCCGCTCCGAGCTCTGCGACAGGTCCGGCATGTTTTCCTCCGTCCGGAGCTGCCTGTTGAAAAGGAGTTCCGGAAAGGTTACGAATGAATGATAGCCTGCGAAACACGATGCTCCTGCGCCCAGGTACAGAATCACACGGGGTTCTCTCTGAATGGGTTTCATCTAATGAGGGAGCTGTTGTTTGGTCGCCATTTTCTTGGTTGCGGTTCCGACATTTGGTCAATGGCTGCAATTCTGTGCGCCTGCTCTCATTTGATGCAGTAGAGTGATGGGGGCGCCGGTTCTGTCAAGGGCAAAGGTCAAAAAAATGATTCGAAAATCTGCATGTGGCGGGGCGACCGTGCGTGGGGGTGGAGAAGCCTGATGCACATTTGCATCGCGTACACGGCCCAGCGCCCTGTCCGCCGTCAGACAACCTTTGTCGCACAATACATAGTAGAGGCAACTGTCGCCAACCGCGACCGGCCCGGAAAAACAGAAAAACCGTACAAGCAAAGATGAAAGCCCAACCCCGTGTCACCCTCCCTGCTCGTTGCCGCCGCCCCATCATCCACGTTAAGCCGCTATCGCGGCTTTAATCCTTTTAGCGTTTTTTTAACTTTTTTTAACCCTAATTGTTTTCCCGTACCCGATTTCACTCCGACCGCGAGACGCCCTCGGGCCGCTCGCTGAAATACCCGGGAAATCTCACCACGTTCAAGAGGGCACTCGTCAATGTGTTGGCACTCTGCCGTCCCTGACGGGACTTGGTTCCCTGGCGCATGGCTACCCACCGTTGAAACGGTGGGCTATTGTCGAGCGTCCCTGACGGGACTCGAAGGCCTTTCGACTCGATTCGGCCGCAGTTCCCGGCCGAAGGCTTCGACTGGGCCAGCATCGCATCCAGCGCGGATTTGTGAAGAAGCCGGCCGGCGTACACCACCGAATTGATTTTTCGTGTGTTGGCGATGTCGTCGAGTGGGTTGGCGTCAAGGAGGACCAGGTCAGCGAGTTTGCCCGGCTGGACCGTTCCCAAGTCCTTGTCCCGGCCTATGAACCTGCCTGACCACGGATTTTACAGGAGGCAACAGGGAACGGAGAGCAAAAAGGTAAAACGCGAAACGCTGCACCGCCACGGCCATATACCTCGACGACGACGAGAAGTATCGGTCCTCGCCACATTCATACTTAGCCCAGCGCCCCTGTCCGCCGTCAGACAACCTTTGTCGCGCCATACATAGTAGAGGCCACCTGTCGCCAACCGCGACCGGCCCGGAAAACAGAAAACCGTACAAGCAAACATGAAAGCCCATCCCCCGTGCCACCTTCTCTGCTTCTCGCCTCCGCCGCCATCCAAATTATGGCCGCTATCGCGGCCACTACGTTCAAGCGGGCAATCAACGATGTGTTGGCACTCTGCCGTCCCTAACGGGACTGGGTCCCCGGGGCGCATGGGTACCCACCGTTGAAACGGTGGGCTATTGTCGGGCGTCCCTGGCGGGACGCGGAGCCAACTGAAATGCCGAAACGCTGTAACGCCGAGACGCTGTAACGCCGAGACGCTGTAACGCCGAGACGCTGTAACGCCGAAAAGGGCCCGGCCGCGGGCTCACGGCAATAATACAACCCGATAAAACAGGGCCTGGTTTGAACCAACCACATCGGAAGCGTTCGCCGTTCCATTCGTGGCCACAATCCGGCTGCCCAGGTTGGCCCAATTGCTAAAGTCGGTGCCGGACTGAACCTGGTAGGTCTGGCTCGCGACTGCGCTCCAGGTGAAGTTGATGACACCGTTCAGGTTTGCAATTGATTGGAATACGGGCGGCATCGGAACGCTGACCCGGAACACCGCTCCCCCGTCGCTCTGGCCGCCGCCGGTCTGGCCGGTGCCGTAGAGGTTGCCGTCTGGTCCGGATCTAACGTCGGAGAAGCAGCAGCCAAGGCCGCCGCCTCGCAGGAACGGGCAGGATACAAGCAGTTAAGTCCCATTTCTTTGCCGTGCAAAAAGCCAGGCAACGCGCGCAAAGAGCGTCAGGATGCGCGCGTGCCTGTGGCGGAAGCTTGCTTCGGACCAGTCACCCAGTCCAAGCCAGCCTATAGGTGCAGGAGCGCCGTTGAGTCGGTGTTCGTGCCGACCGCAACGCAAGACACGTACTGCAGCGCCGTCGAGTTGGTATTGGTCCCGCGCCCAGTCCAGGACAAGTACTTGAGCGCCGTGGAGTTGGTGTTGGTCCCGGCCCCAACCAAGGACAGGTGCAGGAGCGCCGTTGAGTTGGTGCTGGTCCCGGCCCAGGAGTTGGTGCTGGTCTCGGCCCAAGAGTTGGCGTTGGTCCCAACCCAAGCCCAGGACATGCGGAGGGCCGGGGAGTTGGTGTTGGTTACCGAGAGCGCGCCGCACCCCGTCAGCGGGGCGGCAAAGACGCTGTTATTGGTCCCGTGCACCGCTGCCGTGCGCCCCGTGGCCCAAAAGGGCTTTTGCGCATTACCGGCATCTGCCGCGAGGCTGGACGCAAGCAACACGGCAGCCAATACGATTACTTTTTGGTTTTTCATAGTTTCTTCGCTTTGTTTGTTCTAGTTTAAACACAACAATCCAGCCACTGCGCTGGCCGACGACGCCGGCCAACAGAAGTCTGAATCAACCTCAAAAGCTCGGCTGCTCCTTGAACAGAGTCAATAAAACCGCCCCTAGGAGTTTCCCTACCTGGCCCGGGACGTTACGGGTCCACGATCACGGCTCACATTCCCTGGTTAAGCGGCAAAAGGATTACCGTGAGGGACATCGACCTCCGCGCGCGCGAGGCCGATGTCCGGGTTGACCTGGAGCGCCGCGAGCGTGTCGGGTACCGAGGCGGAGGCGATGTCAGGGGGCTGCATCTTTATGGTCTTTGGTCCTCTTGACGAAAGACGCGATTGTGCCGGTAACACTGAAGCATCTTCTGATTACCGGCCAGCAGCGTCCGCTCGCCCTTTTGGGCGGCCATGGCGCAAGCTTTTTCCGCGGTGGCCACGGCCTGGTCGAAGCGCCCGGCTTCGGCATACGCCGCCGCCAGCGTGCTGACGGCGCTGGTGTTTTGGTATTGCGTAAGGGCGCAGGCTTTTTCTGCCAGCGCCACCGCTTCCGGACCATTGCGCAACTCCGGGTCCGGAGACGTGGCCAGCAGGCACGCCAGGTTATTGAGGGCCACCGAGGAGTTCGGGTCACGGGCGACCGCTTCCCGGTATTGCCGGATGAGCGACTGCACGCCGGCCCGGCTTGCTTCCGCCTGACCCGGGTGGGAGATAGCGCCCTGGCGCGCCTGGGTTGCCGCGGCCATTTCCCGCCAACGCATAACCGCGAACACACCGTTAAAATCGTCGGTCCAGAGGGGGAGTTTGAGCGCGACGGATGAAGGGGCTCGGGCCGACGGGTTGAGAGCGATGGCTTTGATGAAATTTGGATCGCGCGAGAGCAATATCCAGGTTGAAGGCAGGACGCCCGCCGCCTCATCGCTGGCGCGCTGGTGGACCACCTCCGCACGGTAGCCAAATTCCTGCGCGACATTCACCACGACCGGTTCCAGGTTCACGCTCAGATTGGAAACGTGCACGGCGATGACGCCGTTGGTTTTGGTATGGCGCCGATAAACCGCAAACGCTTCGCGCGTGAGGAGGTGGATGGGGATCGAATCGCCATTGAAGGCGTCCAAAGCCAGAAGATCGAAGTCCTGTGGCGGCTCATTTTCCAGAGATAAACGCGCATCGCCCAGGACCACCTCGACCTGTCCGGCGCAGTTTTTGAGAAAGGTAAAAAACTCTTCGGCAATCTTGTCCACCTCGGGATTAATCTCGTAAAAGCGGAGCCTGTCTCCCGGCCGCAGATAGGCCGCCAGGGTTCCAGCGCCGAGGCCAACCACGCCGATGCGGCGCTGCTCCTGTGGAAGCAGGGCGAGAGCTCTGCCGACGCCGCTGCCGGTGGTGTAATACAACGTGGGTGTTTGAGCGCGGCCGGCCTCGAGCAGTTGGATACCGTGCGCGACTCGTCCGTGCACCAGTTCCAGCAGGTTCATGGCAGGGTCGGGCGACTCATGCCGGTACACGTTCAGCACCCCATAGAAGTTGCGGGAGCGATAAACCCGGAGAGCGTCATGATGGTGTGCTGAGCCCCACAAAGCGAAGGCCAATCCAGCCAGGGTAACGGCGCCTCCCAGCCAGGCGAAACCGGGCCACGGATGCCGGAGCCGGCCACGTTGATCACGGGCCCAGACGAGCAGGAAAAGTCCGCCGCAGAGAATCAAGCCCCAGTGCAACTCGAAGTAGTCGTCAAAGATTGCCGGCGCGATGAGGGCGACAAAGGCGCTGCCCAAGGCTCCTCCAGCGCCGAGCATCAGGTAAAAGGACGTCAGGTGCGCCGGATGGGGCCTTAGCCGGTAAAGCTCGCCGTGGCACACCGTGCAGCACACGAAAAGTCCAGCCCCGAAAGCGAGCACCTGCGCCGGCGCCGAAAGGGCGATGGAGCCGGACAACGTCAAGCATATCGTTGCGAGGCTGACGAGCAATGCTGGACCAAACCAGCGTCGAGCATAACATTTGGGGCCGCTGAAACACAGAATAAAGCTGAGCAGATAGACGGATAGCGGCACGACCCAAAGCAGGGCAATCGGGGCCAGGTCCTGACAAATCTTGTTGGTAACTGCGACCAGAAGGAGCGAGGCGCAGGCCGGGAGCAGGAGCCAGAAGAGCTTGTCGCCGAGGTCTGGCTGGGGAGCTTTTGCCGCACGAGCTGGTGAACCGGGGGGTGTGCTCCAAACGCGAACCCCCGCCCAGGCGCAGCTCAGCCCATAGACACCAAGCCCCGCCCGCCAGGCAAGCGCCTGCGTCGCCCGCGTGAAGCAGGTTTCAACCACGGCGGGGTAGCTCAACAACGCGAGCAACGAGCCCGCATTGGAGAGCGCGTAAAGCCGAAAAGGCGAGGCGCCACTTTGCCTCAGACCGAACCAGGCCGTTAGCAAAGGCGCGGTAGCCGACAGGACGAAGAAAGGCAAACCGATTGAGGCAGCCAGCAGGCAGCAAATCCGCAAGGTCGGATCGTCTGCCGGTTGAGGTTTCCATGAGTTATCCGGCGGGAGGCGCAAGGTGAGCAGGGCGACGGCGAGCAACCCAAGATGCAGGAGCACCTGTGCGCGCGGCTTCAACCACCTGGTGCTGAGGTGCGCGTAGGCGTAACCGGCCAGGAGCAGCACTTGAAAAACCAGGAGGCAGGTGGTCCAAACCGCCGGGGCGCCACCGAACCAGGGCAGGATGTATTTGCCGAGCAATGGCTGAACCTGAAACAGCAGGAACGCGCCGCTGAACACTGCCAAAGCATAGACAGCCATTCTCCGGCCCTATTCGATTTTGGGCGCCTCAACGGTTTGGCCGTTTTGGTGATGGACGGCTTTGGTGATTTTGCCGGCGGCGTCTTTGACGAAGGCGACCTGGGCATCGACGACTTTCCAGAAGAATTCGGTGGGGGAACTGGGGAAGATTTCGAATTTGGGCTGGCCAGTAAGCTGGGCGTAGAGCCGGTCGCCTTCGCGGGTGACGGTCATGATGGATTTACCCTCGCCGTAGTCGTACTTGCCGACAAAGGCGTCGTAAGTTACCGGGTCGGCTTTGAACTCTTTCAGGTCGGGGAGGCGAGGAGCGTCGATAGTCATGCCGCCCTGGTGGTGGATGGCTTTGGTGACTTTGCCGTCGGCGCTCTTGATGAAGGTGACGTGGGCTTCGACGACTTTCCAAAAGAAGTTGGTCTCCGATTCGGGGAAAATCTCGAACCTGGGCTGGCCGGTGAGCCGGGCGAACAGACGCGAGCCCTCTTTCTCGACGGTCATGATCGCCCGGCCATAATCGTAGCGGCCGACGAGCGGGTCGAGGGCCGCGGGCGATATTTTTTGGAGCGACTTGGGGCTCGTGCGCGGCGGCAGTTGTTCGCCGAGGCAAAACTCGACCGACTCCTGCGCCATCGGGCCCGGGTCCAGGCCGGGCTTTGAAGGCAGGGCGTTGGCGAGAGCGACAACGGTGAAGTTATGAGCGGGTACCCGCATCAGCATGCTGCTGAAACCGTTGAGGCCGCCGCCGTGGGCGATTACCTGCGTCCCGCGCAGGGTTGAGAGCATCCAACCGTAACCGTAGCCGTCGGGGGAGTTCTCGGCTTTGTTCTCTTCGGTTTTGACAGGTGTGAAGGCGGCCTTGAGGCTGGCCTCGGTGAGCACCTTGCCATTGAAGACGGCTTCGTTCCATCGGAACAGGTCCTCAACGGTGGAGTAGAGCGCCCCGGCGCCGCCGGCCCAGGACATGTCCCAATCCAGCGCGCGGCTGAATTTGCCGTTGTGGTATTCGTAGCCGAGCGCTTCGTGCTCAAGGGCGATTCCCTTATGATGTACGCCGGTATTGGTCATGCCCAGCGGTGTGAAGAAGGAGGTGCGCAGAAAATCGCCGTAGGATTGGCCCGAGACTTTCTCGACGATGTAACCAAGCAGCAGGAAACCGGAGTTGTCGTAGGACCATTTCTTGCCGGGGTTGAAATCGTACGGGTCTTTTTGGAACGACTTAATCAGCGCTGCGGTGGTGGTGGTATTCGTGACCGTTTCGAGGAACCCCGGTTTGTCGGTGTAGCTATGGATGCCCGAAGTGTGCGTCAGCAGGTGGTGCAGCGTGACCTCGTCGCCGCGCGGGAAGTCCGGGAGGTATTTCGAGAGCTTGTCGGTGATGCTGAGTTTGCCCTGCTCCTGGAGCTTGAGGATGGCGGCGGCGGTGAACTGCTTGGTGATCGAGCCGATGCGGAACTGGGTTTGCGGCGTAACGGGGATGTGATGCTCGACGTCAGCGAACCCGTAGCCTTTTACAAAACGGACCTTTCCGTCCTGCGCGACCAAGAGGGCGACACCCGGCAGGTCTTCTTTGAACAGCGGGTTCAGGACGGCATCGGAGGCGGCGTCGAGGGCGGGGCGGGCGACGTTGGTATCAGCGCCACGACTGGCGAGGAACTCAGCCATCTGGGTGTCGCCATGCAGGCGGGCGCCCAGCCAGGGAGTGATGCCGGCCGGCCCGCGCGTGTTGACGTCCACGCCCTGGTCCAGGAGCTTCTTGACGGCGTCTGTGTCCGAGCTGGTCCGCGCGGCCCGGAGCAGTTTGGCGGACTGGGCCTCAGGTCCCATGCGCCGGCAGGTGAAGCCCCAATCGCCCTGCATATTCTGGATTTTGAGCAGGAGCAGGTTCCTGCCCCGCTCGAACCGAGCGCGCACGATGTCGTCATCCGGCACAGTGGGACGGTCGGTCCAATTCTCGTGAATCAATTTGCCGTTCAGCCAGACTTTGACGGCGTCGTCGCTGCCGATGCCCAGGAGACAGTTGGTCGCTTGCGGCAGGTCAATTTCGGCCCAGGCATAAGCGATGGCAAAATCACTGGCGCCGGCGGCGGGCTTGAGGTCAATCGTGTCGTCTTTGGACTCGACGAGCCGCCACTCGAGGTCCTTGCCGGCGATGTTTTGCTTCAGGCCGGCGCGCGGCTGGACCCCGCTGGAACCGCCCTGGCCGGCGAACCAGTCGTCCCCGAAAGCTTTTTTCTGCGCGGCTTCACTGGGGGTGCCTTTGCCATCACCGGCAACGGGGATTGGTCCCAGGATGAGCCAGGTTTTCAGGAACGTGTCGGGGGGTAGGCCGGTATAGGCGGCGCGGTTGGCGGAGTCAGCGGCGCGGGCGGGTCCCACGAGGGCCAGCACGAGCGCGCACAGGTGAGCGATACAGGCTTTTGGCGGAGTCATTGCAATTTCCTGATTGGATTGAGCTACTGCGCAATCGTCACAGCGATATTAACCGTAACGATTCTGTTGAACAGAAGGAAACCAACAGTCACCGAAGGCGAAAATGCTCGAAAAACTTTCACTCTAAATCCCCCACGAGCGATTTTCCCGGAGTGGGTGGACCGTTTTGGTGCTCGTCCAGGCAACGAATCGGTGACCACCTCCAGCCCCTTTGCCCCGCCGTCAGCGCGGGCAAGATCATCAGCGGAGGAGACGGAAGAAGTCTCAAAGCTCCGGCTCTTGAACGGCATGAGGCCAACGAACGCACGCCGGGTAACCTCCGAAGTTCTTCCCTCTCCCAGGGAACTGTAAGGCGAGGGGAAAATTTCCGAGCTCCGCCTCGAATTGCATCTTGCACGCGGGCGAGGTAAAAAGAGTCCATGAAGCGAAACACTGCGAATTACGCCTTATTACTTCTCCTCCTCACACTGACCGGAACCGTCCGGGCCGAAGGCTACCGCACCTCACTGGGGAGCGCGCCGGATGATTTCCCGGTGGTGGTCGTGTCCGGGACACCTTACGAGATGGGGGTGTCCTTGGGGCGGCTGATGAAGCCCGAAATCCAGGCGTTTGCGCCGCTTTTCGTGAAGGAAGCGCAATTGTTCGGGGGGCAGCAGTTGAGTTCGACCAACCTGGTCCTGGCTTGGAGCACCATGGAGCCGTTTATCAGCGCGCGGTTCCAGGACGAATTGCGGGGGCTGGCCGAAGGCGCCGGCGTGCCCCTGGCGCTGCTGCGGCGCGCGCATATGATT
>Ga0210408_10003052_pt1 | contig 15675 bp, 9 predicted proteins | sample IncBWH4MmetaG_FD_155471 | JGI IMG/M metagenome (GOLD analysis project Ga0210408, IMG submission 155471) | Forest soil microbial communities from Barre Woods Harvard Forest LTER site, Petersham, Massachusetts, United States - Inc-BW-H-4-M | ecosystem: Environmental > Terrestrial > Soil >...
TCAAACAGCGGCAGGGCACGCTTGCGCATTCCCGCGGCATGATATTGCCCGAGTGATGCATCTGTCGCGGCCCTCGGAAGACCAGAGGACGCAGGTCGCAGTAGGGACGCGAGTTGCCTCGCGCCCCCTGCACAGATCCGGACGTGCACCTCTGTGCATCCGGCTCTTACCTCGGGTGCCTGACGGCGAAACGCTGATTGGGCCAGGGGTGAAGGATTCGCGGCTTTGGGAGCCAGTCGTCGGCCAGCTTCTCCATTCGATCCCAGGTGAGGCCGCCTTTTTGGGGCAAAGCCCTGGAATGCCTCCTCGACCAGCCGGTCGGCGCGCCCGTGTCGGCAATTGAGTCGAAGGCCGTCCAACGCGCGATATCGGCGATCCGCGCCTGAAGGACCTTCGCAATCGTCGGCACAGGTCCAAGCTCGCCCGCGAGCAGTCCTAGCGCGTCCACATGAGTGTCTCGGAAGGATAGTGGCCAAACCGCGCATGATATTGCGCGGCAAAGCGCCCCATCTGCGTGAAGCCCCATTTGAGTGCCACTTCGCTGACGGGCAGTCTGTTCTCCGACAGCGACAACTCCGCGTGGACCGCTTCTAGCCGGATCCGGCGCAAATATGCCGTGGGCGTTGTGTCTTTGAACTTCCGGAAGCCCGCTTGCAATGACCGCACGCTGACGCCCGCAGCCTCGGCGATGTCAATCATGGTCAGCGGCTGATGCATGTTGGCGTGCGTAAAGTCGACGGCCCGCCTGACATACCGGGGGGCGACCTCGAGCTGGTCGCGGTTCAACCGGAAGCTGAGGCGATGCGGTACGTGCTCGAAGATCAGTCGCAAAGCCGATTCAACGAGGAGCGACATCGCCAAGGGTGAACGCTCGAAGAGTCGCGCATCGAGCATGCCCGACACGATGGTTTGCGCAAGCAGATTGAAGGTCGCGCCTGCGCCGGTCGAAAGATCCAGAAGCGGTGTGAGATCGAGCTTACTCAATTTCGCGCCGTCGAATATCGCCGAAAGCACCCTGGACACGACATCGACGTCAAACATCAGCGTGACGCTAGCGTACTCGCCGCCGACACAGCGCAGCTTGATGTGGTGCGACAGGGACGCGGGCGCGAGCAAAGCTGTGAATGGCGGTGCCGTCGATACTCTCGTTCCTATTGTCGCGTCGGCAACTCCGGCAATTGGCAGGATGATGCTGAGACGTTCATCGGTCGCCTTCTTCGTCACGGCCCAATCGGCCGTGTATCTGTTCCTTCGAAACACGCCGAGCCCAGGCCCGACTACGACATCTGATTTCCAGCGAAAGCTTTGGCGCGGACCTGGTGGTGACGCCTTGAACGTCGGAACGTGCGACTGGAAGCTTGCGACTAAATCTTCGAACGCGGTGCCGGAAAGGGCGGCGGGGGCGTAGAACGGATTGTGCTGCAAGATGATTTGCTCGCTGGCCTGAGTCGCTGGCTGCAATTTCCGCACGCCTAAATCGGCGTTTCAAGCGATCGCCGCATGCAATAGAGGCTTTTGGAAGGCCAAATCTGTCCTGTTTGCGAAAGGTTTATTCAGATCACGCAGGGCGGTAACCGCTGGTGTCGCGATTTCCGCGCCAGCGCCGGGCAAGGTCAAGACCCTGCCCGACAGCGACTCCACGCGGGCCTCCGCGGTGGCCAGCGTCGCGCTCCTGAAGTTCGCCGATCCCAAGACCGGCATCGCCGCGGTCAGCGAAGACGAGTTCGCCAGGGAGGCGGCCAGCTAGATGGCGAGAAGCCGTAAAGCTCTGCCGGATTCTCGACCAGGATGCGCTGGCGAACGGCCTCGTCCGGCGCCCAGTCCAACAGGAGGTCGAGCAGCGCCGCATCGTCCGGCGGATCCTGGACGGAAACATGGGGCCAATTGCTTGCCCAGATCATGCGCTCCGGCGCGGCCGCGATGGCGGCTTTCGCCAGCGCGCCGACATCTGGATAGAGTGGGGCGCCGGCCTTCGAAGTCTCATAGGCGCCCGCCAGCTTCAGCCAGGTCCGGCCACCGTCGATCAGATGTAAGATGGTCCGGAAACCGGAATGCTCGACCGGCACCGGCTCCAGGAACTTGCCGACATGATCGATGATCAGCCTGCAGGGTAGCCGCTTCAACAGCGCTTCACGTTCCGCCAGCAGGCGGCCGTCCAGCTGCAATTGGATGCACCAGCCGAAGCCCGCGATGATGGACGCGACCGGTTCCAGCGCGTCCCAGGGCAACGGACCGCCAGGCAGCATCTGGAAACGCGCGCCGCGAATGCCGGCGTCGGTCAGGCGCTGCAACTCGGCATCGCTGACGTCGGGCCCGACGATCGCGACACCGCGCGTCTTGTCGAGACCGAGGGCTGCGATCGCCTCGACGGTACAGCTGTTGTCGAAGCCGTAGGTCGTTGGCTGCACGACCACCGCACGGTTCAAGCCCAGGGGGCACTGCACGGCGCTGATGTAGGCCGCGACGTTGGCCCAGGCCGGGCCGGGACCCGTCGCGGTCGGCGCCACGGGCTTGGTCGGATCATAGATGTGAATGTGGCTGTCGCAGGTCTGGGACGGCGCGATCAGCCGTGGTTGGGCCGCGGGCATGGCATTTCTCCTGACTGAGAGGGATTAGATCCGCCGGGTCCAGCGGTCCGCGTTGACGGCGCCCGGCGGGACCTCGCCGCGCAGCAGGGCTGCGACTTGGCCGACCGTGTCGAGCGCTTGATGTTCGATCGCCGGCGGGGTCAACCCGCCGATGTGTGGTGTGGCGACGACGCCCGCCAGGCGGGCGAGCGCCGGTGTCGGCATCTGGTCCGCCCCGCGGCCGACATCGAGCGCCGCGCCGGCGATCCTGCCCTCGGACAGCACCGCCGCCAGCGCCGCCTCGTCGACCAGGTTGCCGCGCGACAGGTTGAGGAAACAGGCCGAGGGTTTCATGCGCGCGAAGGCGTCTTGGCCCATCAGGTTCTCGGTCTCCTCGTTCGCGATCGCGAGGCAGACGACATAGTCGGCGCGGGCGAGCAGATCGTCCATCGGCACCTGGGTCAGGCGCTCGTCGGCGACCGTCGCGTATGGATCGGCGACCAGCACCTCCATGCCGATTGCCAAGCCGAGCTGTGCCAGCCGCCGGCCGATGGCGCCATAGCCGATGATGCCGAGCGCGCTGCCCGCAAGCTGGCGGCCCATGCGCACCTCGGGCCTTCGGCCGGCCTGATAATCGGCGACCGCGCGCGAGATGCCGCGCGACAAGTCGACGAGATAGCCCAATGCCAGCTCGCAGACCGAGGCGATGAAACCCGGCGTGGCGCGGGTTACCAGCACGCCCGCGGCCGAGGCCGCCGCCACGTCGATGTTCCTGATGTCGACGGCGCAGCGCAGGAAGGCCTTAAGTTTCGGCAGCGACGCGAAGATCTCGCCCGGGCCTGTCGTCAGCCGGTCGGCCAGGATGATGTCGACGTCCATGGCGGCAGCGACGAGCTCGGCCGGGCTCAAGGCTTCGTCTGCCTCGTGCAGCTGGACCTCGACCAGGTCCTCGAGTTCCGCGAGCGCGCGCTGGCCGTAATATTGCCGCCGCGTCGGCAGCGTGTGCGTCAGGAGCAGCTTCAGCATCTTGGATCTTTCGTCAGTATCCGAGCGCGTGCGGCAGCGCCGTGCTGAGCGCAGGCAGGAACGCGATCACGAGGAGGCACAGGAAGAGGAGGCCGAGATAGCCGAGGATCGGCTTCACCGTGCTCTCGATCGGCACGTTGCCGATCAGGCAGGCACCATAGAGGCCGAGGCCGAGTGGCGGGGCGAACAGCCCGATGCCCATTGCGATCACCAGCACGACGCCGAAATGCAGCGAATCGATGCCGAGCCTGGTCGCGACCGGCACCAGCAGCGGCGCGAAGATGATGAGTGCCGCCGCGCCCTCGAGCACCGAGCCCATCAGTATCAGGATGACGATCGACAGAAGCATGAACAGCCAGGTGCCGCCGCTCGCCGACAGAGCGATCATCATCTCGCCGACCATGTGCGGCACCTGCTGCAGGGTCAGCACGAAGGCCAGTGACTGGGCAGCCGCAACGATGAACAGCACGAGGCCCGAGCGGGTCGCGGCATGGACGAAGCTCACGGCGGCTGCACGCGGTCCTAACTCGCGGAAGATCACGCCGCCGATGACGATGGCGTAGAGGGCGGCGAAGGCCGAGATCTCGGTCGCTGTCGCGAACCCGGTCTTGAAGCCGATGAAGATCATCAGGATGAGGCCGAGCGAGGCGGTGCCGCCGCCCAACAGGCTCGCGAGCGAGCGGACGGGGCCGGTCTCGAGGAGCACCGTCGGTGTCTTGCAGCCGAAGATGATCGAGACGGCTATCAGCGCGAGCGCCATCAGCCCGGCCGGCAGCAGGCCCGCCATGAACAGGCCGCCGATCGACAGGTTGGCGACGAAGCCCAGGATGATGAGGTTGATGCAGGGCGGGATGGTCTCGGCCATCACCGCCGAGGCGGCGAGCAGCGCCACCGCGCTCCCGGGCCGTTGGCCCGAGCGCCGTGCCGCGGGAATCAACACTGAGCCGACCGCCGCCACGTCGGCCATCTTCGAGCCGGAGATGCCGGAAAAAATCACCATGGCGGTCACCATGACGACGTTGAGCCCGCCGCGCATGCGACCGACCATGCGCTGCAGCAGCTCGATCAGGCGCACGGACATGCCGTTCGCCTCCATCAGATATCCCACGAGAATGAAGAACGGGATCGCCAGCAGCACGAAATTGTCGACGCCGCGCGCCATCTGCTGGGCGAAGATCACGCCGGGGAGTGTGCCCTCGACCCAGATGAAGAGGAGTGCCGCCAGCGCCAGCGCGAAGCCGATCGGCAATCCGCCGCACAAGGTCAAGACGAAGCCCATCAGCATGAACTGGCTCGCGGACGGGACCGTGTCCGGGGACAGGGTGCCCCAGCCCAGATAGAGCGCCACCGTAACAGCCATGACGGCACATCCGATCGCCATGTCGCCCAACGGCCGGCGGCGGAACAGGTCGAACGCGAACACCGTCATGAAACCGGCGCCGATGCTCATCGGATAAAAGGTGAGTTCGAGCGGCAGGCCCGAGCCGGTCGTCTGTCCGGTGGTGAGGGCGCCGAGCCGGACCGCGTCGACCGCGATCGACGCGGACACCACGAGGACGAGCAGCGCGCCGACCGCATCGACAATCCGCCGGGCATGCGGCGGCAGCTTTTCGACGAGGAAGGCGACGCCCGGATTCTCGGCGCGGGCGAGCGCGCTCGCCGCGCCGAAAAAACTCGAAGCCACCATCAGCCCGCGGGCCACGTCATCGGCCCATTCGACCGGGGCATTGAACACGAAGCGCAGTATCACCGCCCCGCACACCACGATCAGATCGGCGGCGAGCATCAGCGCGGCGATCGCATCGCTGAGTGCCAGAAGCGGTGCGATAAGCGATCCGCTCCCGATGGTCGTTCTCGGCAAGGCGATCGACATCAGGCCTGGGTCGCCTGGATGGCGTCGACGACCGGCTTCGCCTCCGGATGCGCCTTGACGAACGCATCCGTCTGCGGCGCCACGCGCTTGCGGAACGGCTCTTTGTCGCACGCGATGACGGTGACGCCCATGGTCCTGAGCTCGTCCAGCGCTTCCTTCACGACGGCGAGCCCGTGGGCGCGGGTGTCGGCCGCCGCCTCCGATGCCGCCTGGGCAAAGCTGTCGCGCAGCTTCGGATCGAGCCGCTTCCAGGCCGCATCGCTGAAATAGACCGCGAGCGGCGAGAAGTTATGCTCGGTCAGAGCATAGAATTTCGCGGTTTCATAGAACTTGTTGGCGAACACGGTCGGCGGGTCGTGCTCGAGCCCATCGAGCACGCCGGCCTGCAGCGCGGTATAGACCTCGCCGAACGCGAGCGGCGTCGCGGCGGCGCCCATGAGCTTCAAGCATTCCGTGATGATAGGATTGGGCAGGGTGCGGATCTTGAGCCCGGCCAGATCGTCGGGCGTATTGACCGCCTTCCTGGCGATCACGCTGCGCGCGCCGAAATTATAGGCCCAGCCGAGGATACGGATGTTGGCGACCTTCAAGAGTGCCGCCTCGATCGGTTTCGCGGCGCCGTTGTCGAACGCCTTGGTCTGCTGGGGGAAGCTCGAGAACAGATAGCCGAGATCGAAGGTGCCGACCAGTGGAACGAGATTGGCCGAGATCGACGAGCCCGAGACCATCAGGTCAATGACGCCGAGCTTGACCGAATTGATGACGTCGATCTCCTGGCCCAACTGGTTATCCGGGAAGAAGGCGACCTCGATCTGGCTGTCCAGTTGGGCCGATTTCAACCGCTTGACCAGATTGTCGTAATAGACCCGGCCGTTGGCGTATTTCGGGTTGTTGGTCTGGGACGAGGACAGCTTCAGCTTCACCGTCGCAGCTTCTGCACTCCCGATGAGCGCCGGGGCGCAGAGGGCGCCTGCCGAGAACACGGCCGAGCTCTTCAGCAAGGTGCGGCGACTCATGGTCAGGGACTTCATTGGTTCCTCCACCTGGCGGGCCTCATCCCCGCGATCATTTGAAATGCGCGAGATAGTGCGCGAGTGCTTTGATCTGGTCTTCGGTCAACGGATAGGCGACGTCGGCCATCACGGCCTGGCCGCCACCGGAACGCACGCTGGTCTTGTAGTCGGTCAACGCCTTGAGCAGATACTCCTCTCGCTGGTGCGCGATGCGCGCAACCGCCTTGGCACCTGCGAAATTGTCGGTGTGGCATGAGGTGCAGTGGGTCTGCGCGGCAATTTTCGTCCCGGCTTCGCTCAGCGCGGGGTTGTCATCGGATGGGATGGCTGGCGGCGGCGGCAGAGAGGCGAAATAGATGGCTAGATTGCGAATGTCATCATTGCTGAGATCGGCGGCAATCGGTGACATCTGCTCATTCTTGCGCGCACCGGCGCGGAAGAACACGAGCTGCCACTGGAGGAACTGATTAGGCTGGCCCGCAAGTGACGGAATATTCTCGGTCTGCGAGATGCCATTCTCGCCGTGACAGCCGGCGCAAATCGCGGCTTTCTCCTTGACGTCGGCAGCGTGCGCAAACGACGCGACCAGGACCACTGTCGATAGCATTCCGAACGAAGCAACGCGCATCGCTATTTTCTCCGACTGTGATTGCCGGGCCTGACCCAGCAATCCATCGCGTTTCGCAAAAAAGTCTCTCGTTGGAATGGATGCCTGGATCGAATCCGGGCATGCCGAATGCGTTTCGTTGCCTGTATCGCGACACGTAAGAGGCTGCGGCCACCCTTTGGGCAACCGCAGCCTCCTGTTTCACGACAGGCTACTTCTTGCTGTAGCTGATGCGATAGATCGCGCCGGCCCAATCATCGGCGACGAAAATCGAGCCATCCTTGGCGAGGATGATGTCGTTGGGACGGCCGAGATAGCCCTGGTCGCCTTCGAGCCAGCCCGAGGCGAACACTTCCTGCTTGGCGTCCTTTCCGTCGGGCCCGACGATCACGCGTACGATGCGCGCGCCCTGGTACTTGTGCCGGTTCCAGGAGCCGTGCTCGGCGATCAGGATGTTGTTCTTGTATTCGGCCGGGAATTGGTCGCCTGTATAGAACTTCATACCGAGCGGAGCAATATGCGCGCCGAGATTCAGCACGGGCGGCGTGAACTCCGAGCACTTGTGGCCCATCGCGAATTTCGGGTCCGGCAGATCGCCCTGGTGACAATAGGGATAGCCGAAGTGCTCGCCGATCTTCGAGACCATGTTCAGCTTGTCCGAGGGCAGATCATCGCTGAGCCAGTCACGCGCGTTCTCGGTGAACCAGAATTTGCCCGTGCGCGGATCGACGTCGCCGCCGACCGAGTTGCGGACGCCGAGCGCCCAGATTTCGGCGTTGCCGGTCGTGGGATCGACTCGCCGGATCTGCGAGACGCTGGTCGGCGGAATGCCCACGTTGAAGGGCGGGCCGAACGGCAGGAAGAACCAGCCGTCCTTGTCGACCGCGATGTACTTCCAGCCATGGGCGGCATAGGACGGCATGTCGTCATAGACGACCTTGCCCTGGCCGAGATTATCGAGATTGGCTTCGGCGCTATCGTAGCGGATCAGCTTGTCGACCGCGATGACGTAGAGCGCGCCATCCTTGAAGGCGAGCCCGGTGGGCATGTTCAGCCCCCTGAGGATGGTCTTGACCTCTTTCTTCCCATTCTTGTCGGTGATCGCATAGACGTTGCCGAGGCCGAACGAGCCGACGAACAGCGTGCCCTTGTCGCCCCATGCCATCTGCCGCGCGGCCAGAACGCCGGGCGCCCAGACCTCGATCTCGAAGCCCGGCGGCAGCTTGATCTTCTTGACGATGTTGGCGAGCTCGGCCTCCGACGCGCCGGTCGGCGGGCCGGACGGCGGCACCAGTCCCTTCTGCGCCTCGTTCTCATCGCCCAGGAACCAGTCATCCGGCGGATGGGTCCAGAATTGCTTGTTGCCGGATTCGTAGTGTTTGAGCTCGTCCGCGCGGAGGGTGCCACCTGCCGTAACTAACGACACAACGGCGAGCGTCTGAACAATTCGAGTCAACCTTGAAGCCATCGTTTCACTCCTGGAGGACAAAACCGCTATTGCTGTTCGATCGAGCGATTTTCTTTGGGCCTATGATGAGGCGGCGCTCTTATAACACGCGGAAGCGAGCCCACGATCGAGCGCGCTCGATTTAGAAGGCGAGTCCTATTCAATTTGCGAAGTGACTATTCAAACTGCGCAATCCCGGACACAAGGTGACGGCACGTCGACCGAGAGGCTAGTTCCGCGTGCATAACGTGACAGTGATCTTGCGACGCGGTACATATGCTGTGACGTATTGCAGCGGCGTGTTCGAGATCAGCCCGCGATCCCAGTAATGCTCGCCATCGATCTCAATGGCAGGAAATCCTGGCGGCAGGGCGTCGCTCGCCATCACATGCTCTGCACGGATCATCGTCGCAGCATTGTCGAAATAAGCGAAGTTTCCCGTGCGCACATTGACGACAGCGATGCTGAAGCGCGTCTCTCGCGCGTTGATGCAATCGAAGTCGACCAACCGCTCGAGTGTCGATTTGAGGCCGTCGGTGTCGTGGCAACTCGTGACTTTTCCGCCAAAGAGCCAGTGTGTGTGTACACGCGGCGCGAAGAATCCCGGCCGTCCGGGCATGATGGCTGTGAGCGAACTCGTGCGCCGGTAATGCGCGCTGATATCCATCATGGCCCGCAGCACAACACGCTTGCCGGATACATTAATGCAAGACCGCAGTCCACCAGGTTGACTAAACCTGTTGCACCGCGCGGCCGGACCATCCATCAGGGTCAAAAGCGATGTTGGCTGCCCGCGCAAGAACAGTCCGCTCCACACGTCATAACAGACGTGCGGGCGATTTCGAACTTCTTCTCGGGGCCACTGGCAAGAACTCGAAAAGCCTGGAGAGAGCGAAAATCTCGCGATGGCGCGGCAGCAGCTATGTCAGGCGCTGAAATCCGTGTCATGCGGCGCCCATGTCTCTGCCGCAAGGATGCACTGGCGAGGTCCAAAAGTTTCACACCTCCGCGCAAGTAGAGTTTCTCAAAAATATCCGTCCGAAAGGAGGTATCAGCAAACCCGATAAACGCATCGCGAAGGGGATCAAGAGCTGAATACCTATCTCAAATATGGCGCTCGATAACGCGCCCATGGGTTGGCGGTTCACCAACGCGCGGAAGTCTTCCCAGAAGGAATGTGCGCCGACATCAGCAAGTCGCGTGCTTTTGCCGTGTCCCGAAGAAACCAGCTACACAAAGTGCCTGCACGGCCATTGCGGGCGCGTCCCATATGGCCCGCCACTCTCGTGCTTTCTGCGAGCATGGATGTGGCGTCTGTGATAGACTACTTTTGAACGCACCCTGGCCAGGCGACGCGGACGAACATCAGGGTTCAGCCCAATGGCGCGATCGGCCTGGTGGCGGAGTTCGAAAGTTGAAAACATCCTATCAATTGAGCGCTGATGGGGAGAGGGATCTCACGGTTCTGTGGGAGAATGACGAGCACGTTTTCTACGCAGCTTGGCGTGAGGCGAATGGCGGCGAGCGGACGGCTGTGCTTGCTGTGATTCCCGCTTCGGCGCATCCCACCCAAGGCTGCCTTGATCGCCTAGCCAATGAGAATGAGCTGAAGGAAGAACTCGCCAGCGAATGGGCACTGCACCCCCTGGAACTCGTCCACGAACGCGACCGGAGCGTCCTGCTGCTTGAGAATCCGGGCGGCGAGCCGCTCGATCGCCTGCTTGGCGCGCCCATGGAGTTGGGACGGTTTTTGCGTTTCGCGATCGGCATCGCCAATGCTATGGGCAAGCTCCATCAGCGCGGCCTTGTCCACAAGGACATCAAGCCCGCCAATATCGTGGTGAACTGCACGGACACGCAGGTGCGGCTCACCGGGTTCGGCCTTGCCACCCGCCTGCAGCGCGAACGGCAGGCGCCCGAGCCTCTCGAGACCATCGCCGGCACCCTCGCTTATATGGCGCCCGAACAGACCGGACGGATGAACCGTTCGATCGATTCCCGCAGCGACCTCTACTCTCTTGGTGCCACGCTCTATCAGATGCTCACGGGCTCAGTACCGTTCACCGCGTCAGATACCATGGAATGGGTTCATTGCCATATCGCGAGAGAGCCGGTCGCGCCCAGTGAGCGGCTGGAGAATGTCCCGGCCCCAGTCTCACAGATTATTATGAAGCTGCTAGCCAAGACGGCGGAGGAGCGTTATCAGACTGCCGTCGGCGTTGAGAATGATCTGCGGCACTGTCTGACCGAATGGGAGTGTCAGAAGCGCATCGACCCGTTTGCACTTGGCGAACACGACACACCAGACCGGCTACTGATTCCAGAAAAGCTGTACGGAAGGGCGCGCGAGGTCGGTACCTTGCTCGCCGCGTTCGAGCGCATTGTACAGGGCGGCGGACCGGAGTTAGTCCTGCTCTCCGGATATTCCGGCATCGGAAAGTCCTCGGTCGTTCACGAGCTGCACAGGGTGCTCGTGCCACCGCGCGGGCTCTTCGCATCCGGGAAGTTTGATCAGTACAAACGTGACATCCCGTACCCCACGCTGATGCAGGCTTTTCAGACCCTCGTGCGGCCTCTTCTCAGCAAGAGCGAGGCCGAGTTAGCGAGCTGGTGCCACGACCTTTTAGAGGCGCTAGGCCCAAATGGCCGGCTCATGGTCGACCTCGTCCCTGAACTGCAACTCATCCTCGGTGAACAGCGACCGATCCCGGAGCTGGAGCCACAGCAGGCACAAGGTCGTTTCCAGCTCGTTTGCCGACGCTTCATCGGCGTCTTCGCTCGGCCGGACCGCCCGCTTGCGCTTTTTCTCGATGATTTGCAATGGCTCGACGCGGCGACGTTAGACCTGTTGGAGGATCTCCTCATCCGGTCCGATCTCCAGCACCTGCTGATTATCGGCGCCTATCGGGGGAATGAAGTCGATGCCGCTCACCCGCTGAGGCGGAAGCTTGAAGCCGTCAAGAACGCTGGCGGAAAGGTGGAGGAGATCACTCTCGCACCCCTCACGATTGAACACACGCAGCAGTGGATTGCGGATGCACTGCGCTGCGAGTGGGATCGCGCCGCACCGCTGGCGCAGCTGGTGCACGTGAAGACCGCCGGGAATCCGTTTTTCGTCATCCAATTCATCTCCGCGCTCGCCGCCGAGGGGCTGCTCACTTTCGACCACGCGCGTGCGCGCTGGTCCTGGGACCTCGGGCGCATTCGCGCCAAGGGCTACACTGACAACGTGGTGGACCTCTTGGTCAGGAAGTTGTCCGGTCTGCCGGTCAAAACGCAGACAGCGTTGCAGCAGATGGCCTGTCTCGGCGGTGCTGCCGAGGTCACGACGCTTGCAATTGTTCTCGGAACGTCCGAGGAGGACGTCCACGCGGCACAAGGGGAGGCGGTCCGTCAGGGGTTGCTCGTGCACCTCGACGGCGCGTATCGGTTCATCCACGACCGCGTGCAGGAAGCCGCTTACATGCTGATACCGCCAGCGTTGCACCCGGAGGCTCATCTCGGCATCGCAAGACTGCTCGCGGCAAATATTCCCGCGGAAGCGCGCGAGGAGGCGATTTTCGAGATCGTCAATCACTTCAGCCGCGGCGCCGTCCTGATCACCGCACCGGACGAACGGGACCAGGTAGCCGAGTTCAACCTGATGGCCGGCAAGCGCGCGAAGATGTCCACCGCCTACGCCTCGGCACTTAAATACCTCGTCGCCGGTGCGGCACTGCTGCCGGGAGACACGTGGGAGCGCCGCCATGAGCTGATTTTTCAACTGGAACTGCATCGGGCCGAATGCGAGTTCCTGAGCGGCGCGCTGGTCGATGCGGAGCAACGTCTAGAAGCCCTTTCGGCCCGTGCCACGGGCGTAGTCGAACAAGCGACCGTCGCGAGCTTGCGCATGGATCTGTACACGACGCTCGATCAGAGCGACCGAGCGGTCGGCGTCTGTCTCGACTACCTCCGGCATCTAGGCATCGACTGGTCGCCGCATCCGACAGAAGGGGAAGTACGCCGCGAATACGAACGGATCTGGTCACAGCTCGGCAGCCGCGAGATCGAAGAGCTGATTGATTTGCCCTTGATGAGTGACCCGGCGTCCCTCGCGACGCTGGATGTTCTGACCAAGGTCGTGCCGCCTGCATTGTTTACCGATTCAAACCTGCTTTCCCTGGTCATCTGTAGAGCTGCTAACCTCAGCCTCGAACGTGGAAATAGCGATGGTTCATGCTTCGGCTTCGTGTGGCTTGGCGTCATAGCCGGACCGCACTTCGGCAACTACAAGGCCGGATTTCGTTTCGGCCGGCTCGGCTATGACCTGATCGAACAACGCGGACTTAAGCGCTTCGAAATCAGGACCCATATGTGCTTCGGAAATCTCGTCGTACCATGGACGAAACATGTCCGCGTTGGCCGTGATTTGCTGCGCCGCGCTTTCGAGGCCGCGAACAAGGCCGGCGACCTCACTTTTGCGGCGTACAGCTGCCAAGCACTGAACAGGAATCTTCTCGCGGCCGGCGATTCGCTCGTCGAGGTGCAACGCGAAGCCGAGAATGGCCTAAATTTTGCGCGGAAAGTGCGGTTTGGTCTCGTCATTGACGTTGTCAGCTCGCAGCTCGGGCTTGTTCGGACGCTTCGGGGCTTGACGTCGAAATTCGGCTATTTCAACGAAGAGGGATTTGATGAGCTGGCGTTCGAACGGCATTTGGCGAGCGAACCAGCTTTGGCGGCCTCTGAGTGCTGGTACTGGATTCGAAAGCTGCAAGCTCGCTTCTTTGCCGGGGACCCTGCGTCTGCGCTCGATGCATCATTGAAGGCGCAATGGTTACTCTGGACATCACCATCACATTTTGAAACGGCGGAGTATCATTTCTATGCTGCGCTTTGTCGCGCGGCGTCGTGCGATTCAGCGCCGTCCGACCAATACCAGCAGCATTTCGAGGCTCTGGCCGCCCACCACGCACAGCTCGAAGTCTGGGCGGAGAACTGCCCGGAGACCTTCGAAAATCGCGCCGCGCTGGTCGGCGCCGAGATGGCGCGCATCGAAAGTCGCGATGTCGAGGCGATGCGCCTTTACGAACAGGCCATTCGCTCTGCCCGCGCAAACGGCTTTATTCACAACGAAGCGCTTGCCTACGAACTGGCCGCGCGCTTCTACGCGGCGCGTGGTTTCGAAGAGTTTGCGCATGTATATCTGCGGAATGCGCGCGATGGCTATTTTCGTTGGGGGGCCGCTGGGAAGGTGCGGCAACTCGACGAGATTTATCCGCACCTCCGGAAGGAAGAGCCTGCGCCCGGGCCGACGAGCACGATCGGCGCAAAGGTCGAACACCTGGACCTCGCGACTGTGATCAAGGTTTCGCAAGCTGTGTCGGGTGAGATCGTGCTGAAGAAGCTGCTCGATACGCTCATGCGCACGGCGATCGAGCAGGCAGGTGCCGAACGTGGTCTGTTGATTCTGGTGCGAGGGGCCGAGCAGCGGATCGCCGCAGAAGCCAGGACCAGTGGCGACACGGTCGTCGTGCAGCTGCGTGACGAGACCGTGACCGCGGCCGTCATGCCGGAGTCAGTCCTTCGCTATGTCATGCGCACGCAGGAGAGCGTGATTCTCGACGATGCCAAGGTGCAGGGCCCATTTTCGGTGGATCCATACATCTGTCAGTACCACGTTCGTTCCAGTCTCTGTCTGCCCTTGATCAACCAGACCAAACTCATTGGGGTGCTCTACCTTGAGAACAACCTGACCCCTCACGTCTTCGTGCCGTCCCGGATCGCGGTGCTGAAGCTGCTTGCGTCGCAGGCCGCGATCTCCCTGCAGAATTCACGTCTCTATGGCGATCTTCAAGAACGGGAGGCGAAGATCCGGCGACTGGTCGACGCCAACATCATCGGGATCGTGATTTCGGGTCTCGACGGTCGGATCATCGAGGCCAATGACGCCTTTCTTGACATGCTGGGATATACCCGGGACGATCTCGCCTCGGGACGCATTCAGTGGAAGGAACTGACCCCCACCGAATGGCGAGCCACCAGCGACCGGGCCGTAGGCCAGATCCAGGCGACCGGAAGCTCCGACGTTTTCGAAAAAGCGTACTTCCGAAAGGACGGCAGCCGAGTCCCGGTGCTGGTCGCCGGCGCAGCCCTTGAGCAAACCCAAGCTGTTTCCTTCATACTGGACTTGACGGAGCGCAAGCGGGCCGAAGCGGAGGCCCGCGAGAGCGAGCGTCGATATCAGCAGGTGCAGATCGAGCTGGCGCACGCGAACCGCGTCGCCACCATGGGCCAACTCGCAGCTTCGATCGCCCATGAAGTGAAGCAGCCGATCGCCGCGGTGGTGACCAACGCGCAGGCCGGGCTGGACTGGCTGGGCGCTCAACCGCCAAATCTGGAGGCGGTCCGGGAGACGTTCGGTTATATCCTTGGCGACGGCATGCGAGCCGGCGATATCATCGACCGGATCCGGGCCCTTATCAAGAAGGCGCCAACGCGGAAGGAGGCCCTGAAAATCAACGAGGTTGTGGTTGAGGTCATGGCCCTGACCCGGAGCGAAGTGGTGAGGAACGGCGTCTTGGTGCGAACGCAACTCGCGGAAGGCTTGCCGCTCATTCAAGCAGATCGGGTCCAACTACAACAAGTGATCCTCAACTTGATCATCAACGCTGTTGAAGCGATGAGTTGCGTCGGCGAGGGTTCGCGGGAATTGCTGATCAGCACTAGCAGAGACACCTCGAACAGCGTGCTCGTCAGCTTACAGGATTGCGGTCCGGGACTCGATCCGAACGCTGTGGACCGCCTCTTCCAGGCCTTCTACACCACCAAGGCCGAGGGCATGGGCATGGGCTTGGCTATCTGCCGTTCAATCATCGAAGCGCATGGCGGACGGATGTGGGCGGGCGCGAATGAGCCTCGGGGTGCGGTCTTTCAGTTCAACCTGCCTTTAGAACCAGACGATACCGTTCCCACTAGGCACGTCAGCCAGACCCAGGCGATATGAGACTGCAGGCTCGGGAACGAAACGATTGTTTTCAGCCGCGGCAGATGTCTCCGTTGTGATCGCGTTGGGCTGGCTCCTCTCAGGGGTAACTTGATCAGCCGTTTAGTGACGCCAGTCGCGTACATGACCGATCGGTATCGGGAAGACCTTAATTGCGTTG
>Ga0210408_10003053_pt1 | contig 15674 bp, 15 predicted proteins | sample IncBWH4MmetaG_FD_155471 | JGI IMG/M metagenome (GOLD analysis project Ga0210408, IMG submission 155471) | Forest soil microbial communities from Barre Woods Harvard Forest LTER site, Petersham, Massachusetts, United States - Inc-BW-H-4-M | ecosystem: Environmental > Terrestrial > Soil >...
GTTCATCGTCACGACCCTGCTCGGGATCGTCGGCTCGATCTTCGCGACCTGGCTCGGACAGCGTATCGGCTGGTACTCAGCGGGCCAGGCTGCCGGCTTTATCGGCGCTGTTGTCGGCGCAGTCCTGATCCTAGTGATCTACCGCGCAATCGTCGGCGGCCCGGTCTGATCCGGCGCCGGCATTACGCAGGGACGCGCCGGCAATCCTCCGCTTCGGCCGACCAGGCTTCGGACATATGCCGGGCGCGCAGCAGGTTGTCCGGCGTCACCACCTCTGGCGTCGCTCCCCAGGCGACGCATTCCCGGGCGATCAGCAAAGTATCGGGGAAGTGCGCCCGGACTTGGTCGAGGTCGTGCAGCACCGCCGCGACCGTCCGATGTTCCCGATGCCAGCTGCCGATCAGGTGAAGGAGGTCCTCGCTGGTTCGCCAATCGACCGCGCTGAACGGCTCGTCGAGCAGGATCAACCCGGCATCCTGTACGATAAGCCGGGCAAAGAGAACGCGCTGAAACTGGCCGACGGATAGCGTCTCGATCGGCCGGCGCTCGAACCCGTCGAGGCCGACGGCGGCGAGCGCCTTGCGCGCGTCCTCGCGCATCGCCTCGGTCGCGGCTCCGGCCCAGCCGATCTGCTGCCAATGCCCGAGCAGTGCCGTGTCGATGACGGAGATCGGAAACCGTCTGTCGATCTCCGCCTGCTGCGGCAGATAGGCGATCCCGCCGCGGCCGAGATCGGTTCGTTCGATGATGCCTTCCGCCGGCCGCATCTGCCCGACGATCCCCTTCAACAGAGTGCTCTTTCCCGCTCCGTTGGGGCCGACGATCGCGGTCAGCGAGCCGTGCGCCAACTTCCCGCTCAAGTGATGGACCGCGGGGTGTCGTTCATAGGTCAAGGTGAGGTCGCGAAAGACGACGGCGCTTTCGGCCGAAGCGTTCACGACAACGCCCACCAAATCGCGAGCCAGAGCAATCCCGCAGCGATCGCGGCCTTGACCAACCGTTCGGCGACGCTTTGCTCGAGCAGGCCGCGTCGGAGAAAGCTCCGGAACGGACGAAAGCCCGGGCGTGGAGGAAAGCTGGGCCGGGCAATCACGCTTGCCGGTGCCCGGTGCGGCAGGCCGGACACAGCCCGCGGGCTTCGATCACCGAGCGCTCCACGGCAAATCCCCGCCCTTCGCCGAGCCGGCGCAGGGTTCGCACGATCTCCTCGTCTCTGATCTCCTCGGTCGCCCCACAATCGTCGCAGATCATGAACTGGCTCTCATGCGAGTGCTCGACATCGCCGCAGGCGACAAAGGCGTTGGATGTCTCGACCTTGTGGATCAGCTTGTGGGTGAGCAGGAAGTCGAGCGCGCGGTAGACGGTCGGCGGGCCGAGCTTACCGCGCGCCTGATCGAGCTGCTCGAGCAGCGCGTAGGCTTTCGTCGGCTGGCCGGCTCGCAAGATCAGCTCGAGAACCCGCCGGCGGACCGGCGTCAGTCGCGCGCCGCGCAGCAGGCAGATCCGTTGCGCCCGCTCGACCGCGGTTTCGATTTGCTCGGGTGTCACGCTTGGCCCTCCTGCGGACACGGCTAAGAGATGTTATAGCGTAACGAATAGACTGCCGCCAAGTCGCCGATTGCCCTCACCCCACCAGCTCTGCGGGGCCGCGATCCCGGAGAGGGCGCCGAACGGGTGAGCGCGAGAAGGCTTCTAATCCGCAGCGATGGGGCGGCGGCGCGGCCTGGTCCGGCCGTTGGCGAAACGGTCGAGGAGGCGAACAGCCACACGCGGGCTGACAAAATGCGAGACGTCGCCGCCGAGGGCGCCGATCTCCTTGACGAAACGCGACGAGATGAACTGGAAGCGGTCCGAGGCCATTAGAAAGACGGTCTCGATCTCCGGGTTGAGCCGGGCGTTCATCCCGGCCATCTGGAACTCGTACTCGAAATCGGAAACCGCCCGCAGTCCACGGATGACCACGCTCGCCCCAACCGATTGGGCGAAATTCATCAACAGGGTGTCGAAGGCTCGCACCTCGATGCGCTCGCCATCGCCGTTTTCGAGATGGGCGACTTCGTCGCGGACGATCTCGACCCGCTCGTCGGTTGCAAAGAGCGGCCCTTTGCCGTCATTGCGGGCGACCCCGATGACCAGCCGGTCGACGACCTTTATCGCCCGCCGGATAATGTCCGAATGTCCGTTGGTAATCGGGTCGAAGGTGCCGGGGTAGATCCCGATGCGCGGCTGGGTCATGTATCCCCCTCGTTGGTTTGTTGGTCTTGTTCGGGCTCGTCTGAGCAGTTCGCCTCTCCGTTCTCCTCGGAGACCTCCGGAAGCCGTGCCACCGAGACAACCCTCTCACCCTCGCCGAGCTTGAAGATCACGACTCCCTGGCTGCGCCGGCGGGCGATGCGGATGTCGTGGACAGGGCAACGGATCACCATCCCCCCGTCGGTCACCAGCATCACCTGATCGTTATGCCCGACCGGGAAGACGGCGATGATCGCATCATGCCGGCGGCTCAGATCCATATTGTCGATGCCCTGCCCACCGCGTCCGGTGATCCGGTAGTCATAGGCCGAACTCCGCACCCCGAAGCCCTTTTCGGTCACGCTCAGCACAAACTCCTCGCGCTGCGCGAGATCGGCAAAGGTTTCCTCCGAGATCGCGCCTTCTTCGCCGCCATTTTCGCCGTTGGCTTCATCGGGCTCGAGCGGAACCTCGCCGGCAGCCTCGCTCTCCTCGCCCATTTGCCGTCGCCTTCTCGCCGCAAGGCTCAGATAGGCGTTGCGCACATCGGGGGCGATCTCCTCATGGCGCAGGATCGACAGCGAGATCACCTGGTCATCGCCGAGCAGCCGTATGCCGCGAACGCCAACCGACGAGCGGCCGGAAAAGACCCGTACATCGCCGACCGGGAAGCGGATCGATTTGCCATTGCGGGTGGCGAGCAAGACGTCGTTGGCGTCGGTGCAGGTGGCGACGGCGATCAGCCGGTCGCCGGCATCCTCGCCCTCGAACTTCATCGCGATTTTGCCGTTGGCTCGGACATCGCCGAAATCGGACAGCGCGTTGCGGCGGACATATCCGTTGGCGGTCGCGAATATGACGGCGAGATCGCCCCAGCTCTCCTCGTCTTCGGGCAATGGCATCACCGTCGAGATGGTCTCGCCCGGTGCCAAGTTCGGCAGCAGATTGACCATCGGTCGGCCGCGCGACTGTGGCGTACCGAGCGGCAAGCGATAGACCTTGAGCTTGTAGACCCGCCCCGACGAAGTGAAGAACAGCACCGGCGCGAGTGTCGAGGCGACAAATACCTCGCTGAGGAAGTCCTCTTCGCGGATTGCCATTCCGGCGCGGCCGCGGCCGCCGCGGCGCTGCGCGCGATAGGTCGACAGCGGGACCCGCTTGATGTAGCCGGCGTGGCTGACGGTCACCACCATCGCCTCGCGCTGGATCAGCGCTTCGATGTCTGCTTCGAACTCGACATCCTCGATCGCTGTCCGCCGCGGTGTCGCAAACCGCTCCTTGATCGCCAGCAGCTCGGTCCGCAACACCTCGATCAGCCGCGCTCGCGAACCCAGGATTTCGAGATAACCCGCGATCTCAGCGATCAAACCGCGCAGCTCCTCGGCGATCTTGTCGCGCTCGAGCCCAGTCAGCCGCTGAAGCCGCAAATCGAGGATCGCGCGCGCCTGCTCGTCCGAGAGGCGGTAAGTACCGTCGTCCGCAACGCCGCGACCGGGCTCGCCGACCAACGCCACTAGGGGTGCCACATCCGCTGCGGGCCAAGCGCGGCCGACGAGACCGGCCCTGGCGGTCGCCGGATCAGGCGCGTTCCGGATCAGCGCGATGACCTCGTCGAGATTGGCGACCGCAATCAGCAACCCGAGCAGGGTGTGGGCTCGCTCCCGCGCCTTGCCGAGGAGATGGCTGGTCCGCCTGGTGATCACCTCCTTGCGATAGGCGACAAAGGCGGCGATGATGTCGCGCAGGGTCAAGAGCTCTGGCCGTCCGCCGTTCAGCGCCAGCATGTTGACGCCAAAGCTCGTCTGCAGGGCGGTGTGGCGGTGGAGCTGGTTGAGGACGATGTCGGGCTCGGCGTCGCGCTTCAATTCGATGACGACGCGAAGGCCCTCCCGATCACTCTCGTCGCGCAGCTCGGAAATGCCTTCGATCACCTTTTCCCGCACCGTCTCGGCGATGCGCTCGATCAGCTTCGCCTTGTTGACCTGGTAGGGGATCTCGGTGACGACGATCGCGTCGCGGTCCTTGCGCACCTCCTCGACATGGCTCTTGGCCCGCAGAATGATCGCACCTCGGCCGGTCTTGAAGCCGGCATGGGTGCCGGCGCGGCCCATGATGATCCCGCCGGTCGGAAAATCCGGCGCCGGAACGTACTCCATCAGCTCTTCGACAGTGATCGCACCATTGTCGAGATAGGCGCAGCACGCGTCGATGACCTCGCCAAGATTGTGCGGCGGGATGTTGGTGGCCATGCCGACCGCGATGCCCTGGGCGCCGTTGACCAGGAGGTTCGGAAAGCCGGCCGGCAGAACCTTGGGCTCACGCTCGGTATCATCATAGTTGGGCTGAAAGTCGACGGTATCGTTGTCGAGATCGTCGAGCAGCGAATCAGCAACCCGGGCGAGCCGTGCTTCGGTGTAGCGGTATGCCGCCGGTGGATCGCCGTCCATCGAGCCGAAATTGCCCTGCCCGTCGATCAAGGGCAGGCGCATGGCAAAATCCTGCGCCATGCGCACCATCGCGTCGTAGATCGCGAGTTCGCCATGCGGGTGATACTTCCCGATCACGTCGCCGACGATGCGCGCCGATTTGCGGTAGCCGCGGTTCCACTCGTTGCCGTTGACCTTCATCGAATAGAGGATGCGTCGATGAACGGGCTTCAGCCCGTCGCGGACATCGGGAAGCGCGCGCGCGACGATTACGCTCATCGCGTAATCGAGATACGAGCGCTTCATCTCGTCTTCGATCGTAACGGCGGTGATGTCGGGGGCGGAGGGTGGTGCGGAGCTGACGGCCAAGGGCTACTCGGTGGAGGCTTCAACTAAAATCGCGGTGCGCGCCTCAAGACGCTACCGCGATGCTAAATATAAGGACTTCCACGCGAGATTACCCGGTCTCGCAGGTGCGAACAACCGATTTGCCGGTTGCAGTGCCGCCGCCAACGCGGTGATGACGACCACTATCTTGGGAAACACCCTAGCGTGCGGTCAATCGATCGAGCGCGGTGTCGAGAGATGCCTCCACCCGCTCGCCCGAGCGCCGTGCCTTGAGTTCGACGGTGCCGGCGGCAATCCCGCGCGGCCCGATGACAATCTGATCGGGGACACCGATCAGATCCATCGTCGCGAATTTCGCGCCGGGAGATTCGTCGCGGTCGTCGTACAATACCTCGATCCTGGCATTCAGCAGCTTGGCGTAGAAATCCTCGGCGGCGGTGCTGCAGCGCGCGTCGCCCGGACGAAGATTGATCAGGCCGACGCGGAAGGGTGCGACACTCTGCGGCCAGACAATGCCGGCGTCGTCATGGTTCGCCTCGATCAGCGCGCCTACGAGGCGCGACACGCCGATGCCGTAAGACCCCATTTCGAGCGCCACCGCCTCGCCGTCGGGTCGCGCCACGAGGGCGCCCATCGGCCGCGAATATTTGTCGCCGAAATAGAAGATCTGGCCGACCTCGATGCCCCGCCGGCTGACGATTCTGTCGCCGTATTGCGCGGCCGCATGCGGATCATGAACCTCGTCCGTCGCAGCGTAGATCGCGGTATAGCGATCGACGACCTGCTGGAGCGCGGGTGCCCCCCAGCCGAGATTGTCCAAGTTCTGCCAGTCCATTTCGAGGAAATCGGTGTGGACATAGACCCCGCTCTCGCCGGTCTCGGCGAGAATGATGAATTCATGGCTGAGATCGCCGCCGATCGGTCCGGTGTCGGCCCGCATCGGGATCGCCTGCAGGCCCATGCGAGCGAAGGTGCGCAGATAGGCGACGAACATCTTGTTGTAGGAATGGCGCGCTCCGGCGAAATCCAGATCGAAGCTGTAGGCGTCCTTCATCAGAAACTCGCGTCCCCGCATCACCCCGAAGCGCGGGCGAACCTCGTCGCGGAACTTCCACTGGATGTGGTAGAGCAGCTTCGGCAGGTCGCGATAGCTCTTGATCGAGGCGCGGACGATCTCGGTGACCTGCTCTTCATTGGTCGGCCCGTACAGCATCTCGCGGTCGTGACGATCGCGGATGCGCAGCATCTCCTTGCCATAATCGTCATAGCGGCCGCTCTCGCGCCACAGCTCGGCCGGCTGGATCGTCGGCATCAGGATCTCCTGAGCGCCGGCCCGGTCCTGCTCCTCGCGGACAATTTCCTCGATCTTCTTGAGCACGCGCAGGCCGAGCGGCAGCCAGGAATAGATGCCCGCACTCGATTGCCGGATCATCCCGGCGCGCAGCATCAGCCGGTGCGAGACGATCTGCGCCTCGCTCGGGTTCTCACGCAGCGACGGCAGAAAATATTCGGAGAGACGCATCGAACCTCGCCGCGGGACAGGACCTCGCACTCTAGGCAAGACACGGCGACCTGTCCATCGAGGCCGCCGACCGAGGGCTGCGGCCAGCGCAACCAAAAATTTTGTGAGGGACCAGCGGTCCCGCCATCTATAGCAAGTCTGCAGCAAATTTGTGCCTTCAGGTTGAAATGCCCAATTCCGGTCGTCGTCAGCCAGAAATGTCTCATGTGAGTTGGGCAATTTGATGTTCGTCGCAATAAGCGGGGCGAAGGTTTCCGTAGTTAAAAATGACGTGACCGCGGCCGCTGGGTCGCGTAGGATCGCGACCTCGAAAATCGCGTGAGCAAGCGCAGCGGCCCAAGTTTAGGGAGTGGCGAGGGACTGAGCAGAAGGCAGGGCGGTGCCCTGCCTTCTCGCGTTTGCGGACCATACGGCGAGACATCGCTTCACGACCCGATTATGTTTTCCCGCCGCCGGCGGACGCGGGCCGGACGCCGGCTGGCATAAACGGGACGAAACCGGAGAGCGCATATGGCGGTCAGTCGCGGATACCATTTCTTCATCAATCCCGGACCGACGAACATCCCCGACCGCGTATTGCGGGCGATGGATCGAGGAGCCATCGACTTCAACGGCGCGCAATTCCGCGCCGTCGCCGAGGAGTGTGTCGCCGGCCTCAAGCGAGTGTTCAAGACCGATCAGACGATCCTTTCCTATACCGCCTCCGGGCACGGGGCGTGGGAAGCCGCGTTGGTCAATCTGTTTTCGCCGGGCGACCAGGTGCTGGTCGTCGAGAGCGGCTATTTCTCGCTCAACTGGGGCATGCGTGGCGAAGCGTTCGGGCTCGAGGTCGAAACTCTGGCCAACGACTGGCGGACCGCCGCCGATCCGGCCAAGCTCGAGAGCCGGTTGCGCGAGGACCGCGAACACGCGATCAAGGCTGTGCTGGTCGTGCACAACGAGACCTCCACTGGTGTCGTCAACGACATTGCCCAACTGCGCCGTGCGATCGACGCCGCCCGGCACCCGGCGTTGTTCCTGGTCGATACGATCTCGTCCCTGGCGTCGATGGATTTTCGCATGGACGAATGGGGCGTCGATGTCACCGTCGCCGGCTCGCAGAAAGGCCTGATGCTGCCGACCGGCATGGCCTTCACCGGGGTCAGTGCGCGAGCCATCGCCGCCGCCGCCGAAGCGAAATTGCCGCGCGTCTATTGGGACTGGCGGCGGCTGCTCGGCACGAGTGCGCAGGCGCACTGGAATGGTACTGTGCCGGTGCATTTCTTCTACGGCCTGCAGGAAGCCTTGCGCATGCTGGAGGAAGAAGGCCTGGACAATGTCTTCGCCCGCCATCATCGCCTCGCCGAGGCGACGCGCCGGGCGGTGCGCGCCTGGCGGCAGAATGACGGACCAGAGATCTTTGCCAGCGATCCGCGGGCGCAATCCGATTCAATCACTGCGGTGCAATTGCCCGAGGGCTATGACGCCGACGAGGTGCGCCAGATTGCCCTCGACAAGTTCAATGTCTCGCTCGGCGGCGGGCTCGACCGGCTGCGCGGTCACGTGCTCCGCATCGGCCATCTTGGAGATTTGAACGAGCCGATGATCCTCGGCGCCATCGCCGCGATCGAAATGGCCCTGGAGCTGGCAGGTGTGCCGCACGGCAGGGGCGGCGTGCAGGCGGCGATGGATTACTTGGTTGCGGCAGATTAACGGGAATTGTACCGGCGGCGGCGCTTTCTTATAAGCGCCCGCTTTTTGAGGGCGGCGCGATGAAAGAAGACATCCACCCCGACTATCATGAGATCACAGTCGTGATGACCGATGGAAGCTCGTACAAGACGCGTTCGACCTACGGCAAACCCGGCGATACGCTGCGCCTCGACATTGACCCCAAATCGCACCCGGCCTGGACCGGCGGTCAGCAGCGTCTGATAGACAGCGGCGGCCAGCTCGCCCGCTTCAACAAGCGGTTTCAGGGATTTGGCATCAAGAACTGATGGTCTCCTCGATCCCCTTGACCCTCGCCTGACGATCACTACCTAGAGTTCGTGCGGTTGCCATCCTGGGGCCGCACGCAAGTGACGGGCGTCCAGCCGTTGTGGCGTACGCTCAACCCCATGTTGCTCATAGGAGAATATGGTCATGGATCGTTTCGATTTCTCTCCCCTCTTCCGCTCGACGATCGGGTTCGACCGGCTGACGCGTCTAGTCGACGCGGCGACACGGGTCGATAACTCGGCGCTGAGCTACCCGCCCTACAACATCGAAAAGACCGGCGAGGATTCCTAGTCGTCGCCGCCAACCTCGAAAACGGCATGCTCCATGTCGACCTCGCCCGCGAGGTGCCCGAGGCGGCCAAGCCGCGCAAGATCGCGATCGGCACCGGCCAGCCGGAGCAGCCCCAGGTGGTCGAAAAGAAAGCCGCCTAATCGATCCTGCGGCGAAACCCACGAACAACAAACGCCCCCGTTTTCGGGGGCGTTTTGCGTGCAGGGGCGAGCGCCGCTTCAAACCCAGCCGCGCCATTTGAACCAGACCAACGGCAGGATCGCACTCAGCGCGATCATGGCGAGCCCGTAGGGGTAGCCCCAGGACCAGTCGTATTCCGGCATGCCTTTGAAATTCATCCCATACATGCTGGCGACCAAGGTCGGCGGGATGCCGACCACCGAAACGATCGTCAACACCTTGATGATGTTGTTTTGCTCGACATTGATCAGGCCGAGGGTGGCATCGAGCAGCAGCTGGACCTTGTTGACGATGTGCGCGTCGTAGTCGCTGAGCGACAGCACGTCCTGGCGCACCGTGTCCAGCCGCAGCTTGATTTCTTGAGGCAGCCAATCGGCTGCGAGGCTCGAGACATAGGGCACGATGCGGCCGACCCCGAGCAGGCTGTCGCGGATCTTTGAGGCAAGATCGCCGCTGTGGCCGATGCGGCGCAGAATGATCCTGAGATCGGCGCTTTCGCGCGCCGGCGGGCGCCGCGCGGCGGGCTCGGTGGCCGGGCTGCGAAACAGCCGATGCGACAGGGCATCGAGTTCGGCGGCGATGTTTTCGAGAATGTCGGCAAGGCGGTCGGCAATCGCGTCCATCAGGCCGGCAAAGACCGCAGCACTGCTCAGCGGGTCGGTTTCTGCCGCCAGATCGCGGTTGGCGAACGTATCGAATACATTCAGCTCTTCGAAGCGCACCGTGATCAGCCGCTCGCGCGTCAGCACAAAGCCGACCGGCGTCGTCAGCGGCTGGTCCGAATCGGCGCGATAGACGAGCGGCGCACTCAGATAAATCGCGCCGTTGCGATTCCGTAGGCGGCTCGAGCTTTCGATCTCGCTCAGGTCCTCGATACTCGGCATGTCGAGACCGGTGGTCCGCTTGATAAACCCGACCTCGTCAGGATCCGGCTTGAGCAGATCGATCCAGGCAGCATCTGTCGGCAAGCTCGCTTCCGCGAGGTCGGCCGGCCGTTGTCCGCGCCCGGCGCGGCTGTGATAAAGGGTCAACATCGGCCGAGTTTATATCGGCGACGATGTCGTTTCTTGCTGATCGATGCCGGCCGGCGAAATCCCAGACCGCACGGCTACAGTCCGCCCTGCTGGACCATAAAATCGACGATTCGTTCGACTCCCTCACCAATCGTAAGGTCCTGGCGAATGCGCAGACGGTCGCCCGCAACCTGCGACGGCAGGTTGCCGAGGGGCCAGGCAATCTGCAACAGGCTCGCCCGATCGGCGGCTTCGATCTCGACCATCGCCGCGACCGACACCAGAAGCTTGTCCTGCTTGCGCGGCGTCAGGTTCATCGCGTCCGTGTGCTCCGAATCTTTGTTAATCTCCGCGCATCAACCATGCCAGAGGTGCGTAACCTAGCCAGGTGACGACGCGGCCTCCTTCCGGTCCGAGCCATAGCGCAGAATCCGCACTTCTTCGAGCGAGACCAGCCCTCCGGTCATCATCTCATCGAGCATCGGCAGAAAGGAGTCGATCTGCTCCTTGGTATCGATGATTTCGACGACGACTGGAAGATTCTCGGAGAGCCGGAGAATTTTGGCGGTATGGACCTGGCTCGAATGTCCAAAGCCCATCGGTCCGCGGAGTACCGTAGCCCCGGCAAGTCCGTGTTCTCGCGCCTTTAAAACGATCGCCTCGTAAAGCGGCTTTCCATCAAACCGATCGCCATCGCCGATCAAGATGCGCAGCAGCACCGCCATCTGTTGTAACTGCATCGCCCGCTCCATTCTTCGGGACACTACTCAGCGATTGATCAGAACGCCGGCGATGTGCCCGAGCCAAACGCCGATCAAACAGAAAACAACTGACGCAATTATATAGCCCGCGGCGGAGAACCATTCGCCGTTTCGAACCAGGTTCAGCGTCTCCAGACTGAACGAAGAAAACGTCGTGTAGCCGCCACACAGGCCGACCATGACAAAAACACGGACGTTGGCAGGCACCAGAAATACGCCATCCGCTCCGGTCAATGCATTGAAGATCCCGATGACAAAGCAGCCGGTGATGTTGACGATTAACGTACCCCAGGGAAACGTTGCGCCAATCCAATTCGCAACAGCACCCGACAAGCCATAGCGTCCAGCGCCGCCAATCGCGCTCCCGAGGGCAATCCAGAGGTAGGTGGTCGCCACGACGGCCTAGGAATCAAACATGCCAAATCCGGGTAGAGCGGGCGACAACCCCATCGCTGATAGAGATGAGTGAGCCGGGTGGCGCCGTCTTGGTTGACCGAAGCTGATTTCGGCGGCCCCCCGGCTCAATAGAGCCCGTGAAAGAATTCCTCCACCGCCGATTGGCTCGTCTCGCATGCCCGTCATTCCCGCGAAAGCGGGAACCCAGGGATTTCAGTCGCTTGCTCCTGGGTTCCCGCTTTCGCGCAGGGCTGTCCGGGGAAAATCTCGCAGCGGCGAAAGGAGGAACATCGCGCCGCCAATTTCGTCTTGGCCGGCCTTGTGCCGGCCATCCACGCCTTGAAGCGGCCGAAACAAAGACGTGGATACCCGGAACAAGTCCGCGCAAGACGATTGAACATTGTTTACTACGTGCCTAGACAAGTTGAGCGTGCAATGACCTTTTCCCCGAACAGCCCTGCGCTTTCGCGGAGACGACGAATTTGGCTGTCCGAAGGATTTGAATATTTGCTGTCTGCAACTTAATCGGATTTTTTCAATAGCCGAGGGCAAGGCCGTCCTTGCGCGGCTCGGAGCCGCCGATCAGCACGCCGCGTTCGTAATCGATCCAGATTGCCTGGCAGCCGCCGAGCGGCACTTCCTGGACCGCGATCTTGTGGCCACGATTGGCGAGATCGTCGACGATTGCCGCCGGGGTAGCGCGCTCGACCTGCAGCGCGCCGTGCAACGGAAGGATCCGCGGCTGTTCGGCAGCCTCTTGAGGGTCCATGCCGCGATCGAGCATGCGGTGGAGGAAGTGGGCATGGCCGACCGCCTGGTATTGCCCGCCCATCACCCCGAACGGCATCACTGCGCGACCGTCCTTGACGAGCATTCCGGGGATGATCGTGTGAAAGGGCCGCTTGCGCGGCGCGATCGCGTTGGGATGGCCGGGGATCGTGCGAAAACCGGTCCCGCGGTTGTGCAGCAAGACGCCGCTTTGCGGCGCCAGGATGCCGGTTCCGAAACTCGAGAACAGCGAGTTGATGAACGAGCAAGCATTGCCGTCGCGGTCGACAACGCAGAGATAGACGGTGTCCTTGTGCTCGATCTCGGCCCAGCCCGGCAAGGGCAGCGCGCGGTCGAGCCGGATTTCCCGGCGGGTGCGCTCGGCGCGCACATCTGACAGGAATCCGGCGACATCGACGGGCACATGCTCGGGATCGCAGATGAAATGGTCGCGGACCCAATAAGCCGCCTTCGACGCTTCGGCGAGAAGATGCAGCCGGTCGGCTTCGCTGAACGAGTCGCTCCCGAGCGCATAGCCCGCCAGCGTGCGCAGTATCATCAGCGCCGCCATCCCCTGCCCGTTCGGCGGGCACTCATAGACATCGTGGCCGCGATAGGCGGCGTTGATCGGCTCGACCCAGTCCGAGCGCTGGGCGGCAAAATCTTCTTCTTCATGCAGCCCGCCCAACGATTTGAGCCGGCTGAGGATGTCGTGCATGACGGCACCGCTGTAAAAGGCCTCGCGGCCCTCGCGGCCGATATGGCGCAACGTCGCGGCGAGCGGCGGGTTCGTCATCTTGTCGCCCGCGGCAGGCGCCCTGCCGCCGGGGAGAAACAGCGCCGCGGTCACCGGGTCCCGCAATTTTTCCCGGCTGCGGTGCCAGTCGGCCGCGACGCGCGGCGTCACGACGTAACCCTGTTCCGCCGCCCGCGCCGCGGGCTCTAGTAGTTCGGCGAGCGGCCGCGTGCCGTATTCGCGGTTGAAGGTGCACCAAGCGTCGACAGCACCCGGTACGGTTACGGCATGCGGCGTCGGCACCGCGATTTCGCGAATCCCGTGCTCGAAATACCAGTCGACGGTGGCTTTCGCCGGCGCCCGTCCCGAGCCGTTGAGGGCAACCGGCAATGCGCCCCGGCACGAATACAGAACGAAACAGTCGCCGCCGACCCCGGTGCTTTGCGGCTCGGCGACGCATTGGACGGCGACCGCCGCGATCGCGGCGTCGGCGGCGTTGCCGCCGGCACGCAACACATCGAGCGCCGCGAGCGTGGCTCGGGGGTGAGAGGTAGCAGCCATCCCGTTCGCCGCCATCGCCGCCGATCGTCCCGGAACATTGAAGTCGCGCATCGCCTCTCCTCGACCGCGCCGCCCATCCGCCGACGCAACCCTCACCGGCGGGTTTGGCATTTGTCTGGGACTAATGCATCGTCCTAGGCTGCCGGTCAATTCGCGAGCCGGAAGAACAACGCATAATGGACGGCAGTTTGACACCGCGGGTGCACTTTCCGGCTGCAACGCCACCGGCGGCGGGGGAGACGCTTGCCATCGCTCCGGGGGTCTGGTGGCTGCGCATGCCGCTCCCCTTCGCACTCGATCACATCAACCTCTGGCTGCTCGAGGACGGGCGCGGTTGGACGATTGTCGATACCGGGTATGCGATAGCCGAAACGACCGCGCGGTGGGAGCGGATCTTTGCCGAATGCCTCGGCGGATCACCGATCACGCGGGTCATAGTGACCCATCACCATCCTGACCATATCGGGCTTGCCGGGTGGCTCGCCGAACGCTGGCAGGCGTCGTTGTGGATCAGCGAAAAGGAGTGGCTATTCGCCCGCCTGTTGACCCGAACGGACGATTCCGCCGACCTGCGCCGCGGCTTCGCCCACCGGGCCGGGCTCGACGCGGCGGCGAGCGAGCTCTTCGCCGAGCATTACATGGGGTATCGCCGCGGCGTCCCCTCGGTGCCGTCGAGCTTTCAGCGGCTCGGCGACGGACAGGCGGTCGAGATCGGCGGGCGGCGGTGGCGGGTGATCATCGGCGAAGGCCACTCACCCGAGCTCGCCTGCCTCTATTGCGCGGAGACCGGTGTCCTGATCTCGGGCGACCAGGTCCTGCCCAAGATCTCACCCAATGTCAGCGTCCAGGCTCATGAGCCTGACGGCGATCCGCTGGCGCGGTTTTTGCGCTCACTCGATAAGCTGCGCACGGCGCTTCCGCCCGAGACGCTCGTTTTGCCCTCGCACAACCTTCCATTTTTTGGGCTGCACGAGCGGATCGACGCTCTCGCCGCGCATCACAAGGCGCGCTGCGAGGAGGTCGTTGCTGCTTGCGAACGCCCACAGAGCGCCGTGGAGCTGTTGCCGGTCTTGTTCCGGCGGGCCCTCGACCCGCATCAAATGGCGTTCGCTCTGGGCGAGGCGCTCGCCCATGCGCATTACCTGACCGGCTGCGGGGCGCTCGCTCGCACCCTCGGCGCCGACGGGGTCTATCGCTTTGTCGGCGCGGGCGGGTAGGGCGGCGATGGTGCCGAAGACCGGGTGGCTGTTCCGGCACGAGAGCTTCATCGCGACAGAGGCGGTGGATCGTGCGATTTTCCTTGCCAGACAACCCGCCATGCCCAATCGTGAGGTTGATTTCTCGACCACAGGTTTGAAGTCGCGCCGGTGGAGCGGCGCTGTGTCCGTCAAAAGAGTGAGCCCAGCCTAACAGAAACGGAGATTCAAATGCCCATGCCGCAACGTGTCCAATATTCCGACGCCATCGAGCCTTTGGTGCAGTTCATCGAGGATACGTCCCCGGACGAGATCCTCGACCGTGCCCTGGAGAAGCTGCGTGCCGGGGTGCCGACGCAGACCATGCTGACGGCCTCGGCACTTGCGGTGATCCGCTCCACCGAGATGCCACCCGGTCATCACGGTGGCCCGTTGCACCCCTTGGCAGGACTCTACGCGATCTCAAAGACGGTCGAGCGCCTCGAGGGCGAGGAGCGGTTTGTCCCGGTATTGCAGCACGTGGCACTCACCAACAAGCACATCAACCACCCGGCAATGGGACCATACCAGTTGCTGGAGTTTGCCGAGGAGGATGCCGGCGGGTTCGAGGCCGCCAAGGCTGCCTATCTGATGGCGGTGCAGCGCGGCGAGTGGAACAAGGCGGACCACCTCTTCCAGTGGATGTGGAAAAATGCGCCGGCGATCGAGGTCTTCGATCTGTTGCTGAGCGTGGCGATCCCGAAGAATTTCCACGACGACCACTACTTCATGTTCCCAGGCACGGTGTGGCGTGCATTGCAGACCGGCGTTCTCGATAAGGAACTCTTGCCGGTGCTGATGCGGCCGGTGGTGCGCTTTGTCACGCGTTCTCCGGTCGCCCCGAACAATCCGATGCCCTCGCCGCTGCCGCAGATCGAAGCGCTGATCGAGGAGCATCAGTTGTTGAAGCGCATCCTCCGTCAGCGCAGCGGCGAGGATGAGACGGCGGCTATCGGCGAACTCGGAGAGGCCATCGCGGCCGTCGACGTATTTGCCGAGATTCCCGTGCTGATGGCGAAGGCCTTGGCCGCAGGGCTTTCCCTGGAGGGTGGAGGTGAGGCGCTCTCGATCGGGGCCGCTGGTCTCTTTCTGCGCTCCCTCGGCGGGAACCCGATGGATGTCCACCTGCATACCAGCGTCAATCTACGGCGCTACCTGCTGCGGCTCGACGGGATCAGCCTTAAGAACAAGCTGATGCTGCTGTTGACGTGGCAGTCGGGCCCGG
>Ga0210408_10003058_pt1 | contig 15657 bp, 11 predicted proteins | sample IncBWH4MmetaG_FD_155471 | JGI IMG/M metagenome (GOLD analysis project Ga0210408, IMG submission 155471) | Forest soil microbial communities from Barre Woods Harvard Forest LTER site, Petersham, Massachusetts, United States - Inc-BW-H-4-M | ecosystem: Environmental > Terrestrial > Soil >...
TCGCTTACCCAGACTTTTCCTCCCACCACTGTGACCTTGACGTTCGGATAATCCTCTTTAAGAGGATCACTATCTGGGAGGTCGAGATTGTACGTGCCGTCGGGTTGACTTGCGGGAAAATATTTTAAGGGGTAATTGTAAAGCCCGCCGCGATTAATCCAAAAGACCAAGTAATTATCCATTTGGGTTTCGTCGCACGGGTAACAGATGCCCTCACTTGCACCCGGCTTCCTTTGGTAAGACGGATACCTTCAACCTACCTTATTGGGTCCATACCCGATAAGCAGAGCCAACTCGAGCCATTTCCAATAGCAATACCCATAGGCCACGCCCTGCCCAACGGTTTAGTCCAACCCATTTTTAGACCACCGTCGCGGCGATCACCCTTCGGATGCTCTCCAAGCCTCTCTCGCCGCAACGCCGGCCTAAAAATGCTCTGCGTTATGACGGGTAATAGTGAGGTTAGGCTTCGGCGATTGAGATCGCCTTAGATGATCTCGTCTCGACCGCAAATCGCAACAACACCGTTGCATAATTTCCATAATTGTGATAATCTCACCTGTGACGGAGAGCTTTGAGGGCATGCGTTGCTCCTCCAGGAGTTTAAGCCGACGGCTTTATGGGAGAATTTATTCCGAGTGATGAAACTCGCTTGGTAAATGCCGGGACCATTTGAATCAAAAAGATAGGAAGCAAAAGCCTTATTAAAGCTGTTAATAGTAGCAAGTGGTCTCGCGGTTTTCTAGCCGCTGCTGGTGTACTCTGGGTTTCGTTTATTGTCGTCGGATCCCTGATCTTGGCGCAGGAAGAGTTTACGCCGGTGAAAGCTGCGCCACCGGTAACGCTTTTCCCACGAAGCTCCGCTATCCAACTTGTCTCAGAAAAACCGACTCTCGTGCTTTTTGCCCATCCCCAGTGTCCCTGTACGGAGGCAAATCTCCATGAACTGGTCGGTGTTCTGGCAGAAACCCAAAACAAGGTCTCGGTGATTGTTGTCTTTACTATTCCGGATGGAGTTCCCGCCGGTTGGGAACTAGGGGATTTGTGGAACTCAGCGACAAATATTCCCGGCATTCGTGTTATTCGCGACCAAGGGGGCCGGGAAGCTCACCGATTTGACGTCGAGGGTTCGGGACATGCCCTGTTGTATGCCCCTTCCGGCAAGTTGCTTTTCAGCGGAGGGATCACCGCATCCCGTGGACACGAAGGCGACAACGTGGGCCGCTCTGCCGTCGTGAGCTTTATTCTCAACGGTCACGCTCCTGTCAATCACACGCCCGTCTTCGGCTGTTCGCTCTTATAAACGGACCTCTCTGCAATTTAGAAAGGATATTCATGACACAATCTCCGCCTTCTATTGAATTTTCAACGAACGGAGATAAGGCGGAGCCTGTTCGGCTGGCTCAACTTACAGCGGAACATTTTCAAAATCATTGTCTGCAGGTCTGGCAGCGCACAGACCGCATGTTTGCCGGTTTAATGGCGTTACAGTGGTTGGCAGGCATTGGCGTGGCCCTGTGGATCACTCCTCGAACTTGGATTGGAGCCACCAGTTCGCTTCATCTTCACGTCCTTGCCGCGATTTTTCTCGGAGGCGCCATTGCCGTTTTCCCGATCTTGCTTGTTTTTTTGCGTCCAGGGCAGGCGATTACCCGTCATGTCATCGCCGTCGCTCAGATGCTGGCATCCGTACTACTTATTGACCTCACTGGAGGACGGGTTGAAACTCATTTCCACATTTTTGGCTCCCTGGCGTTTCTCGCCTTTTATCGGGACTGGCGCGTCCTTGTCACGGCAACGATTGTGGTGGCAATCGATCATTTTCTGCGCGGCACCTTTTGGCCGCAAACGGTTTTTGGTACGATAACCTCGGACTCGTCTCGCTGGATTGAGCACGCTGGTTGGGTGCTTTTTGAAGATGTCTTTCTTTTCATCATGTGCCATCAAAGCATCGCGGAAATGCGAGGCATCGCCCGGCGTCAAGCGGAACTGGAATTGACCAACGACCGAATCGAACTCGCGGTGAAGGAGCGCACGAGTGAATTGGACAAGACCAATCACGAACTTCAGAAAGCCAAGGAAATAGCTGACGCCGCTAACATCGCCAAGTCTTCTTTCCTGGCCAATATGAGTCACGAGATACGAACGCCCATGAACGGCGTTATCGGTATGGCTGGGCTATTACTGGATAGCGAACTCTGTGATGAGCAGATAGGTTTTGTTGAGACCATCCAACAAAGCGGGGAGAACCTGCTGACCATCATCAACGAGATTCTTGATTTCTCCAAAATTGAATCGGGCTCACTGGAACTCGAACACTTAGCCTTCGACCTGATCCCCTGTCTGGAGGAGGTGCTTGACGTCTTCAGTGCGCGATCCGCCGAAAAAAATATCGATCTTGCTTACCTCTATGATTCCCATACGCCCGCAGGTATCGTCAGCGACCCTACGCGATTGCGCCAGATCCTAATCAACCTTGTAGGCAACGCCCTCAAATTTACGGAAAAAGGCGAGGTTGTCGTGGAGGTCTCCGGCGAACGGCTTTCCCGCCAGGATATCCCTCAAGACAATGCATATCTTCGCCTCGTGGATGAAGAGAAATTTGAAGATGAAGAATGGACACGCCTCAAGTTTGAAATCCGCGATACCGGCCCTGGCATTCCCGCAGATCGTATGGACCGCCTATTCCAGCCTTTCAGTCAGGTTGATGCTTCGGTAACGCGCCACCATGGTGGAACCGGTTTGGGCCTTGTAATTTCCAAACGTCTTGTTGAAGCGATGGGCGGAAGGATCTGGGTCAATAGCATAGCGGACGCGGGAACCTCGTTCTTCTTTACTCTTTTCACCAAAGCCACCTGTTCACGTCGTCGAGTGAATTTTCTCACGTCCTCAGCAGTGCTGACAGATCGCCAGGTTCTCATCGTCGACGATGGCGAAATTAATCGTCGCATTCTGCGCATTCAGACCGAGCGCTGGGGGATGATTCCTCAAGTTTTTGAGAGACCAGCGGAGGTCTTATCCTGGCTTCAGGGAGGACCTCTGGTGGACGTGGCGGTCCTTGATTTTCAAATGCCCATCGTCGACGGATGTCAACTTGCCCGCGAAATCCACTCGTTCGACAAATACAAGGAACTCCCTCTCATTCTACTCAGCTCATCCCTTCCAGCCAAAGGCATGGGCATCAGCTCCACTGATGAGTTCGCAGTCCGTTTAATGAAACCAATTAAACAGGCGGATTTGTTTAACGCGCTCACGACAGCTCTCGGAAAAATCAAGACGGTTACGAAATCGTTACGGCAAAACAAAGTCTTCGACTCCACCATGGCTGCGCGTCTGCCGCTCAATATTTTAATCGCCGAGGACAATATCGTTAACCAGAAAGTCGCCATGGGCGTTCTTCTCCAATTCGGTTATCGCACCGATCTGGTTGTCAGTGGAAAGGAAGCCGTGGAAGCAGCGGAGCGGCAAAAGTACGATCTCCTCTTTATGGACATCCAAATGCCGAATATGGATGGTCTCGAAGCGACCCGCCTTATTTGCTCACGCATGAGCCCTTCCGAACGGCCATATATTGTCGCCATGACCGCCAATGCGATGAAGGAAGACCGCGAGCGTTGCCTGTCTGCTGGTATGGATGACTATCTCAGCAAGCCGATACGCCCCGAAGAAATCAAAGCCGCCATCGAACGTGGCGCCATGCAATTGAGCCGCGTTCTTAGGGAATCAGTTAAATCGTAGACTCAAAACGAGCCACTTCGCCGGCGCGGTAGGGATGCGCTCCCGCGCGAGCCGCCGTAAATTGTCCGATAACGACATCCGGTGCAGCGCCTCTGATCGTCGATGGACAGGAGTCGTGAAGCTGCTATTGGAACCTCATATCTTAGCCGGCGAGCGTAAACGCCGGTTCCGGCCTTCGACAGGCGGCCGGCCTACGGATGAACGTGACACCAGCGGACAGTCCAAGGTGACAGGTTTGAGCGATGGCCTCTGTTCGTTCGACTCGGCATCCGTCAATTGGTCAACTGCCCACGAACCCATCTCGAAGTAAGGAATCCGAATCGTCGTCAACGGCGGTCGAGAGTGCGCTGCAAGCAGTTCCTGATTGTCAAAACCCACCACCGAGACGTCATCCGGAATTCTGAGTCCTTTCTCCTTTAATGCATCGTAGGCGCCCATCGCGATACGGTCAGCGGCACAGAAGATTGCGGTGGGAATTGGCTTTAGCTCAAGAAGCGCCAAGGCATGCTCGTAGCCGTCATCCTGCCACCAACCGCCCGTTCGGACCAACTCCGGTTCAACCGGTATTCCAAATCCTTCAAGCGCCTGGCGGTATCCTCTGAAACGTCCAGCCGCAGCAGGGTATTTCTGATCGGCGTTGATCATGGCGATGCGACGATGTCCTTTTTCGAGGAGCAATTTGGTAGCCAAGAGCCCGCCGCTGACCTCATCTGGCACCACGCTGCGGACCGGGCAATTCGGTGCGAAACAATCGACCAGCACGAGCGGAAGTCGGAGGGCATCTTTTGGCAGCTGCACAGCCCGGTGGTACATGGTAGCGAAAATGAGTCCTTCCACTCCGCGTTCGAGCGCCATTTCCACGGCCGCTTCTTCCATGGCCGGATTGCCCGTGGTATTGAATGTCAGCAACAGCATCTCAAGTTGCCACGCCGCCTCCTGCGCCCCTTGAATGATCTGACCCGCAAAAGGTGTCGTGGCAATGTCGTCGCTCAAAAAACCAAAGACTTTCGATCGTTGGGTTCGCATGTGGCGGGCATGATGGTGCGGCCGGTATTCTAGAGTGTCGGCCGCCCGAAGTACTTTCTGCCGGACCTCATCCCTGACGTGCGGGCTTCGGTTAATCACGCGCGAGACAGTCTTGAAAGAGACCCCCGCCAGCTCTGCGACATCTTTGATAGTTGCCATGTTAGGTCCGTATACTAGTGTGCCGTCTCGCATATAATGGTGATGTCGCCGCAGGCACTAACCGAAGACACTGTCCGGCCGCTTTGCCCTTGGGGGCGCTTATTCGGCCACACTGCAGCCATCCTCCAGGCGCACAGGCGATGAACAATCGATGATCCTTTTCTTACCAAGAAGCTCACCCCTAAGCTGTCCTCCCGTGTTGGATAAAGCCGCTGAGTCATACAGGTCCGATCGGCTGCGAAAACTTCCAGCACACTGCGATCGAGGAAGACCCGAAACCGAACCACGCCTTGATCATCCGGACTTAAAGGCCCCGAAATAGTCGGATGGTCTACGTTGGGATCAAGGCTTGACCGGCTGCCGTCGACCGTCAGGATTTCTTCCGCGCTGTGGTAGGTTATGCTGGTGCATTCCGCCTGATCGGGACTGGCGCGAATGATCAGCTCACACACCGTGGGTTCATCAAAGGAAAGCTCCACTTCCACTTCGAGGCAATCCCCTTCAAAGCCCAAAAACGGATTCTCAGAGAACGGCGTGAGGCTTTCGTCCTCCGTGCTTCGACTTTCCGTACGCAGCGACATAAGTTCACTCGCGGGTTTAACTCGCAAATTGCGGTTCGCATCAAGGCTGCACTCTTTCGGAAGGCTGATAACACCAGACCAACCGGCCAAATGTTGAGCCCCGGCTGGACGGCCTTCTTTGATCCAAGTCCAAACCAAATGACGATCACGCGCTGGATCGTGCAGGCACTGTGCCGCATACGTATACGCGCCCAGATCGAGTTTGCCTCGCCGATGTTCCTGAAGGAAGCCGTTCCGCCATTCGCCGGAAAGCCAGTAAATATATTTCGCTTCAGGGTGCGGGCAGACAAACAACGCGCAGTGGTTGCCGAACCGCAGTAAAAAGGGGCATTCCCACATGTTGCAATCGGTTCCGACTATGCCCGTCAACAGAGACCGTAGGTAATGCCAGTGACGTAAGTCGTTCGAGTCATACAGGAGCGCCATTCCACCCTCCTCGCGCCTGCCCGCCCCGATCAGAAGGAACCACCGCCCCTCTTCGCGCCACACGTAAGGATCGCGAAAATCGGCAGACTGATGCCCTGTGATCGACGGATACCCGGTCAACTCTAGGTCCGGCGGCGGTCCATTGATGACCGGCATCGGGTGCTTCCTCCAGGTCCTGAGGTCGTCTTCACTCGTGGCGAGGCACACCGTCTGCGGCTCGAGGCCCGTGTAGAGGGCAGTGGGAATGCCGCCGTCGTCCACCACACACCCGGACCAGCATCCGTCTTTGTCGGGCCCGTCCTTTGACGGGGCAAGCGCGATCGGGAGATCTTCCCAATGTACAAGGTCTGAACTCGTCGCATGACCCCAATGGATCGTGCCCCAGAAGGGACCGTTGGGGTTGTATTGGTAAAACAAATGGTACTTGCCCTTCCAAAAAAACGCCCCGTTGGGATCGTTCATCCAATTCGCTGGCGCGATGAAGTGGTAAAGTGGCCGATGCCGGTCGCCGGCGAGAGCGAGGCGTAGCTCGCGGAAATTCATCTCCGTTGCTCCTGCGAAAGGCGCCTCAACGCGTAAGTCCGTCATGGCCGCTCTGTTGGTCGTACCGATCGCGTAGCGTTTTCGCCTGTTCGACGTTTCGGCGGGAATACTGTCGCGTTCGTTCGATTTTGCGATCTAGGTGTTCCTCGCGCAATGCTTGGTACCGGGAAAATCGCTCGCGAGCGACTTCCAAAGCGGCTCGCTGATCATCTGAATAAACGAGGTCAGAAGGTGTTCCTTGATCTGGACCTGCCGCGATCTTCGAAGGCGATGTGGGCAGTCGGTCGCCAACCGGCAAAACCGATTTTACGGGGGAAGGCAACGTCTGGTACCAATAGGCCGTTGAGCTCCAGTCGTCCGCCAGATGATTCGCGTGACCATGCTCAATGGTAACGACAATTCGTTTATTGAAATGAATCGGATCCGCCAAGTGAAACCGGTAGCTCACCTGATAGCCGGGAATGATGCTCTCGTGCAGGGCGGAACCGTTCATCAAGAACGCGTTATCCTGCATTCCCCACGCATGGTTGAAATAGTCTTCGCTGCCGGTTCCGTGAAGGCTCGGAGGCCAGGTATCTTCATCGATAAAAATCATCTCGTCGCCTTCCCCCCACCAGCTGCCCTGGAAGTGCGCTACCGACAAATTACATCCAACGTAGTGTCCCTGACTTTCGGTCTCCAGGATGACGTAGTTGCCACCCGCATCCAGGTGCGGGACGTTGACCTCAGGACTATTTACTTGCAGGCCAGGCGCCCAGCCCGGACAAGGGTTTTCCCGGCGCCAATGAGCGTGAAAATAGCCTACAGGCTCCGGCAACGGTTCTCCGTAAAGTTCATAGTCGATGTAAAAGTATTGGCCGTAGGGAATATCATTTTGATTCTCGATTACGATTTTAGCCTTTCTCTGAAACGGCATTGGGAAATAGCAATTAAGAGCTGCACTGCCTCCGAATCGGTGGCGTTCCTCGGATTTGCAAGAAACCGTAATGGGTAGAGATGAGAAATTACCTGGCATCGAGTGTCCAATGCAGAAAAAGTCGCCGAGAGGTGTCAGAACGCTTGGGTGCTCCTGGCCATCCCAGAAAATCTTTAGCAGGACCTTGCGATAATAGAATGGATCTGGCTCTTCCCAGTTTACCCCCAGCGCGTTGTGAATTTCAAAAACAGGAGCGACATAGCTGCCCAGCGCGGGGTCAATCAAACCAGGGCCGATTAATCGCCGGCAGAATTGCGTCATCCAAAGGTGGGTCACGCAGCCCGGGCCTGTCAATTCCGTCAAGACTACCTCTTCCCCTGGCGGAATAACCCAGTAGTCCTGATTTTTTCCGCTCTGGTCCCAACTCGAGGACCTTCCACTACGGGCTTGTCGCAGCCTGGCTACATTCTGCAGAAAGCCGGTTAACGGTTCTCCAATCATATCTTTTTATTTTAAATTTTCGTGAGAAGTCATCACCCTTTCACCGCGCTGCCTACCATCCCGGAGACGATCTGGCGCTGAGCAACCAGGAACAAAATGAGGACTGGGCAAACCGCCACACCCACTGCAGCCATGATTACCGAAACGTTCCCGCTTCCGTAGACATTGCTTAAAGCGAACATCCCCAAAGGGAGAGTCATCTTTTCCCAACTGTTCAAAAAGACGAGGGGGAGAAAATAGCTGTTCCAGGTGTTGGTGAAGGTGATGATGGCCAGCGACGCCAGAGCGGGTTTGGCCAAGGGAAGAGCAATCCGCCAAAAGATCGTGAATTGATTAGCTCCGTCGATACGCGCCGCCTCGATCAGTTCGCGAGGCTGGGTGAGGAAAAACTGACGCATCAGAAAAACTCCAAATGCATTTGTGATCAACGGCAGGATGATTGCCCAGTGTGTGTCGATCAGGTTCAAACCAGATATTATCAGAAACGTTGGAATGACGGTGACTTGGATCGGCATCATCAAGGAGGTAAGCAAGAGACAGAATATGCCTTTGGTACCACGAAAACGAAGGTGCGCAAAGGCATACCCGGCCATCGAGCACGTAAGCAACTGTGCCACCGTCACCACAATCGCAACCTTTAAACTGTTCAGAACAAAGGTCGCGAAGGGCACATTTGATTGAAACAAGCTCAAGAAATTTTGAAAGTGCCATTCTGTTGGCACCCATGAAGGCGGAAGGTCAAAGGCGTGGGGTCCGGACTTCAACGAGGTGGCCAGCATCCACGCGAATGGCGCCACCATCGGAAACGCAGCCAGGATAACCAGCGCCGTTCCTATCCATTGCAAGCCTGGCCGACGCTTGGCTGCGGTAACGGCACCCTCCTGGGGCGGAGCTGTAAAAGCAGTGTTAGATGAGGAGAGTGTGCTCATGCGTAATGAACCCAGCGCCGACTACCCCACAACTGCAGGAGCGTAACGATGCTAATCACGGCAAAAAGCGTCACGGCAATGGCGGACGCATATCCCATGTCAAAGGAACGAAACGCCTTGTCGTAGATGTACATGACTACCGTCCGGCTCGCGTCACCGGGCCCGCCATTGGTCAAAGCAACGATGGAATCGAATTCCTGCAGTGTATTGATCATCGTGATCGTGACGTTGAACAGGATAACCGGACTAAGTAGCGGAATGGTTATGCGAAAGAGCACCGTAGGTGGCTTTGCGCCATCAATCCTTGCCGCTTCGTACAGTTCCTCCGAAATGTTCTGTAGCCCAGCAAGCGTCGTTAACATCGTGAAGCCGACGTTTTTCCAGACGTACACTAAAATCACCGACCAGATCGCCCAGGCGCTGCTGGTCAACCAGGGGATAGGCGGCACGTTAAAAAAGTGCAGATAGTAATTCACCACCCCAAGGTCGCGATTGAAAAGGAACTTCCAAACCATTGCGGCATAGATCATCCCCACCAGGACCGGAAAGAAATAGGCTGTGCGAAGGATATACTTTAAAAACGCTGGCAATCGTTTGTTAACTGCCATTCCAAGAAAGGTTCCGATGCCAACCGTCAGAACAACCGCTGTTAGGGCGAAGAGGGCCGTGTTTTTGTAAACCACGGCCAACCTCGCATCAGAGATTAGCCGAGCGTAATTGCTGAACCCGACCAGCCGCGGTGGGCTCATCATGTCATAGTGAGTGAAGCTCAACACAATTGCCGCGATAAGTGGGCCGAGAACAAAGAGCAGGTAGCCCGATAACGTCGGTGCCACAAAGAGGTAAGCCGGCAAGGTATCTGAAGACGCTTTCTTCATTGGAGTCTTAAAGAAATTACTGCCCCTCGGCAGCTTGTTGTTCCATCGCCGCGGACAACTCTTCGTTTGCCGATTTCAGAGCTTCCTCCGGCTTCACTTCACCAGCCATTACCTGGCTCAGGTGTTGCATCAAAATACGCTCTACCTCCGCATAATTGGCCGACGCCTGCACCGGTGCTGCATAGCGAAGGCTTTCGTAGAAGAGAGCCGCGTGCTCGGGCTCGGCAAGAAACTCTTTTGATTCGGCCACCGAGCGGCGAGCCGGGATGGCAACCCCTAATCCGGCCGCCTGCTGTTGGCTTTCAGCGGACGCCAGTTCTTTGACCATCTCCCAAGCAATCGCCTTCTGTTTTGTCTTGGTAGAAATACCCCAGCCATCCGCACCGAACACGGTCTTCTGAGTCTTGTTCTTTGGCCACGGCACCACATCAAAATCGTTAAAGTTGTTAGCCTTAAAAAACTGCATCGGCCAATGGCCCCCACCGGTCATACCGATTTTGCCCGCCGCGAACAATTGAAAGACCGCGTTGGGATCCGTGTTGGCTGGGTCTGGCGAAACGCCGTTCTCCCGGACTAGGCCATCTACAAACTTCACCGCCTCCAGGAATTTTGGATCGGTCAGATTCGATTGCCTCAGGTCATCTTTGAGGACCGCCGTGTCATTGGAATACCAGAAGGGCGTAAGACCAAAATTGAAGTAAGGGATGCCGAAGCCGAACCGTTTAGCTGGTCCTTCGCCGGAAGTCAAACGCTTGGCGATAGAGAGAAAATCGTCCCAGTTCCAATCGTCCGCGGGGCGCGCGATTCCTGCGTCCTTAAAAACCTTTGTGTTGTAGTAAACCATCATGTTGTTCCAGGCTACCGGCACCAGGTAGAGCTTGCCCTCCACGGAGAAACCTTTAACAAGGGACGGATCAACATCGCTCAAGAGTTCCTTGCCGGACGGCTCCGACGTCAGCTCGTCCAGCGGTATTACCAAGTTCTTGCGGACAGCGAGCTGGACTCCTTCTGTAGCAATGTGGATCAGATCGGGCGCCTTCCCCGAAGCAATCTGATTGACCAATTTGTTTAGATAGTCAGACCATGACGAAATGGGTGTAAACTGATCGATGACCTTGACGTTCGGGTAACGCTTATTGAACCTTGCGATGGCCGCATCACGAATTTGCTTGTCGTTGGCATCTCCGAAATCAAAGAGCACCAGGTTGCCTTTGGTGTCCGGAGACGGTGCATTTTGAGCACAACTCACCGACAGCCGACCACCCACGGCCAGGAGAAAGGTAAAGGCTAGCAAAAGAGAGGTTTGAGCAGATTTGCGTCGCCATCCAGTTCTACCTTGAAAGGCTTTGTCGGCCTGGACTCTTTTGGATTGGCAATGGTGTGCGATCGGCAGATCAAAGGTCGGATCTCGGTCTTCGAGATCCAAACATGGGGAAGAGGAGGAGTTCATGAGAGCGCATCCTAATGAGAATGACAACGTTGTCAAACGAAATCTGACAACGTTGTCAACATCGATTTACACCGCGGTAAAATATTGGTTTGACGGCGGTTTTGGGGAAATCGCCTGATCGCGCTGGTCCGGACGGCTTTGCGACAAAGCGTTCACCGAGAAGCTCTTGATGCAGCACCGGACGACAGCAACGAATGATCCCCTGCCGCTCTTCTTTCGAATAGCCGCATACGCTTACTTATCGGGTCCCCGAACTAAACCGTGGTGGTTTGCGGTCGCCTGCGCCACTTCGAAAAGAAGCCTGCGGAGATCGTCCGGTTCGATAACTATAAGGCGATTTCCGAAAGAAAGGAGCCACCCCAAATACCAATCCCATTTCCCGCCTTCGATCGTGAAGATGACGCTCTGTTCATCGCGTTCTTCATGGAGGATCTTGAAAGGGGCTTCTTTTCGTATGCGCTCGGCGGTGAACGAATCCACTCGGATAGATCCTGTAACCGATGCGGCGGGTTCATCCCAACGCTTGAGAAAATCGCTTAGAGAAAAACCCTCACGAGGTTCGAATCGCTCGGATAAAGAGGAGATAGCCTGGATTCGATCGGTCCGAAAATCGCGGTAATCGTGCCGGGCGCGGCACCAGGCAATGAGATGCCAGCGGTCCGCGTAATAGGTTAATCCCAAGGGTTCGATTTCCCGCCGTGACGCTTCGGCTGCGCCAGAGTTACGATAAGAAATGCGCAAAACAGTGCGATCCGCGAGCGCTTTTTGGATAACAAAAAGGCTGCAAGGTTGACTTTGTTGCTCGGTACTCGGCAGGGACATGCTTCGCTCGACGCGAGCAACGTGATCCTGACGATCCGGCGGCAGAACTGCTCGGATTTTTGCCAACGCCGAGGCCATGGACGTCATGAGCGAGTTGTCGGCAAAACGATCCATTAACATACCGGCGGTGACCAGGGCGGTTGCTTCTTCGGTGGTAAAATGCACAGGTGGAAGATGGTATCCCCTCATTATGCTGTATCCGACACCGGCTTCGCCGAGGATGGGTACACCTGCTTCAGCAAGTGCGGCAATGTCGCGATAGACGGTGCGGATACTCGTGGCAAACTCATCAGCAATATCCTCGGCACGGGTTACCCTGCGCCCCTCCATGTAGATCAAGATTGCGACAAGTCGATCAATGCGGTTCACCGCTCACAATCTTACCTGCTTTTGCGTCATTGTAGAAGGATTCGGTGTGCGAGATTGGCTGTTGTTCGGGTAGTCGCGTGCCCGGCGTCCTGAATTCCGCCATGCAGAGAATCGCAAGAATCACAGAGACGAGCGCCGCCGCTGAAATCAGCGAATAGAGCCAATCTTCAAGAGGGTCGAATAGCTCATCTCGACGTTTGCTCCGGGCAGCAGCCGTTCGAACCCGCTGCTCGATCTCGAACTGTTTGGTGGCTTGGTCGGTTTCTGCGAACAGGCGATCACGGCCCGCGAAGAAGTCAATGATGTAAGGTGACGAATCAGCCGGCCGTTCGTTCAGATCTGCGCGGTGATCAATCGATCGTAAAGGTCTGGAAGTGGCGGTCATGGTATATCTCTTCTTTTGGCATTTCAAAACAGCGCCGATTGGATGCTGAAGGCACATCCTATCGAATACGGAGCACAGGATAGACCGGTCGGGTGACAGCCCTATGTCAGGAGAGTTGGGATCAAAAAAGAATTCAAGAATTCAAGAATTCAAGAATTCAAGAACTCAAGAATGGTGCGACGCGGAGTTCGGCGCGAAATGTTGGGTTCTTCTTGACTCCTTGAATTCTTGAATTCTTGAATTCTCTTTTCGCTATGGGACGCTTCATCATACTCTCCGGTCCGTCCTGCGTGGGCAAAGGGCCGTTGCACACCGCATTCAACAACTTTTATCCCGAACACGCAGCCAAGCTGAGCAAGCTTGTGCTCTATAACTGCCGGTCTCCGCGACCTGGGGAAATCGACGGCAAAGATTACCATTTCAGATCTCGTGAAGAGATCGAGGGACTTCGGGAAGAGAAAAATTTCATTGTGTTGGATGTTCGCGGGGACCTTCAGGCAGTTGATTTGAATGACGCCGAGCGCAGGTGGGCGCAGGGGATTTGCTCTTCGAGGGCAATCCGTTCGTTGGTCGGAAATTGCAGGAAGCGTTTGCCTCAAAGGTCTCTGTTCTCAGCATTTTTCTCGCGCCGCTTTCATCCGAGGAAATCGTGTTTCTGCAATCGCAGGAGCGCAGTCTGTCGTTAGCGGATTTTCTGACGGACGTGATGCGGCGCAAATTATTGCGCCGGACGCAGCGCCAAAAAAACATCCTGTCGTTAAAAGATCTCGAAAACATCGAACGTCGGGCCACGAGCGCCTATACCGAACTCAAAGAAGCGTGGAATTTTCATTATGTAATTCCGAATCACGATGGTGAAGACAGCGAAAACTGGGATGCGTTCTACTATCCAGTGGGCGATGCTCGCAAAGCATTGTTGGCGTTTGCAGGCTTGGTGGGTGGTAAAGTTTCGCCTTTAGTCGAAAAATGGGAAGAGCGCTTATTATCGTGATGTGGGCGGCGGGAAGGTGCTCCGCGCCATCCTGCTTGGTGCGCCGATTGGTAGGGACGCGCTCCCGCGCGATCCGCGGCAGTTCGTCCGATGATCGAGTCGGGTGCAGCGCCTCCGATGGTCGATGCGCTCCGGCGCGTCCGGCGTTGCATGTCTCGACGCGTCTTTTGCCGTTTCTGCCACGCGCGCTCGCGAGTGCCGATTGTATTCGGCCCTTTCCATTATTGCGCCTTCTGTGAACGTGCTACGCCGGACGCGCTGGAAACCATCGACGATCAGAGGCGCTGCACCGGACGTCGTTATCGGACAATCTACGGCGGCTCGCACGGGAGCGCGTCCCTACCACCTGCAATTGCGGATCACGTCTCTTGTCGCGTGCGAGCGCCGTACAGGGAGCGCATCGCTACCGCCGCTGACGTCCCGCCTGCCGATCTGTCGTCGGCTGGGCGACCTGTTCCGCTGCCTTCATCACGATCTGAAATGGAACTTCTGCCAGACTCCCAAAATCCGGATGTTTGTTGAGCTTCGTCTGGTAAAGGAATGGCGAGCTCATTCCGCAGCAAAAGCGGGCGATCTGTCTGGGCGTAGACAGCGCCTTAGTCTGTTGCTTAAGTAGGGCTGTCATCTTACCAAGGTCAATCTGCAGTGCCTTCGGCTCTTCTGTCACGCGAATCGTCCTGCCACGGGCGCCAGAACAACTGCTGCAATGCCCGCAGTTCCGGTTGAGATCTTCACCAAAATAGTGAAGTAGATGCCGGACAATGCACCCGGAATGCTCAGCCAACTCAACAACTTTCTGAACGCGGTCGACATCGTTACGCTCGCGCACTTCGAAGCGTTGGATCAAGGAGCATTTCAGAGCAGGAACATCGGTCGGGAGCGTCTTGATTCGGTAACCTTGGCGTAATCCTCCAACTTTGAGAGTGAGGTCGCCCTGCTCCTCAAGATAAGTGAGCGCTTTGATGATGCGGCTGCGCGTGGTGCTTAGACGATGCGTGGTGGCGTTTAGATCGATCGTAAACCATTTTTTGGCTTTCACCGTGCCCGCAAAAATGCTGCTGAGGAATTCTGCGCGCGAAGGGTCGAACTTCGCGAGAATTTTAGCCGACGGCTTAAGCGGTGCGAACTGATACTCGTTGTAAAATGGCTCCGTGGATTCGATGACATCGGCCAGCTCGAGATAGGTGAGCAACGTATCGACTACCAGCGGTCGGACATCGTGGACACGCGACAGATCGTACAGCGATAGATCAAACTCGTTACCATGTGCCAATATGTCGTCAACGATCGCGCAAACACTTGCTGCGTCGGGAGTGTCGCCATAGGTAAAATTCTCAAGCACAGTCAGGTCGCGGCCGCAAGCTAGCATCTCGCAGGTGGATTCCTTTCCGTCGCGGCCCGCGCGTCCAATTTCCTGAGAGTAATTTTCAAGGCTTTTTGGCAAGTTGTAGTGGTAGACATAGCGGATATTGGATTTATCGATCCCCATACCGAAAGCGATCGTTGCTACTACGATCGAATCGGAGGAATCCATGAACCAATCCTGAACCGTGTTCCGTTCCTCGTTTTGCATGCCCGCATGGTAAGCACGCGCCGGAAAGCCCCGCTTGCTCAACGCTTCGGCAACAGTTTCAGCTGTGCGCTGCAGGGTGACATACACAATCGTAGGGCCTTGCGGCCGATCCTTGAGCCGGGCCAACAAGAGGTCAATCCGTTCGTTTGGACGGCAGGGTGTAACCTGCAGCGTCAGGTTTGGACGGTAAAAGCCGGTATGAACAAAGGCGTCCGGTCCTATATGAAACTCGCGGCAGATGTCATCTGCAACCGTCGGAGTTGCGGTCGCAGTGAGCGTGAGAACTCTCTCGATGCCAAGACTGCGCGCGGTTCGAGTTAGCTTTAGATAATCCGGACGAAAATTGTGGCCCCACTCGGAAATACAATGC
>Ga0210408_10003059_pt1 | contig 15656 bp, 14 predicted proteins | sample IncBWH4MmetaG_FD_155471 | JGI IMG/M metagenome (GOLD analysis project Ga0210408, IMG submission 155471) | Forest soil microbial communities from Barre Woods Harvard Forest LTER site, Petersham, Massachusetts, United States - Inc-BW-H-4-M | ecosystem: Environmental > Terrestrial > Soil >...
AGCGCGAGACGGCCTGGCGGCGATACGGTTCAGGCTCCAGTCCAAACAGGAGAACAGACTTGCGCAACCCCCGCGACTTCTACAAGCCCCTCGCGATCGACGCGCCGCAGCCGGCGCGGGAGATCCCCTTCAAGCCGTCCCGGATGATCCACTTCCTCGACTTCTCGCTCGAGAAAATGGTCGCGAAGGTTCCCGAGATCGCACCGAAGGTCGACATCCTGCTCGGCAACCTCGAGGACGCCGTCCCGCTCGAACGCAAGGAGGCGGCCCGCGCCGGGCTGATCAAGGTGGGCCGGGAGATGGACCTCGGGGAGACCGCCCTCTGGACGCGCGTGAACGAGCTTGCCTCGCCCTACTTCCTGGACGACATCACCGAACTCGTCACGCAGATCGGCGACAAGCTCGAGGTCATCATGGTGCCCAAGGTGGAGGGCCCCTGGGACATCCACTACGTCGATCGCCTGCTCGCACAGCTCGAGGCCAGGGCCGGCTTGGAGCATCCGCTCCTCGTGCACTGCGTGCTCGAGACCTCCCAGGGGGTCGCCAACCTCGAGGAGATCGCGTCCGCGAGCCCGCGCATCCAGGGCATGAGCTTCGGCCCGGCCGACCTCGCCGCCTCACGACGCATGAAGACGACGCGCGTCGGCGGCGGGCACCCGGGCTATCGAACGATCGCCGATCCCGATCCCGATGATCCCGACGCGCCCCGCCCGAGCTACCAGCAGGACCCCTGGCACTACTCGATCGCGCGAATGGTCGACGCCTGCACATCGGTGGGCGCGCTCCCCTTCTACGGTCCCTACGGCGACATCGGTGACGAGCTCGGCTGCGAAACGCAGTTTCGGGCCGCCTTCCTGCTCGGGTGCGTAGGCGCCTGGTCGCTTCATCCGTCGCAGATCGCGATCGCGAAGCGGGTCTTCTCGCCAGAGCCGGGGGAGGTCGCCTTCGCCAAGAAGGTGATCGAGGCGATCCCCGACGGCCGCGGCGTGCACATGATCGACGGCAAGATGCAGGACGACGCCACCTGGAAGCAGTGCAAGGTGATGGTCAACCTCGCCGAAATGCTCGCCAGGAAGGACCCGGAGCTGGCGGAGGCCTACGGGTTCGTGCCGACGCCGGCCGTATAGGCTTCCGCGCCGCGATGAGATTCTTCGAGTACGAGGCGCGCGAGGTCGTCAAGCGCGCCGGCATCCCGGTCACCGACTACGGATTCACCACCGACGCAGGCGAGGCAGGGGAGATCGCGCGGCGGATCGGCGGCCCGACGGTGATCAAGTCCCAGGTCCTCACCGGCGGGCGGATGAAGGCGGGGGGTGTGAAGTTCGCCGAGACCCCGGCGGAGGCGGAGGCCCATGCGCGCGGGATCCTCCAGCTCGAGATCGGCGGCCACATGCCGCGCGGCGTGCTCGTGGACCCGCGGGCCGACGTCGAGCAGGAGTACTACGCGGGCGTCGTCTGGGACGGGACGCGCAAGCAGCCGGTGATGATCTTCTCGCCGGTCGGCGGCATCGACATCGAGCAGGTGGCCGAGGAGCAGCCGGAGGCCGTCGGCCGACGGCATTTCTCGAACATCCTCCCGCTGAGCGACTTCGAGGCGAAGGAGGCGATCGCCGCCACGGGCGTTACGGGCGCGGCGCTGAACAAGCTGATCCCGATCCTCACCCGCCTGGCGAGGCTGTTCGTCGAGAACGACATGATCCTCGCCGAGATCAATCCGCTCGGGCGCCTCGCGGACAGATCTTTCGTCGCGCTCGATGCCCACATGGACATGGAGAACGAGGCGCGCGGGCGCCATCGCAAGCTGCTCGGAGAGCTGGGCGTGGGCGAGGAGGAGACCAGGCAGGCGCGCGAGCCGACGCCGTTCGAGCTCGCCGGCGAGCAGATCGACGCCCAGGATCACCGCGGGGTGGCCGGCAACGTGACCGAGTTCGACGGCAACCTCGGCCTTGTGATCGGCGCCGGGGGCGGCTCGCTGACGCTGTTCGACGCCGTCCGCGCCCACGGCGGCAAACCGGCCAACTACTGCGAGATCGGCGGCAACCCCTCGGTCGCCAAGACGTGCGGCCTTGCCAGGCTCGTGCTGCAGAAGCCAGGCGTCGAGCAGATCGCCGTGATGATGTCGATCGTCTCGAACACGCGCGTGGACATCGTCGCCCGCGGCGTCATCAAAGCGTGCCTCGAGCTGGGCTATGACCCGGCGGAGAAGATCGCGATCTTCCGCATCCCGGGAGCCTGGGAGGAGGAGGGCTTCAAGATCCTCGCGAAGTACGGGGTCGACTACGCCGACCGCTCCGTCTCCCTCGACGAGGCAGCGGCGCGGGCGGTCGAGAAGATCGAACCCCACCCACCCGTGCCTGCCTGATGTCGATCCTGATCGACGCGGACACGACGTTCATCGTCCAGGGGATCACCGGACGCGAGGCCGTGAACCTGACCCGCGAGTGCCTGGACTACGGCGTTGGAGCGAAGGTCGTCGGGGGGGTGACTCCCGGTCGCCTGGGCCGCGACGTGCACGGCGTGCCGGTGTTCGACACCGTCGCCCAGGCGGTGGCGCACCACGAAGCGCCGGTCCACGGCTCGGTCGTCACCGTCCCCCCCGCCTTCACCAAGGACGCGGTCTTCGAGGCGATCGAGAACGGCGTGCAGCTGATCGTGATCGTGACCGAGCGCATACCACGTCGGGATGTCGCCGAGATGGTCGAGCTGGCGACGCTGCGCGGCGCGCGGATCATCGGTCCGAACTGCCTCGGGATCATCGTCCCCGACGTGATCAAGATGGGCGGCATCGGCGGGCCGGCCAAAAACGCCGCCCAGGCCTACACGCCCGGTCCGATCGGCGTGATCTCCCGCTCCGGCGGCATGACCACGGAGATGTCCTCCACGCTCAGCGCCGCCGGGCTCGGGCAGTCGACCGCCGTATCGATCGGCGGCGACGCGATCATCGGCTCCACCTACGCCGAGCTGATGCCCCTGTTCGAGGCGGACGAGCAGACGCAGGGCATCGTGATCTACACCGAGCCGGGAGGCCGCATGGAGGCCGAGCTCGCACGGTGGGTGAGCGAGAACCATTCGCGGCTGCCGATCATCGCCTTCATGGCCGGGCGTTTCATGGATGAGATGCCGGGCATGAGCTTTGGCCACGCGGGCACGATCGTCGAAGGCAAGGAGGACACCGCCTCGGAGAAGATCGCGAGGCTGGCCCAGGCCGGCATCTCGGTCGCCGAGCGGATCGAGGACATCCCGGAGATGATTCGCGCGGCGATCGCCGAGCGCTCCGGCGCCGCGGCGCCCGCGGGCGCGGCGGGCGGGAGCGCAGCATGAGGGTGGATGGAACGTTCATCGCCGTCGAGGTCGAGGACGCCGTCGGCGGAGACCCCGCGCTCGCCCGCAAGCTGACCGATGCCTGCCCGGTCGACATCTTCGCCCAGGCCGACGGCGACGGCGTGCAGATCCTCGGGCGCAACGTCGATGAGTGCGTGCTGTGCCGGCTGTGCCTCGACGCCTCCCCGCCGGGCGCGGTCAAGGTGATCAAGCTCTACGACAACGACGCGCTGCTCGCCTGACTTGTATGCCGCGGGGACGTCCACTAACGTAGGGCATGAGCTCATGAACGAAAACTTCTCACTCATCGTCATGTGTCTCTTCTTGCTGGGATCGCTGGCGTTCCTCGCCCAGCAGATCACCTCCTACCACTGAACCTCGCGGCGGCTAGTGCTTGCGGGCTCGGGGCGTGCGTTCGCGTTCCTGCTGCAGCTCGACCATCTTGGTGATCAGGCGCATGATCTGCTCCGGCCCGGAGGCCTTCGCCTGGCCGTAGGTGAAGGCCTCGACCCAGTCGGGCACCTTCCCTTCGCGCGCCATCACGTTGAAGAACTCGCGCCGCATGTCCACGCGCAGGCGGGCGTCGGAGGCCGGACCCTTCGACACCTTGATGTCGGGCATCTCGAGGCGAAAGTGCTGCACGTCCCCCCTCCCCCTCAGCTCCACGCCGACGATGAGCTTGATCGGCGCCAGCGCCGGAACCTCGGCCAGGAACCTACGCGTGGCGAGCTCGATCAGAGCCTTGGCGTCTTCGGACATATGTGACTAGCGCTCCCCTCCGGCCACGCGCGCGCTGCGTCTCCGGCTGATCAAACCTTGTTGCGCTGCAGCAGCTTGCGGCCGATCACCATGCGCTGAATCTCCGATGTGCCCTCGCCGATCAAGAGCAGCGGCGCGTCCCGGTAGAGACGCTCGATCTCATACTCCTTGGAGTAGCCGTAGCCGCCGTGGATGCGAAGGCTTTCCTCGACGCAGAAGCGCCCCGCCTCCGACGCGAACAGCTTGGCCATGCCGGCCTCGAGATCCGAGCGCTCGCCCGCGTCCTTCAGGCGCGCGGCGCGCAGCGTGAGCAGGCGCGCGGCCTCCACCTGCGTCGCCATGTCGGCGAGCTTGAACTGGATCGCCTGGTGCTCGGCGATCGGCTTGCCGAAGGCCTTGCGCTCCTGCGAGTAGCGCAATGCGAGCTCAAGCGCCCGCTGGGCGATGCCGACGCCGCGGGCGGCGACGTTTACCCGGCCGACCTCGAGCGCGTCCATCATCTGCGCGAAGCCCCGGTTCAGGCCCGCCTGCTCGCCGCCGAGCACGTTCTCCGGCGGGCAGCGGTAGCCGTCGAACACGAGCTCGGTGGACTCCACGCCCTTGTAGCCGAGCTTCTTGATCTTCGGTGGCACGGTCAGTCCGGCGAACGCGCCGGTGTTCTCAGCGACCCCCGGCTCTTTTTCGGCGATGAAGCAGGTGAAGCCCTTGTGCCGAGGCTCGGCGTCGGGATCGGTCTTGACGAGCACGAACACGAGCGAGGAGAGCAGCCCGTTCGTGACCCACATCTTCTGGCCGTTGATCTCGTAGTTGCCGTCCTCGCCCTTCTTCGCGGACGTTTTGATCGCCTGCACGTCGGAGCCGAGCTCGGGCTCAGACAGCGAGAACGCGGCGCGGATCTCGCCGGTGGCCATGCGCGGCAGGTACTTCGCCTTCTGCTCGTCGTTGCCGAACTTCATCAGCAGATAGGAGCCGATGAAATGCGTGTTGATCACGCCCGAGATCGAGATCCAGCCACGGGAGAGCTCCTCGACGATCATCGCGTAGGTCGTGAGGTCGAGACCCATGCCGCCGTACTCCTCGGGGATCGTCACGCCGAACAGCCCGAGCTCCTTCATCTGCTCGACGATCGGCTCGGGGAATGAGTCCTCGTGGTCGTAGTGCGCGGCGTTGGGCAGGATCTGCTCGTCGGCGAACTGATGGACCATCTCGGTGATCGCCCTCTGCTCGTCGGTCATCTCGGTGTACTGGGAGGCGGCTACGGCCATCTGATTGGCGCTCCAGGGTTGTTTTCAGCGTCTCCAAGGGAGAATACCGGCGTGAACTTCGCGCGCCAGGTCCTCGACCGCCCGCAGGGCGAGCTTGCGCTCCTCGAGCTCGCGCGCGACGGCAGCCGCCGCGAATGGAGCTTCGGCGAGGTCGCCGAGCGCTCAGCGCGCCTGGCCGGCGCGCTGAGGAGCCGCGGCGTTGCTCGTGGCGACGTCGTAATGACCCTGATCGGCAACCGCCCCGAGTGGGTGTTCACGATCGTGGCATGCCTGCGCATCGGCGCGGTCGCGCTCCCGTGCACCGAGCAGCTGCGGGCCAAGGACCTGCGCCTGCGCATCGCCGTCGCCCGCCCCGCCTTGATCGTCGCGGACGAGCGCAACGGCGCAGAGCTGCAGGCGGCCCTCGACGGCGAGCGGACGCCGATTACATACATCCCGCAGGAGTCGCTGTTCGCGGCCGAGCGGGCTCCGGCCGTGGAGCTCGAGGACGAGGACCCGTGCCTGATCACGTTCACCAGCGGCACCGCCGGAGAGCCGAAGGCCGTCGTGCACGGCCAGCGCTACCTGCACGGTCAGCGACTTCAGGCGCGCCACTGGCTGGGGGCGGGCGCCGGCGAGCTGGTCTGGTGCACCGCCGCGAGCGGTTGGTCGAAGTCGGCCCGCAACGTCTTCATCGCGCCTTGGCTCTCGGGGGCGGGCGCCGTTCTGCATGACGCCCGCTTCGATCCGCACGAGCGGCTCGAGCTGCTCGAACGCGAGCGCGTGAACGTGCTCTGCATGGCGCCGACGGAGTATCGCTTGATGGCCAAGCGAGCGAGCCTGCGCAAGCCGGCGCATCTGCGCGGGATGGTGGCCGCCGGGGAGGCGCTGGACCCGGAGGTCCTGCGCGCCTGGCGCGAGGCGACCGGGCTTGAGATCCGCGACGGCTACGGCCAGACCGAGACGGGGCAGCTCACGGGCACGCCGCTCGCCGAGCGCGCGCGGCCCGGCTCGATGGGCCGGGCGCTGCCTGGTATCGGGTTGATGGTTAAAGACGGGGAGCTGACGGTCAACCCGACGACGGTCCCCACCTTCTTCCTCGGCTACCTGGGAGAGAGCGTGCGACGGGAAGAGGACGGAGCGTGGGCGCTCGCCGATCGCCGCCACCACCCGCTCGAGCCATGGCGCACGGGCGACAGGGTGGCAGAGGACGAGGAGGGCTGGCTGTATTTCCAGGGCCGCGACGACGACGTGATCGTGTCCGCCGGGTACCGCATCGGCCCGTTCGAGGTCGAGTCCGCGCTCGTCGCGCACCCGGCGGTCGCCGAGGCGGCGGCCGTCGCCGCCCCCGACGAGGAGCGCGGCGAGGTCGTCCGCGCGGTCGTCGTTCTGCGCGACGGGCCCTACGCCCCTTCGCCGCAGCTCGTGCGCGAGCTGCAGGAGCACGTCAAGCGCGAGACCGCCCCCTACAAGTACCCCCGCATCATCGATTTCGCCGACGAGCTGCCGAAGACCGTCAACGGCAAGGTCAGGCGGGCCGAGCTGCGAAAGCCTCGGCCCGCCTAGGTCGTACGCCCGGAGCCTCAGGCCCCGCTATCGCTCTGCGCTCAAGCGGCCTCCGCCGTCAGCTCGGGAGCGCCCAACAGGTCCGTGTTTGCCTGCACCGTCTCGTCGGCCTCCTGCAACACCGCAGCCGTCGGTGGGCGCAGCAGCAGGAAGGACGCGAGGATGCCCACCCCGACGCACGCCGCGGCGACGATGTAGGCGAGGTGGTAGCCACCCGTCAGCGCGCTCGCGAACGAGTGCCCGCTTGCCGTCAGCCCCTTGGCGTGGTCGGTCGCGATCGTCCCCAGCGTGGCCAGGCCGATCGCCCCGAATAGCTGCACCGAGACGTTGATGATGCCCGACGCCAGCCCCGCGTCGCGCGCGGGCGCGTCAGACATCCCGATCGTCAGCAGCGGCAGGAACGCCGAGCCCGCCCCGAGGCCGAGCAGCATGAACGCGAAGAACAGCCCGGGGAAGTAGCTCGCGTGGATGCCCGCCGTGGCCAGCAGAACGAGGCCGCCGATGATGCCGGTCAGGCCGGCGGTGAGTGTGTTGACGGCTCCGAAGCGCTCCACCGCGCGGGCGGAGATCCCCATCGACATCACGGCGATCGAGATCGTCAGCGGCAGGAACGCGAGGCCGGTGTGGATCGCGTCGTAGCCGAGCACGCGCTCCAGGTACAGGGAGCCGAGGAAGAAGGCAGAGAACATCCCCGTGATCAAGAGGCCACGGACGAGGCTCGAGCCCATCAGCATCCGCAACCGAAGGATCCGCAGCGGCATGATCGGATTCGCGAGCCGCGACTCGAGCGCGAGGAAGGCGCGTAACAGCGCAAGCGAGGCACCCCCCACCCCGAGCGTCCGCACCGAGAGCAGGCCATATTCGGTCGACTTGACGATCGCGAAGGCGCCGAGCATCGTCGCGAGCGTGATCAGGATCGACCCGAGCACGTCCACGCCGCCGGCGAGGCCGATGCCCTTGTTCTCCTCGATCAGCGCCCAGCCGAGCAGGAACGCGAGCGCGCCGATCGGGACGTTGACGAAGAAGATCCAGTGCCAGTCGAGCGACTGCGTCAGCGCGCCGCCCGCGAGCAGGCCGATCGAGCCGCCGCCGGCTGAGACGAAGGCGTACATACCCATCGCCTTGGCCTGCTCGGCCCGAGCTGGAAACTCCGTGACGATGATCGCGAGGATCACGCTCGAAGCAACGGCGCCGCCGATCCCCTGCAGCAGGCGCGCGCCGATCAGCAGCGATTGAGAGCCGGCGAGTCCGCACAGCACGGAGGCGCCGGTGAACAACACCAGGCCGGTGAGGAAGACCTTCTTGCGCCCCACCAGGTCTCCCATCCGCCCCGACAGCAGCAGGAAGCCCCCGAACGTGATCAGGTAGCCGTCGATCACCCAGGTGAGGTTGCCCTGGCTGAAGTGCAGGTCGTGCTGGATCGAGGGGAGCGCGACGTTCACGATCGTCGCGTCGAGAACCATCATCAGCTGGCCGAGGCAGAGCACGGCGAGGGCTATCCAGCGGCGCCGCTCGCGCCGGCGCTCGGAGGGGGCTGCGCTCGGCTGGCGAATGTCTGACCTGTCGATCGTGGTGGTGCTCATGTGACTCCCTTCGGTTCGCGAAGGGGACACCATATCATGGATTATCACTCTTGCAAGTATTATCTTTAGTAACGTTACGGTTGTTGTGTCGTGGTATAATCGTGCCGTTATGCACGAAGAGAGTTCCCGGTGTGCCCCGGGGTCGATGGTCCTCCTCACAAGACTCGCCAAGCAGGTCTACAGGCGCAGCGACGAGGAGCTGCTCGGCATGCATCTGCGCCTGCTGATGGCGCTCAGCTACGTGCGCGACCACGACGGCGCGCCGCAGCAGGGGCTCGCCGACGCGCTCTGCATGGACGCCAACAACGTCGTCCTGCTGCTCAACGAGCTCGAGGATCTCGGCTACGTGACGCGCCGCCGTGACCCCAACGACCGCCGCCGCCATCTGGTGGACCTGACCGCGGGCGGACGGGGCGCGCTCGAGCGGGCCGAGCACGCGCAGGAACAGATCGAGGACGACGTCCTGCAGGCGCTCGACGCCGAGGAGCGGGTCACGCTGTGGCGGCTCCTGACCCGCGCGCTCTACGGCGCGGAGCCGCCGGCGGCCGACTCCGCCAGCGCGACGATCGCGTCGATCTCCACGTAGGCGCCGCGCGGCAGCTGCGCCACCCCGACCGCGACGCGGGCAGGGGGATCGGCCCCGAAGAAAGTACCGTAGACCTCGTTGACCTCCGCGAAGGCCGAGAGGTCCGTCATGTAGACGGTGAGGCGCAGCGCGCGATCGAGCGTCGTCCCGGCGGCCTCACAGACGGCGCGCAGGTTCTCCAGACAGCGCTGTGCCTGCTCCGCGGCGGTGGCTCCGACGAGCTCGCCGCTGTCCGGGTCAAGCGGGATCTGGCCTGAGCAGAACAGCAGGCGGGCGCCCGGGCCGCTGAGCACGGCATGGCTATAGGGGCCGATGGCCGCAGGTGCGCCGGTTGCCTGCACCGTCTCGCGCTCGGCCGTCATTGCGGGCACCCTAGCGCCCCACTGCGCCGGGCTGCCCCACGCTGCTAAAGCAGTAACTTCAAAGGGTGCGGCCATGCGCGAGGAAGATCGCCGTGACGATGCTGGCGGCGGGCGCCTGGGTGGCGCCCGGCGCCTCTGCGCAGGCCCAGATCGCGTTCGGCCCGTGTGGGGACAGCAACAACTTCGCGTGCGGCCATCTCACCGTCCCGCTCGACCCGAGCGCGCGCACGCCAGGCACGCTCACGCTCGCCATCCGCCGCCACCGGGCGCCGGTCGAGGGACCCAACGCGGCCGTGATCCCGCTCGCCGGAGGTCCGGGACAGCCGGCCATCCCCTTTACCGAAGCCTTCCTCGAACTGCTCGGGCCGATCGCGGCGACGCGCGATCTGGTGGTCTTCGACCAGCGTGGGACCGGCCTCTCGCACCCGCTCGGCTGCCATCCGAGCGGCGCCCGAAGCCGAGGAACTCCCGGACAAGCTGTGACGCGGTGCGCTCAGGCGCTGGGCGCCGGGCGGGCCTTCTACACGACAGCGGACAGCGTCGCCGACCTCGAGGCGATCCGCAGGGCCGGCGGCTACGAAAAGCTCGTGCTCTACGGCACCTCCTATGGCACCAAGGTAGCGGAGCAGTATGCGCAGAACTACCCGACCCACGTCGAAGCGCTCGTGCTCGACTCTGTCGTGACGCCCAACGGCCCCGACCCGCTGAACCGTCCGACCTTCGCCGCTGTACCCCGCATCCTCGGCCAGCTGTGCCGCCATCGCGAATGCGTCCATATCACGGGCAATCCCGTCGGCGACCTCGCGCGGGTCGTGGCACGCATGCGCCGAGGCACGATCTCCGGGCGCGTGATCGACAAACGCGGTCACCCCCACAGCGAGGCGATCAGCTCGGATGACCTCGTCGGGATCCTGCTCGCCGGAGACTTCGACCCGCTGCTGCGCGCGGAATTCATCCCGGCGATGCGCGCCGCCGCATACGGCGATGACGCCGCGCTCGCACGACTGCTCACGAGGGCCGAAGCGATCGGCGAAGAAGGCTCGGGCGGTGGCGTCGACAGCCAGCTGTTTTTGACGACCACGTGCGAAGAGGAGGCCTTCCCCTGGAGCCGGGCGGATAGTCCGAGCTCGCGGCTGTCCGAGGCACGGACGCTCCTCGACGCGCTGCCGCGGAGCACGTTCGCGCCGTTCACCGCGGCGAACGCCCTCGACCTCAGCGTGATGGGAGCATGCGCCTTCTGGCCCTACTCGAGCCCGGCTCCATCCGTCGACTCCTCGCCGCTGCCGAACGTCCCGGCGCTGATCCTGAGCGGCGAATCCGATCTGCGTACGCCCGCCGCGGACGCGCTCGAAGTCGCAGCCCAGATCCCCGACTCGCACCTGCTCGTCGTGCCGTATGCCGGCCATTCCGTGCTCACGAGCGAGCCGAGCTCCTGCGCGAGCGACGCGCTGCAGGCGATGTTCGCCGCTCAACCGATCAAGCCGTGCGCGACGGTGGCGCCGCCGACCGCGCTCAAGCTCCCGCCGCTGCCGCCGCCACGGCTGGCGGCGGTCCCCCCGAGCCGCGGCTATCGAGCGCTCCCGGGCCGGACGCTGAATGCGGTGGGGCTCACCCTGGGCGACCTCTCCCGCCAGGTGCTGCTTGCCCTGCTCGAAGCCCTGGGCTCGGGAAGCATCTTCAACAACCCATCGCTCAGCGGCGGTGGGCTGCGCGCGGGCTGGTATCAGCTGAGCGGAAAAACGATCATCCTGCACGGCTACTCCTACGTGCCGGGCGTGATCGTCTCCGGCAGCGTGTCTGGGGGTCGCGTCGCCGTCGGCATCGGCGGCTCCGCGGCGGCGCACGGGTACCTGCGGACCGACGGCCATGGGGCGCTCGTGGGGGCGCTCGGCGGCATCCGGGTGCGCCTGGGGCGAGGCTCCACGAGCACCCCGGCCACGCAGGCAACCGCTTCCTCGAGCTTGCGCCCCTCGCTCGCCGGGCGGGCCGGCGGGCTGCTGGCCGCGGTGGGCGCGGCGCTGCGGGGGCTTCCGGAGGCTTCGATCGAGCCCGCCGAACTGGCGAACCTGCTCGCAGCACAGAGGCCGTCGAGGCGCTGGCTGACTCGCTGAGAGACGGGCTCGAAAGCTCAAGCGCGGCCGGCAAGCTGACGGTATCGTCGAATCGGATGCGAAGGGTGCCGCTCTCAGTCCTCGCGACTCTCTCGCCGCTGTTGCTGGCGCTCTCTCCGGCCGGTGCCGGCGCCCTCAGCTTCTCCCCGTGCGACGCGAGCGCCGGCTTCTCCTGTGCGAGCCTGCCGGTGGCGCTCGACCGCAGCGGCGCCACACCTGGCAGTGTCTCGCTCAGCGTCGAGCGCAAGCTGAGCGGTTCCGCTGAGAGCCGCGATGCGGTCGTTGCCCTCGCAGGCGGCCCCGGGCAGGCGATGCTGCCGCTCGCGCCCTCCATCGCCGAAGCCATCTCCCCCGCGCTGCTCACGCGAGACCTGCTGCTGTTCGACCAGCGTGGAACGGGCAGCTCCGGTCCGCTCGAATGCCCCGCGCTGAGCAGCCAACGCGAAATCGGAGCGGGGCACAGCTACGGCGAGGAGATCGCGCGCTGCGCGCGCCAGCTCGGACACGCGCGCGGCGCCTACACAACCCGCGAATCGGTCCAGGACATCGAGGCTCTGCGCCAGGCGGCGGGCTACGAAAAGCTCGTGCTCTACGGGACCTCCTACGGAACGAAGGTCGCGCTCCAGTACGCCGCGCGTTACCCGCAGCGGGTCGAGTCGCTCGTGCTCGACTCCGCCGAGACGCCCGAAGGGCCCGAACCGTTCCATGTCGCCACCTTCAGGGCGATCGGACCCGCGCTGCGCGAAGTGTGCTCGCAGCAGGCGTGCAACCGCGTCAGCTCCAACCCCCTTGGCGAGCTCGCGCGGCTCGTCGAAGAGCTCAACATCCGCCCCCTCACGGGCGAGGCGTTCGACGGCCGGGGAAGGCCAGTCAAGCGCCTGATCTCGAGCGCAGACGTCTTCTCGCTGCTGCTGGCCGGAGATCTGAATCCGGAGATACGCCCCCAGCTGCCAGCAGCCGTGCACGCGGCGCTCAACCACGATCCCGCGTCGCTGTCGCGGCTTCTGGCTCTGGTCAACCTGCACCCGGCGGGCGAAACGAGCAGCGGCATCGACATAGCGCTGTTCCTCGACACCTCATGCGAGGAGACCCCGTTCCCCTGGCAGCGCTCCGCGCCCGAAGCGACTCGCGCGGTCGAAGCCGAAGCCGCCCTGAACGCGCTGCCGAGCTCCGACTTCTATCCCTTCGATCCCGAATCGGCGCTCTTTGACCAGACGATCCCGCCGTGCGTGTCATGGCCGAACGCGTCGCCGGCGCCACCGCCGGTCGGCGCGCTGCCGAACGTGCCGACGCTGATCCTCTCAGGTGCGCAGGACCTGCGTACGCCGACCGAAAACGCCCGGCGGGTCGCTGGCCTGGTCCCCGACGCGCAGCTCGTGCGGGTTCCCTACACCGGCCATTCGGTCGTGGGGAGCGACCTCAGCGGATGTGCCAAGTCGGCGCTCACCTCGTTCTTCGCGGGCTCCCTCGTACGGGCCTGCGCGCCTGCTGTGAACCGCTTCCGACCCGCCCCGCTGGCGCCGAGAGCTCTCTCGAGCGTCGCTCCAATGCCCGGGCTGGGCGCCCGTCAGGCGCGCACCGTGGCCGCCACGGTGGACTCGCTGCTCGACCTGCGGCGGACCGTGCTCACCGTCGCGCTCGACTTCGGCACGATCCCGTCCGGCGCCAGCTTCGGCGGGCTGCGCGGCGGCAGCGTGACGGTCACAAAGGCGGGTGCACGGCTGGCGCGCTTCTCCTATGTGCCCGGCCTGCAGCTCACAGGACTCGTGCCTCTCGGCATCCTGCTGAGGAACGCGGGCGCGCCCGCGAGCCTTACCGTGGCCGGGCCTGCCGCCCCATCCGGACACGTTCGGATCGGCCCCGGAGGGCGGCTCAGCGGCGTCCTCGCCGGGCGCTCCTTCCACGTGAGCGCCGCGGCCAAGGTCCGGCTTGCCCGTGCCGGCCAGGGCGGGCAGGCGCCGTCCCCGGCCTTCCCCGCCTCGCCGCTCGCGCGCGCGCCCTGACACCTCGCCACGCCGGCGGCGGCGCGGCGCAGGCGGTACTACGCTGAACAGACAATGACCAACGCGCTCGCCGCCGAGAGCTCCCCCTATCTCCGCCAGCACGCGCACAACCCCGTCGACTGGCTCGCGTGGGGCCCGACGGCGCTCGAGCGCGCGCGATCCGAGGACAAGCCGCTGCTCGTCTCGATCGGCTACTCCTCATGCCACTGGTGCCATGTGATGGAGCGCGAGTCCTTCGAGGACCGGCAGACCGCCGAGCTGATGAACGAGAGCTTCGTCTGCGTGAAGGTCGACCGTGAGGAGCGCCCGGACGTCGACGCCCTGTACATGGAGGCCGTGCAGGGGATGACCGGGAGGGGCGGCTGGCCGCTGAACGTGTTCCTCACCCCGGAGCAGCTGCCCTTCTACGGCGGCACCTACTTCCCACCCGAGGCGCGTCACGGGATGCCCTCATGGACACAGGTGCTGCAGGCGATCTCCGAGTCCTGGGAGCAGAACCGCGAGGAGATCCGCGCGGGCGGCGAGCGGCTGCGCGGCCGGCTGTCCGGGGCGGCCACGCTCAGACCCTCGCAGGAGCCGATCGAGGCGGCCGAGCTCGACGCCGCGGTGGCCAGGCTGAAAGAGTCCTTCGACCCACGCCACGCGGGCTTCGGCGGCGGGGTGGGCGGGCCTCGATTCCCGCAGGCCTCGGTGATCGAGTTCCTGCTGCTGCGCGGCGAGCGCGAGATGACGCTCGCGACCCTGCGCGCGATGGCGGCCGGAGGGATACACGATCAGATCGGCGGCGGCTTCTCGCGCTACAGCGTCGATGAGGCGTGGACGGTGCCCCACTTCGAGAAGATGCTCTACGACAACGCGCTGCTCGCCCGCGCCTACCTGCACGGCTGGCAGGCCTTCACGGAGCCCGACCTGCGGGAGGTCTGCGTCGACACGCTCGAGTGGGCGCTGCGCGAGATGCGCGGCCCCGAGGGCGGCTTCTACGCGGCGCTCGACGCCGACTCGGAGGGCGTCGAGGGGCGCTACTACGTGTGGACGGTAGCCGAGCTCAGGGAGACCCTGGGCGAGGACGCCGACGCCGCCATCGAGTGGTTCGGCGCCACCGAGGAGGGGAACTTCGTGGACCCGCACCACCCCGAGCCGGGCCTGAACGTGCTCCAGGACCACGGCGCGGGCAGCCGGCCCGACGACGCTGCCCGTGCGCGCATCCGCGCCCGCCTGCTCGACGCGCGCGAGCGCCGCGTGCGCCCGGGTCTCGACGACAAGCGGCTGACGAGCTGGAACGCGCTGATGATCACCGCGCTCGCCGAGGCCGGGGCCGCGCTCGACGGGGTGGACGGGCGTCGGTACATCGACGCCGCCGTCGCCTGCGCCGAGTTCGTCCTGCGGGACCTCCGTGACGAGAACGGGCACCTGCTCCGCACCTACAACGACGGGCGAGCGAAGCTCGACGCCTATCTCGAGGATCATGCGTTCCTGCTGGAGGCGCTGATCGCGCTTTTCGAAGCGACGTGCGAGGCGCGCTGGTTCGAAGCGGCGACGGCGCTCGCCGACGAGATGATCGCTCGCTTCGCGGATCCCGATGAGGGCGGTTTCTTCTCGACCGCCTCCGACGGCGAAGCGCTGATCGCGCGGCGCAAGGACGTGGAGGACACGCCGATACCCTCCGGCGCCTCCAGCGCGGCCGTCGGGCTGCTGCGCTTGGCACAGCTCGGCGGCGAGCAGGAGTACGAGCGCTGGGCGGTCTCGGTGCTTCGCCTTCTACATCAGCTGGCGCCGCGTCATCCGGCGGCATTCGGCCATCTGCTGCAAGCGCTGCACTGGCACCTGTCGCCGGCGCGCCCGATCGCCTGCCCCGTTCCGTCGCGCTAGAGGATCGACAGGTAGCGGTCGAGCTCCCACTGGGTCACCTGGACCCGGTACTCGTCCCACTCCTGGCGCTTGATCTCCACGTAGCGGTTGAACATGTGCTCGCCGAGCGTCCGTAGCACGAGCTCCGACTCGGCCGTGATCTCGATCGCCTCACCGAGGCTCTCGGGGAGCTGCTCGACACCCATGCGCCTGCGCTCCTCGCCGGAGACGTGGTAGAGGTTCTTCTCCATCGGCTCGGGAAGCTCGTAGCCC
>Ga0210408_10003060_pt1 | contig 15654 bp, 9 predicted proteins | sample IncBWH4MmetaG_FD_155471 | JGI IMG/M metagenome (GOLD analysis project Ga0210408, IMG submission 155471) | Forest soil microbial communities from Barre Woods Harvard Forest LTER site, Petersham, Massachusetts, United States - Inc-BW-H-4-M | ecosystem: Environmental > Terrestrial > Soil >...
CACTAGCCACTAGCCACTAGCCACTAGCCACTAGCCACTAGCCACTATTCGGCTGCCGACGGCGGAGCCAAGACTTCTGTCAGACCCTCTGGAGTGAATTCGCGATCGGTATAGGCCACATCGTGCCTGATACGGGAGCCATCCAGAACGGTCACTGAATCTTCTCGGGGCCCGCGCACGGTCAGATCTGCAGGGATGGAGCGACCTTTGTCGTCTGTGGCGACACGGGTGGTGTCAATGCGGCGCGCCAGCTGGCCCGAAGGCAGATATTTTTCCACGCGAAGCGGGACGCGCCGGCCGGAGTCAATCCAACTGCGCACTCGAGCGTAGCTGGAGGGATCACCCTTATTGGGTGTCGACTCGAGGATGAGGCAACTCACGCGGCTCAGAACCTCGCTGCCAACGATGGTCTGGTTTTCCCATCCGAAGAAGTTCTCGATGATGTCCTGATAAGAGAGATCACTGCCGAACAAGGCCTCTGTCATTTGCGAAGCCTTCAGAGGGCGCGGCGTGTCCGGCGGAACGAAGAGCCAACCGTTAGGAGGGCTACCATTTGCTTTGTGCAAGAGGACGGCTTCTCCTTTCCGCTCTTTGGGCCAAAGCACCTGGTAAACAACATCGGCGGTCGTCGCCGTGCGGCGCTCCTTGATCTGAAGTTGCAGCGATATCTTCGTGGTGTCTGTTGGCTGTTTCACCTCAAGACGCAGACGCACGTAAGACGTGCCATCCCGCAAGGCAGAGAGGCTGGCTGCAAGGTCCTTGGCTGAAATTGTAGCCGGCTCAGCGTCGGCGACGCCGGAGAAGGAAGCAAACAACGCGAGGCCAAGCGTGGCGACACCAACGCGCCAGATCTCCGACTGTAGCAGGTTCATGGTCTTTCGTGTTGCAATTCAGCTTTGCAAGGCCCGGCCTGGCACGAGCTGGGAACTGCGCCATGCGGGGTAGAGGCCGCTGATGACGCCTACTGCAACTGCGATCGCGACTGAAATTGCAAGAAGGCTCATGCTGAGGTCCGGCTCGAGCAGGCCTCGGATGGCGGGCGTCATGCCCAAGAACTTGACACCCACGGCACCTATCAACACTCCAGCCACCCCGCCGAGCAAGCCGAGCAAAGCCGACTCCCATAACACCATGCGAATAATCCGGCCACGCCGCCAGCCAAGTGCCAGTAAGACGCATATTTCCTGGGTGCGCTCAAACACGGTCATCAGCATCGTGTTCATCACTCCGAGCACACCAACGAGTACCGCCAGCAAAGAAGTGCCCCAGCTCATGGCCTGTACCATGCGATATGCTTCGCTTTTGCTAATATTCTCGCCCGCCAATACCGCGCGACCTTCCGGGACAAGCCTGTTAATCTCCTCACAGAGAAGCTCCACATCTTTGGCGCTTGTGGACGGCGTGACGCGGATGTCGATAACGTTAATCTTGTTCTGGTTCCCCGTAATTTCCTGGAACATTGGCAAAGCGAGAATCACCGACCCGTTCTCCACCCAGGCGTTGCCATCTACGATCCCAACCACGGACAATTCACTAGTCTCAATCTGGATCTTATCGCCGACCCTTTTCTTAAGCACGTCCGCCGCAGTGCGGCCCAGGAGTACGGCTGGTTCCGCGACATCCCTTGGCATGCGACCTGAGATCAACTTGAGGTTGTTCCACGAGAATCCGCCCCATTCGCGGGCGGACACCATGATCATCTGGGCGTTCTCAATGCTCAGCAGGTCAACTAATATGTCGCACGTGGCATCCACATGGGGAAGGTGAGCAATGCGGTCACGCACGGAGGCGCTAAACGGTTTCGGGACCAGCGAACTGACCATATTGCTGACCACCACATCGGTGCCACGCGCCTTCAACCCTGTCTCCCAGCTTTTGCTAAATCCGCGTGAAATACCAACGAGTGCCACTACGGCCGCGATGCCAACGGAGATGCCTAAGATTGTTAGTCCGGTTCGCACCGGACGACGTATCAGCCCGCGAGTGATCACCGTGAAAAAGGTCATATCATACTCCTGCGTTGATCGATTCGCGGTCTGACACGATGCGACCGTCCTTCATCTGGATGGTTCGCGATGCCCGTTGGGCGATGTTCATGTCGTGTGTTACGAGCACCACCGTCATTTTCTGTTCACAGTGAATCCGAATGAGTAATTCGAGGATGACGCGTGCGTTTTCGCTGTCGAGGTTGCCGGTGGGTTCGTCTGCGAGCAGGACGGAAGGGCTGTTGGCCAGGCTCCGGGCGATGGCAACGCGTTGCCTCTCTCCGCCAGACAGCTTGGCGGGGAAATGCTTGAGGCGATGCCCCAATCCAACCGATTCCAGCAAGGTGACGGCTCGATCTCTCCGCTCCGAACGGGGAAGGCGGCTTTCAAACATCGGAATCTGTACGTTCTCCAGCGCGGTAAAGGTTGGCAGCAGGTGAAACGCCTGGAAAATGAAGCCGATCTCGAGAGCGCGATAGCTCGACGGATCATGAAGATCGGGAATCGAGTTTCCGCGGTAAAGCAACGTTCCCTTAGTTGGCCGGTCAAGTGCTCCCAGCATTTGCAGCAGCGTCGTTTTTCCGCAGCCGCTCGGCCCGGTAACGGCAAGGAAGTCGCCCTGCGACACGCGAAAATTCACGCCCCGCAAAGCCTGCACCTGACCGTCATCGAACTTTTTCGCGATTCCTTTGGCCTCGAATATGTACCGCAAGGGGGCGGCAGTCGCGGTGTCCAATGTCGTCGCCGGAGCAAGCAAAACACTGCTCATGGCACTAGCGTCTTGTCCTCTTCCACTTTTCTTTTCTGCTGCAATTGCTTTCAAAATCTTCTTAGGGTTCTTCGGTCTCCTGCCGAATTGAAATACTGCCACCATATAGCTCGTGTTGAATCACGAGACCGGCCGTACGTTTCGCTTGGGTTGCGCGCGAGGGTTGTGCTCCTTTTCACTGCGGCGTGGCTCTGAGCCACTGAGCTCCGGCGCGCGGATCTGGAAGGTTGCGGAAAAGGTCCATAAACGCGTGCCGGTAGCTCGGGAAGGGGGGTATTTCGCCGGGATTCTTCGGCTCGAGTTCCGACGCGAGCTGGGGCAGTTCCGCGTGTGGCAGGCCGGAGTGCCGGTGATGCACGCCATGAAATGGCTCATGGAGCAGGGTGAAAGCGACCAGCCGGCCGAGCGGCCCCTCTGACACAATGCTCCTGGTAGAGCTGTTCACCGTCGAGCCGGTGAGTCCGACGTGCTCGATATATTTGCGCCAGCTCTGCATGTTCGAAGCCAGATACGCAGGCGCCAGGTACATCCAGAGAAAGTATTTCCATGCACCCCACCAGGCCACGGCAGACAGCAGGCAAAGCCACACGCCGGCCGCCAGGGCGAACTCAGCCCAGATACGCCGACGCAGCTTTTTGTTCCGAATCGGTGATCCGGCACGGAGAAAAGTGCGTAAGAACAAAAATGGCGTGAACAACAACCCGAGACTTAGTTCGAGAAAGGCGGCCAGGACCCGTACCCACCGCGGCATTCCAGGGATGACGAACGGCCAGAGTTCTATATCCCGTTCGGTGGCCAGGTACGCGTGGTGCAATTGATGCGCCGCTCGGTAGAGGCTGAAGCTCATCAGGCTAAAGACTCCGATGATAATGCCATCTATCTCGTTCAATCGCCGGTTCTTTCGAAGCAGCCCATGAGACGCCTCGTGGAAGCCTATCAGCATCCCGTGCATCAGATGGCTGGCGGTCAAGACCAGGGGCACAGTGAACCAGATAGATCCAAGGTACAGCGCGGTGCCCAGCGCAGCTTGATTGAGAAAGAAAATGGCTGCGAGGATCGGGAAGGCCGCACGGCTCACCCAATGGGGCTGAGGCGAATCGAGCAAGGATTCTGTGGTTGGAGTGGTGTTCATCGCGTTCGTGTCATAAGGGAGGCGATCCGACTTTCCGGTGAGCGGCAAGCGTCTGCAAGCACGGCCTGGAACATGTACGACAAGTTTTCTATTTCCGCTAGAGGGAACAAGTTTGGTCGGAAAAGCCATACTACCTCCAGCGCGTCCATCACCACGGTGATTTCGCATCCGAGATGAAAACGTGCGGTACCGGTGGAGCGCATCCTGAGGCGGGCAGACAACCCGTGAAGCGCTACGTCTGGAACCGGGTGGTTCTGGAATGCGAACCGCACCTCAAAAACGGGATTATGACCCGGCGCCGGCAAGTCCCCAAGCGCCGGTAGGAGTTCGGCAAACGGCATGGCGTTTGCGAAGGAATTCACGGTTTCATTATGCACCGCACTCAGGCTGTCGGAGAATTGACGGTCTGCCTCGACCTGGCCTCGAAGCGGGACAATACCGGCGAAGTAGCCCATCGTTTCCCGTGAAGATTGCCTGGTCCGATTCGCCACCGGCGTGCCTACCAGGACGTCTCCCTCGCCCGTCCATCGGGAGAGAGCGACCTGAAACGCAGTCAGCATTGTGCTGAAGAGCGTTGCGCCCGCGACGCGGGCCAGTTCCCGCGCGGCGTTGGCGAGATCGACCGGAATTAGGGAAACCAATCGATGGTGCGCACCAGACGCAGTCTGGGGTCCTTCCAGTGAGTTCCAGAGCCGGCAGCTTCCGGCGAGATTGGACTTCCAGAAAGCAGCACGGCGCTCCAATTCTGCGGGCTGCCAGAACGTGCGTTCGTCTGCTCCCCATTCGGCATAGGTAAGCGGCACTGGTGGAAGTCCCTCGTGCAGGCCCATCAGCCCCTGCACATAGGCCATACACAAATCCTGGACGAACACACCAAGGGTCCAGCCGTCGGCAATGGCATGATGAATCGCGAAGACCAGAACGTGCTCATCGGCGCTCCGCCGAAGAACCTCGACCCGGTAAAGGGGTCCACGAACTAAATCAAACGCCTCGCTGAAAGTCTCTTTCGCCAACTCTTCGACTGCCTCCTGGTGTCCCTGCGCCGGCGAAAGCTCGCGGAAACGGAAATTGGCTTCGCTGCTCTGACGAATCATTTGCACCGGCCGGTCTTTGCCAGGCAGGAACGAGAGGCGCAAAACCTCCTGCCGTTCCACAACTCGCTGAAGCGCAGCCTCGCAGGCCTGTTGCGCGATAACGCCCCGCAAATGAATGAGGCAGCATATATGGTTCGCACTATCAGTGACGCTAACGGGCGACGCCTCCCACAATTCCCGTTGCGGAAATGTCAGCGGTTGGAGGCTTGCTTTTCCATTCGCCAGCCACTGTTTAAGAAGGGTGCGTTTATCTCCGGACATGCAATTATAATGAAGAAGTCAGGAGTTGCCGGAGTTCAGGAGTTGCAGAATGAGACGGGGACTTTCCGGTCTGTGGATGGTGATTAATCGGCCTCCAGGCGACGAAGATTTCGGCCCGGCTAGCAGTCGATTCGAAGCCAGTAACTGTTCCCGCCACGGATATTTGCATCCTGAACTCGTGCAACTCCTGACTTCTCTTCACTTGTTTATAAGATAAATTAATCGAAACAAAGGGTTTTAAACTCTTCTCTCCAAAAAGCAGTAGAATTCTCGGCGCAGCCGAGGAATTCTGCTGTCACAGCCTGCATCGCTCACAAGTCTTTAAGGATTGTGAGCGATGCAGGCTAGCGCATGCCATCCTTGGGATCAGCAGGGCCATTAGAGCCCGCGTCGTCGCCAAGCAACCCTTCAATCTCCTCATCGGAAAGCGCTTCCAAGTTCACCTCGTCTGCGGATGCCGCCTCCGGCATTGTCATGCGTGAAGCAGTTGCCACGAGTGAACCGCCGGTCTTCTTTGCACCCATGTGTTCAGCGATCAACGCAACGATCTGGCCGATCGTGCGGGCCCGAATCAGGCTGGCCTGCGGCAGCGCCACGCCAAGAGAGCCTTCGATCGAGTTTTCGATTTCGACGCCCATGAGTGAATCCAGCCCTAGATCCGTGAGCGGCTGGTCATCGCGTAGCATGTCTGGCTTCACGCGCAGCACCGAGCCTACGGCATCGCGCACTGCCTGCCCGATAATACCCTCCAGCTCTTCCGGGCCTGCCGATTCGATCTTGAGACGCAAGTCACTGGTTGCGCCTCCTGTCTCCTGGCCCTCGACGGCTGCGAAAATCTGCTCGAATAAGGGATTCTCCTGCATGCCGCGGAAAAACTGTCGCCATTTGGTCCAGTCGACGCGGATCGCCATCACTTGGGTGGCGCCCGCCTTAAGGGATGATTCCAGCAGCGTCATCACTTCCCGTGGTGAGAGCTCCGTCGTACCTTGCCGCGCAAGGAATTCGGCTACGCGCTTGTTGCGGGCTACATAACCTTCACCGCCGAGGACCCCCCAATTTACGGTGAGCGCTGGCAAGCCCAAAGAGCGACGGTGATGAGCAAGCGAGTCAAGGAAAGCGTTGGCAGCGCCGTAGCTGGCCTGCGCCGGATTGCCAAAGATGCTCGAGACGGATGAGAACATAACGAAGCAGTCTAGTTCGAAATCCCGCGTCGCCTCATGCAGCAGCCATGCGCCCTGCGCCTTGGGAGCCATCACGCTCCGGATTCGTTCCCGCGTGAGCGAAACCAGTGGCGCGTCGTCGATTACCATGGCCAAGTGGAATACCCCCTTCAGCGGTTGACCGGCGGATCGAATCTCTGCGATCAGGCGTGCTACGTCTGAGCGTGAACCGATATCTGCCCGCACGACTTTGACATCGACGCCGCGCTTGCGGAGGCTTTGCACAAACGTCTCTGCATCCGGCGTAGCCGCGCCGCCCCGGCTGGTGAGCACCAGGTGACGTGCACCGCCCTCCACCAGCCATTGGGCCAGCACCTTCCCAAATCCGCCAAACGCTCCAGTGATCAAGTAACATCCCTCCGAATTGATCGCGAATGCCGGCCTAAGCGGTTCTCCGCGCCTCGGAAGAAATGCTTCGGGAAATGCCACAACGACTTTACCGATGTGTTTGCCCTGCGCCATCAGCCGGAACGCTGAGTCGACGCGGCACGCGGGAAACGAACGGAACGGGAGCGGAAAGAGCGTCCGATTTTCGATGAGGCCGGAGATTTCCTCCAGCATTTGGCGGGTCAATGTCTCATCACCGGAGAAAACCGCATCCATAGCGACGACATGAAACGACGCATTGCGGCGCAGCGGCCAGAGCGGGATCCGGGCATTCTGATAGATGTCGCGTTTACCGATTTCGATGAAGCGACCGAATTCTGCAAGACATGAAAGCCCCATTGGGATCGCTTCGGCGGCCAGCGCATTCAACACCACGTCCACGCCGCGTCTGCCGGTCAATTCCAGTACGGCATCGGCAAAATCAGCGCGGCGCGAGTCGATAACATATTTTACTCCGAGCGTCTCCAGCAGCGAGCGTTTGGTCGGGTTGCCTGCGGTGGCAATGACTTCCGCCCCAAGATAGTGGGCGATCTGGACTGCGGCCATCCCGACACCACCCGCTCCCGCGTGTACCAGGATACGCTCACCCTTCCGCATCCGCGCGACGTTCTGCAGCGCGTGCCAGGCGGTCATGAAAACTACGGGTAACGTAGCCGCCTGCTCAAATGATAACCCGCCAGGAATGCGACGGACGTCGCCTCCTCGCGCCACCGTAGACGAAGCGAGCCCGAATACAGCGAGGCCAAACACCCGGTCTCCGGGTGCCACATGGTCCACTCTGGCTCCGACTGCCTTAACCACGCCGGCCACCTCGTCGCCGAAGATACGAGCATCCGGCGCTTCGCCGGGATACAACGCGAGCGCCTTGAGCACGTCGCGGAAGTTCATTCCCGCCGCTTTTACTTCGATCAACACCTCGCCTGGACCGCAGGCTGGCAGGGCGAAAGGCATGAAACGCAGCGTGTCGAGATGCCCGCGTTCACGCGACTCGAGTCGAAGCGGTATGGCGGGATCGAGCCATTCCTCTTGTGTGGATCGACCGCGTGCCAGGCGCTGAACGTATCGGGCTTCGCCGCGGAAAGCAACCTCCCGCTCGGCGTCCTCACGCAGCAGCTCGCTCCACAGCAGTGACTGGTCAGATGCCGAAGCTTCGGGAGCCAGGTCAATCCCGCGTCCCGAGAGGTTTGGGTATTCGTTCAGGATGACCCGCAGAAATCCGAGGAGAGGTGCTTGCACGGCGGCGACCCCGTTCATCGCGCGCCCTGGTGGCTGCGCTCCGCGGGTCACCAAATCGATGCGCGCCTTTGTCGAGCATTTGATCTCCTCGACTGCTTGGATCAGATGGAGCAACGCGTCGGTGCCCATCAACGCGGCATCTCCTTCGACGGCGGCCCGCGGCGCGTCCAAACTCCATAGGTAAACGAAGCGTTCCGGTGGAGCGTCGTCCGCGCATTCATGAAGCAGCTTTTTCCAATCCTCGAGTACCTCTGCACGCAGAGTGAATGCGTCCATTCCATCCAGCGCAAAATGGTCGCCGCGGCGTGCGACACGGCATCGGACGCCCGCCGCCTGCAGTTGTGAAGCTAACTTGTCGCCGAGACCGGTGGTATCCGCGAAAATCAGCCACGATTTCTGCGCCGGCATCTCCACAAGTGTCTCCTTAGCGGGAGATGCAGCAAGGGGCAAGTCGTGCCAGGGCTTGCGCGCGAGAAGCCCAATCTGGCCTTCACCTTCCGGACCGGGCAGCCCAGGCAGTGAAGCGGTCTCGTCGAATCCCGTTTCCCGTAATACGACCTCCCACTGGGAGCGCCCCAACAATGGATGAAGCGGACGCAGATCCCGATCTCTAAAGCGCCACCAGCCGGTCATGAGACCAAAGACTGCTTCCGTCCACAATTGTGGAATCGCGACGTCCATGAATACCAGATTGCCACCTGGTGCGAGCAGTTCGTGAACATGCCTCAGCGTTGAGCGCAAATCACTCACCGCATGAAGCACATTGGTGCCGATGATGAAATCAAACGCGCCAGCCTCGAAGCCCTGCTCCGTACCCGGTTTCTCGAGATCAAAAATTTTGTATTCCAGTCCGGGAAATCCGGCCAACTTTTGCATGGCGCCGCTGAAAAATGCCGCGGAGACATCACTGAAGATGTAGGAATGCAAATCGTGCTCGATGAGCGGCAAGACGTGCGACGTCAATCCGCCTGTTCCAGCCCCAACCTCCAGGATTCGCAGTCCGCGGCCCTCCGGCAAATGGCGAGCAGCTTCCTGCACGGCTGCGGCGATTGCCGCCAGCCAGTGGCTTGTGTAGAGACCCTCGCCGTAGAACTGGTCCAACAGCTCCGCTGAGGCCCCAGCGAACAGCACCTGCACCGCATCCTTCTCGCCACGCAGGATAGGACCGAGTTCGGCGCAGTTCGCGGCGCAGAGCAGCCCCTCGGACAGATGCCCTGAATGACTCGATATGAATTTCCTCAGCATTTCTTGGGCGGAGTCCGCCGCGCTGGCAAACGCGGATGTGGGCCGATGGCCGTCACCATCCTTTTCGAGCCAGCCGCGTTTCGTCAGATTGGCGATGAGACGCTCGAACACCGGTCGCATCGGCTCTTCCACCCGCAGGGAATCGGCCGTAAAGCGACCGTTCGTTCCCGCTACTGCTGCCATTTCCCCCAGGCCACGGGCGAGCTGTGCCGCCGCGAGATCGTCACCGGCTGCCATGGCATTCTGAAGCTCGGCTCGGCCTCGCGTGGCGATCACCTGGTCGAGCGCACCTTGCGCTGCGTGTCGCAGGCGATCCAATGGTACCGGCGGTTGAGATGCGGGACGCGATCGGGCAGGCGTTCGCTCCCACGCTAGATGATAAAGAACATTCCGGCTTCCCCCCAGCACGTCAGATCGGCGGGCCCCGGAAACGCTGACCGCACGAAAACCATCGATGAGCACACAGGGCTTTCCTGCGCCATCATACATTTCGAGCCGGCCTTCGACACACTCGTCATTGCACTGCTGCACGGCCGTGCGGACGAGGCTGGAGTCTCCCGGTGAGCGTAAAAAAAGAATTTTGGCAAAGCGCACCGGTAGTCTTAGTCGAGGCTTGTGGTCCTCAACCGTTGCCGCCCCTGCGGAAAAGATTTGCAGCGCTCCATCGAACAGAACGGGATGCAGTGGATACTCCCTTGCGCGGTTCATGATCGCATCGGACAACGAAACCCTGCCCGCCGACTCGCCGTTTCCAGCCGAGAGCTCGCGGATGGGCCGGAACTCGTCGCCGTACCGAAGTCCCATGTCGCTCATATGGCGATAGAAGTCCTCCACCTCTACCGGCCTTACCCCAGTCGCGCTCTTCCGCTTCCAGATCGACGAAGCAAAACCCGCGTCGGTACGCTCTCCGCGCATGGAGCCGACGACATGCATCGACCACGCAGCGCCTTGGTCGAACTTGCTCTGGATGGAGAAAGTGCGCTCTTCCGGATCATAGGACAGCTCTAATTGCAGTCCGGAAGCGGGTTCCGGCAAGATAAGCGGCTTACGAATTTGAAAGTCCTCGACGACGAAAGGCCGTCCGTTGAACAACTGCACGCCTGCTTCCAGCACCATTTCCACAAAAGCAGATGCGGGAAATATGACTAGATTCTCGACCTTGTGGTCCTTCAAAAAACTCATTTGCCGGCTATCGAGCCGCGCGATCCAGGTTGGCGTGGCCCGGGGTAACCGGACATCGAGCAGTCCGCGGCCACCGGACCCCAGACGGCCCTCGCGCCATTCGCTGGACTCATTCCACCAGCGGCTCTTGTCCCAGGCGTAGGTCGGCAAAGAGAGCAGCCGCCGCGAGGGCGTCATCTTCGCAAAATTCAAAGTCACACCGGATCGATGCAGGTCCATCGCGGTCTCGAGAACGGATTCGTGCTCGCGTTCGCGGCGTGCAGAGGACAGTACTGGCGCCTTGCTGGCGCGCTCGGCGAGGCATTCCTGGATCGAATGAACCAGCGCCGGTTGCGCGCCGATTTCCAGCCAAACGTCAACACCCGCGTCCATCAACGCATTGACAGCAAGCGTGAACTGCACCGGTTGCCGCACTCCTCTCCCCCAGTGAGCGGCGTCGCATGCCCCGCCCGCGCACTGGCGGCCGGTCACGGTGCTGAAAAAAGCGACCGTCTCTGCCTTCGGCGTCAAATCTCTCAACGCTTCTTCCAAGGCCTCGGAAGCGGGCTGCATCAAGGGATGATGGAAGGGGTGGTCGACCTGCACGAACCGTGCAAAAACTCCATCGAGTTCCAGCTCGGCGGCTATCGCCTCCAGTGAAAGCCGGGATCCTGCGATTGTCAGCGAGCGAGGTCCGTTGAACGCCGCGATCGTCAATGTGCGGTCATGCCGGGCAATCAGCGCTCGCGCTGCATCTTCGCCCAGACCAATCGCAAGCATCGTTCCTTCATTCCGCGCACAATCGTCCATGAATCGCGCGCGCAGCACGATCACCCGTGCTGCTTCCTCCAGACTAAGCACTCCAGCGACGCACGCCGCCGCCACTTCACCGACACTATGGCCAACGATTGCAGCCGGCTGAACGCCCCAGGATTTCCACAATCTCGCCAGCGCGACCTGCATCGCAAAAATGGCTGGCTGCGCAATTTCCGTTCGATGCATTTGGGAGGCTTCTTCCGGTCGGCCCAGCTCTTCCATCAATGAAAACGACCCCCACGGGCGCATCATTGAATCACAACGCTCGATGGTTTCCTGGAATACCGGCTCGTGCTGAAAGAGGTCGCGTCCCATGCCCCACCATTGCGGACCCTGGCCGCTCATGACGAAAGCAACGCGCGGCAAATGCGTTCGACGTGGTGCGAAGCCCATGCGGACCTTGGAATCCTTCTGGCCCTCCGCGTAGCCGTTCAACTCGCTGATCACTTCTCCGATCGACCGTGCGGCGAGCGTTACCCGATACGGATGATGATTGCGCCTGGCTCCGAGGGTATAAGCAAGATCAGGCAGGATCGGCGAGTCGCCATTCGCATTTGATCGCGCGTCCAACCAGGCGCTCAAGCGTAATGCCGAAGAGCGCAGAGCTTCCTCGGATCGGGCAGAGAGTACCAATGGCCACGCCCGGTTTGCGTGGGCTCCTAAATGCTCCGGCTGCGCGCGCGACGGCGCCTCAGTCAGAAGGACATGGGCGTTGGCCCCACCAAATCCAAACGAATTGACACCTACGATCCGCGCGCCACCCTTCGCTGGGAAGGGCTCCAGCGCGGTAGGCACGCGGAGCTTCAGCCCAACGAAGTCGATGTTTGGATTGGGCGTTTCGAAGTGCAGGCTGGCCGGAATCCGCCGGTGCTTGAGAATCAGCAGCGCCTTGACCAGACCGGCGACGCCCGCCGCGGTTTCCAGATGGCCGAGGTTTGTCTTCACGGACCCAATAAGCAGCGGTGCTTCCTCGGAACGATCTTCGCACAGCGCCTCTGCGAGCGCGTGAGCCTCGATCGGGTCGCCCACTGCGGTGCCGGTACCGTGGGCTTCGACAAATCCTATCTGAGATGGAGCAACGCCGGCGTCCGCACATGCATCGCGCACCAGCCGAGCCTGCGCCTCCGAGCTGGGAAGCGAAATCCCGTTCGTGTGGCCGTCTTGGTTAAGCGCCGTGCCGATGATGACGCCATGGATCGGATCGCCATCCGCAATCGCCCGGGAGAGCCGCTTCAGGAGCACCATGCCTGCTCCTTCACCGCGGACGAAGCCATTGGCCGACGCGTCAAACGCTTTGCACCGGCCCTCCGGAGACAACATCGAAGCCTGCGAAAAGCCGATGAATCCGCCGGGTGTAATAATCACCGTGACGCCGCCCGCCAGAGCGGCGTCGCCGCGTCCGGCCCGAATGTGTTCACACGCTGCATGCACCGCCGTCAGCGCGGACGAACACGCAGTGTCCATCGCGACGCTTGGCCCCCGCAGATTGAAGCAGTAGGAGATCCGGTTGGCGGCAATACTGTGCGCGCAGCCGGTGGGCGAGTGGGGACCAATGCCGGAATGCTCCCAAGGGGTACTCTGAATCCCCTGATATTCATTGTGAGATATTCCGACGAACACTCCGAGGTCGGTCCCTCGCTCGAGATCGAGCACCAGGCCCGCGTCCTCTATCGCCTCCCAAGCTGTTTCCAGGAGTAACCGGTGCTGCGGATCCACGTAGGGCGCTTCCCGCGGCGAGATCCCGAAAAACTGCGGGTCGAACTGATCGATTCCCTCCAAAAATCCCCCGCGCCGGGCGATCGACTTGCCTGGCAGCCCCGGCTCCGTATCAAAAAATCGCTCGACGTTCCAGCGGTCGGGCGGCACCTCACTGACCGCCTCCCGGCCCTCTGCGAGCAGCTTCCAGAATGACTCTGTGTCATTCACTCCGCCGGGGAAACGGCAGCCGATTCCGATGATTGCGATACGATCCTTAGACATTGAGGTTAGAGCCGCCATAGGTGAGCGGGAGGCTCATAAGGGTAGATTCCGATCGTGACAAGTCAATTTTTGTGCTGGAAAAGGTCAAATTTGTGCCGGCCACTGTAAAGCGCGTTGAACACTCGGCAACACCGGCAGAAGTCAGCTCGACATTATAGATTAGATCGGGCCGGCTCTGCGCTTCGGATCTCCCTTCTTCGTTCCCGATCCCTTTTCGGGTAAGCGAAACTGGCCGAAATAACTGTTGTTTGGCGGCCACGGTATGGGCTAAAGGCTGACGCATATGTGCGGCATCGCGGGTATCGTGGATCTAGCCGGAAACCGAGAGATAGAGAACGGCATCGTCCAAAGGATGACGCAGGCGATATTTCATCGTGGCCCGGACGAGGAAGGTTACTTTCAGCGCCCTGGTTTGGTATTGGGTTCGCGGCGGCTCAGCATCGTCGGCTTGGCGGACGGGCAGCAGCCGGTCGCCAACGAAGACCGAAGTGTGTCGGTGATTTTTAATGGAGAGTTCTTCGACTACCCTGAGAAACGGGCGGAGCTGGAAGGGCGGGGGCACCGTCTGGTCACCCACTGCGACACCGAAATTATCCCGCACCTTTGGGAAGAGAGTCAGGAAGGTATGTTCGAGAGCCTGCGCGGCCAGTTCGCCCTGGCGCTGTGGGACGAGCGAAGGCTTCGTTTGGTGCTTGGACGTGATCGCTTCGGCATTTGCCCGCTCTACTGGACCCGTCAGGGCGATTGGCTTCTGTTCGCGTCAGAAATTAAAGCTCTTCTCGCTTCGGGCATGGTACCGGCGCGACCCGACCTGCGCGGTCTTGATCACATTTTCACGTTTGCCGCTTTGCCGGGACCGACGACCTGTTTCGAAGGGGTGCAACTCCTGCCTCCTGGGCATTTCCTGCAAATAATTCTCGGCGATCGCGGCACGCCGTCTGCCATCAGCGAACGAGTGTATTGGCAGATGGATTTCCCGGATCGTGGCGACGAGAACCGTGGGGGAGACCCACGCGCTCTGGTGGATCACTTCGAGAAGTTAATGCTCCAGGCTGTGGAAGAGCGACTGAGGGCCGATGTGCCGGTGGGCGCCTATTTGTCGGGTGGCGTGGATTCGAGCATGATCACGGCCCTCGCCTGTCATCTAAAGGGTCCGGCGATTAACACCTACACGATTCGTGTTGACGCTCCTGAACTCGACGAACTCAGTGCAGCCAATCTCGTTGCACAGCACATCGGCACGAAGCCGCCGATCGTCCAGGAGTTCGGCGCCGGCGACGTGCTCAACACTTATCCTCAGCTCATCCAAGCCGCAGAGGCTCCGGTGATCGATACCTCGTGCGCGGCTCTACTCCAATTGGCGCATCGCGTTCATGCGTACGGTCAGAAAGTGGTCCTCACCGGGGAAGGGGCCGATGAGTGGTTGGTTGGCTATCCGTGGTACAAAGCGGCCAAAGTGGCGGGCTTTCTGGATATCCTGCCCGGACTGCCGCTCAGCGATCGCGCACGGCGCGCCTATCTTCGGCTGCGCCAGGTGCCACAGTATCCTCCCGAATTTCGACGTAGCGTGGAGGAATCCGTCGGTGGCCCTAACGCCTGGATTGATGCTTACGGGATACTCGGGCTTTCAAAACTTCGCTTCTACGCTGCGCCTATGCGCGAAGTCCTGGAGAAATTCAATCCCTGGGCTGATCTGCAAATGCCACTCGAGCGTGCTAAACGCTGGCACCCTCTGAATCGGGGTGTCTGGGTCGCAGCACGTGTCACTCTGGCTGGACACCTGCTCCAAGCCAAAGGGGATCGTGTTTCGATGCACTCCTCGGTGGAGGTCCGATATCCTTTCCTCGACGAGGAGGTCTTCGATTTTTTGGCGGAACTCCACCCACGTTGGAAGCTCCGCGGATTTCGGGACAAACATCTTTTGCGCCTCTTGGCGGAACGCTGGCTCCCGCCGTCCGTCTGCCGACGGCGCAAGGTTATCTTCCGCGCTCCCCTGGATAGTTTCCACATTGAACCGGAGCCGGCGTTCGTCGCGCAACTTTTGAGTGAAGAATCGCTCCGGCGCACTGGATATTTTGACGTTGCGGCGGTGCATTCCTGGCGGCACGCTTTTCGCAAGATGTCGATCGGTTCCCTGCCGCGCCTTTCCATAGAGTTGGGTTTAACGGCGGTGGTAGCGACTCAGCTCTGGCACCACCTGTTCATCGACGGCAATCTGGCAGAGGCAATTTAGGGCAGGAGTTCAGGAGTCAGGAGTCACGGCGTAGTACCATATCCGAAATCCTGAATCAGAAGCAGATAGCGTCGGCACTCTCGACAACTTCGATCGTTCCCATTCTGCAACTCCTGAACTCCTGCAACTCCTGAA